>Ga0268298_10005804_pt1 | contig 11445 bp, 9 predicted proteins | sample WWTPWeurt_MetaG_FD_194462 | JGI IMG/M metagenome (GOLD analysis project Ga0268298, IMG submission 194462) | Activated sludge microbial communities from WWTP in Nijmegen, Gelderland, Netherland - WWTP Weurt | ecosystem: Engineered > WWTP > Aerobic digester > Activated sludge | place: Netherlands... | reverse complement strand
CATCGTCTCGGCCCACGCGGGGTCGTCGTCGTACGCGGCGATCGCGAACTCGAGCTCGTTGCGCAGGTATCCCCAGTAGTAGTTGTTCTGGAACATCGCCGGGCCGCCCCAGCTCTTCTGGCTCCACGCCCGGAGGCCGGCGGCCATCGCGGTGCGGTAGGTCGTGCGCTCGGCCGCGGTGAAGTGCGGGTAGCACCAGTCGTAGATCAAGATCAGCTGCTCGCCGGTCCAGCGGCACGAGTCGCAGGCGACGCCGCCGGTGTCGTCGACGTCGCCCAGCCGCGACAGGCCCCAGGCGATCGCCCGCGTGCACGAGCCGGTCGCGTTGTCGGTCAGCAGGCCGTGCAGCGCGACGTCGCCGTAGCCGCCGTCGCGATCCTCGTTGGTCGGCGGCGTGAACGGGTGCGCCGCGAGCCACGCGCGCGCGCGGGCCAGACGATCGGGCGTGAACCACAGCCGCGGGTGAGCGGCCGGGATGGCCATGCCGTGGGTGGTGGCGACCAGCGCCGCGACGGTGACCGTCGCGGTGGCGCGCTGGCCGCTGCCGTCCTCGGTGGCGACGATCGTGTACGTGCCCTCGGCGGTGGGCGCGGTGTACGCGCCGCCGGCGGTGATCGCGCCGCCGGTGGCCGGCTCGACCGACCACGCCACCGCGGTCACCGCCTCGCCCGACCGCGACGCGGCGAAGGTCTGCGCGCCGCCGGGCGCCAGCGTCACCTGCGGCGGGTCGACCTCGAGCGGCCGGGTGCCGGGGTCGACGCCGCCGCCGTCACCGCCGGTGCCGGGGCGATCGGTGATCTCGCCGGTGAAGCACGCCGCCGCCAGCACGCCGAAGATCCCGAGGGTCGCGAACAGCCCGAAGCGATTCATCGCGGCGGATACTACCCCGGCGCCACCCCGAGGCGGCGTCAGCGCGTCGCGCTGGTCGCGAGCCGCTCGAGCACGGCGATCGACGCGGCGATCGACGCGCGGGCCTGGGCCTCGGGCGGCGCGGCCAGCCCCGCGACCCGGGTGATCGTCGGCAACCACTGCGCGAGCTCGGCGTCGCTGTCGCGGAGCGCCGCGATCGCGGCCTCGACGTCGGCGCGCCGGTAGTCGCCGGCGGCGATGCGTGCGGCGGCCTCGACGGCGGTGCGCCCGCCGATCTGCTGGGCCAGGCGGTTGCCGGCGTACGGGTGCGGGATCAGGATCACCTCTTCGGTGGGCTCGACGCCGTCGAGCTGCCAGGTGATGCGCCCGGGCGTCCGGACGCCGCCGGCCGGCGCGACGTAGAGCAGCGCGTCGTGCAGGTGATCGACGGTGATGCGCAGCGTCCCGATCGGGCCGGCCCAGCGCGCGCCGGTGGTCAGCCGATAGGTGAACAGGCCCATGCCGTAGGCCGGCACGGTGTAGCGCTCGTTCACCAGCGGCGCGCGGTAGCTGACGACCAGCTCGACCGAGGCGCCGGCGCCGAGCTTCATCGGCCACGTCCAGTGGTGGACCGACTTGCTGGTCTTGCGCTTGGTCGCCTTCACCCGCTTGCCGCCGACGGTCACGGTCAGCGGGATCTTGCACGGCACGTCGATCGCGCCGGCGTCGTCGCCGACCGCGCACGGGAAGCCGACCACCAGCTTGGTCGCGGCGCCGGGGTTGGCCAGCGTGACCGCGGCCTTCACCGACGCCGCCCGCTGATCGATCGCGATCGCCAGGGTCTCGGCGGACATCGCCACCTGCGCGTCGGTGGTCGGCGCCGGCGTCGCACCGCTCGACATCGGGTGGGGATCGGCGGCGGCGACGGGCAGCGCGAGCGCGAGCGCGGCGAACACGAGGGCGAGGCGCATGCCGCAGCATAGCGCGGCACGGGCGGTGGCCGCCCGCGCGACGCATCGCCGCACCGGGGTGACCAGGCGGGTGACCAGGCGGCTCGCCACCACGTTGCGCGAAGCAACGACCGTGCGCGACCGCGCGGCACGCACGGCGGCGCCTCGAGCGATTCCGCGAGGTCCAGCGCGACCGCGGCCGGCACGTCGGTTGCTGCAGCGAGGCCGCGATGGCTCGCGCGATCGATCCCACCCTCCCCTCCGATCCCTCCGACTCCACCGCGCCCAGCGCGCCCCCGGCGGCCGCGGCGCTGTTCGCCTCGGCCTTCGAGCGCCTCCGCGCCCGCGGCGCCGCCCTCGGCGGTGCCGCGATCGCCGGCACCGTGCTGCTGCAGCTGCCGGCGCAGCTCGCCTGCGTCGACGCGCCCGAGATCGCGACCGGCGAGCAGTACGACTGGGCCCAGTACGAGGGCCAGCGCAACACGTCGATGGTCGCGTACACCGGCGCGTGGTGGTCGGTGTGCACCCAGCCCAACACCCGCTTCGGCTGCGGCAGCTACGAGGTGCTGGTGAAGCTGCGGGTGCGCCCGGTGGTCGGCGCCAGCCTCGACTGGAAGCGGGTCGGCGTGGTGTACCGCACGCCCGACGACACCACCGAGCGCACCGCGCTGGGGCGCTACGCCAGCACGCAGGGCGACGGCTACGAGGAGTGGCACGTCGCGATGACGGTGCCGACGTCGCAGCGCACGGTGCTGTTCGACGCCTGGTACCAGGACGGCGCCGGCCACACCTACGTCGACGACAACCAGGGCGAGCTGCACGTCGTCAACGACGGCCCGGCGTACAACGTGGTCCGCGTCGAGCCGTGGCTCAACACGGTGACCGTCGACCCCACCGGGGTGCGCGGCCGGATCTCGATCCAGCTCGCCGACCTCGACTACGACAAGCAGATCGCGCTGATCGCGACCAAGGACGGCTGGGCGACGGTGACCGAGCTCGGCATGGGCGCCGCCGGCCAGGCCAACCGCTGGTACTGGGTCGAGGACTTCCCGTGGAGCGCCGGCCGCGAGCGCTGGCAGATCGACGTCGATCTGCCGGGCGGCGCCGAGCGCTTCGAGTACGCGGTGGTCTACCGCCACGGCGTGGTCAACGGGGCGCGCACCTACGAGTTCTGGGACAACAACTTCGGCGCCAACTACGCCGTCGACGCGGCGCCGCCGCTGCTGTAGCCCGCGCCATGACCCACGTCGCCACCGATCTGCACGGGCACACCCGGTTCTCCGACGGGCGCGCCGAGCCCGAGGACTACGTGCACGTCCGCGCCGGCCTCGGCATGGAGGTGATCGCGGTGGCCGACCACGACACCTTCGCGGCGGTGCCGCGCGCGGCCGAGGCGGCGCGCCAGCTCGGCGTGACGCTGGTGCCGGCGATGGAGGTCACGAGCTTCGTCCACTTCGGCACGCCGCGCGCCGAGCAGGTGCACGTGCTGGCGTACTTCCCGCCCGAGCGCGCGCTCGACGGCACGCTGGGCCAGACCCGGCTGGGCGCGCGCGCGGTCGAGGTGTGCCACCGCTGGCGCGAGCTGGTGCTGGGCTGGCTGACCGCGCTGCCCGAGGAGCAGCGCTGGTACGTCGACCCCGATCGCCGGCTGGGCGAGCTGCGCGGCACCGAGTTCCCGGCGCTGCAGGACTTTCTCAACCTGCTGCTCGCGCGCAACCGGCTGGTCTACGAGGACTTCGTCCGCCACCACGTCGAGTTCTGGGAGGCCGACCGCGCGCTGTTCGGCTGGACGCCCGAGGAGGCGATCGAGACGATCCGCGCCGACGGCGGGCTCGACGTGGTCGCCCACCCGGCCCGGATCCGCGACAAGGCGCGGATGGAGCGCGTCCTCGACGTGGCCGCCGGCATCGAGGTCTACACCTCGCGGCACAAGGCGCCGGTCGCCGCCGAGTTCCGCGCGCGCGCCGAGCGCACCGGCCAGCACTGGACCGCGTCGGCCGACGATCACGGCCACGTCACCTACGTCCGGCCGCCGGACGGTACGCCGCGCCGGACGATCGATCGCATCTGCGCCGGGGCGTGACGGTGAGCCGCGAGCGGCGCGCGCCCGCGCGGGTGACGGTGCGGTGCCGGCCCGATCGGCCGGTCAGCGGCCTCGAGCTGCGCGGCGAGCTGCCGCACTGGGCCGCCGCGCACCCGATGACCGCCGCGGGCGCCGGCTTCGCGGCCGAGCTCGCGCTGGGGCCGGGCGTGTACCCGATCAAGGCGCGCTCGCCCGACGACGCGTGGTGGCTCGATCCGGCGTGGCGGCTGATCGACGCTGGCGGCGACGACCGCAACGGCGCGCTGGTGATCGACGGCACCGTCGAGCCGGTGCTGCACGCGCCGGCGCCGCCGTGGCTCGATCGCCGCGGCGACGGCGCGATCGTCGTGCGGGCGGCGCTGCGCCACGGCGCCGGCCGCGGCCTCGGGCTGCGCTGCGACGACGGCGGCGGCGCGGCGACGATCGCGATGCGCCCGACCGACGCGACCGCGACCCACCAGTGGTTCGAGGCGACGGTGGCCGGCGCCGGGCGGCGGCTGAGCTACGGCTTCGTGACCGACGACGGCGCGCTGGTCGGCGGGCCCGACGGGCGCTGGCTCGAGGCCGCGGTCGCGGAGCTGCCGGCGGCGCCGCCGCGGTGGTGGCGCGACGCGGTGGTGTACACCGTGTTCGTCGATCGCTTCCGCCGCGGCGACGACCGGTGGCCGACCCCGACCCGCTGGGACCGCGACCACCGCGCCGGCGGCGACCTCGCCGGCGTGATCGCCGCGCTGCCGTACCTCGCCGACCTCGGCGTGACGGTGCTGCACCTGACGCCGGTGGTGCCGGCGCCGTCGCCGCACCGCTACGACGCCACCGCGCTCGACGCGATCGATCCGGCGCTGGGCGGCGACGCGGCGTTCGCGCGGCTGGTGGCGGCGGTCCACGACGCCGGGCTGCGGCTGTGCGCCGACGTGGCGGTGACCCACGTCCACCGCGATCACCCATGGTTCCAGGACGTGCTGGGCCGCGGGCCGGCGTCGCCGTGGTGGTCCTGGTTCCGGGTCCACCGCTGGCCGTGCTTCGATGGCCCCGACCCCGGCTACGACCACTACCAGAAAGGCCAGTGGCGAGAGCCGCTGTTCGAGCTCGCCGAGCCCGCGGTCGCCGACCACGTCGCGGCGGTGGTCGCCGGCTGGTTCGAGCGCGGCGTCGACGGCGTGCGCGTCGACGCGGCCGCCGACGTGCCGGCCCCGCTGCTCGCGCGGATCGCGGCGACCGCCCGGGCGCGCCGCGCCGACGCGGTGGTGTTCGGGGAGGTCGTGCCGACCTGCGTCGACCGCTTCGCGCCGACGCCGCTCGACGCCGCCACCGACTTCGCGATGGCCGACGCGCTCGGCGGCTGGCTGGCCGGCACCACCCGCGCGGCGGAGCTGGTCCGGATCGCCGCCGCCCAGCGCCGCCGCGGCGCCGCGAGCCCGCGCGGCCTCGGCTTCACCGGCACCCACGATCAGGCGCGGATCGCGACCCGCGTCGGCGCGGCGCGGGCGCGGCTGGGCCTGGTGGCGGTGGCGCTCGGCGCGCGGGTGCCGCTCTTGTACTACGGCGACGAGGTCGGGCTGGCCGCCGACGCCGCCGCGGCGGCGCGCGACTTCGAGGACGCGTGGCCGGATCGCCAGCCGATGCCGTGGGACGCGGCGGCGTGGGACGCGACGACCCAGGACGTGGTCCGCGCGGCGCTGGCGCTGCGCCGCCGGCTCGCGGTGCTGCGCGACGGCGATGAGTCGCTCGCGGTCGACGGCGAGGTGGTGATCGTCCGCCGCGCCGACGCCACCGGCGCGATCGTCGACGTGCTGCTCCACCGCGGCGACCAGCCGACCGAGATCGTGGTCGCCGCGCCAGCGACGGCGTTGCTCGCGGTGGGCGGCGCGCGGGTCGCCGGCGATCGCGCGGTGTTGCCGCCGGCCAGCGCGCTGGTGCTCGACCGCACGCCGCCGCCCGCCGCCGACGAGCCGCAGCTCCGCGCCGCCAACGGCGCGCTCGCCGCCCACGGCTTCGTCGCCGGCCACGCGCTCGTCCCGACCTACCCCGCGCGCCTGTACGTGACCGTCACCGAGGCGTGCAACCTGCGCTGCCGGCACTGCATCACCGACGCACCGGCCCGCACGACGTCGGGCCGCGCGCGCACGATCACGCCGGCGGTGCTCGACGCCCTGGCTCCCGGCTTGGCCCACGCCGACTACGTCGGCTTCACCCACGGCGGCGAGTCGCTCGCGTCGCCGATGCTCGACGACGTGCTGGCGCGGCTCGCGGCGGCCCAGGCCGGCCGACCGCGCCGCGCCGACGTCCACCTGGCGTCCAACGGCACGCTGCTCACGCTTGCGCGGGCCCAGGCGCTCGCGGCCGGCGGCGTGACCAGCGCGATGGTGTCGCTCGACGGCGCGACCGCGGCGACCAGCGATCGCATCCGCGTGCTCGGGCGGTTCGACGAGGTGCTGGCCAACCTCGCGGCGATCGCGGCGTGGCGGCGCGCCGCCGGCGTCGACCTGCGGCTGGGCGTGTCGACGGTGGTCACCCGCTCCAACCTGGCCGAGCTGCCGGCGCTGGGGCGGCGCTGCGTCGCGCTCGGCCTCGACTGGCTCAAGCTCGAGGAGACCTACCCGATCAACGGCTTCGCGCGGGCCGAGGCGATCGATCCGGCCGGCGCCGAGGTCGCGGCCGCTCGCGCCGCGCTGGTCGACGCCGTCGCCGGCCAGCCGCTGGTGATCGTCGATCACCTGGCGCCGCCCGCCGGCTGCGCGTGCGCCGAGCCTGGCGCCGCGGCGTTCCGCGCCGCCGACGACTTCGCCAACCGCGCGCGGTTCCGGCCGTGCCGCGCGGCGTGGGAGCAAGCCGCCGTCGATCCCGACGGCACCGTGCACCTGATCGACTACGCCGGCCCGGCGCTGGGCAACCTGCTCGACGCGCCGCTGCTCGAGCTGTGGAACCGCCCGGCCGCGATCACCGCGCGGCTCGCGGCCCTGGCCGCCAGCCCGCCGGCGCGTCGGGCCGCCTGCGTCGCCGCGGACGCCGCGGCCTAGCAGCCCGCGCTGCAGGCGCGCGGCGTGACGTCGGTGACCTTGCCGCGGGCGTCGAGCGCGATCTCGCAGCAGGCCTCGAACAGCGCGCGCAGCCTGGCGCGCCCGCGCTGGACCCGCGACTTCATCCCCGACACCGACACCCCGGCGACGTCGGCCGCCGCGGCGACGCTCAGGCCCTCGAGCTCGACCAGCGTGATCGCCTCGCGGTACGGCGACGGCAGCCGCGCGACGAAGGCCGCGACGCAGCCGACCAGCGCCTGGAACGCCACCCGATCGTCGTCGTCGTCGTCGGGCGCGATCGGCTCGGGCGCCGCCGCCGGATCGGCGATCGGATGACGCGCGCGGACCCGGCCGTGGTCGGCGATGGCGCTGCGCGCGACCTGCAACAGCCACGCGCTCAGGCGCGCCTCGTCGCGCAGCCCGGCCAGGCCGCGCTGGGTCCGCGCCAGCACGTCCTGCATGACGTCGTCGACGTCGCTGGCGTCGACCCGGCGCGCGACGAACGGCCGCAGCCGCGCCGCGACCTCGGACCACGGCAGCGCGCCGGCGGTCACGGGCAGCACGACGGACCGCAGCACGGCGCGGCGCCGCCCGGCTTCTTGGCCGCGATCGTCGCCGAGGCCACGAACGCCTCGATGCCCGGCAGCCACGAGCCGACCACCGCCGCGCTCTGCGGCGTGATCTCGACGGCGATCGCCTCGAAGCCCGCGGCGGCGAGCATCGCGCGCACGTCGTCGATCGGCGCGGCGCCGGCGATGCACCCCGCGAGCGCCGCGGCCTGGGTCTGCAGCTCGGCGGGGATCGGACCGGTGGCGACGACGTCGCTGATCGCCAGCCGACCGCCGGGCTTGAGCGCGCGGAACGCCTCGCGGAACACCGCGGTCTTCTCCGGCGACAGGTTGATCACGCAGTTCGACAGGATCACGTCGACGGTGCCGTCGGCGACCGGCAGGTGCTCGATCTCGCCGAGCCGGAACTCGACGTTGGTCGCCTCGACCTTGCGCGCGTTGGACCGGGCCAGCGCCACCATGTCGGGCGTCATGTCGACGCCGATCACCTTGCCGGTCGGGCCGACCTGGCGCGCCGCGAGGAAGCAGTCGAAGCCGCCGCCGGCGCCGAGGTCGAGCACGGTCTCGCCGGCGCGCAAGGACGCGATCGCGGTGGGGTTACCGCAGCCCAGGCCGAGGTCGGCGCCGGCCGGCGCGGCGCCCTGCTCGTCGGTGGAGTAGCCCAGCGTCTGGGCGTAGCCGGCCGGCACGCCGCCGCAGCAGCCCGGGGCGCAGCTGCCGCCGGTCTTGGCGATCTGGCCGTAGTGATCGCGGACGATGGCGCGGGTCTGGTCGGCGGTGGCATCGGGGAGCGAGTCGTTCATCGGGAACCTCCTGGCAGAGAGACGGGGACCTCGCCGAAAGGACGCAGCGGATCGCGCAGGTCGAGGCGCAGACACGCCGCCGAGGCCGGGCACACGGTCGCGAACTCGATCGACCCGGCGACCGCGGCGGGGACCGCGGCGCGCGGGCACGGCGCGAAGCCGAGCCGCTGGTAGAACTCGCCGGCGGTGGTGGTGAGCAGGTACACCGCGGCAAGGCCATGCGCGCGGGCGGCCGCCACGCGGTCGGCGCTGAGCGCCTGGCCGAGCCCCTGCCCCCGCACCGCCGGGGCGACCACCACCGAGCGCAGCACGCCGGCGTCGCCGTGGCGCTCGAGGCCCGCGGCGCCGATCACCGCGCCCGCCCGCACGGCGACGACGTAGTCGGTCGGGAACTGCGCGGCGACGCCGTCGATCGGCAGCGCCGCCGCGGTCAACAGCGCCAGCACCTGGTCGAGCTGGTCGGCGCGCGCGGCCACGAGGTCCGGTCGGGTCATCGCGATCACTCTGCGCCCTCGGCCCGGGCGTCGGCCAGCGCGATCCGGTGCGGCGGATCGGCCAGGGCCAGCGACACCGCGCCGGCCGCCACCGCGAACCCCACCGCGGTCCACAGGCACGCGATCAACCCGCCGGCGCCGAACACCAGCCCCGACAAGAGCGTGCCGACCAGCCGGCCGCCGGCGTTGGCCATGTAGTAGAAGCCGACGTTGAGCGCGACCTTGTCGCCGTCGGAGTACGCCAGGATCAGGTACGAGTGCACCGACGAGTTGATCGCGAACACCACGCCGAACGCGCCCAGCCCGCCGAGCACGACTGCGCCCCGGGGCCCGTCGAGGGCGAGCCCGATCGGCACCACCGCCAGCGCCAGCGCCAGCGCGACGGCCAGCACCACCGCGACCCGCGCGCCGGGCGCGACCCCGCCGGTCAACGGCGCGAGCAGGCCGGGCGTCAGCGACTGGATCACGCCGTAGCCGATGACCCACAGCGCCAGCGCCGCGCCGACCGCGGTGAAGCCCCAGCCCAGCTCGCGCGCCAGGAACACCGGCACCGCGACGACGAACCACACGTCGCGCGCGCCGAACAGGAAGAAGCGCGCCGCCGACAGCACGTTGATGTCGCGGTGCATCGAGAACACGCCGGCGAACTTCGCCTTGCCCTTGGCGCGCCCGAGGCCCGGCGGCAGCTCGGCGAGCGCGACCGCCAGCGCCACGGCCAGCCCGCCCGCCATCGCCCACAGCGCCGGGCGAAACCCGAGCCCGGTCAGGAGCGCGCTGCCGAGGAAGAAGCCGGCGCCCTTGAGCGCGTTCTTCGAGCCGGTGAGCAGCGCGACCCAGCGGAACAGCGGCCCGTGGGCGTCGGCGGGCAGGAGCGTCTTGATCGCGCTCTTGCTGCTCATCTTGGTGAGGTCCTTGGCGACGCCCGACAGCGCCTGCGCCGCCATCACGTACGCCACCGAGGCGGCGCGGGCCCAGCTCGGCGCGAGCGCCGACAGCATCCCGAGCGCGGCGATCTGCAGCGCGAGGCCGGCCAGGAGCGTCACCCGCACGCCGAGGCGCGCCGCGATCCACCCGCCGAGCAGGTTGGTGACGACGCCGAACAGCTCGTAGAACAGGAACAGGAACGCCAGCTCGGCCGGCGCGTAGCCGAGGCCGTGGAAGTGCAGCAGCACCAGCATCCGCAGCGCGCCGTCGGTCAACGTGAACGCCCAGTAGGCGGCGGTCACGACGACGTAGTGGCGCACCGCGCTCACGCCAGCGCCGCCCCGACCTTGCGCGCCAGCTCGGCCATGCGGTGCACGTAGCCGATCTCGTTGTCGTACCAGGCGAGGACCTTCACGCAGGTGCCGTCGATCACCATCGTGGAGCCGGCGTCGATGATCGCCGAGCGCGGATCGCCCTTGAAGTCGACCGACACCAGCGGCCGCGGCTCGTAGCCGAGGATCCCGGCCAGCGGTCCCGCGGCGGCCGCGCGCAGCAGCGCGTTGACCTCGTGGACGTCGGTCGGCCGCGCCACCTCGAAGACGCAGTCGGTGAGCGACGCGTTCTGCAGCGGCACCCGCACCGCGAGGCCGCTGAGCTTGCCGGCCAGCTCGGGGTAGATGAGGCCGATCGCGGTGGCCGAGCCGGTCGACGTCGGGATGAGCGACAGGCTCGACGCCCGGGCCCGCCGCAGGTCCTTGTGCGGGGCGTCGACGACCACCTGGGTGTTGGTGACGTCGTGGATCGTGGTGATGACGCCGTGGCGGATGCCGAGGCCCTCGTGGATCACCTTGACCACCGGCGCCAGGCAGTTGGTCGTGCACGACGCCGCGGTGAGCAGGTCGTGCTCGGCCGGGCGGTACAGGTGATCGTTCACGCCCATCACGACGTTGAGCGCGCCGGCCTTGACCGGCGCGGCGACGATCACCTTGCGCACGCCGGCGGCGAAGTACGGCGCCAGCTCGGCGGCGGTGCGGAACTTGCCGCTGCACTCGAGCACGACGTCGACGCCGGCGGCCCGCCACGGCACGTCGCCGGGCCTGGCGACCTCGCTGAACCCGACGGTGGCGCCATCGATCGTCAGCCGGTCAGCGCCGGCCGCGGCGACGTCGTGAGGCCAGCGGCCGTGGACCGAATCGAACTCGAGCAGGTGCGCGGCGCACGCGCTGCCGCCCTTGATCTCGTTGACGTGGACGAACGCGAGGTCGGGCCAGCCCCAGGCCGCGCGCATGACCAGGCGCCCCATGCGTCCGAAGCCGTTGATGCCGATGCGGATGCTCATCGCGGATCACTCCATTCAGTCGCAGGCGCCGGGGCCGGTGCGCTTCTTGATGCGCACCAGCTCGGACTTCAGGCCGCGTCGGCCGCCGACGCCGCGGACCAGCTCGTCGAGCACGGCCTGGACCTCGGGCTGGCCCTGCGGCGCCAGCCGGTAGTAGACCCAGGTGCCGTCGCGGCGGGCGTCGACCACGCCGGCGGCGCGCAGGACGCCGAGGTGCCGCGACACCGTCGGCTGCGGCAGCGCCAGCGCCGCCTCGACGTGGCACACGCACAGCTCGCCCTGGGCCAAGAGCGCCACGATCCGCAGCCGGGTCTCGTCGGCGACCGCGCGCAAGAGGCGCGACCAGGGACGAACATCGACCTCGGCCATCGACAGCACGATATGTAGATATCCGCATATCCAGCTATCGTCAAC
>Ga0268298_10005803_pt1 | contig 11445 bp, 11 predicted proteins | sample WWTPWeurt_MetaG_FD_194462 | JGI IMG/M metagenome (GOLD analysis project Ga0268298, IMG submission 194462) | Activated sludge microbial communities from WWTP in Nijmegen, Gelderland, Netherland - WWTP Weurt | ecosystem: Engineered > WWTP > Aerobic digester > Activated sludge | place... | reverse complement strand
TAGTTTTCTCAACCACTTAACTTCTACCTAACCATGGAAGGCTATTATTTATGAGCAGGGTGCTGGTTTCCAGCGCATATGCAAAGGAAATATCAATCTATGAGCAGGCTGGTTAAAAAATTTGGTGGGACCTCTGTCGCTGATATCGACAAGATTCGCAAAGCTGCAGAAATCGCAGTAAAAGCAGCATCTGAAGGTCACGAAGTCACAACTGTCGTTTCAGCCATGGGCGACACTACAGACAGACTGATTACAATGGCAGAAGAAATAACACGCTCGCCAAACGCCCGCGAAATGGACATGCTTTTGACCACTGGCGAACAGGTTTCAATCGCCTTGATGTCGATGGCGATTCAGTCTCTTGGTTATGAATCGCGCTCCTTCACTGGCGCTCAAGCTGGAATCATGACTGGAAGCCAGCATGGTTATGCTCGCATAGAAGAAGTCCAACCAGATGCTATCCAGGCCAGTCTGGCTCGGGGTGAAATCGCAGTGGTTGCTGGGTTTCAGGGTGTGACAGATAGAAACGAATTGACCACTCTTGGTCGCGGTGGCTCGGACACAACGGCAGTGGCGCTTGCAGCTGCACTGAATGCCGACTGCTGTGATATTTACACAGACGTAGATGGCGTATACACAGCCGATCCGCGTATTTTGCCCGAGGCTCGTCGTCTCGACTCTATTTCTTATGAGGAAATGATGGAATTGTCAGCTACAGGTGCTCAAGTTCTTGCAACTCGTTCGGTCGAATTGGCTATGGATCAGGATGTGCCGCTGAGAGTGCGTTCTACTTTCAAGCCGATGGATCCAGGTACACTGGTCGGAAACAGAGTAAGTGTTCCCGAGTATATGGTGGCTGGTATCTCATGCGACACCAACCAAGTTTCGGTAATGCTCAAAGGTGCTCGCAGCACTAATTCTAAAACCAAACCGGCAGACGGGCTTGGCAGTCTTTTCACACGCTTGCAAGAGCTCAATATTCAAACCGATATGGTTATGCTTCTTGCCCATGACGACGGTGCTTCGTATGAATCGTTCCAGGAAATAGCCTTTAGCGTAGACAAAAAATATCTGGCTCGAGTTAAAGGATTGATTGATACATTCTCTGAGTCTTTAGGTAATCCAAAAGTTTCGCTTGAAACTGAAATGGCTAAAATATCGGTTGTAGGAAGAAGATTTTCCAGCCGTCCTGAAATGGTGGCAAATGTTTTCGAGACTTTGCAGGCGGGGGGTATTCCGGTCAACATGGTTGCCACTGGCGATTTGCGTATGAGTATGTTGATGCCCAAGACATATGCAGTACGAGCAGTTAAGCTTATACACGATTGTTTTGGATTGGCCGAGGGGTCATTTCTGGCATAATAGACACAGTTAAATAAAACAGTAACGAGGTCTAAATGAGCGGTTTCTTCGACAAGGTAAAGTCTTACACCAAACAAGCAGCCGACCAGACCGGGCGTGCTGCCAAGATTGCCAAAATCAAAATGAATATGGTCAGCTTGAACAGTGAAAAAGATAAACACTTAAAAGCTATTGGTCAAAACGTTTTTTCAATGGTGAGCGAAACAGGTGGTCTTGACCCTGAAGCGCTCAGACTTGCATGCAGAGACAATGTAATGCAAATAAATCAACTGAATGAAAAAATCCAGGAATTAGAAAACGAAATTGCAGGCATCCAGGCTGGGTCAACCGATTCGGAAGTCGGTGAAGATGAAGAATAAACTGCTTCTTTCGCTTGTAGTTTTTTCTTCACTATTTTCTTTCAGTTTTGATTCTTCTGTTTTTGCTGATGCCATCTCACCTGGTATTGGTGGTAGTGACGAGATTTATTCAGAAGAAAAACCAAATAGAGCTTATTTTGGCACTGGCACTGCAGGTCGGATGACTGAAGCTTCGCACTTGCGATTTTTTGGTGAACAACATCTGGCCGACAGTAATTATGACGAGGCTATTAAAGCCTTTTCTAAAGCTGTTCAATTAGACGAAGGATATCCGCTTGGGCACTTATTGCTTGCCAAAGCAAGAACAGAAAAATTGAAGTCTCTTACTAAAAAAGACGTGCGTAATTTCAATCAAGAACTCTATAACGATTGTGTCAAAGAATGGACGTTGATCTTAAGACACGACGCAGATTATTTAGAGCAGGTTGAGGCTAAGTCCAATTTGCGCGCCCTAAAGCGCATTGCACGCGCGTATCAAGAAATGAAAGAAGCAGAAGAAAACGCAAAAAATATTGCTGAAGGCAGAAAGCCTAAAAAGAAAACATTATTTGCCGGAAGAAAAATTTTCGGAATGTAGATTTTTGCCAATTATTTGGAATCAGGCACCTGTGTGGGCGGTGTGATTTTAATCCCTTTTTCTACATATGTTTCAAGAATAGTTTTGAGTCTTATCTGAGCATCTTTTATCGACTCTTCGATTTCGGGCAAATGAGCATAACCATTTTTGTCTTTGTCTACTTTATTGAGTTGACCAGACTCGCTTACGCCAGTTATCTTAGCTTCAATTTCTAGTGCTTCTTTTAAATACTTGTATGCGTCTTCAATTAATTTGTCGCCGGCATACATGCTTGCAAGAGCTAAGTCTGCTCGCATGACCTGTTCTTGAACCTGTTCGTCAGGATTGTCTTTACCCAGGTGGCGAGCGCGTTTGTACAACTGTTTAGATTCCCAATGTCCGGTAGTACTTTTGAGTTTTGCAGTGGTTGCATCTTTTAAATGTTGGTCGGCTAAATTATTAATAGACGAAATTAAGCCTGCCATTTGGTCTCCAGTCGGTCCGGTGCTTGAGGAGATTGAATTTAATTCGACTACTCTAAGTGGTGATGTATCGTTTGCTTTTCGCTCACGCAAAACCAATGCTTGTGAATAAAGTTTGCTTGCAAGTTCGGCATGTTTGGGGTCGTCACTGTATTGTGCTGCTAATTTTTCTGACGATACTTGCAAGGCCACAAGCGCGTCTTTGTCGTGATCTAGTTCACCTGTGCGTGCAATCGAACTTACAACTCGATAAATGTCTTCGGGAAATAAAGCAGCTAAATCGCGCAGCATTGTGCGATTGTTTGCTGTTCGAAAAATCGCCCAGATAGCACCATCTCTTCCCATATGACTCGATGAGCCGTCGTCTTTTTTACTTCCTTCCTCCATTTGGGGAAGCATTTTGGCTATAGCTTCGATTCGATTTAATTCATGCTGGTGCTCATTGAACTGAAATGTGACATAACTTCCAAGCAATGCGACCCAAACTGTTGCAACCAGTTTTGCAATCTCAATTGTTCGCTCCCAGGTAAGGTGCTTTTTCTTATCGGGTGCTTGTTTTGGGTCTTGGTTAGTGGGTTCTTTTTCCATTTTTTCCTTTACCTGGAATATTGCACACGCAGTTCGTTTAGAAGATCCTTTTCGAATTTAGTCAATTCACCACTATTAAAATCGGCTGAAAAAGCCTCAGAAAATCCTCTGGTGAATGCTTTTTCCATTTCATCGATCGAAACGTCTCTTTTGGCTATGTCTTTAAAATTAGTGTGTCGTTCGGTATTTTCGATTTTTTTTGTATCTTGTTTTGACCCGAGCAAGCCAGGTAGTAAATCTTGTGGCTGGTCTAAAAGTATAGAGCCGTGTTGAAGAACTGCTCCTTGTCTTCGCAATTGAGCGGAGCCTACCATTTTTTTGTTATTGACCTGCAAGTCTGCCTGGGTCGTTGCCATGAAACAATCTGAAAAGTCTTTGTATTGCTTATTCGATTTGCCCAAGTCAGCTTCGACACCGAGGTGTTTGAGTCCAAGAATGAGTCCCTGGCAAATTTGTCGATAGGCTTCATTTAGCTGTTCGGAAATTATAGGAGGGCTCGCTATAAAAGAATAGGTCAACTCGGCATAATGCAGAACGGCTCTGCCTCCTGTAAGTCGTCGCACAACGTCGAAACCTTGCGATTTGATACGTTCAATAGTTTGCTCGTCCATTTTTTGCGAGTAACCAATCGATACTGCAGGTGGTGCCCAGCCATAAAATCGCAAGGTAGCAGGAGAATGACCTTTGCGGTGTGATTCGAGTATCGCCTCGTCCAGAGCCATGTTTGAGGCTGCATCAAAGACCTGATAATGGAGAAGGCGAAAACTCATTTTTAAGAAATTGTGGCTTTGATCAAATTTGGAATTTCAACTTCGTTTTCTTCGAAACTAAAAGCAGACAATATTTTTTCTTGCACTTGCTCAAACTGTTCTCGGCTGTCTGCCCAGACTTCTGCCACTGGTTCGCCTTTTTCAATTTTGGTTCCGATTTTGCCTTTTAGTATGACGCCTACGCCAAGATTTATTTTGTCTTCTTTTTTAGTGCGTCCCGCACCCATCATTTTGCAACCTTCGGCAATTGTTTTGCCATCCAGATGCGAGATCCACACAGCTCTATCGTGAGGTGAATAAAGAGCAAATTTATGCTTTGCATGTGGCATCAAAGCATAGTCATCGACAACTCTGGCATCACCACCTTGAGCAGTAATGAGTTCTTTGCATTTTTCAAGCGCGATTTTATTGTCGATGATGTCGCTCAATATGCGAGTTGCTTTTTCTTTGTTTTCGGCTTTTTTAGCTTTCACCAGAGCAACCGCTCCAAGCTCCATACAAAGTTCGCGAAGGTCATCGGGACCCCGACCTTTCAAGGTCTCGAAAGCTTCGATACATTCGGTCGTATGACCAATTGCAAGTCCTAAAGGTTGTTCCATTTCGGTCACCGTGGCGATGACGACTTTCTTGAGAGCCTTGCCTATTTCAACCATTTGTCGCGCTAGACTTTCAGCTTTTTCTAGCGTGTCCATAAATGCCGCTTTGCCGCACTTAACGTCAAGTATTATCAAATTGGCTCCAGCTGCCAGTTTCTTTGACATTACTGATGATGCAATCAAGGGAATAGATTCTACAGTTCCAGTTACATCGCGCAGAGCGTAAATCTTTCCGTCGGCAGGAGCGAGTTCTTTTGTCTGCCCTGCTATTGCCATGCCAATTTTTTTAATTTGAGCGATAAACTCTTCTTTGGTCAATTGAGTATTGAAGCCAGGTATTGCTTCAAGCTTGTCTATGGTGCCGCCTGTATGACCAAGACCGCGACCCGATAATTTTGCCATTGGAATTCCGGCTGCTTGCATGAGTGGAACAAATACAAGAGTTGTTTTGTCTCCCACTCCCCCTGTGCTGTGCTTGTCGCCTACTAGATCTGAAATTTCACTCAAGTCTAGCGTTTCGCCAGATTTGCTCATACAGTCTGTAAGCCAGGAAGTTTCCTGATTAGTCAGTCCCTGCCAACAAGTAGCCATCAACCAGGAGCTTAACTGGTAATCGGGGATGGTATTATCCATGATACCGTCGATGAGAAATTTGATTTCGTCTTGAGAGTGTTCTTTGCCATGGCGTTTAGCCAGGATCAGGTCAATCATTCGAATCATATTATTTAGAAATTCCTGGAAGTATAGAAAAGCATATATAGTAACAGGAATTAGCTTTTGCAGTCATGATTGAAGGACTATAGGCATTGAAAACTATTTCTAAAATTGGACTGATAGACTTTGCAAACTGTCTGCCGGTGCTTTTGCCCATATCTACCAAACGAGTGACAATTGATTCTGAAATAGTGCTGGGTAACCCGCAAGAATTGAATAAGCTCATGGCAAATGATGAGTTGGACGCCGCGTCGGTCAGCCTTTTTTATTATCTGGAGCAAAAAGACCGGCTTGAATTGTTCAAGACTATTTCTATATCGAGTTTTTCACCAGTAGGCAGTGTCGAGCTCTATTCAAAGATTCCGCTTTGTGACCTTGATCGAAAAACAATCCAGGTACCCAAGTCCTCTGCCACTTCCATAAATATGATGCGGGTGTTATTGCTTGAAGAGTTTGGTGTAAAGCCCAATTTAGAAGAAGTAAATGACCCGGATTGTTTCGACGTTAATACAGATGCAGCCCTTGTGATAGGTGATCGCGCCCTTCTTGTAGAAGATGAGTGGGCTTTGAAGGGACCGATAAAAATCGACCTGGCTTCCTGGTGGTTCAACTGGACCAAACTGCCAGCAGTGTTTGGCGTTTGGGTTTACAAAAAATCTTTGCAAGCAAAAGAACCTAGCGAGATAGATTCTCTGTCCTATCTTTTTGTCAGTGCTAAAGAGCTTGGATTAAACGAATTAATCAGCGAAGTAATTGATGAGGCTAGTTTGCGTTTTGGCGGAAAGGTAAGCAGGGATAGGCTTTTGCGATACTACACCAAAGAGCTGAATTTCGATTTTTCCAGTCTGCATCTTGATGCCATTGAGCAGTACAGTAAGTTGTGCGCTAAACATGGGCTTCTTGAAGCTCGAAATTAAGCCCAATTTTTAATCTGGGATACTTGTCAAGAGATTATAAATTGTTATACTTGAGTGGCTTACTAAGTCATCCCCATTGAAATCAATTTTGCATGTCTGATCCAGGACTAGGTCTTCCATGTGTGCTCAATAGGCGCTGGCAAGTCGTTGAACGACTTGGACAGGGCGGTATGGGTACTGTTTATCTCGCCAACGATTTGAATCTTCCAAATTTAGGTGATAGCAAACGCTCGTGCGTAGTCAAACAACTGCGCGATGATTTTTTCAGACAAGAAGACCGCGAGCGTGCAATTCAATTCTTCTTTCGTGAAGCTCAGGTTCTATCTGCACTGAGCCATCCAAATATAGTAGCCATTCTCGATTTCTTTCAAGAAGAAGGAAAGTCTTATCTGATCATGGAATATGTGCGAGGTAAAAACTTGCACGAAATGATGATGGAGCGAGGTGAACCATTTTCTAACGAAGAAGTTATTGAGTGGGCAATTCAAGTATGCGAAGTTCTGCACTATTTGCATACACACGACCCGCCCGTTATTTATCGCGATTTAAAACCAAGCAATATAATGATTGACGAGCGCAATAGAGTAAAACTGGTCGATTTTGGTATTGCAAGACCATTTGAAGAAAGCGAAGACAACACACATGTAGTTTCGCAGGGCTATTCTCCGCCTGAGCAATACTGGGGTGCTGCTGACCCACGCTCCGACGTTTATGCTCTTGGCTGTACTATGTATTTTCTTTTGACTGGCAAAGATTCGCTTGCTTTGACTGTTTCAAATCCAAAAAAATTAAACAATGATGTGCTCGATGCCTTAGATCGCATTGTGCAACGCGCCACTCAGCAAGATGTATGGAGCCGCTATCAGTCTGCTCTCGAGATGAAAGAAGAGCTCATTTTCTTGCGCTCTAAAATTCAGCCAAAGCCAAAAGGCTCCAAAAACAAAGTCTGGATGATAGCAGCTGCTGCAATTAGTCTTATCGTGGTGTCTTCTTTGGTGGTAGCCAAAATGCAAAGTGAGCATGAAATGGTTGAGCAAGAAGCTGCTAATTACAGACAAATGCGTGCTCAAGCCGAACAAGAAAAAATGCTTTTCAAGATTGGCAATCAGACCAAACAACAAAGCAATGCATCTGCTTCAAATCAAAATGCTCAAAACGCTTTTCACATCCAGCAGGCCAAGCCGAATACAGCAAAAAAACAATACCTGCCTGTAAATGAAGAATCGATGCTTACAGATTCGCAGGGTTTATTTGACCGTTGAAGCAAGATAAAGTGCGTAAGCACCAAATAGCATTCTGTAGACGACAAAACAAATTGTCGAATGCTTTTGCAAGAATTTAATTAGCCAATAAATGGCAAGAAAACTCACGATAGTTGAGCTTACCAGTCCGCCTGCCATTTCGGTCATTCCAATATGCATGCCAGCTTGTTTAGCTTCGACCAGTTCTTTTAGTTCTAACAAACCACTAAGCAGAATTGCTGGAATACCAAGCAAAAAACTAAATCGAGCAGCGTCTTCGCGCTTGAGTCCAAGCAAGAGAGCTACCGTCAAAGTTGAGCCGCTTCGAGAAGCTCCGGGAAACAAGGCGAGTGCCTGACCCATTCCTACAAACAGTCCGTGTTTGATTCCAAGGTCGCTCAAGTTGAGCCTGGACATTTTTTTGCCAACCAGTTCTGCCACCATGAGCAGAATACCCATTACAATCGAGACTATTCCCACTGTATGCAAAGAGCGCAGTGGACTTGAGTCTGATTCTAACGTGTGTTTCAAAAGAAGCCCAAGTACACAAATTGGCATGGTGCCAATTATGATTCCCATGAGCAATAAGAAATTATGATCTTTGAAGTCTTTGCGCATAACAGCACCAAATGCGCCACTAACGATTGTTTTTAAATCGTTGAAAAAATAGACCAGCACTGCAAGCACTGAGCCAAGCTGAATAGATGCAGAAAATGCAACACCGGGATCTTGCCAGCCAAGGGCTGCAGGTACGACACGCATATGCGCGCTGCTAGATATCGGAAGGAACTCTGTGAGCCCCTGTACAATTCCTAATATCACCGATTGAAACAAAGATAAGGGTTGTGATTCCAATTATTTCGATCTCTTTTTAGTAACAGCTTTTTTTGCATGAGTTGGTGCTTTTACGCTTTGCGCTTTGGCAAGGGGCTTGGTGACGTCTGCAAGTGTGGTGCGAGTTTTGCTTGCAGTAACCAGATTCTTCTTCTCTTTTATTTGAGCCGACCACGAATTCAATCCTGTTTTAACTGGAGATTGAAGATCTTTACTGTTTGATTTGCTGCCGCCTGCTTGACCGCCCAACTTCACTAAGAATTTGTCCAGTTTGTCTGATGAGTCTTTGCTCAAAGCAATAAATTGAAGAGCGATAATCGATTTATTTGCAAGCCAGTTTGACTCTATTCTTATGATTTGCGCTTTGATTTTAAGCATGCCATCTGGCAGTTCGAATTCGCCTTTGACCATTTGACCAGCTTCAAGACCGAGATTTTGAATCAGTTTGGTTTCAAGTTTAGAACCTGACCGACAAAGATCTACTGTTTGAAAAGTACGCGGTCTTGCATTGGTATCATCGCTTACTACAGTGACAGGCAATTTTACTTCTACGCGATTGACTTTGCGTCTTTGTTTTACCGGTTTTAGTTTAGGCAGACCGCAAACAAGAACTTTTTTGCCTTTCACTAATTGGCTTGATATCACAGATGATGCCCACAAACCTGCAAAGCCCGAAACTCCTGCATCTTGCACAAACCATAGTTTTGTCCCTGGTGGCAAAATTTTATTCTGGCTCTGATTGGTCTTTATCTGCAAGAAAAGATGACTTGCTTCTTTATACAATATGGTGGCACGACCAAAATCGAATTCGCCAGGTGCAATTTCGAATTTGATCTTGTACGAGCTGTTTGTCTCAAGCATAGACATAGATTATAGGTTATTTTCAGCCAAAGAAGATTGCATGATTTCCAGAGTCAGCTTATATGCGTCAGACTTGCGCACACCAAATCGGCTCTGGCACGATGCTGAGATATCTTTGACCGATTGGTTGTTTGCTAGAGCCATTTGTATATACTCTTTCAAATCTTGCTCGTCTGGTTCGCTTTCTTTTTCTACTTCTTTATTGCCTTCGATTACGAGGGTGAATTCACCTTTTAGTTTGACTGCATTTTCTTCTTTGCTCAAAAATTCAATTATTTCGCTAAGGCTTCCACGAATGAATTCTTCGTGCAGTTTGGTCAATTCGCGCGCTAAGCACGCTGGTCTTTCTTTGAAGACTTCGCTCAAAACAGACAGTTTTTCAAGCAGTCCGTGAGGTGAAACAAAAAAGATCATAGTGCGTTTTTCTTGTTCAAGAGCCTGAGCCATTAGTTTCAGGTCTTTTTTCTTGTCTTTTAGAAAACCTTCAAAACTAAAGCGGCTAGAATCAAGCCCACTTCCAATCAGTGCCTGGATAATTGCAGTCGGTCCTGGAATCGGTACAATCTCAAAACCCAGTTCTATTGCGGTTTGAACAACTAATTGTCCCGGGTCGCACAAGCAGGGAGTGCCTGCGTCGCTTACAATAGCTGCATCTTGATTGTTTTCAAACAGAGATTGCAATAAGTCGAGCCGTGATTTCTCATTGAACTTATGGCAGCTGATGAGCTTCTTCTTCAGGTCAAGATGATTCAAAAGTTTGAGCGATACGCGTGTATCCTCAGCCAGAACCACATTTGCTTTTGCAAGAGCTTCTTTTGTGCGTGCCGATATATCTTTTAGATTTCCTATCGGTGTAGATATTATGAACAGTCTTACTGACAACCCCTGCTCCTTATGGCGATTCTGTAAGCGCTGAATATGGCTTTGATTTGAAAGATATGTCTATATGCGTAAGGGTCAAATATGCTGTGATTAAACAACTCTTTTCGACAGGTTATGAACAGTTGTAGATAATTTAATCCCGACTATTTGCGCAAAAAACGGACAACTTTTCAGATTTAGTTTTCAGGATATAACAAACAGATTTAGCTAAGTGAATTTGTTGGGTTTGGAGACATCCATATAAACTCGATCCAAAAGTTATTTATAGTCTTCGCCTGATCTCGCCCATTTGTATATCCGTTTTGAATGTCGCACGCAATCTTGGTTTCCTTAGTTGCCCGTTTTGGAAAGCGAAAAAATCTTTGTGCTAAAGTTACGACTTGATGACTTGTACCTATAAATTTTTCAATCATTAGAGAATCAGTAATGTTTAGACCAGTGCTCAATCTTTTTTCTATTCCTCTTATACTATTTGCTCTGGTAATTTCTCAAAGTTCTAAAGTGTCGGCATTACCTGCTAAAGAAAAGAAGCCTGCCATCAGGGAGAAGTGGGCTCTAATAGTTTCTTGCGAAAAATATTTTGACAAAGATATTCCTTCTATAAACTCAGCCACCGATAGTGGCATCGCGCTAAAAGAAATTCTGGTTAACCCGCAGTTTGGGCGTTTTGCGCCGGTTCACGTTGCTTCAGTTTCAGGCACAAAAACCACCAAGAGCAATATCGAAAAATGTGTGGGCGAGCCATGGTTGTTGAAACACGCACTGCCAGGCGATCTTGTCCTGCTTTATTTCAATACTCGCTACAAAACAGTTCCTGGAAAAAACGACATTTTTCTCTGTTTTTACGATACTCCCTCGACCAAAGGCAGTCTTGAAAACACAATCAGCCTGCGTGAAACTCTTAAAGTTGCAGCCAAGCGCACACAATCTCCGTACATAATATGTCTTCTAGATATAAGTCCGGCTGTGCATCTTGATGACGGCTCAGCCCCATCATCCAAAATATATGATGAGATTGCCCAAGACACTAATACTACAATTCTTGCCTCTACTCATCCGGGACTTGAAGCGCAACATGCTCAAGCAAGAAAATGTTCTGCTTTGATAGACAATCTGACTGAAGCGCTCAAAGCTGGTGCTGGTCAGACTGACCTTATTGCCATCAGTCAATATATTCAACAAAATACTGGTACAGAAAAAGCTATTTTTGCTTACCCCAGAAACGATTCTCTTGTTGTAAAAGCCATTCTTGGAATGCCGACCAAAAGCTCGACTCCAGAACA
>Ga0268298_10005802_pt1 | contig 11446 bp, 9 predicted proteins | sample WWTPWeurt_MetaG_FD_194462 | JGI IMG/M metagenome (GOLD analysis project Ga0268298, IMG submission 194462) | Activated sludge microbial communities from WWTP in Nijmegen, Gelderland, Netherland - WWTP Weurt | ecosystem: Engineered > WWTP > Aerobic digester > Activated sludge | place: Netherlands... | reverse complement strand
CTTGGTGGCGGCTGGAGAGACGGGGCCGATCATCGACGACGCCGCGGCGGGCTTGATGGCCGACTTCGAGGACCAGCGCTTCGGCACCACGCGCGAGACCTCGCTGGCGGTCCGCGCGCTCTTGGCCCAGCTCAAGCGGGCGCCGGTCGGGGAGGGCGTGGTCACCGTGGCAATCGACGGCAAGAAGGTGGCCGAGGAGCGCTTCGACGCCAAGCGGATGGCGCAACCTGCCTTGCGGATCTTGCCGGCGATCAAGCTCAGCGGCCGCTCGGCCAAGATCGAGGTCTCGCAGGTCGGGGCCAGCGCCTTCTTCCACACGGTCTCCTTGGCGGCGCCGGTGCGCGACAAGACGATCCCCTCCTCCAGCACCGGCGGGCTCAGCGTCCGCCGCAGCTTCATCCCGCTCTCGGGCTCGAGCGGGGCCTACGCCCTCGGCAAGCCCGGCGCGAAGTTCAGCGCGGGCGACACCATCTTGGTGCGGCTCGACGTCGACGCGGACAAGGCGCTGAGCTACGTGATGATCGAAGATCCTCGAGCCGCGGGCCTCTCGGCGGTGTCCTCGGACTCTGGCGTGCAGATCAAGGGCGTCGATCTCCGCCCGGCCGGCATGCGCCGCGATCTCCGCGATGACCGGAGCGCGTTCTTCTTCGCCGCCCTCCCGGCGGGAAAGACGGCGGTTTACTACTTGGCCCGGGCTGGTCTGGCAGGGAGCTATCGCGCGCTACCGGCGAAGGTCGAGACGATGTACGCGCCAGCGACCCACCATGGTGAGTCGGGATCGGCGGCGCTCGTGGTGGCCGCGAAGGCCCGCTGAGCGCCGCCGGGAGATCACTTCGCGCTGGGTGGCCCCATCGCCATCATGCGCTTCTGCATCTCCTCCGGAGATACGTCCTCGATGTGTTGAGCCAAGGACCAGCGATGCCCCCACGGATCGCTGAGCTGGCCGTAGCGGTCGCCCCAGAACATGTCGGCGAGCGGCATCTCTACCTTGGCGCCCGCGTCCACCGCGCGCTTCCACGCGGTGTTGACGTCATCGACGTAGAGCATCACGCCGGCCGTATAGGCTTTGGCGTGCTCAGGCGACTTCGCCAGCGGGTTCATCGCTGGATTCTCGTCCGCCATCATCACGACCGCGTTGCCGATCCGGACCTCGGCGTGCATCACCGAGCCATCCGGCCCTGGCATTCGGTACATCTCTTCAGCGCCGAAGGCCTTCTGGTAAAACGCGATCGCCTTGGCCGAGCTGCTCTGGACCAAGTGCGTCGTCACCGTGGAATAGCCGTCTGGAACTGCCTTCACTTTGTTCGCCATTGTGTGAATCCCCCCTCTTGCGAGTAGGGCCCAGTTAGACCCGGTCAGTGGCGCAGTCAAGGCGGCCAGCCCATCAATACGGCGCGATCATCAAGCGACTCGGGCCGCTCAGTGGGATCAACAGCTTGCGGCGTCGAAGATCCACGCCGAGGTCGCCTGGACCGTCGAGTCCGCCCAGCAGCGGCGTGAACTGATAGGTCGAGTTGACGGTGTAGACGCAGCGGCAGTCCCGGCTGGCGAAGGCGCGCACCGCTCCCGGCAAGCTGATGAGGCCCTCGAGTGCGCCGGTGGGGGAGGTGCGCATGCCGCGCTCGCGCCCATCGAGACCGTAGCGGAGGAGCGCCGCCGCGCCCCCGGTCGAGATGTCGATGCTGTCGGCGTTGGTCATGACCCCGTGCGGGCGCGCCAGCTTGGGTGAGCGGATGATCGCGGAGTAGCCGCCCTCGCGATCGACGCGGTAGAGCGCGTCGGTTCCGGTCGGGACGACGACGCCCTTGTCGAGTTTCTGGCCCGCGTCGGTGACGACCAGCGTACCATCCGGCATCAAAGCGACGTCGGTCAGCGCGGTCGCGCCTTCGATCTCGATGGAGCGCACCGGCTTGCCGGTCTTGCGGTTGAAGATGCGCAGCGCGTGGAGATCGGCTACCGCGATCAGGTCGCCGAAGATCGCCATACCCTTGGGGGCGCTGAGGCTCACGCCGGCCTTTCCGCCGTCGATGAAGCGCAGCTCCTGCACGTTCCCAACGGGGGAGACGCGCGAGATGAAGCCGTTGCCGTCGTCGATCAGCGGGTCGCCGTTGGTGTTCGAGACCAAGTAGACGTCCTCGGCTTCGTCGTGGATCGCCGCCCAGGGGCCGAGGAAGCCCTCGACCAAGAGGGTAGTGGGCTTGCCCGGTGTCCCGAGGCTGTCGGGGCTGGCCGCGGCCTGGGCCACGGCGTTGGTGCTGGTCTTGGTGGGGGCCGCGTTCGCCCCGGAATCCTGGAGTTTTATCTCATCAGCGGCGGGCGCCGGGCTCGGGCTGGGAGCGCTAGGCTTCGCGCTCGCGCAGGCCGTGGCGAGGAGCAAGACAAGCGCGGAGCGGCTTTGCATGCGGTGAAGGTAGCGCAGGAGGATTGACAGGCAAAGAGCCAAGCCTGCAGGGATGCTGGCTCGCGGGCGCGTTGCCCGTGAAAGCACCTCGGGGCCCCGAGAGCCGAACGCGGCTCGGACGGACCCTGTAGGCGGAGGCGACAATGGGCATGGGCGACACCGAAGGCTCGCGTTTCGCGGCCACCGACAAGCGGCGAAGCAAGCTGCCGGTCCTGAATGGACGTAGCTCCCCTCCGCCGCGCTTCCCATTTCTCCCTACGACGCCGGCCGATCTGAAGAGCCGCGGGATCTCCGAGCTCGACATCGTGATCGTCACCGGGGACGCCTACGTCGATCACCCAGCCTTTGGGCCGGTGCTCATCGCCCGCTTCCTCGAGGGTCGCGGCTTCAAGGTGGGGATCATCGCGCAGCCCGACTGGCGCTCGGTGGAGGACTTCCGCCGGCTCGGGCGGCCTCGCCTCTTCTTCGGGGTGGCGGCGGGGAACCTGGACTCGATGCTCAACCGGCTGACCGCGCAGAAGAAGAACCGCGGCGAAGATCAGTACTCCCCCGGCGGTCGCACCAACATGCGGTCGGACCGCGCCACCATCGTCTACGCCAACCGCTGCCGCGAGGCCTTCGGTGACGTGCCGATCGTGCTGGGCGGGATCGAGGCTTCGCTCCGCCGCATCGCGCACTATGACTATTGGTCCGACAACGTGCGGCGCTCCGTGCTCATCGACGCCAAGGCCGATCTATTGGTGTTCGGCATGGGTGAGCGCCCGGTATGGGAGATCGCGCGGCGCCTCCAGGCCGGAGAGCGCGTCTCAGAGCTGCGCGACGTCCGCGGGACGGCTTACGTCGTAGGGCGCGAGCGGGCCGCGGAGCTCGAGGCGCAGCCGTCGCGCTACACCACCGATGGGCTCCCGGTGATCCTCCCGAGCTACGAGCAGGCCTCGCAGGACAAGGTCGCCTACGCCAAGATGGCCAAGGCCTTCCAGATGGAGACCAACCCCGGGAACGGGCGACCCTTGCTGCAGCGCCATGGCGATCGCGCGGTGTATATGAATCCCCCGGCGCTCCCGCTGGAGGACGGCGCGGGCAAGGGCGGCGATCGCTCAGTGGCGATGGACGAGCTCTACGACCTGCCGTTCAACCGCGTCCCCCACCCCTCCTACCAGGAGAAGATCCCGGCCTATGAGACGGTCCGCCACTCGGTGGTGCTCATGCGGGGTTGCTTCGGGGGCTGCACCTTCTGCTCGATCACCGAGCACGAAGGCCGGGTGATCCAGAACCGCTCGAGCGAGAGCGTGCTGCGCGAGGTGCGGGCGCTCCGGCGCATGGGCGACTTCCGCGGGACCATCACCGACCTCGGCGGACCGACCGCCAACATGTACAAGATGAAGTGCCGCTCCGAGGAGATCGAGTCGAAGTGTCGGCGCCTCTCCTGCTTGCACCCGGGCGTCTGCGAGAACCTCGGCACCGACCACGGACCGGTGATCGATCTGATGAAGCGGGTGCGGGAGGAGGAGGGCGTCAAGCACGTCTTCATCGCCTCGGGCGTCCGCTACGACTTGGCCGAGCTCTCTCCCGAATACGTGAACGAGCTGGCCAAGCACCACGTGGGCGGTCAGCTGTCGGTGGCCCCCGAGCACGCCTCGCCGCGGGTCCTCGAGAAGATGAAGAAGCCGGGCATCGAGAGCTTCGAGCGCTTCCGGGAGATGTTCGCCTGCGCCTCGCAGGACGCGGGCAAGGAGCAGTACGACATCCCGTACTTCATCAGCGGTCACCCCGGGTCGACGCTGGAGGATATGGTGGATCTCGCGCTGTGGCTGAAGGCCGAAGGCTACCGGCCCCGGCAGGTGCAGGACTTCATCCCCACGCCGATGTCGATGGCCTCGGCGATGTACTATTCGGGGCTCGATCCCTTCACCATGGAGCCGGTCTATACGGCCACCGGACTTCGGGAAAAGAAGCTCCAAAAGGCCCTGCTGCTCTACTGGGATTCGGCGCAATGGCCGCTGACCCGCGAGGCGCTGATCGCGGCGGGGCGGCGGGACCTGATCGGGCATGGGCCCGGCTGCCTCGTGCCGGCGGGTCCCGTCGGATCACCTGACCTGGAGCGCCCGCTGAGAAAGTGAGCGAGGCGCTGGTTGCTCTGGCGGCGGAGTTGGAATAACGCTGCCCCATGGAACGGCATCCGCTCAAGTCCGTGGATCTCGCGCGCGTCGAACAGGCGGTGTCAGATGCCGTGAGCGGAGTGCTCGGCACGCGCTTCACCGCCAGCGTCTCCGAGGTGGCCTTTGCGCCTCCACAGGAGAGCGGACTTTCTCAGCGCTTTCGGCTGGAGATCAGCTTCTCCAGGCCGATCGAGGATTGGCTCTCGAACTTGCCTGAAGAGGCCGATCGTCGCTGAGCGGCGCGCCGCCCGAACCGCGCTGCGACGAACGCGAGGAGCGCTCCCGTCCAGCCCCCGGCGTTGGACGTCGTCGAACAGCCCATCGGCTTGCGATCCTCTGATCCCATCAGCCCTGCGTCGTCGCCTGCGCGCGGCCCGGCATCCGCGGGAACGTCCTCTGCGCCAGCATCGGAGCCTAGGTTGGCCAGCCCGGCGTCGGCGGGGTCCGCCGGTGCGTCCGGGGCGAGCCCGGCGTCGATCCCTCCATCGGCCGGGGTGGAGGTCTTCGCCAGGTACGTATCTACGAAGACCATGAGGGGGTCGACTCTGGTGTCGACGCTGGTTCCATCGCAGCTGATCCGATCGACGAGCAGGTGCAGGCCGACCACCACCTCGCTCCCGTCCAGCGTCGCGAAGGTGGGCCCACCCGAGTCGAAGAGACAGAAGTTTGGGGTCCCAAAGAAGGCGATCGCGGTGTCGTCGAGCTGCGCGATCGTCGTCGCGGCCTGCATGCGGCGCCCGACGGTAGAGACGTCGCCGGCGGTGGTCTGGCCGTAGCCCACCAGCCGCACCGGCGCGCCGAGGAGATCGCTGGCGAGGGGAGCTCGGTTCGGTGTGGCGGGGGTGCCGCCGAACGGCGCGGTCGTGATCAGCAGGCCCAGGTCGTTGTCGTTGGTCGATGGGTTGTAGTCCGGGTGAGCGTGCGCCTCGCTGACGTCGATCGTGTTGGCTGGGTCGTCGAGCTGGCTGGTGTCACGGAAGTCATCTCCGGTGAAGACCGAGTAGTGGTAGCCGGGCGCGATGCAATGGCCCGCGGTCAGCACTACCCGCGGAGCGACGAAGACCCCCGAGCAGGTCCCGGCGCGTGAGCCACTGACCGCGCGGACCAGGACCACCGGCGAGCCCGGGCCTTCGGGCGTGCCCCCCACGATGGGCTGGGCCGTGGTGGCGGTCGACCGCTCAGGGCCACAGCCGGAGCTGAGGACCACCAATGCTACGGAGGCGAGGCGCGAGACCTTCATGGCTTCGTGGATACGCGGGGCGATTCACGACCAACAATGGTCCTTATCGGACATCGCGGCGTAGTGGCCCGTCATCGGCGGGGTCCACCCGCCCGCGGCCGCGATCGCTTCAGTCAACGCTCTCGGCGGGGGTCAACAGCTCTTGCCGCAGCTCAGCGGGGGCCGGAAAGCCGACCTTCGCGAAGGCTCGCGCCAGCGCGTTGGGCGAACGGTAGCCCACCTTGGCCGCGATCTCAGCGATGGACAGGCTCGGCACGCTGAGCAGCAGGACCGCCGTCTGAAGCCGCCAGCGGTTGCGCGTATCGCGCCAGTTGCCGGCGTTGAGGCCATAGCGGCGGTTGAAGTCCTGGATGATGCGCTGCAGTTGGCGCGGCGATCGGCCGACGGCATCGGCCAACGAGGTCGCGGTGGCCTCCGTCGACAAGAGCGCGAACTGCTGGACCATGGCCCCCGCGATCGCCAGATCGAGCGGGGTGGGGTCCACGAACTGCTCGGCGCTCAGCGCAGGCAGCGGAACGCCGAGCGAGCGGGCGAGGGCGCTGCCCTCCGCGAGCGTCTCGGCGGGCGAGGCCTCGCTGGAGTCCAGGGCGAGCTCGAGACGACGGGCGCGCTCGAGATCGGGGGCGAGCAGCATCCGAGGCGTGGGCTCGACTCGCTCTGAGGTCGGCAGACCCTCGATGTCGAGGTAACTGGCGTGCTCGAAGCGAGCCCAGCTCATGTCCACTCCGCTCAGCAACGCGGCCTGGCCCGCGCGTACGGTGAGCGGCTTTGGGCCCCGGACGCGCATCAGCCCGCGGTGGACGATCACCGCGATCAGGCGGCGCGGCGGGGGAACGAAGCGGAAGATGTTGGTGAGCAGGTGCTCATCGACCACCACGTGGTAGCGCGTATTGCGGACCACCATGACCGAGCTGCGGATGGCGCAGATCTGCTCGATCAGGCCGCTGTCCCCTGGGCCCGTTTTCGGCGGGATCGCTTCGCTCAACGCGTAGGTATGCACCATCCGGAGCGCGGACCACGGTGGAGGCATCATCGCGGTCAGTTCGAGAGCCACCACCACGCCAGTGCGCCTGCGGCGGTCAGGCCAGTCGCGGCCCAGGCCACGTTGGTCCCGGTCTCCAGGCCCGTCGCGGCGCTGTCACAGGCGCTGAAGGTCGCGCCGGTGTTGGCGGCGCGGCACTCGGCGTCTTTGTTCGACGCCAAAACCCCGAGCACGATCGCCGCCCCCGCGGCCACGAAGGTTGTTCCCGCGAGGACGAAGACGGGGGCGGGCGGCCCCTGACCGGCGGCGACCGGCGTAGCGGCGGCGAGGGCAGGGGCCAGCGGATGGCACAGCTCGGTCTCCTTCCCGCTCTTCCCTTCGTGGAGTTTGCTGGCCTTGGTCGCGTCCACGCCTGCCTCATTGAGGGCGCGCGCCAGGCGAAACAGGTCGAGCACCGAGCGCTTGTGCTCTCGGGGATCCAGATCGAGGTTCTTGTTACAGCCGGTAGCGCGCACGAAGCTGAGGAGGGCATGGTCGGGCTGTCCGAGCACCTCCTGCACCAGGCCGCGGATCAGCTGGGCGTCTCCGAGCTCATCCGCATCGTCAGCGGCCTCCGAGGCCCGGTCGGCGAGCCCCAGCGCTCGCTCGAAGTCGGCTGTTCCAAGCGCGGTACGGGCGTCGACCAAGAGCTGCTTGGCCCGTTCGGAGGCCTGAGCGGGCATCGGAACGAGCGCGGCGAGGATGAGCCAGGAGAGCAGGACCCCAAAAGACCGCACTCTCGTCCTCTAAGCCCAGCGCGCTCCGGTGTCGAGGCGGCTCAGCCCTCTCTCAATCCGGGAGATCGATCGCCACCCGCACCGAGGTGTTGGGCGCGACGTCGACGCGGCGCTTGACGGCCTGACCGAGACCGCTGGCCTCGATCTCGTGCGATCCGACGCTGGTGATGTGCTGGAGCGGGGCCTGACCGATGAGGCGTCCATCGACGTGGATCGTCGCGGGTACCGAGCGCCCACCTTGGCGAACCACGATGTTCAGGGCCCCGCTACCGGGCGGCGCGGGGCTTGGGGAGGCCATGGGACTGGGCGCGGGCGCCGCGGCCGTGGGGCTTGGAGGAGGAGCGCTCTTGGTCGGGCTTGGTCGGCGCGGCTCGGCCGAAGGACGTCGTGGTTCGGCGGAGGCCAGGGGGCGAGGCGCGGCCGCCTTGCGGGGCTCATTGCTCGGCGAAGGGGCGGGCGCGATCAAGGGCGTCCGGGGCCGCGCCAAGGACTCGAAGTCGAGGGCGTTGTCGCGAGGGATTCGGATCGGGTCCATCCGAAACGGGGCGATCGGAGCGTAGTTGCTTCCGCGGGCCGTACCCCAGGCGACGAGCCCGCTGCTGATCACCACGCTGGTGAACAAGAGCAGGATCGGGGCCACCAGCGGACGGTGCGTGCGTACCACCTCAATCGGCGCCGGCCTTACCACTGTGTCGTCGAAGCCGATCGGCGGCGTGGCCAGCTCGCTCGAATCCGTGCTGTTGGGACGCACCAGGTCCGGCGCGGTCTCGGTATGGTCGAGCGGCCGCTTCACTCGCCCTCCGCCAAGAGCCCGCCGACGAGCAGCGTGAGCTCGCGGTCGCTCGCCGCGTCGTCGAGGCAGCGGCGCAAGAGCGCCTTGGTCCCGCCCTCGCCGCTGGCTCGCATGGCACGCGCCAACGCGAGTCCGGCCTCGGCGCGCTCCAGCGGCGCTGCGGCGCTGCGGGCCTCGTAGACGACTCGCAAGCGGGGCAGCGCCCTCCGTGCCTCACCGGAGGCCAGCAAGGTCAGCGCGCTGCCGAGCTCGGCCTTGATCTTCTGGGCGGGATCGCCGGCCAGCTGGGCGGCCATCTGAAAGTCCGTCTCAGCTGCCTCGTGCTGGGCGCGGGCCAGGCGCACGTAGCCGCGGGCGATCGTCGCCTGGGCACGCTCGCTCTTCCGCTCGTCGGGCAACGCGCGCAGCAGCTGGGCCAGCTCGGCCTCGGCGCCCGCGAGGTCTTGCGTCGCGGCCTTGGACCGGGCCTCGTCGAGGCGCCGCTCGACCAGGGCCGTCACCGCGCGGTCGATCGCCGCGTCGTCGTCGTTCGTTCGCGGCGCGCGCACCGCGGCCTCGAGCAGCGAAAATCCCGGACTTTTCTCGGCAAAAGCGAAGAAGACGAGCGACAGGCCCACCAGGCGGGCGGGGTTCACGCCCGCCGGCACCACCGGCGCGAGCTTGCGCGGCGTCCCTGCGCTGTCGGCCAACTCCCACAGCAAGCGGCGGATCGAGGCGGGATCACCGCGCGCGATCGCCTCGTCGATCGCCTCCGCAACGGGCTCCTCACCGCAGCCCCCGAGCTCCAGGGCCGACAGCGCGCCCGCCACCGCGAGCGGCGGCAGCTCCCCGCCGCGACCCAAAATGGCCTCGAGTTCGGCGCGCTCGGCCTTCAGGCAACCCAGCGCGGCTTTGGTCTCTGGCGTCGGACGGGAGGCGCAGGCGTTGGCCCGCGCGTCGCTTTCCCATTGGTCGGCGCGCTCGAGCTCCGCCTTGAGCTGTTCCCATACCCCGCGCAGCGTCGGCCGAGAGAGCAGCGCCTCTCCTACCCCACCGCGCCAGCCGAGCTCCGCCAAGGGGGCCTCTTTGGCGCGGCACTCGGCTGGGCCTAGCACCGAGCTGGCGGCGACGAAGATCCCCCCCAAGACCAGCGCCAAGGACAGCGCGCTCGAGGCGAAGAACCAGGCGCGCTCTTTGGCCGGGCGCTCCACCGCCTCTACCAGCGCCTCGATCAGGTGCTCCATCGAAGGCCAGCGGGCCTTGGCGTCGATCGACAGCGCGCGCTCCACGATCGCCCATACCGCCGGGGGTGTGGCGTCACCGACCGGGGGCGGCACCGGCTGTCCTTGCGCCAGCGCCGTGCTGTAGGCGATTACCGGCGGAACATCGGGCCGCAGCTCGCGCAAGAAAGGGTGGCGCCGGTAGAGGGCCTCATACAGCGCGATCGCGAAGGCGAACTGGTCGGTGCGCGCGTCCACCGCGCCGGCCTCGAACTGCTCCGGGGCCATGTAGCGCGGCGTCCCGAGCACCGCGCCAGTGCGGGTCAGCTGCAAGGCCAGCGCGCCCCCGTCCGAGCCGTCCTGGGTCTCCAGGCGGGCCAGGCCGAAGTCCGAGACCAAGGCGGTCCCGTCGCTCTTCAGCATCACGTTGGCCGGCTTGAAGTCGCGGTGGACGATGCCGCCTCGATGCGCTGCCGCGAGCCCCTCGGCGCACTGCAGGAACACCCGCAAGATCTGATCGATGCTCCGCGGTGTCTCCAGCCAATGAAACAGATCGGGCCCATCGATCAGCTCCATAGCGATGAAGGTGCGCTGCTCGACCCGCCCGATCTCGAAGATGCGCACCACGTTGGGGTGGGCGCTCTTGATCAAGGCCTCGCTCTCCCGGACCATCCGCAGCTGTCGCCGGGCCGAGGTCTCCTGGTCGATCGCCTCGTTCTTGAGGACCTTGAGCGCGACCTGGCGGCCGGAGCTCTCGTCGAGGGCGGCGTAGACGGTGGCGCTGGTGCCATTGCCCAGGGCGTAGAGGATTCGGTAGCGCCCGAGGCGCTGCACCTCCCCGTCAGCCGAGCCTTTGGGGGCCACCGTCCGTCGATAGCACGCTCACTCAGAGGTTCGGAAGCACGCCGGTAGAATTCCCGAAGCTGGCCGCGTTGGCGCCCACCGAGTGGAGCATCGCCAGATACAAGTTCGCCAGCGGCGGGTCGCCAGAGTAGCGGACGTGGCGTCCCGAGCTCACCGCGCCGCCGCCCTTGCCCCCGAGGAGGACCGGCATGTCGTCGTGGTTGTGGGCATTGCCATCGGTGATCTCGCTGGAGAAGAACACCAGCGAGCTGTCCAGCATGGTACCCGTGCCCTCGGTGATGGCCTTCATCTTGGTGAGGAGGCTGGCGTACTGCTCGACCTCCCAGGTGCTGATCAAGGTGAGCTTGTCGTAGTTGGCCTGGATCCCCTGGTGATGCGACAGATCGTGGTGCTGTTCGGGCACGCCGATGAAGGGGAAGGCGCGGTTGTCGCCGGCGTTGCCCATCATGAAGGTGATGACCCGCGTGAAGTCGCACTGCATCGCCAGCACCATCACGTCGATCATGTTCCGGACCTTGTCGGGGAAGGCGCTGCTGTCGGTCGGCGGATCCGCGGCGCAGACCGGGCCGCTGTTCTCTAGCTGAAGGCGGGTCTCCAGCTCGCGGATGGCGGTCAGGTACTCGTCCATCTTCCGCTGATCGGTGCGGCCGAGCTTGGTCTTCAAGGTCGAGGCGTCCTCTTTGACGAAGTCGAGGATGCTCTGCTTGAAGAGCTTGCGCTTGCGCTGCTGCTCCAAGGTCGCGCGGGGATCGGTGCCGCCGAAGAGGCGATCGAAGACCGCGCGGGGGTTGGTCTCCTTGGGGAGGGGCTGGGTCTCGCTGGCCCAGGAGATGTTGCGGGCGTAGGCGCAGCTGTAGCCGGAGTCGCAGTCGCCGGTGCTGCCGCCGCCGTCCGAGCCGAGCTGGAGCGAGGGGAAGCGGGTCTGGGAGCCGATCGCTGCGGCGGCCACTTGGTCGACCGAGACCCCATTCATGATCCCCGCGCCGTTGGTCTTGAAGGGATGCGCGCAGGTCAGAAACGCGCCGGTGCCCG
>Ga0268298_10005801_pt1 | contig 11448 bp, 9 predicted proteins | sample WWTPWeurt_MetaG_FD_194462 | JGI IMG/M metagenome (GOLD analysis project Ga0268298, IMG submission 194462) | Activated sludge microbial communities from WWTP in Nijmegen, Gelderland, Netherland - WWTP Weurt | ecosystem: Engineered > WWTP > Aerobic digester > Activated sludge | place: Netherlands... | reverse complement strand
AGCGTAGCTAATGCCATTTTTCTTTTGCAAGCTATCGAAGACCTTGATGTAATAATCGTTGCGCGTGGTGGCGGTTCGATAGAAGATTTGTGGTCTTTTAACACTGAAATAGTGGCTCGGGCTGTGCTTTCTACAACAGTTCCAGTAATATCAGGAGTCGGTCACGAGACCGACGTAACTATTTGCGATCTGGTAGCAGATCTTCGCGCTCCAACACCAACAGCAGCAGCAGAACTTGTTTCTAAGGGGTATGCCGAACTGCAAGAACGATTCCGCTCACTGAAGAAACATTTGTCCACCTCGCTAGATCAAAGATTAGGTAACGCTCGAAGACGACTTGACCGCCTGAACGTGATGCCCAAGCTTTTACGATTTGAAGACAGGATAAAACATAAAATCGCAGCCCTGGCTCATAAACGCAAAGATGCACTTTCCAGCCTGGAAAAATTATTGACCCAAAACAAACACCGTCATCTAGCCGCACAAGAAAAACTTGTCACACTTGGACCCAAGAACGTGATGAACAGAGGATTTTCTATTTTGCGCAAACCAGATGATGGACAGGTGATTAGAAGTTTCACCCAGGTTAAGCAAGGCGAAACACTAGAAGGCTTATTGCTTGATGGAAAACTTTATTTGGAAGTCAAAGAAGCGCAAGAAAACTGGTCTAAGGAAGGAGAAGAGTAAAATGACTCAAGCAGAAAAAGCCCACGACTTTGAAAAAACGCTCGAAGAGCTTGAAGCAGTCGTATCCCAGTTGGATGGCGAAGTTAAACTGGAAAAAGCGCTTGAGCTTTTTGAGCATGGAGTGCTTTTATCCAAGCGGTGCGAGGAGTTTCTAAAAGGCGCCGAGCAAAAAGTAGAAATCTTAAAGCGCTTGGCAGATGGCTCAATCGTCACTCAAAAATTTGACGACAAAAAATCTGACACCATTTCTTCGGTCGTGACTAATTACGATGTCGATGAAGACGATGAAGAAGACGAAGATGATGAAGAAGACGAAGATGATGAAGAAGACGAAGATGAAGATGATGACGAAGAAGATGACGATGACGACGACGACGATTTGAAATATTCATCAAAGTCTAAAGTTCCAGCCGCGACCAAAACAAAACAAGCTGCTCGCGCAAGAAAGAAAGAATCGCTTGAAATCGGAATGCAAACACAAACAACCGATTCAACTAATCAGCTTCGAATCAAAATAGAAGAAGCTTAAAAAGCAGACTTAAGCTTCAACTTCTTTGGAATCGTAAACCACCGGACGTCCGCCTTCGGGCTCGACTTCCAGGTCACATTTGGCTTGTACTTCACTGGTCAATTTGACCAAGATTGTGTAGGTGCCAAGAACATTGATATCCCCAGAGATTTTCAAATCTCTCTTATTGATTGGTGCACCAACTTGTTTCTCAATTAGTTCAGCAACTTCTTTGCTTGTGATTTTGCCGTAAAGCTTGCCACCGTCTCCGGCTTTGGCGCTCATTTTCAAAGTAGGAAGGTTAGTGATGGACTCAGCCAGTTTGACAGCCTCATCGTGAGCTTTCTGAGCCTTTTTACGCAAAGCTTCCATATCTTCTTCGCGTTTTTTCATTGTGCCTTTGGTGGCCAAGACAGCCAGGCGTCTGGGTTCGAGAAAGTTGCGGAAATAGCCACGTTTGGCCTCGACCACATCTCCTGCTTTACCAAGCTTTTGAACCGTTTCCTGAAGAATGACTTTCATGACAACTCCTGTGCCAGCGCGAAAAATATACGAAGCATAGAAAATACCACGTTCAATGCCCATACTCAAGCAGATATTAAGCTAAGTGAGACTTTGGCTTTACCCGAGATTAGTCTTTGCCGATACTTTCGCGAAACATGCCACGAACGCCCGAAGGGTCCGAAAGAAAGCCGAACTTTCTATAAAAGCCATCTGTGCCTGGGTCAGCATACAGAGTTACAAGAGGAATGCCGTCGTCTTCCAGGTGACGTAATATTTCGAACATTACAAGCCGCCCGACACCTTGCCCTTGATAGCTTGGTCTGACTGCCATATCCCAGATTGTGGCATTGAAAACCTGGTCTCCTGTAGCTCTTGCAAATCCGACCATGGCACCATTGTGCCAAACAGAAATTACAGCCACGCTGTTCTTGAGCGCTTTGCGAATGAGTTCAGGCTCTCTCCAACTCCAGCCGACTGACTGACAAATATCTTGAACATCTTCCGGATTGATACTTTTGTCACGACTGACCTGCACTTCATTTAGAAGCGGTCCGTTTTTGTCATCAAACTTTTTGAAAATACTAAGGACCATTTTCAGTCATTCCTCTTTAAAAGTGCCAGAGACTCAACGTGATAAGTCTGGGGGAACATGTCAAAAGGCAAAATCCTCTCGACTTTATACCCAATATTCTCTCCTATTTCTCCGTTTTTCGGACTATCTGGAGACACCAGTTTGGCTAAATCTCTTGCTAGAGTGACTGGATTGCAACTCATATAAACAATTTTCTGAGGCGCCATTTTTAACACCGAATCTATTACAGCCGAAGAGACTCCCTTGCGAGGGGGATCTAGCACAATACAATCCGGCTTGAAATTTTTTTTGATTAACTCGGGCAAAACTTTCTCCACATCGCCTTCTTCAAACTGGACATTGTCAAAGTCATTCAGCTCCACATTAGCTCGTCCGTCAAGAACAGCCTGCGGATGCTCTTCAATAGCGACCACCTTTTGAGCCCCTGGCGCAAGCCACAACGCTATTGTGCCGACACCGGCATAAGCATCGAGAATGGTCTTCGAATTAAAATTTGCACCACTTGTAGTATCGCAAAAAATTTCCTTGTAAATACGCTCCAGAATTATTTCTGTTTGTCTTGTATTTATCTGAAAAAAGCTTGAAGCCGACAAGGCAAACTTTATGCCATCTTTATGACTTTGACTAAGAGCCGGATCACCAGAGAAGAGCGTTTCTTGAATTTTTCCTGCTCCGTCTATGGTTATTGTAGTTGCGCCCATTATGCGGTTTGTGGCTTTGAAATTAAAATTGAGATTTACGCCTTGAATGGCTGGATAATCTTTGATCAATTTTTCTGTCAAACGCGCAAATTGATTTTGCAGGTTATCCGAAAGCGCATAAAGACCGGGCGCAAACAGAACAAAAGTAATGATTATTTGTCCAGAACTGTATGCTTGCCTAATTAAAATATGACGCAATAAGCCTTTTTGCGAATGTTCGTCATAAGCTGGAATTCCCGCATCTTCAAGCAACCTTTTTGCCGAAATCATGAGCAGATCAAGCTCTTCTGGCTGAACCAGGCATTCGTTTATGTCAACCAGGTCGTGCGAATTTCGCTCAAAATAACCAACTTTCAACCGCCTCTTGCTAGTTTCTTTGATTTTCTGACCTTTCTGCACGGGAAATTGAGATTTATTTCTATAACGAAAACTTGGATCAGCGCCTAAAGTCGGCTCTAAAACGACATCTTTCAAATCGAGCTTACCTACTCGAATCATTGCTTGACGCACTATATCTTGTTTAGCTTCAAGCTGTGCTTCATAAGTCAAATGCTGCCACTGACAGCCACCGCACCAATCAAAATAGGCGCAAGGAGCTTCCTGCCTTTGATTTGAAGGCTTTACCAGTGTTTCGATTTTTCCTTTAGCGAAATCTTTTCTAACATCATACAAGCGCACCATCGCCACATCGCCTGGGGCAGCGCGCTCTACGAATATGGTACAGTTGTTGAACTTAGCGACGCCCTCTCCGCCAGGCGCTATGGACTCTATCGTCAAGTCCAGTATTTGTCCCTTTTTCAAATTATGCCAATTCAATTAGTACACGTCTCCGATATTCATTTTGGCTCTGGTGAAGTCCATGGAAAAATCAATCCATTGACCGGGTTAAACATTCGTTTTGAAGACTTCGTCAATGCCTTAAAAAGAGTAGTCGACTATGCCATAGACAATCAAGTCGATGTTTTCCTATTTTCAGGAGACGCCTACAGAAACGCTTCTCCTGAGCCGATTTATCAAAAAATGTTTGCCCGAGAACTCAAGAGGCTTTCTGAAGCAGGTATCTCGACCATTTTAGTTGTGGGAAACCATGACCAGATTTTGCGCTCTACTCAAAGTCATTCACTTTCTGTATTTCAAAGCCTGCAAGTGCCCGGGGTAGTAACAGTCGACCAACCTACTTTTGAAACAATCCAAACCAAAAATGGCCCTTTTCAATTCATAGGGCTGCCTCATGTTACGCGCAATAATCTCACCACTCTTGAGAAATATGCTGGTTTCACAAGCGCCCAACTAGACGATGTACTTGTACGTCATGTAAACGACCTGTTTGGCGGGTTTTACGCCAGACTCAATCCAGAAATTCCTACGGTCGTTTCAGCGCATATGAGTCTTGACAGGGCTCTTGCCGGTATTGAAGAAGAGCTATTAGTGGGCTATACGCTCACTTTTCCAGCAGATATTTTTATCAATGAAAAAGTTGATTATGTGGCAATGGGTCACATTCATAAATATCAAATAATTCGCCCTCAAAATCCTGCCATCGTTTATTCAGGCAGTCTTGAACGAGTAGACTTTGGTGAAGCCAATGAAGACAAGGGTTTCATCCATGTCACTTTAGAACGCAATAACACCAGATATTCTTTTCATTCAATCAATCCACGACCGTTCATCACAGTTGATGCCGATTTAAGTGATTTAAAGGCAGAGGATGACGCTACAGAAATACTTGGCAAGAAAGTTGCAAAAGCTGTTATACCAGGCTGCGTACTGCGTATTCGTTATCGCATCAAACAAGATAAAGTGGGCGAAGTAAATGAACGTAAAATTCTACAGCTGGCTCAGGAAGCGCTTTCGGTACGATTGCAACCAGAATTGATACCAGACAAATCTAAAGCGCGATTACCCCAACTGACCGAACAATCAGCCACTTCACCACTTAACGCACTTGAACTTTATTTAAGTGAAACATGCTGTGAAGATAAGGAAAGACTGTTAAGCAGAGCCAAAGAAATCATGAATGAACTCGATTCGTCTGAGATAATTTAGTGATTCACTTTGGAGAATAACAATGTTTGCAATTAATAAGAAGCAACTGTTACTAGCCGCAATTTCAGTTTGTGCCACTATGAATTTAGTCGGTTGCGGAAGCGCCGATGTAGCTGACAAAACCAACGCTGTTACTAAGCAAGGGACTATTGATGTAGAAACCATGACTGTTGGAATTCCAGAACAGTCCTTGCAGAAAGCAGTATTTTCATTCGCTCTTGACGATACACCAATCGCTCACACTGGCGGCAAAAATCAGTATATGGCTCGCAACAAACTAAAAGACGGAGCAGTTGTACTGGCTCAATGCAAAAACGGAAAATGTTTCCAGTTGCAGCGTCTCTACAGAGAAACACCCATAAGCAAAGAAGAGGGTGAAGCTGTTATGAAGTCTATGATGCCTAAAGATGCTCCTGCGCAATCACGCGTAGACGACAAACAATTGTCTGATTCCAAAATCAAGATGCCAGTTGTTGAATACTATTTCGGCGATGAATATCTTGGAGCCATCACCTATACAAATGGTACTGACAATAAAGTCTTCGCTGTCACCGTAGACAAACCTTCCGTTCTTACAGAGGGAGCAGCTGCAAGCGGAGCAGAAACAAAACCAACCGAGTAAAAATTACTCGAATTCTGTTCATAACAAATAAAATGAAAAGCCGTTTCGAAAGAGACGGCTTTTTGCAAAGCAAAAAATCAAGACTCGCTTTTAGCGATTGCGAATTTTTTCCATCTCGAGCGAATGACGCACCGCTTCTTCGCGCGAGAGCGGAGTAAATTCATCACAAAAACCTGTGCCAAGCTTATTTCCAACTACATATGTGGGACGAGCTCTTACTTCATCTAGCACTTTAGCCAGATAAACCGCCACCACACCTAGCACCATCGCTTGTATGCCAGTAAAAATTGCCATGGCGCAAACCAGAGCAAAATTATCCAGTGCAAATCCAGTTATTAACCAGTGAATAAGACAAGCCACAATACCTATTGCACTTACAGCAAACCCAATCACCGGAATCGAGTATAAAGGCAATATGCTGAAACTCAATAATCCATCGAGCGCAAGCATCATCAATTTTTTTGGAGTATATGCAGTCTCACCCAGTTCGCGCGCGTCGCGCTCGAGCATAATTCCGCATTGTTTGAATCCGAGCCAGGGAATAAGACCACGAATAAATCTGGTCTTTTCTGGCATATGTCTTAGTGCTTCGACTACTTTGCGATCGAGTAGACGGAAATCACCAGAATCAAGAGGAATATTGATACTTGAAACAGAACCAAGCAATCGATAGAACAAATAAGCTGTCAGACGTTTGATAGCACGATCGCGTCTTTTTGCTCTGGTTGCATAAACGACATCGAATCCCTCTCTCCATTTCTGAACCATAGACGGTATCAGTTCAGGGGGATCTTGCAAATCCGAATCCATATTTACGACAATTTCGCCGCTAGCATAATCGAGTCCAGCAGTGATTGCAGCTTGCTGACCAAAATTGCGCGAAAGTTCAACCAACTTTATATGAGGATACTCGACTGCAATATGACGAAGAGCACTCGATGTCTGATCTTTGCTGCCGTCATTAACAAAAAGTACTTCGTAACTCATCTTGAGCGGGTTTATGGCTTTGCCCAGACGCTCAAGCAAAAGCGTCAAATTACGAGGTTCTTCATTGTAGACAGCCACAATGACGGATATATCTATGGATTCCGGGCGGCTCGAGATGCTCAACTGATAATTAGCTCCTGAAATAAATTCCAGTCGTCAACAACCTCGTGATTCTCTCCTAGACTTCAAGAATCGGTCAACTTGGCAATTCTAAGATTATAATTCTGCAATCTTTTGAATTTGCCAAATGTTTTAAACAGCGCTCAAAGACTTCGCCCAGTTCCAGGCTTTCTCAATTCCTTCTTTCAAATCGATTTGAGGCTCCCATTTCAAATATTTGCGGGCAGCTTCAATATCGAGCACGTTAGAGGGAACATCAAGCGAGCGTGCCGGCGTCTTTTCGACCTTTACTGGAACATCGACTACCTGTTTTATGGTCTCGACAATATTACTTAATGAATAACCTTTGCCCGAACCGATATTGAACACTCTGGGTTCACCAGGTTTGGCTTCAAACTCTCCGCAGGCAATAATCGCTTTGGCAGCATCAGTTATATAGATGAAATCTCGAACCACCTGACCGTCACCAAAAATGGTTATAGGTTTCCCCGCTTTGATTTTGCCAAGAAAAACACCAATTGCTCCCTGCTTTGAGTCAGGGTTTTGTCTTTCGCCGTAAGGATTTGCAATGCGAGCGACAACATAGTCTAAATTGTGCAATTGATGATAAAGACTTAAGTATTTCTCAATTGCAAGTTTTGTAATTCCGTACGAACAAATAGGGTCGTTTGGATGATCTTCTTTAATAGGAACGGATTTGGGAACACCATAAACAGTTCCGCCAGACGAAATGAAAACGAATTTCTTCACTTTGGCAGCAAGGCTTTCCTGCACCAATTGCAGTGTATCTACAAGATTTGAGCGAACATCATAGATAGGATCGTTATTAGATGTTTCAGGCAAAGTTGTGTAGGCAAGATGGAAAACAATATCCATCCCTTCTACCGCCTTTTGCACATCACCATGATTACCCAGATCGGCGCCGATCATATATTCGACTCCAGGAATGGGATCCATGAATCGACTTGGAAATTTATCGAAAACTCTAGTCTGATAGCCCTTTTCCACAAGGTGCTCTACCAGGCTGGTTCCAATAAATCCATTGCCGCCGATGACCACGGCTTTCATAATCTAAGTTTCCCTAACTGCTCGACTAAAGTATTTTACAGGATTGAGACAGATTGTGAGAAACACTCACTTAGCGCTTTTGCTATCACCGCCAACGATTTCAAGTGTTAGGGGGAAACTATATGCCTCAATCGCCTCGCCCTGACTATCCAGTGCGCGAGCTCTCAATTGTCTATAACCAGATGCTTCAAAGAGCGATTCGGGCAGCTCGACAATACATTTCTTGTCTTTTGTTACTGACTTAATTCTAGATTCCACCATCGATTCAGCACTTTGAACTCCTGTTGAATTTTCGAAGAAATAATTCGGCTTGGTAATTTGAACCTCAACCGATAACGGTTGAGCTTTTTCATTCGACTCTAAAGTAAGACCGCTGGCATCGACAACTACTTGATACTTCGTGCCTTTACGTACAAAGTGCGAACCATAATCGGTCCATAAAAGTGGCTTGTCAGTTTGACTTTCTTGCAATTCAACAAGCGGGGCAGCTTGTTTGTAAGAAAGCAAATCAACTTTTGCAGCATCTACATGATGCAAAGGAAGGTCGATAAAGATTTGTTCGATATTGCCGCAAGCTTGCCACTGCCAAAAGCCTGAAAGAGGAACTCGAAGCTTGTCTTTCAAACAAAGGAAATCTTGCACTTTTACTTTAATTCGCTCTGCTTCGTTCTTGCCTTTAAAAGCAAGCTCCACAGGCGGCTTTCCTGGGGCACAAATCTCATCCAATTGAGTCGGCGAAAGTGCAATATCGAGAAAATCATAATTCGAAGGCACTAAATCCAGTGCGCCCAAGATAAGTTCAACGTCTTTGTCCGCGGACAGGCTCAGCGAAGCCACGCGGTTTCGCAACGCTTGTGAATCAGCAGGCGGTACGACTTTGATTGGATTCCATTTTTTCTCGTTCCAGTTCCATTTATAGAATGGATAGCCAGAAGCTGCAGCATATCTAAAAAATCCCAGATCAAGTTTGTTGTCATCACCATAATATTTCGAGCCAAACGAACATACCTTATTCTCCAGGTTTTTGGAGAATGGTGGCTCGAGATAAAAGAGCAAGCTTATGGCGTTCAATATCATGTGGGCACCTTCGCGTTCGGTAGGTGTTCCCATTACGCAAACACGTTTTCCTGGTTCAGTCTTCTGTGCAAGCGCTCTGGTTTCTACCCCCACAGCTCTTGTTTGTGCACCAGCATTGATCCAGCTTCTATTGTTCTTATAAGTAAGTTGACCATAGAACACAGCAAGTAATGTCATTACAAAAAGTCCTGCTGCTGCAATTCTTTTGTTTAGTGTAAGCAATTCGGGTTTGGCATTTTGCTCTTTGATAGGAGCAAAAATCAAAACGGGCATCAAAATAGAAAGTGGCACAGTGGCAAAGAATAAGAAGCGTGCGCCTTCCAAATCAAAACCCAATCCATAAAGTTGATAAATAGGAACGAGTGTTACGCCAAGCCACAAGACCAGAAACACCATCCATTTGCGCGGCCAGTTCAATAAAAACAACCGCACACCACACACAAATAAAATGGCAATATAAACAAATTCTAGAATGCTTCTCAATCCATCAAGCGAATTGCCGAAACTGACTTTTATAGGGAAGAAAATTCGCGAAAGCGTACCTGTATCTGTCCATTTTGAGATCAAATCAGCCAGCTGATTAGACCCAATACTTCCGGTGTAGCCACCACCAATAGTACCAAGCGCAAAATAGCGAATAATAAAATACAAAACAGTAAAACCAAAAAAGGTAATCGCTACCTTTTTAAATTGCGCTTTGCTGCCCCATAAAAAAGTCATGGCTACAGCAAGCACCGGCAAACCTATAGCCATTTCTTTTGTAAATATGGCTATCCAGAAACAAACGCAACTCAAAACGAAAGTTACAGATGAAAGCTTTTTATCCCCAGGAACTTTCAACCAACAATGCAGACTCAAAAGGCTTGCAAGAAAATAAGCCAAACAAACAATATCGACCCTTCCAACCACCCAGGAAACACTCTCCGGATGCAGCGGATTTAGAGCAAAAATAAGAGCGGCAAAGAAGGCACAAAGAGATGATCTCAATGCCCCCCAGTAGCCTGTAAGACGCAATACAAGCCAATAAATAAGACCAGTGCAAATTACATAGTGCGCGTAATTGGATAAATAATATCCAAATGCATTTGTTCCCCACAAAAAATAATCGACCACAAGAGTGATTAAAAGCCAAGGTCGATACACTGCCATGGTGTGTATTTGCATGAAATTGCCTGTAAAATTACTCCAAAATCTTCCCCAATCACCTTCGTGAATCTTGGCGACATAGCGTATTTCACCAAAGTCATCAGCCAAGAAGTAAGAACCGAGAGTACGACCATAACAAAGAAAAATAACCACAAATAAAATTGCAAGATGCATGTATTTGCTCGACAACGTTTTTTTGATCAGGTCTAATGTCTTATCCATCTAAAAGACCCGATAGCTAAACTTGTTTGGAAATGGCACAGAATCACTGATTTCGATCTGAGCCGACTTAAATTGTTCCGCTTTTATTTCAATTCGCTCCAGTTTGCCCGGCAGACTCGAAGGCTTTAATGGAAATGAAAATTCCAATTTGTTTGTACCAGGATTCAAAGTCACACAAGAAGGAACCCAGGGTGATTCGTATCTAAATTCGATTCCTTTATCGTCTTTGCAATAAACAAACGCGGAAATAGTCACTGGAAGCTCTTTTGACTTTGAACCATCACATTCTACTTCACCCCGCCAGGTGATAATCCAGTTCGAAGAATTATCATACGCAGGCAAATCTTTAATTGGACTTTGCAATTTGCTCAATGATGGCTTATGAATCACATTTTTATTGGGTATCTCCAAAATTTGCAAATTCACGTTTTGCTGGGAATTATGATCACTGACCTTTTCTTCATAACGCGAATCGCTAAAACCATTCAGATTCTCGACGCCGTAAAACGCCTTTTCCCATGACGCTCTAAAGAGGCTAGGAATTACTTTGGGTTTACCTTGAACGGTCAGTGCACCATATGTAGTGAACTTTTCGGTGAGAGGTTCAACACTTACTTTTAGTCTTTCTGATTCTTTTGTATTGGAAAGAAATTCATTTGGAATCGGAAAAACGAACCATTGTCTCAAATCTAAAAGCGAAATGTTTGAGGCTCTGCAAAGAGCAGTGAAAATATACTCGAATTCGAGATAAAGCGAATTATCTGAATTCTTTTTGTAATCATCGAAGTTTTGCAAGAACGGCAAAAGAGGAATCAGTGAGCCAGTAATCTCTCTGTCGCCGACACGGACTTTGACTCCATGTGAAACCTCAGACCAATTTGCACAATCGAGCAAAAGAAAATATCCACTTTGTTTCGAAGCTCCAGCAGGCAACCAGGTAGAAAGTTCTGCCTTGGTCGAACTTTTCATAAATTCAGACGCGCGTCCGTGCGCATAGGCTGGCCATGCCCAACAGAAAGTGAAAACAATACCCATGATCAAGGTGGTTAGTCTAGCTAATTTGGCTTCCACAAATGTTTGTTTTTTGAGCCAGCAACAAAGCCAGACGAATAAACCAGCACAAAGAGCCGCTTTCAGCAAAGATTGAAAGAGAGATCCAATTATAAGA
>Ga0268298_10005799_pt1 | contig 11452 bp, 23 predicted proteins | sample WWTPWeurt_MetaG_FD_194462 | JGI IMG/M metagenome (GOLD analysis project Ga0268298, IMG submission 194462) | Activated sludge microbial communities from WWTP in Nijmegen, Gelderland, Netherland - WWTP Weurt | ecosystem: Engineered > WWTP > Aerobic digester > Activated sludge | place... | reverse complement strand
CGCGCCGAGCGCCCCGCCCACGTCGCCCGCTCATGCGCCGTGGTTCACGGCCGAGCAGGCGCAGGCGCGCGCCGAGCTCTTCGAAGCGCTCGGCGTCACCGGTGCCACCGGGCCGGCCGGCGAGCCCTGGGGCCCGAAGAGCGAGCCCCAGCCGAGCGAGACGGAGGAAGCTCTGCTCGCGAAGTACGGCTGAGGCCGTGCCGGTTCCGGTAGGCCGCTCTCGCGGCCTGCGCTAGGATCGTTCGTATGAGCGCCAACCGCCCGCCGCCGGCCCCGCCCGCGCCCCCGATCCCGCAGAAGCCGATGGAGGGGCTCGGCGACGCGATCCGGCGCGTGACCGACTGGGCCGGCATCAAGCCCTGCGCCGCGTGCGACGAGCGGCGCGACAAGCTGAACCGGATCGTCCCGTTCCCGAAGCGGCGGTCGCGATGATCACGTCGAAGAACCTCCTCCTCGCCTCGGCGGGCGGCTTCGCGTTCGGCGCGCTCGCGTACTGGTTCTCGAGCCGGAGGTCCGAGAAGCCCGCCGAGGTCGTCGTCAAGAACCGGCCGATCACGGTCCCAGCCCCGAAGCCGGAACCCGGCATCGAGGTGCCGAAGAGGCGGATCCTGAGCGGGCAGTGGGAGTCGGACCGCGTCCTGCTCGCCTTCAAGGCCGACGAGCTCGAGAAGGCGGGCGCGCACGAGCGCGCCGAGGAGCTCCGCTCGCTCGCGGCGGTTCTCCAGACGACGAAGAAGAACTTCTACGCGCGGAAGGCCTCCGACGGGCTCTCGCTCGCCGACCGAGCCGAAGCGCTTCTCGCCGCAGGGCCGGGGACGTGAGCTTCGCGCACGCCGTCCTCGTCGGCCTGCTCTTCGGCGCGGGCGTCGGGCTCGCGATCGCCGCGAAGGAACGCACGAAGTGAGAAGCTACGAGCTCCTCGAGACGCGCGTCGAGCTCGCGCCCCCGCTCCACGTCGTCGCGGACTGGGCGGAGCGACGCGATCGCGGCGAGCCCTACATCGGCGCCGAGTTCGTGGGCGCCGGAGGCCGCCGCTACCACTTCCCGGAGTGGGCGCAGTTCTCGCCGCCTCAGTGGAAGGCGTACCTCCGCGACAAGAAGCGCGCGTGGCACAAGAGCAAGCGCTCGGTCGACGTCTTTCTCGAGGCTCGCGTCGAGACGTTCCCGGACGCGCGCCTCCGGCCCGTTCAAAGCGCGACCGTCGTCGTAAGCACGGAACGCCCGGTCGTCCCCGTGGCGACCATCGAGGCCATCTCCGACGAGCTGGACGCGGCGAAGGTGCTCGGCAAGCTCCTCCGTTCCATCGAGTGGTGGAGTCCGATCTCGAGCGGATTCGCGGGTTCGTACGCCGGCCGCGGCTCGATCGTCCTCCACAAGATCCCCAAGCGGTGGGTGGAAGCGAGAAGAAGCGGCGCGAAGAAGGTCCTGGTCGGAATCGGCGCCTCGAACGGAACCCTCCTCCACTTCGTCGAGAGGAAGCGCGTCTCCGAGTGGTTCCAGGTCGTCTCCGACGAGCTCATCGAACGAGGCGCGTGATGCGCTACCCGAACTTCTTGATGGTGCGCGTCGTGATCCCTGCGCGCTACGACACCTTCCTGAACCTCGACGAAGGGTGGGGGTTTCGTCTCGACCCTCCGCCGCGACTTTCGTGGTTTGCCGTCCACCAGATTCATCGGGAGCGAGGCAGGCGCTGGCCCCAGCTAAGGTCGAGGTCGTCTCGCCCACCAGACGAACGCTCTTCGCTCAAGAGGTGGGACCTCGAAGAGGGGGCCGCCCGAGCCGCGCAGCGGGCAGCCCGCAGGCTTGCCTACGTGTACGAGGGACCGGCCCACTTTCTTCTCGGCGCGCCCGTCTGGGGCGCGGCAGGGCTGGTGGCGGGGCTGGTGGGGCGCGTCTCCTGCTCGCTCCTGGGGCCCGACGACGATCACCCCCTCCCCTCGCAGGAGTGGCGGCTGGAGGCCGACGCGAAGATGCTCGCGACGAAGAAGCGGTGGCCGACCCCTTTCTGGGCGAAAGGGGCCCACTCGTGGCCGAGTCCGGCCCGCCCCTGGATCAGCGTGGGGGGCGAGTGGGCCCCAGGCGCGACGCTCGAGATTTTGAACCGCGACGAGCTCGCCGAGCTCATCGCCGAGGTCGGCAGAGCGCGATGAACGAACACTACTTCTTCGACGACTTCGCGATGGTCCGCTTCTCGCTCCCGCCGCGGATCGAGATCACGTTCGAGGGCGATCCGCAACTTCACTGGGGCTCCCACCGCGGGATGAGCCAGCCAGGGTGGTATTACCGCTTTATCGGCACCACCTGCACGGAGTTCGTGCGTCCCGACGGCCATCACCCCACCCTCGATGTGACGTGGCACTATTCCGACACCGCCAATAGTTCCGAGACGTACGCCAAGGCGAAGCGCGCCGCGAAGAAACACGCCAAGGTGTACGAAGGCCCCGCGAACGTGAAGATCGGCACGTACGGCAAGAACGGCGACGTGGACGTGAAGGGGCGCGCGTGGGGCCAGTTCGCTTGGGAGCTCGGGGTCACGGGGAGGCTCGCATCGGTCGCCGCCCAGATCGAGCGCCAGAAGAAGTGGGAAGTGTTGATCCCACAAAAGTTCGAGCTCGAGATCCTGAACCGAGACGAGGTCGCCGCGCTCGTCGCGTCGATCGCGGAAAGCAGGTAGAAGAAGCCATGACCGACGAACGCCCCACCCTCGCGAACATCCCCGGCCTCGCCGAGACGAGCCGCGACTTCCGCCGGAAGCTCCACGAGGTCGCGACGCGAACTGGATGGCCGGCCGACGAGCTCGCGGCCGTGCTCTGGTCGGAGTCGAAGCTCGACCCGACCAACGTGAACCCCGACGGCGGCGCGACGGGCATCGCCCAGATCATGCCGTTCGTCGCGAAGGCGCTGGGGACGAGCACGCTCGCGATCCGCCTCATGAACCGCGAGGACCAGCTCGACCTCGTCGAGCGGCTCCTTCGCGGCAAGCCGAGCTGGTCCGTCCCGGGCGACACCTACGTCCGGAACTTCATCCCGGCCGCGGTCGGCAAGCCGGACGACTTCGAGCTCGCGCGGAAGGACTCGAGCGAGCCTTCGATCGTGCCGAACGTCTCGAAGGGGCGGCTCTTCCAATCGAACCGCTCGCTCTCCAGAGACGGCGAGACGATCACGGTCGGCGACGTCCGGCAGAAGATCCTCAAGATCCTCGAGAACGCGAAGAGCAAGCCGCGCCTCTACGCCGACGAGTCCGATCCGATCTGGGTCCGGGCCGCCCGGAGCACGGCCGTTCGGGTCGGCGCTGTCGTCACCGTCGGCGCCGGCGCCGCGTACGCGCTCGAGCGCGTGCTGACGAGGATCGTGCCGTGACGATGAGCGCCCGGCTACTTGCGATCGAAGCCGGCGCGGATCCGCGCGACCTCGTCCTCGTCGGAGAGGGGATGGAGGGCACCACGTTCCGATCGGGGAAGCTCGCGTACAAGGTCGGCCGCCACGGGTCGCTCCGCGACTCGGCCGACTGGCTCGAGACCGCATCCAAGAGCAAGGCGCGCGGGCTTGTGGCCCGCTTCGTCCGATTCGACGATAGCAAGAACGTCCTCGTGAAGGCGTACGTGCCGGGCCGTCCCGCGAACGGATGGAACGACGCGCAACTCGTCCGAGACACCTTCGAGCAGATCTCGAAGGCGATGCTCGCGAAGGACTGGGGCATGCCCGAGTTCAAGTACGACTCGTTCGTGATCGGCTCGAGCGGCATACGCCTCGTCGACTCGGGTCGCGCGAACCGGCTCTTCGATCGGCTCACGGCGTACGTCGAGGACGTCCTCGCCGGCCGGCGCTCGCTCGGACGGTACGAGCGGTACGAAGATCTCGCGTTCTACGTCCGGCGCGAACTCGGCGAAGATGAAGGAGGGCAGATGGACCGCAACCGCGCCATGCGCGCGCTGGAGCGGCTTTACGAGCTCGGCGCGCCGAGGGAGCTCCTGTGAGCGCTCGCACGGACGACCGCGCCCTCCCGCGCGACCCGACGCTCGTGGTGCGCGTCCGTGTCGGCGTGGAAGAGCGCGCTGCGTACCAGCTCGTGTCCTACGATCCGGAGCGCGCCTTGTTCCAACGCGAGAACCTGCGCGCGAACGGACTGATCGCGGTGACGGCGCGCTCGGACGACCGCTCCGCCATGTCGCGACACGAAGCGGCAGCGGAGAAGTAGAAGCGCCATGACCTACACCTTCCCGAAGTTCGCGCTCGTGTCGCATCCCAAAGGGGAGAAGCGAATCGTCGAGGCCGACGTCGTCATCGATCGAGCCGCGATGGTCGAGATCTGTCCGAGCTCGGACCGCGCAGACAACCTCCTCCTCTTCGTCGACCCCACACGCCACCTGAAGGAGATCAAGGAGATCCTCGCGAGCGAACGACCGCCGGCTCGAGCGAGACCGCTCTTCACGGTGTGGCGCGAGGAGAACCGCCGCGCGAACCTCAAGCCCGCCACGCCGTCGGCGAACCTCCGGTTGCTCTCGAAGTGGCTCCGGACGAGAAGCCGCATCACCTACGCGACCCCCTCGAAGAGCGGCGTCTACGCGTACCCGCCGGCCGGCGGCGTCATCGTGATCCACAACCACGAGGAGGTCGCCGCGCTCCTCGCTTCCATCGCCGACGACTGGGCGAAAGAGGAGTGATCCGTGCGGTACGACTTCCCGAACTTCGCGCTCGTCTCACAGCCCCACGGCTCAATCTTGGAAGGCGACGTCTGCGTCGTCCGCTCGACGGCGATGGTGAGCATCTACACCAACAACATCGACTACCTCCTTCTCTTCTCGGCGCAGGGAGACGACGGCCGCTCGTCGCAGCTTCGGCGGGTCGCGAAGTTCGTCCGAAAGACGCGGACAATCGTCACGCGTTTCGGCGAGGACGGCGTCTACGCGTACCCACCGCACGGCAAGCCCCTCACGATCCACAACCGCGAGGAGGTCGCCGAGCTCCTCGCTTCCATCGCCGACGACTGGGCGAAAGAGGAGTGATCCGTGCGGTACGACTTCCCGAACTTCGCGCTCGTCTCGCATCCCCACAAACCGATCGTGGAGGGTGACGTCCTCGTCGTTCGCGCGACGAAGACGGTGCGCATCACCCCTCTGCCGATGCACGGGTATGACGGCCACCTCCTTCTCTTCTCGACGCTAACTGGCTCCCGTTCGCTTCGAAGGATCGCGAAGTTCGTCCGAAAGGCGGGGCCGATCGTCGAGTCGGCGTACGGCGAGGACGGCATCTACGCGTACCCACCGCACGGCAAGCCCTTTACAATCCACAACCGCGAGGAGGTCGCCGACCTCCTCGCCTCCATCGCCGACGACTGGGCCCGAAAAGACGATTGACAACTGGAGAGACAAGAGAAAGGTCCCCACCATGAAGTTCGACGTCCCCACCTCCCTCTCCGTCGACGCGCAGAAGCGCGAGCTCGAGAAGGCCGCCTCCGGCCTCGTCGACGAGTACCTCGCCTCCTACCGATGGCTCTCGGACGGCTCGATCGAGCTCGTGTTCAACGAGCCGAGCAAGGCCGCAGGGATCGTCGCGACCGCGAGCCCCGGCTCGGGGCGCGTGACCGTCAACGTCGATCTGCCGCTGAAGTTCCGCCTCTTCTCGTCCAAGATCGAGGACGCGATCAAGGAGAGGCTCGGCAAGGCTCTCGCCGGAGGGCCGGACGCCGAGGGGCCGGGGATCTTCTCGCGCATCGGCAGCTCCATCTCCGACTCCGCGAAGAAGGCGGCGGAAGGCGTCAAGTCGTTCGGAGGTCCGCTCCCGTCTGGCTCGTCGTCGGGCTCGGCCTACGTGAAGCCGGTCGCGTTCGCGGCCGCGGTCGTGGGCGGGCTCTGGCTTCTGCTCCGGCGTCGCTGAGGGACAAGGACGCGCTGGCCCGTCTCACGGCCAGACCGCCGGGGTACGTGAAGCCGGTCGCGATCGCGGCCGCGGTCGTAGGCGGGCTCTCTGCTCCGACGTCGCTGAGGGACAAGACGCGCTGGCCCGTCTCACGGCCAGACCGACCCGTCTCGACCAAGACGCGCTGGCCCGTCTCCCGGCCAGACGCCGAAGCTGCGCTGGAACCGGCCGGCGGAGCGTGACCGGTCACCTGTCCGGTCACGCTGGACACGCGCTCCGGACACGTGTACGGTGTGTCAAGAGAAAAGGAGCCGCGATGGACGCGTTTCGCTCTTGGCACAACCTCCCCACGCACTCGCCCTCGCCCCCGACCGGCGCGCCCGCGTTCGACGCGCGTCCGGTCATCGACGCGGAGATCGAGATGATCCACGGCGAGGGCGAGCCGACGCTCTCGCCGGCTTCGTTCGGTGAGCGGCCGGCCGAGCCGTTCGCCGACGAGGAGTTCGTCCAGGGCGACGACATCCTCAAGCAGGTCGCGAAGGCGGGCGTCGTCGGCGCGCTCGTCGGCTCGGCGCTCTTCGTCGCCCCGCGCCTCTTCTCCTTCGTCCGGAAGGCGTGGCCGCGATGAGCGCGTGGGCCCTCAAGCACCCCTACCTCACCGCCTTCGTCGTGATCCCCGCGTTCGTCTCGGGCGCCGTCAACCTCGTCGCGGCGCTCCGCGGCAAGGAGACGAGCGAGGAGAAGCTCGCGAAGGACCTCGAGAAGGCCCTCCAGAAGAAGCAGCCGTGAGGAGCTGGCTTCCTTCCCACCTCGCGATCAACCCGGCCGCGCGCGACGTGCTCGCGATGGCGGAGATCGACGCGCGCTGGAGGAACCTCCTCCACGTCGAGACGGGCCTCGCGACGAACACCGAGACGGGCAGCGCGCTCGCCTCGGCGATCGCGCGCGCGGCGTGGAAGGACACCCCCATGGACGGCGCGCGCGAACCGCTCCGGCGCTACGAGCTCGCGCGCGATGGGTGGAAGTCCTCGCCCGACTACCGGCCGGACGAGGCGAGCCTCGCCGCCGATCTCTTCCGCGTCGAGGAGCTCGCGAAGTCGGTGAAGGGCTACGCCGTACCGACCGGCTCGGGCCGGATCGACGAAGCCGTGCAAGGCCCGGCCCGAAGCGCGCTCGCCGACGCCACCTTCTCGCGGCTCGAGAATCGGTGGCGCTGGCTCATGGAGTGGATCAACGGCGAGGACGAGCCGAAGACGCCCTCGGGCCGGGCCGCCTGGCGTCTCAAGGCGCTGGAGCGCGGCAAGAGCTCGCTCCTCAAGCGGTGGCTCGACTTCGAGTCGCGCTGGCTCTCCGGGCAAGCCCCGGACGAAGAGGTCTTCGAGGGCGGCTACCAGATCGACCTGGGGACGGCCGAGAAGCGCGCCGAGGAGAAGGGCTACGCGACGGCGAAGAACCTGGAGCCCGCCGATCGCATCGTGCCGCACCCGGCCGAGATGCCCAAGGCCAAGGCGGCCGAGGCCGTCCTCGAGAAAGTCGAGGAGGCCAAGAAGTTCGCGAGCGAGGCTTCGGGGGGCGTCGCTGACGAGCTCGTCCCGACGTGGATGCGCCCGTACCTGATCGGGCTCGCCTTCTTCGGCGGCGTCGGCGCCGCGCTGACGCGGCTCGAGGGCGTCGAGAAGATGAGCGGGCTCTTCCGTGCCCTGAAGAGGTGAGCGATGGAACGAACGTCGAGCCCCAACCTGTTCGAGCTCAAGACCCTCTCGGAGCTCCGCTCGCGCCCGCTCACCGAGCGCGTCGAGAAGCTCGAGCGCCGCGACCTCATCGAGCGGCCCGAGACGGAGGCGAAGGTGCTCGCCGAGCTCGGCAAGGTCGCGCAGGAGGTCGCCCAAGTCCGCGCCGAGCTCGAGAAGGAGCGAACGGCGCCGCGCAGGGTCGCTCACGTCCTCGCCATCGCGATCTCGACCGCCGTCGCGAATCTGCTCGCGCAGTGGGGGCTCGAGCCGCCGAAGACGCACACGGTCGATCCGCCGACCGTCATCGAGAGGAGAGGACCTTGACGACGCAGCGAAAGAAGAAGGAGACGGTCGCGGCCGAGCCGACGGCCGAGATCCAGCCCTTCCGGCAGGGCCAGGACGCGGCCGAGCTCCGCCGCCAGCTCGCGCGCCCCTCGCGCCCGCTGACGGTCGACGCGTTTCGAGACCGCGTCGGTCGCATCCTGGAGGACGAGGCTCGCCGGGCGCACCTCGACGAGGACGGCGCCTCCGTCCGGAGCGAGTACGGTCTCGTCTTCGTCGACACGAACGGGCAGGACTACGACATCTCCGCGCAGGAGATCGGCCGCTCGCCGGGCATCTACAAGCTCTGCCGGCACACGCCCGACGGCCGTGAGGAGGAGATCGTCCGGTGCGACACCTCGAACGCTCGCTCCGCCGGCATGGACATGCGCGGCGCGAGCCCGCTCGAGGCGACGCTCGTCCACGGCGTCGGTCAGCTCACCGGCGCGTGGGACTCCATCATGGCCCGGCAGGCGGTCGAGGCGGCCCACGCGCACGAGCGCGAGAAGGAGCTCCGCGAGGAGAACAACAAGCTCCGCGAGCGCGTCGCCGAGCTCGAGTCGACTCGCTCCGGCCTCTCGAACCCCGAGACGCTCGAGAAGCTCGTCCCGCTCGCCATGAAGGGCATGGAGACGTTCGTCCGCGTCCGATCGGGCGAGGACGCGATCATCGATGCGTGGCTCGGTCGCCTCACGCCCGAGACGCGGAAGAAGGTCTGCGAGGAGCTCGAAGCGTACGAGCAGGCCGAGATGAACCGCGCCAGTGGCCGCGCGGCTCCGACGAACGGGACACCGGTCCCGAACACGCAAGAGGCCGCCACCCACCACTGAGGAACCACCCCATGAAGCTCGACATCGTCCCGATCGCCGTCGTCTCGGTCGCCACCCTCGCCGCCGAGAAGCTCGCCCACCACCCGCGCATCCGGCTCCTGGAGCGCGCGCAGAACCTCATGCACGGGCGCGGCTTCGTCCCCGACTCGCAGACGGATCTCTCCGTCCTCGCGCAGGTCCGCGACGCGAGCCAGAAGTCGCTCGACGACGCGCGCATGAAGGCGCCGGAGAAGAAGTCGTGAGCTCGGAGCTGACGGACGAGCAGCGGTCGCTCCTCGAGAAGGAGCGCGCGCTCTCGGACGACGAGAACCGCCGGCTCGCCCGCGGCAGCGCCGAGCCGGCCGCCCCTCGCGCCGACGCGTCGTACGGCCACCGTGCCGACGCGTCGTACGACCACCAAGGCTCGTACGACGAGTTCGCGGGCGCCGTCGACAGCACCGCGCTGACGTCGATCTTCGCGGCGGTGGACGCCGCGAACCTGTCGGCTTCGACGAAGAAGGCGGCGATGTTCGCCGCCGGCTCGTTCGAGCTCGAGGCGGAGGAGCCGCTCTCCGCCGAAGACGCCGAGCGCCGCGCGCGTGAGGGCGTGCCCGAGGAACACCTGGTCCAGCTCCAGTTCGAGCAGGCCTTCGTTCGCCGCCTCTTCGGCGGCAAGGAGTGAGTGAACGTCATGGGAAGCAAGCTGTTCGCTGGGGTCGACGCTTTCAACAGCGTCAAGAAGATGCGCGGGATCTTCTCGCGCTCGAAGCCGCCGACCTCGCCGACGCGGCGTGAGGTGAGCGCGGCCGGGACGGTCCTCCGCGCGGTGCCGTCGCCGTCGCACTGGAACCGCTCGCTGGGGCCCGAGGCGCCCGCGAAGAAGCCGCCTCCGTCCGTCCGGAAGATGCTCGCCGCGAACCTCCGGAAGGGCAAGAAGGCGCGGAAGAAGGGCTCGAAGCGGAAGGCGCCCGCGCACCTCCGCAAGTACCAGTTCAAGAAGGGCGGCGGGCGGGCCTCGTCGAAGCGCTCGAGCCCGAAGCGCGCGAAGAAGCGGAGCTCGCGCAAGGGCCGCGCGCCCGCGCACCTCCGCAAGTACCAGTTCAAGAAGGGTGGCGGGCGGGCCCCCTCGAAGCGCGCGAAGAAGTCGGGCTCGGCCCCGAAGCGCGCCCCGATCTCGGCCGCGGAGAAGCTCCGCCGCGCCGAGTCGATGCGTCGGCGCGCGGCGATCAAGAAGCGCGTCCGGGCCGAGGTGGCCGAGCATCGCCTCCCCGAGATCGCGGTCCGGCGCCGCATCGCGCGTGCGATCCGCGACGACGAGGAGGCCTCGCTCCTCGCGAAGTACGGCGGCACCCCTGCCGCGCCCCGCCACAGCGACGAGGACGCCCTCGCCGCCAAGTACGGCTGAGAGCCGAGAAGGAACGCCATGAAGCGCAAGAAGATCAGCATCCTCGACGAGATGGTGGCCCTCCTCGGCCACAAGCGGCCGACGAAGAGCGAGGCGAGCCACGCCGGCTTCATCCTCTCGCGCCGGGCCCGGTCCGGCCGGAAGCGGAAGTGAGCCGGCCGAAGACGGTGAGGAAGGTCGCCCCCATTCGACCTCCTCGCCGCGCTTCGGATCCGCTCGCGCTCATCGTGCGGGGGATCGAGAGCGCGTCCAAGGTCGCCCCCCACGTCGCGAACGTGTTCACGCCCTCGGCCGACCAGGCCCGTGAGCTCGAGCGCGTGAAGTCGATCCTCCTGACGATCGAAGACCGTCTGGGGATCCGCTTCGAGGGAGAGCCCCCGTCGCCCTCGGAGCGCCTCGCCTACCTCGCCGGCCTGCTCCGCGGCCTGCTGCCGCAGAAGAAGTCCTGACCCCATGACCCTCGACGAGCTCCGAGACCTCCTCGGCACGAAGCCGTTTCGACGCGCGGGCATCCGCCGCGTCCGCTTCGGCTCGGCGCCGTCGAACGACAACGCGTCGCCGCGCGCCGAGTGGTACCCGCCGCTCGGCCCGCAGCCCGTCACGATCTCGGCAGACGGCGAGCACGCCTTCCGCGGCGAGCCGCTCGAGAGCGCCATCTCGCTCCGGAAGATCCCGATCTCGAGCCTGGGCTACGACAACCGCGGCCGGTACTTCGGGACCGGCGACCCGATCTGGGAGGCGACGACGAGCATGGGTCAACTCGACTTCCGCGTCCGAGCTCCGAACCGCGCGGCGGCGAAGGAGCGGATCCGGAAGCTCTACCCCTACGCCAGGTTCCTTCGGTGAGACGCATGGAGCTCCTCCCCCTCTACGTCGGCGCTGCCACCTTCGCGGCCGGAGCCGCGCTCGCCATCTACCGCTCCGCTCGACGCGGCGAGCTCGGCCTGCGCACGCTCTCGGAGGTCGAGAAGGCGAAGCTCTTCGGCGCGCCGAGCTGGAAGCTCGCGCCCATCCCGGGCGAGCCCGAGCACGTCGAGCTCGAGCCGAGCTGGGTGAAAGAGAACCTCGTCACCTGCGAGATCCCCGAGCTCGGCGAGCTCGCCCGAGAGCGCGGATGGAGCGCCTACAAGACGGGCCGCGTCCTCGTCCACCGCGCGATCGCGAGCGACCTGCAAGCCCTCTTCCGGGCGTGGAAGGAGGCGGGCCTCCTCGACCGGATCGTGTCGATCGACGGGTTCTGGAACCCCCGCCTCGTCCGCGGCTCGACGACGACGCTCTCGAACCACGCGCTCGGGACCGCCTTCGACGTGAACGCGGCCTCGAAC
>Ga0268298_10005798_pt1 | contig 11452 bp, 10 predicted proteins | sample WWTPWeurt_MetaG_FD_194462 | JGI IMG/M metagenome (GOLD analysis project Ga0268298, IMG submission 194462) | Activated sludge microbial communities from WWTP in Nijmegen, Gelderland, Netherland - WWTP Weurt | ecosystem: Engineered > WWTP > Aerobic digester > Activated sludge | place... | reverse complement strand
CTTAACCGTAGGCACATAGCCTGCGGGGCATCCGAAACCCCCGATGGCCCCGATGAAAACCCACCGAACCCCGCTGTCCATGCCGGCCCTGGCCGTTTCCCTGTGTGCGCTGACCCTCGCTGCCTGCGGCGGCACGGGCTCCAGATCGGCTCCGCTGGATCTGACGATCCTGCACATCAACGACCACCACTCGCGTCTCGACGCCGAGACGACGACCCTCACGCTAAAGGACGCCGCCGGCGCCAGCAAGGCGGTAAGCGTTGAGCTGGGCGGCTTTGCCCGCGTGACCTCCGCCATCGAGGCGCTCGCCGCCGGCCAGAAAAACGTGCTCAAACTGCACGCCGGCGACGCCGTGACCGGTGACCTGTATTTCACCCAGAGTGAAGGCAAGGCCGACGCGGACATGATGAACACGGTCTGCTTCGACGCCTTTACCCTCGGCAACCACGAGTTCGACAGCGCCGATGCGGGCCTGGTCAAGTTCATCGACTTCCTGCATGCCGGCACCTGCCGCACCCCGGTGCTCTCCGCCAACGTCAAGCCCGCTGCCGGCACCGCGCTGGCCAGCCGCATCGCGGCCTATTCCATCGTCGAGAAGGATGGCCAGCAGATCGGCATCGTCGGCCTCACCGTCAAGGACAAGACCCGCTTCGCCTCCCGCCCGGACGCCTCGACCGAATTCCTCGACGAAGCGACGGGCGCCCAGGCGGCCATCGATGCGCTGCGGGGCAAGGGCGTGAACAAGATCGTGCTGATGTCCCACCTCGGTTACGCGGCCGACAAGGCCATCGCACCGCGGCTTTCCGGCGTCGACGTGATCATCGGCGGCGATTCGCACACCCTGCTCGGGCCGGACAGCATGACCGGCTTCGGCCTCACCCCGTCGGGTGCCTACCCGACGGCCACCACCGACAAGGACGGCAAGCCGGTGTGCATCGCCCAGGCCTGGCAGTATTCCTACGCGGTCGGCGCCTTGCAGGTGAACTTTGACAGCACCGGCACCGTCACCCGCTGCAGCGGCAACCCGCAGGTGCTGCTGGGTGACACCTACAAGCTCGGCGCGACGACCGCATCGGATGCCGACGCGGCGGCCTTCCGCAGCCAGCTCAACGCGTCCGGCGTGTTCCGCATCACCACGCCGTCAGCCGCCGCGGCCGCCGTGCTCGCCCCCTACAAGGCCGCCAAGGATGCCCTCGGCCTGCAGGTCGCCGGTGTCACCAACGACAACCTGTGCCTGCGCCGCGTGCCCGGCACCAAGCGCGACAGCACCCGCTCCCGGCTGGGCGACGTCTGCAACCTCGACGCCACCGTGATCGCCCAGGGTGGCGACATCCAGCAAATGGTGGCCGACGCTTTTCTCGAGCAGGGCAAGCGCTTTGGCGGGGCCGACATCAGCCTGCAGAACGCCGGGGGCGTGCGGGTGGATATCGGTGCCGGCAACATCACCGTCGGCAAGGTCTTCGAACTGCTGCCCTTCAAGAACACCCTGTACCGGCTCGTGCTGACCGGGGCGCAGATGAAGGCCGCGCTGGAAGACGGCGTCGATTCCGTGATCAACGGCACCGGCACCGGCGCTTACCCCTACACCGGCGGCATGCGCTTCACGGTCGACATGAACCAGCCCCGCGGCAGCCGCATCGGCAGCCCCGAGGTGCGTGACGCCAGTGGCAACTGGAGGCCTCTTGATCCCGCCGCCAGCTACCGGCTCATCACCAACAACTTCACCGCGGAAGGCGGCGACAAGTACGACACCCTGAAGACCATCCCCGCTGCCCAGCGGGAAGACACCTTCCTCGACTACGCGGACTCCTTCCTGCAATACGTCCGCAGCAGCTCGCCGCTGAGCCGGCCGGCCAGCGCCAGCCGCAGCACGCAGCACTACACCGAAACGCCCTGAGCGCCTCCGCTGTGACTGACGAGGCCCCGCTGCGACGGGGCCTCGTGCATTTTTGCGGGTGGACTACCATGGCTGAACCCATTGCCCGAAAGCGCCCCGCCATGCCTGATGTGATTCACGCAATCCAGACCTTCAACGCTGGCCGCGATCCGGAGCGTCTGGCGCTCAAGTACGCCAACATGCGCGCCAGCCCCTTCGCCTTTCTGCGCGGCACCTGCCACCTGTTTTACCAGCGCCTGCCAGCCGCGCCGGTGCTGGCCGAGGCGCCGGCCGTGTGGTGTTGCGGCGATCTGCACCTGCAGAATTTCGGCAGCTACAAGGGTGACAACCGGCTGGTCTATTTCGATATCAACGACTTCGACGAATCCGCGCTGGCCCCGGCCAGTTGGGATCTGGTGCGTTTTCTGGCCAGCGTGCTGGTGGGAGCCGCGTCGATGGATCTGAAGAAAAAAGAGGCTGGCGAGCTCTGCGACGCCTTTCTCAAAGGCTACTGCGCCACGCTGGTCTCCGGCAAGGCCGGCTGGGTCGAGCGGGAAACCGCCTGCGGCCTGATCGGAGATCTGCTGGGCAGTCTCCAGGGGCGCCTGCGCCCGGCCTTTCTCGACAGCCGGACCGAACTCAAGGGCAAGCGCCGCCGCCTGCGCGTGGATAACGGCAAGGCCCTGCCGGCCAGCGACGAGGCGCGTGCCGAGGTGACGCAACTCATCGGCGAACTGGCCGCAGCCTGGCACGATCCGCGTTTTTACGAAGTTTTTGATGTGGCCCGGCGGATTGCCGGCACCGGCAGCCTGGGCGTTGAGCGCTACGTGATCCTGGTGCGCGGCAAGGGCTCGCCGGACGGCAATTACCTGCTCGACCTGAAAGCGGCCTTGCCCTCGTCCCTCACGCCGAATCTCAAGATTCCCCAGCCGGCCTGGAAAAGCGAGGCCGAACGGGTGGTGGAAATCGAGCGGCGCCTGCAGGCGGTTTCCGCGGCCTTCCTCCAGCCGGTTCAGGTCGGAAATCGCGCTTACGTGCTGCGTGATCTGCAGCCCACCAGCGACCGGGTCAGCCTGGACGGCGGACGTTCCGGCTTTGACGCCGTGCGCGGGGTTCTTGTGGAGATGGGGCGTATCCTTGCATCCGCCCAGTTGCGCAGCGGCGGGCGCGATGGCTCGGCGATTGCCGACGAGTTGATCGCCTTTGGCTGCGGGGCGTGGCGCAAGGCGCTGCTCGACGTGGCCCGCGACTGCGCCGAGCAGGCTCAGGAAGACTGGAAATGCTATGCAGAAGCCTGGGACGATGGTCTCTTTGCGGCGACCGTTTCTTCCGCTTGATGACCGCTTACGCAGTGTTACAGCTTCCCGCTTGAAGCCGTCTGGCCGGAGTGGGACGATCGGCCACCGAAATTACATTTCCCTCAGGAGAAGAACAATGAAGCGCCTCAAACAGACCCTTGCCGCATTGCTGATCGTCAGCACCACCCACGTCGGCTTTGTGCAGACCGCCCAGGCCACGATGGTCGGCACCGAACAACTGGCCCAGGCGCAACAGGGCGAAGCCTCGCGCGCGGGCGACGCAGCCCGCGCCCACCTCAACGAGATGTTCACCCGCGCCGACGTGCAGGCCCGTCTTGAAAAACTCGGCGTGAATGCCGCCGATGCCCGCGATCGCGTGGCCTCCCTCACCGACGAAGATGCCGCCCGTCTGGCCGGCCAGATCGACCAGGCACCCGCCGGCGGCATCATCGAGGTCATCCTGTTCGTGTTCTTCGTGCTGCTGGTGACCGACATCCTCGGCTTCACCAAGGTCTTCCCCTTCACCCGCTCGATTCGATAAGCGCGCGCAAGACCGTGTTCGCCATCGCGAGGTGGTCATGAGCTTTCCCGAAAACCGTCGCAGGCTGCTGGGTGCAGCCGGTGCGCTGGCGGTGCTCGGGCTGGCCGGCTGTGCGGGGCCCGGCGTGTTGATCCGCGACACGCCACCCGCCGGCCTGCCACGCAAGGTCGAGCTTTCCGCCACGCCTTTCTACCCCCGGGAGGATGACCATTGCGGCCCGGCTGCGCTGGCCATGGCGCTCGGGGCGAGTGGTTTTGCGCTAGACCCCGAGGCGCTGGCCGGGCTGGTGTTTCTGCCCGGGCGGCAGGGCTCGCTGCAGATCGAGATGCTGGCTGGGGCTCGCCGGGCCGGTGCGCTGGCCGTGGAAATCCCCGGTACGCAGGAAGCCCTGATGCGCGAAACGGCGGCCGGCCACCCGGTTGTCGTGCTGCTTAATCTGGGCCTGTCGTGGGCGCCGTCCTGGCACTACGCCGTGGTGATCGGCTACGACCTGGATGAAGCGGCCTTTTTGCTGCGCTCGGGGCCGATGGAAAGGCAGGTGCTGCCGTTTCGCACTTTCGACGCAACCTGGGCGCGATCGGAGCGCTGGGCCTTTGTCGCACTGCCCGCAGGGCAGCTCGCCGCTACGGCCAGCGAGGCGCAAACCACGCGGGCGCTGGTCGCCTTCGAAAAGGCCGCGCCGCCGGCCAGCGCCGTGCGGGCCTACCAGACTGGCCTGACCCGCTGGCCGGACGCAGTCACCCTGGCGCTGGGGCTGGGCAACAGCCTCTACAAGGCCGGCGACCTGAGGGGCGCCGAGGCCGCCTTCCGTGAGGCGGCCCGACGCCACGATTCGGCCGCCGCCTGGAACAACCTGGCCAGCGTTCTGCTTGAATTGAACCGCCTCGCCGAGGCCCGTGACGCGGCCACGCGGGCGGTGGCGCTGGGCGGCCCCACGCTGAATGCCGCCCGCGAAACCCTCAGGCAGGTGGAAGCGGGCCGCTGAGCCCGGGCCAATCCCGAAGAACTTTCTGGGCGGGAATCAGGTCTTCCCTGACCCAGCGCCCTTTGGGCTAAAGTTGTACGGTTTGTGGCCCGGATTGTGATGCCGGGCGCTGCTGCGCAATTACTACAAAAAATCCCACCCAACGGAGATTGATCATGATCCAGCTCACCGTGAACGGCACGCCGCGGCGCGTCGACGTCGAACCCGACACCCCGCTGCTGTGGGCCCTGCGCGATACGCTGCTGCTCACCGGCACCAAGTACGGCTGCGGCACCGGCTTGTGCGGCGCCTGTACCGTTCATGTCAATGGGCAGCCGACCCGCTCCTGTATCACGCCGGTCGCCGACGTGGCCGGCAAGAAGATCACCACCATCGAAGTCGCCGACAGCTCCCGCGTGGGCCGGGCCGTGCAGGAAGCCTGGCGCAAGCTCGACGTGGTGCAGTGCGGCTACTGCCAGTCGGGCCAGATCATGAGCGCGGTCAGCCTGCTGAACACCAAGAAGCACCCCACCGACGCCGACATCGACGCCGCCATGGCCGGCAACCTGTGCCGCTGTGCCACCTATGTGCGCATCCGCGCGGCCATCCACGAAGCCGCCAAGGCCCTGGCGTAAGGAGTCGACCATGAACAACCCCATCCAGAACCTCTCCCGCCGTGGCTTCCTGCAAGGCGCCGCCGGCCTCACCCTCGGTTTGTCGCTGCCGGCCTTCGCCGCCAAAGTTGGTGCCGCCGCAGCCCAGGCCGTCGCCCCCTTCGAGCCGACGCCCTTCCTGCGCATCGGTGCCGACAACTCCGTGACGGTGCTTTCCAAGCACCTCGAAATGGGGCAGGGCACCTACACCGGCCTCGCCACCATCGTCGCCGAGGAGCTCGATGCCGCCTGGCCGCAAGTGAAGGTGGAGGGCGCGCCGGCCGACGCCAAGCGCTTCAACAACCTGGCTTTCGGCCCCATGCAGGGCACCGGCGGCAGCACCGCCATGGCCAATTCGTGGGACCAGCTGCGCCAGACCGGCGCCACCGCCCGCGCCATGCTGGTGTCGGCTGCGGCCAGGCGCTGGAACGTGCCGGCCGCCGAAATCACGGTGAGCGAAGGCGTGGTCAGCCACGCCGCCAGCAAGCGCAAGGCCACGTTTGGCGAGCTGGCCGAAGCCGCCTCCGCCGAAGCCGTGCCGGCCAGCGTCGCCTTGAAGGATCCGAAGGATTTCCGTCTCATCGGCAAGCGCGCCAGCCGCAAGGACAGCTTCGCCAAGACCAACGGTACGGCCCAATTCACCCAGGACGTGCACCTGCCGGGCATGCTGGTGGCGGTGGTGGCCCACTCGCCGCGCTTCGGCGGCAAGGTCAAGTCCTTCGACGCCAGCAAGGCCAAGGCCATCAAGGGCGTGGTCGATGTGGTCGCCATTCCCGGCGCCGTAGCCGTGCTGGCCAAGGACACCTGGACCGCCAAGAAGGGCCGCGACGCGCTCAGCGTCGAATGGGACGACAGCGCCGCCTTCAAGCTCGGCACCGACGAAATGCGGGCCCGCTACCAGGCCCTCGGCAAAACCCCCGGCCTCGTCGCCCGCAAGGATGGCGATGCCAACGCGGCGCTGGACGGCGCCGGCAAGGTTGTTAGCGCCAGCTACGACTTCCCCTACCTGGCCCACGCCGCCATGGAGCCGATGAACTGCGTCATCCAGCGCACCGCCGACGGCCTCGACGTGTGGAACGGCGAGCAGTTCCAGACCGTCGACCAGGGCGCCCTGGCGGCCATGTTCGGCATTCCCGTCGACAAGGTGAACATCAACATGCTTTACGCCGGCGGCAGCTTTGGCCGGCGCGCCAGCACCTCGGTGGACTACATCCGCGAAGCCGCTTCCATCGTCAAGGCGCTGGGCGAGGGCGCGCATGCCAAGGCCCCGGTCAAGCTGGTGTGGATGCGCGAGGACGACATGAAGGCTGGCTACTACCGTCCCATGTTCCATCACCGCCTCGAAGCCACGCTGGATGCCGACGGCAGCATCCGCGCCTGGCGTCATCGCCTGGTGGGCCAGTCCATCGCCAAGGGTTCGCCCTTTGAAGCCTTCATGGTCAAGGACGGCGTCGATGGCCTGTCGGTGGAGGGCGCCGCCACGCTGCCCTACGCCATCCCCAACCTGCAGGTCGAACTGCACACCCCCACCGGTATCGACGTGCCGGTGCTGTGGTGGCGCTCGGTGGGCTCGACCCACACCGCCTATTCCACCGAAACCTTCCTCGACAAGCTCGCCGTGGAAGGCGGGCAAGACCCGGTGGCCCTGCGCCTCAAGCTGCTCGCCAGCCACCCGCGCCACGCGGCCGTGCTGCGCCTGGCCGCCGACAAGGCCGGCTGGGGCACGCCGCTGCCCAAGGGCAAGCCCGGCGAGCGTCGCGGCCGCGGCGTGGCGGTGCATGAATCCTTCCATTCCTTCGTCGCCCAGGTGGCCGAAGTCACCGTGAGCGCCGACGGCAGCGTCAAGGTCGATCGCATCGTCGCCGCGGTGGATTGCGGCATGGCCATCAACCCGGACAACATCCGTTCGCAGATCGAAGGCTCGGTGGGCTTTGCGTTGTCGGCGGCACTGCACGGCGAGATCACGCTGAAGGACGGCGTGGTCGAGCAGGGCAATTTCGGCGAATACGCGCCGATCCGCATCAACGAGATGCCCAAGGTGGACGTGCACATCGTCGCCTCGGCCGAAAAGCCGACCGGCATCGGCGAGCCCGGCGTGCCGCCGGTGGCGCCGGCCGTGGCCAACGCGATTGCCGCGGCCACCGGCAAGTGGCTCACGCGGATGCCCTTCCGTACCGACGAGCTGAAGGCCTGAGCATGCAGATCTCAAGCCTGAAGGCGTCCTGACATGGACAGCCAGGATCTGCAGGTTCTTGCCGCCCTGCGCCGCTGGACGGGCGAGGGGCGGCGGGCGGCGCTGGTGACGGTGGCCCGCACCTGGGGCTCGGCGCCCCGTCCGGCGGGGGCCTGGATGGCCCTGCGGGACGACGGCCGGGTGCAGGGCTCGGTGTCCGGCGGCTGCGTCGAGGACGACCTCATCGCCCGCATGCGGGGTGGTCACATCGGCGGCAGCCAGCCCTTCGTGCTCCGTTATGGCGTGACCCGCGACGAGGCGGCCCGCTTTGGCCTGCCCTGTGGCGGCACCCTGGAACTGGTCGTCGAGCCGGCCCCCGACGCGGCCCGGCTGGCGGATCTGGCGGCCCGCATCGAGGCCGGCCAGCTGGTGCGCCGCGAGGTGGATCTGGCTGGCGGCGCGGTGCGCATCACTGATGCCTGCCGCGGCGAAAGCCTGCAATGGGATGGCCAGCGCCTCGCAACCCTTCACGGCCCCCACTGGCGCCTCTTGATCATTGGTGCCGGGCAGATCGCCCGTTACCTGGCGCCCATGGCTCAGGCGCTGGATTACGCGGTTTCTGTGTGCGATCCGCGCGAGGAATATTCGACCGAATGGGACCTGCCCGGCGCGCCGCTGGTGGCCGGCATGCCCGACGACGTGGTTGTCGGCATGCGGCCCGACCCCCATACCGCCATCGTCGCTCTCACCCACGACCCCAAACTCGACGACATGGCCCTGCTTGAAGCGCTCAAGTCACCGGCCTTTTACGTGGGGGCGCTGGGTTCGCGGGTGAATAACGCCGCCCGTAAAGACCGCCTGCTCAAATATTTCGACCTCTCGAGCGCCGAGGTCGAACGTCTGCACGGCCCCATCGGCGTGTACATCGGCAGCCGCACGCCGCCTGAAATCGCGGTATCCATCCTGGCCGAGATGACCGCCGTAAAAAACGGCGTGACGCTTGCCCGGCCGGAAAGCGCGATGCCGGCCGGCTCCGGCTGCGGAATCGGCTAGCCCGGTGGCCGGTGTCGTTGGCCTGCTGCTGGCGGCCGGGCAGGGGACGCGCTTCGGCAGCGACAAGCTGCTCCACCCGCTGGCCTGCGGCACACCGATGGCGGTGGTTTCGGCGCGTAGGCTGCGGGGCGTCTGCCCGCGCAGCCTTGCCGTGCTGCGGCCCGAGCAGGGCGTGCTGGCCGGCCTGCTGGCCGCGGAAGGGCTGGAGATCGTGTTCAGCCCTGAATCCTGCGGCGGCATGGGCCACACCCTTGCCGCCGGCGTCGCCGCCAGCCCGGATGCCGCCGGGTGGCTGGTGACGCTGGCCGACATGCCCTTCATTCAGCGCGTCACCCTCCGCCGCGTGGCGGATGCCCTGGCCGAGGGCGCCGCCCTGGCTGCCGCTTTCGTCGATGGCCAGCGTGGCCATCCGGTGGGCTTTGCGGCCCGCTGGCGGCGTGAGCTGCTGGCGCTCACCGGCGACGAAGGCGCGCGGGCGGTCATCGGCGGCAATAAGGGCCTGCTGCGCCGGATCGAAACCACCGACCCCGGCGTGCTGCAGGACGTGGATCGTCCGGGTGATATTCCGCCCTGAGCTGTCCTTGCTGCTCGTCTGAAACGATCCCTTTTTGGTTGCGCTGCGGAATTTTTGCGCGTGTCCTGGCTTCTGTGCGCTTGCAACTGGGTAATCCACCTCGCTAAAATGGTTATGTTGCATCGCAACATAACGGCCTTGCCCATGCACGCGGATTCGCCGCTTTTCCGGGCTCCGCCCTGGCTTGCGCCTTGTTTCCAGTTGACCAGAAAGAGAGTTTCACCATGCCGCACACCCACGCTGCCACCAAGGCCGAAGCCTGTCACGAGGCCCTGGAACACTTCGAGGCCGAGCATCACCACGCCCCGGACGCCCATGAAAAGGCCCGTCTGCTGTCGGCAACCGTTGCCGAGTGGGAACACGAGGAAGTTGCCGCCAGCCACCCCGCTGGCGCCAAGGCCTGAAGCAGGCCGGCAGCCCGCCGCTTCAGCCTGGGGGCATCATTTTCCCGGCGGGCCGGGCGGGGGTTTCAGCGCGTTTTTGACGGGCCCCCAGTCGATTTCAATGGCTTGCGCCGGTGCGCCGGGCGCGGCGGCGATGGCGGCTTTCAGGCTGTCGATGCGCTCGGCGGTGGCCGGGTGGGTGGATAGCAGCGCCGGGCCGGAAGGCGTGTTTGCGGCGAGGGTTTCGAAAAAGCGCAGCATGCCTTGCGGGTCAATGCGGGCTTCCTCGAGGCGTTCCAGGCCGCGGGCATCGGCAGCGCGTTCGGCGTCGCGGGAGAACTTCATTTCGCCCAGCTGGGCTGCCCAGCTGCCAAGGGGGGCGTAGTCGCCGGACAGCCCGGTGAGGATGATGCGCAGGCCGGCCGATTTGACGATCTGCCGGAGGCTGTGACGCAGCTCCACGTGGGCGATTTCATGGGCCAGCACGCCGGCGACTTCCTCGGCCGAGCCGGCGCTGGCCATCAGCGCGCTGTGCACCACGAGGATGCCGCCGGGGGCGGCGAAGGCGTTGATTTCAGGGCGCGCGGCGAGGTGGAAGTGCAGCACCTCGCCGGGGCGGGCGAGGCGTTTGCCGATCGCCTGCAGCGCGTCGAAGGCCGGCCCTGCGGTGATCATCGGGCCGGCGGCGCGGGTGTGGGCCAGCACGGCCTCGCCGATCTGCTGCTCGACGCCGGGCGGAATGTGATCCACCAGCCGTTCGGCCAGCGGTTCGACGGACAGCAGCAAGGCGCCGACGAAGGCCAGCGGGATGGCCGCCAGCAGCACGATGCCGACGCGAAAGCGCCGCTGGCTGTGCTGGCGGGTCGTGTCGCCAGCGGCAAACAGGGCCGGCGCGGCAGCGCGCAGCGGGGCGATGCGGGCGTCGTCGACAAGCAGCAGGTGAGTGTGCGTGGCGCCCGCCTCGCCGGCCCAGGCAATCGCCCACTGGCTGTGGTTGAAGCCGCGGGCTTCGACGCGCAGCTGGCTTGCCGGCACCCGCAGCAGCCCGGACGAATCTTCCGGCTGCACGAGCAGCATGCCGTCGTCCCAGGCGAGCCGGGCCGGGTGGCCATGGGCGTCGCCCCCCGCCGGGTAGAAGCGGGCCGGAAGGGGCGCCTCGCCGGGGCTCACTCGTCGTTGCCGAGCAGCGAGCCGAGGCCGATGCCGCCCAGCAGGGAGCCGCTTTCCTTGCCACCGCCGCCGCCAGCGCGGGAGGCCATCACGATGCGGTCGGCCAGGCGCGACAGGGGCAGCGATTGCAGCCACACCTTGCCGGGGCCGCTGAGGGTGGCAAAAAACAGGCCTTCGCCGCCGAACAGCGCGGTCTTGATCTTGCCGGCGTACTGGATGTCGAAATCGACGCTGGGCTGAAAGGCCACCACGCAGCCGGTATCCACGCGCAGGGTTTCGCCAGGGGCCAGGGTTTTTTCCATCAGCGTACCGCCGGCGTGGATGAAGGCCATGCCGTCACCGTCGAGCTTTTGCATGATGAAGCCTTCGCCGCCGAAGAGGCCGACGCCGAGCTTCTTCTGAAAGGCGATGCCCAGAGACACGCCTTTGGCCGCAGCGAGGAAGGAGTCCTTCTGGCATATCAGGGTGCCACCGATGGTGGATAGATCGACCGGGACGATCTTGCCGGGGTAGGGCGCCGCGAAGGCGACCCGGCGTTTGCCACTGCTTTCGTTGTGATAGACGGTGGTGAACAGGCTTTCGCCGGTGAGCAGGCGCTTGCCGGCGCCCATGAGCTTGCCAAACAGGCCGTTTTGCTGCAGGGAGCCATCGCCGAAGAGGGTGTCCATGGCGATGCCGTCCTGCATGTACATCATCACACCGGCCTCGCCGATGGCGGCTTCGCCGGGGTCGAGCTCCACCTCGACGTACTGCATTTCATTTCCGAA
>Ga0268298_10005797_pt1 | contig 11453 bp, 11 predicted proteins | sample WWTPWeurt_MetaG_FD_194462 | JGI IMG/M metagenome (GOLD analysis project Ga0268298, IMG submission 194462) | Activated sludge microbial communities from WWTP in Nijmegen, Gelderland, Netherland - WWTP Weurt | ecosystem: Engineered > WWTP > Aerobic digester > Activated sludge | place... | reverse complement strand
GGTTCGAACCCTGTGCCGCCCACCAGTTCGAGAACGACATCAACCCGCGGGGCCCAGGGCACTGCGGGTTTTTTGTTTGACGATGACTCCAGCCCGGCACTTCGCTGGACTGCGCCGTAGCTCGATACAGCAGGTTTATCAAGAACTTACGCGCGTCCATCATATGCCGGTGCTTTCTGAAACTTGACCCGGTTTTCCCTCGCGCCGCTCCTATCTGGCTCTTGGAATTCGGGTCGTTCCAAGGAGTCATCATGGCGAAGATCAAGCTCACCAAGACCGCCGTAGAGTCGGCGCAACCCCAGGCCAAGGACATCGAACTACGGGATACCGTGGTGCCGGGTTTCCTCTGCAAGATTACCCCGAAGGGCCGCCGGGTGTTCATGCTCCAGTACCGCACGAACTCCGGGCAGCCCCGCAAGCCCTCGCTGGGCCTGTTCGGGGAACTGACCGTGGAGCAAGCGCGCGTCATGGCGCAGGACTGGCTGGCCGAGGTTCGCCGGGGCGGCGACCCCGGCGGCGCCAAGGCCGAGGCACGCAAGGCACCCACGGTCGAAGCGTTGTGCAAGAAGTTCATGGAGGACTACTCCAAGAAGCGCAACAAGCCCAGCACGCAGCGCGGCTATCAGGCGGTCATCGACCGCTGCATCGTCCCGCTGATTGGTCGCAAGAAGGTGCAGGACGTGAAGCGGCCCGACATTGCCGGATTGATGGAAAAGCTGGCCTACAAGCCGGCCGAGGCGAACAACGCCTTCGGCGTCCTGCGCAAGATGTTCAACCTGGCCGAAGTGTGGGGCTACCGCCCGGACGGCACGAACCCGTGCCGCCACGTCCCGATGTTCCCGCCCGGCGAGGAAACCCGGCTCATCGTGGACGACGAACTGGCGCTGATCTTCCGCCAGTTGGAGAAGCTGGAGGCGGAAGGACTGGAGAACTACGTCATCCCGCTGGCGATTCGCCTGCAATTCGAGTTCGCCGGCCGCCGCTCCGAAATCTGCATGCTTGAATGGGATTGGGTCGATCTGGAGAACCGGCGCGTGGTCTGGCCCGACAGCAAGACCGGCGGCCTCTCCAAGCCCATGAGCGCGGAAGCCTATCGGCTGTTTTCGACGGCGCCGCGCCGTGAAGGCTGCCCCTATGTCCTGCCGTCGCCCAACGACCCGACCAAGCACCTGACCTTTGGCGAGCACTACGGCGGCTGGTGCCGGGTGCTCAAGGCCGCCGGCGTCCCGCACGTCGGCACGCACGGCATCCGCCACCGCTCCACGACCGACATTGCCAATTCGGGCGTGCCGACCAAGGTAGGCATGAAGCTGACGGGCCACAAGACCGTGGCGATGTTCATGCACTACGTCCACACCGAGGACAAGCCGGTGCGGGATGCGGCCGAACTGGTGGCGAGTCGGCGGCAGGCCATCACGGGCGCGCGGCGCCCTGCGGAGGCCACGGCATGAGCAAGAGGACGCTTTCGGTGGCATCCCCGGCTGCCTTGCCGACCGACTATCCCCGTTCCGCAATTTCCGAGACAGTGTCTGGGAAATTCGGCCTCGCCGAGCTGGCCAAGGTCTTCACGCTGCCGTGGTCGGCCTATGCGCTGCTGATTTCGGTCAAGGATGCCCGCGTGACCGGTGGCCGGCATCCCGTCCTGTCGGCTCTGATTGTCGTGCCGGCGTCACGACAATCGGGCGGGTCATCCCTTCTATCTAGGTGCTACACCGGAGACTGGAAAATTATGCCCGTTTCGGGTATAGTTTGGAGGTCGAAGTGACGGACATCCTCAAGCGCAAGGACTTTGCACGCTGGCAGTCGGGCGAGAAGCTGTCCGATGCCGCGTTGTGCAAGGCGGTTCAGGAGATGGAAAGCGGTCTGATCGACGCGGACTTGGGCGGCTCCCTCTACAAGAAGCGGGTGGCCCGCCCCGGCGGTGGCAAGAGCGGCGGTTACCGCACGCTGGTATCGGCCAGGATCGGCAGCCGCTATGTGTTCCTGTATGGGTTCCCGAAGAGCGACAAGGCGAACATCACGCAGGACGAGAAGAAGGCGCTGCAATTCGCCGGCAAGGTGTTCTTGGAACTGTCTGCTGAAGCCTTGTCGAAGGCGTTGCAGTCGGGTGCTTTAGTGGAGGTGCATTGTGAGCAAGATCATTGAATCGCTGCGTGGCGACCTGGCTGCGCTCCACGAAGTGGGCGCGATCAGCAAGGTGACGATGCGCAAGTTCGACGCGATCTGCCCGCCACCGGTGCGGGAGTTCGGTGCTGCAGACATCAAACGCCTGCGCGAAGCCTTGAAATTTAGCCAGCCGGTGTTCGCGCTCCACCTTCACACCACAGCCTCGACGGTGCGCAAATGGGAGCAAGGCGAGACTCGCCCGGCCGGCCCTGCCCTCAAGCTGCTCAACGTCATTGCAGACAAGGGCTTGCAGGCCATCATCTGATGCCTGACTAGGGAGACAGGCATTGGCGACGCGAATTGACCCTTTCAGCTCACAGCATCTTGAAGCCGCTTGCCGTGTGCTTGCAGATACCGAGCGGGGCCTGAGCGGAACGCAGATCGAGCGCCTGCTGCAAGAAATAGAGGTTGCCGACACGTCACCCGGCATCACCAAATGGAAGCGGTTGTTCAATGCGCTGGCTGGCGCGCAGAACCGGCACCAGATCGGGAACCATCTCATCATGTTCATCAATCGCGCGATGAACCCGGTGAACTACGCCCGCGACCCCGCGACGTTCACTTGGCGGCGCGACGAACTCAATGTCGTCCTGGCCTTCTCCGGCTTCTACGTGCGCGAAGACGGTAAGGTTGGACACGCCGACAAGGCCACGACGCTTGATGCCGCGCGCGCCCGAGCTGGACGACTCAAGGCCGCGCTCGAAAGCCGCGTCGTCCACGCGGAAGTGCTGAACTATTGCCGTGCCGAGCTGCTGGACGAAAACTACTTCCATGCCGTGTTCGAGGCAACGAAAGGCGTTGCGGAGCGGATTCGTTTGCTGTCGGGCCTGAACGGCGATGGCGCCGACCTGGTGAGCAAGGCATTCGCAGGCCAGCAACCCGTTCTCACCTTGGGACCGCTCAGCACCGAGTCCGAAAAGAGCGAGCAGAAAGGCTTTGCTAACCTGCTGATCGGCCTGTTTGGCGCCGTGCGCAATCCGCTGGCCCATGCACCCAAGACGAATTGGCCTATGTCCGAGCAGGACGCACTGGACATCCTGACGCTGGTGTCGCTGATTCATCGCAAGCTGGATGGCGCCACGAAAGTCGCCGCCGTATCGCCATAACGGAAAGAGAAGAATGGACGAGGCGATCGTTGTCTTCTCTCGGAAAGGGATTTTTCAGACCACGATCGCCGCGCGCGACGTTCGCAGCCGGGAACATGCGCGCAAGCTGTGGCCCCTGGTATCTCCCGGCGCATCACGGCAGATGGTGACATGGGTCAGCCCGTCCTTTGAAAGCGGGAAGCTGCGTCGGCGATCCCATTTCCGGATGCTTCCTGCCCAGCGCACCTATAGCCCCAAAGCGCACTTCGATGATGAAGAAGCCAGTCGGTGGCGCACCGTGCAGGAAAGCGCCGAACACCGACGCGCGAAGGAGCTTGTCGCGGCTGAACTAGCCCGACGCTTGAACACCGGACTTGCAATGCCCTGGGCGTTCAAGGACGCGGATGCGTCTGACTATCCGCTGGAAGGCAACTTGCTGCTTGGCGCCGATCGGGTGGCGATCGAGCACCCGCTGGAAACACCATTCGGCAGCAAATTCCGACTCGACGTTGCCGTGCTCGGGCCGCCTATCCAGACCGAGCCGATGGTGCTGGGGGGCGTCGAAATCGAACTCGGGCATGCCTTTGATGGGCGCAAGGCGTTAATCGGAAAATCACTCGGATTCCCCCTCATCTCCATCGACATCACTGAGATGACGCTGGCAGAACTCACACCAGAATGGGCGCAGAAGGTGCTGACCGCAACCACGCGGAGTCATGAGCAAGGGCGCCGGCAGACCTACATCTACCTGCATGATCTCCTGTACCCCCTCTACGCGCAGCTACCGGCATTTCTCGACGATGAACAGCGCCACCAGTTTCTGGTGTTTGCGGACGACAACACTCTAAACAAGCTGGTGCGCTGGATGAACGCGCTGGCCGAAAAGCTGGAGTACCCGAAGGGTACGGTCGCCGTTGCCCTGGTCAATGGCAAGAACGAACAGTCGCGCAAGATGCTGGAACGCGCCGGACAAGTGGTTGGCCCCGACTGGGCTGAATTCAACGATCAGCGATGCCTGCGTCTGACTCTTCCGCGGCCAAAAGGTCCGGCTGATCTCCAGGCTCATCGCTTCCACATGACGATGGCGCGCGTTCTGCTGTCGCACGCCGATGCGCTGGTTGGCTACAAGTATTGCAACGGTGTGGACAACAACCACCCCGAAGAAGATGTATGGGTTGCGCATCGCTGGATCGCCGACCTGAAAACTCATACCCAGCATCGCGTATTGCCAAAGCGACTGTCTGAACCGATCAACAGGTTGATCGCGGTGGTTTCGGACCTGCATCGCAATCACGCGGCAACCAGCCAAGAGGCGTGACCATTCCCATACTGAATTTCAATCTATAGCTGTTTTTTGCGCTCTTTTCCGAGGGGCCGAAGAAGACAAAGATGGCAAGCACTCGAATAGGCGTTCTGCATAGACGAAGCCCATCCGCCTGACAGAATCCTGATCGAAATACAGCAGCCAAGCGGCTAGAAGCGCCAGAGAAATGAGTAGTGTTAAGCCTGCTGCGAGCCCTGGATCAGCAAAATGCATTGGGTTGAAGTGGGGAGGTGTCACCTGTAGAACCTTTGCGATCAACAGCCCGTAGAGGACGCCTACGAGACACGATGCGATACCGACCGGTTTCATCGCCAGCATGTTGCGATGGAATCCATAGGCGATGTTCTCTTTCAGCAAGAGCTGCTTGTTCGAGCGCGTGAGTTCGCGAAGTCGTTTGGTTGCACCTATGTATGTATCGTCTGCCTGCTCAGGGTTTGCTAACTCTTCTTCCGCTGTTGGCATCGCGATGCCAAGTTTGGCAGTGATCGCCGTGTGGTAGCGCTGCTTGCTGACACCATCGAGAAACCTGTCGCGGTGGCGCAGTGCAATGGTGGTGGGCATGCCCCCCCACTTGGCAACTAAGGTTTCTTCGAGTTCCTTACCGCGGCCACGGGCAACGCTCGCAAGCGCATAAATGGCCCCACAGCCACCAAGCAGGCCAATCACACTCGTAAGCACAGGATGCTTGGCTCCGTAGACGCACAACAACGGAACCAGTACCGGCAAGGCCACAAGAAGCCCAGGAACAACCCGCGCCTTGCGCTCATAAGGATCCTTGACCAGTTCAAAAATTGTTGTCATATGGAGTCAAGCCTGTGCCGTAAGGGCATCGATGTAGGGTTGAATTTCGTCGCGATTTTTCAGCGCGATCTGTTGTGCGAGCGGATCTGGTGCTTCCTTGGTGTGCAAGCCCAGACGTCTTAGTGTGTAGTAAAGGAATGCTTGACGGCATGGAAGCTTGACCTGCCCGTCTTCCATGCCGTAGTCCAACTCCAACACTCGTTTCTTGGCCGCCGGTAAGTCGGGGTGTGGCGCAAGGATCAGAGTCAGCACAGTATGCCAATGCGTATCCTGACTGAAGTCCACTTGGCTCGGCTCTATACCATCGATGCGGAGGATTCGAGCGAGGACGAAATCGCTGAAGCGCTGGCGCTTGTGGCAAAACGCGCGCACGTGCCAACGAAAGCCATCGTAGCCAAGAGCGTGTGGTGACAGCAGGCGAATTGATTCGTTCAAGGACGTCATGGACTGGTAACTGACTCGAATGGCTTCCTGCTGTCGTATTGCACGGACCACCAATTCGACAGTCTGCTCGTCGATGGTGCGCCAGGGAGAAGGCGCCCAATCTGTCTCCGGCGCGGAGCCGATAAAGCTGGCCGCTGACTCAACCACCCCCATCTTGGTTGCCAACAGTTCTGCCAGATAACGTTGTGCAGAGCTTCGCTGGTAAAGCGGACGAAAACTCTGCGCTGCCGTGTAGGTCTTGGAGCTGCGGTCGTATGTCAGGTTATTCGGGGCCAGTTCTGTGTACTTGGCAATGTCAAGTGACGCTTGAGGCACTGATATGCCGAAGTGCTCAGTGAGATCCATTCGATTGATGCGCCGCTCCCAGCGCAACCGAAAATCGATGAATTGAAGTCTGCTCTCCAGCCCCCAGCTCAGCCCCTTGGGCTCAACAGGTTCGGCAGTAGCAACGGGAGGCTCTTGCATCAGTAGCGCCTAAAAAGTAGACGGATCAAAAAAATAGTCGTACATTAACTATACGCGATCACTCCTCGGTCGTCTACCCGGAGACCCCAAGTGCCCACCACCATCACCTTTTTCCCCGTTGACAACGGGGACATGACCCTCATCAAGTTCGGTGATCTTGATGCCACCACGCTACTGATCGACGTAAACATCCGGCAAGATGCCGACGATCCTGATGGGGAAGCGCGTGATGTTGCCAAGGACCTGCGCGATCGACTGAAGAAGGATGAGAACGGCAGGCCATATGTTGATGCCTTCCTGCTGAGCCACCCCGACGACGACCACTGTCGGGGGCTGACTCGGCACTTCTACTTGGGCGAGTTGGACAAATACCCGGATGACAAGAAGGACGACAAGGACAAGAAGATCGTCATTCGCGAGATGTGGTCGTCTCCCATTGAGTTTCGCCGTGCGAGCAAGACCCTTACCTTGTGTGATGACGCGAAGGCGTGGGCTACCGAGGCGCGCCGACGTGTTCAGTTGAACCGAGACAAGAACTTCGCCGTTGGGGCCGGTGATCGCATCCAGATCATGGGGGAGGACATCAATGGAAAGACCGATGACCTCACCTCCATCGTGCGGAAGGTCGATACGCGCTTCTCGACAATCAACGGTAAGAGTTCAGCATTCTTCTCCGCGTTTCTTCTTGCGCCATTGGACGCAAAGGACGATGAGGAAGAGGAAGAGTGCTTGGTCAAAAATCAGTCCAGTGTGATTTTGAACTTCACGTTAGCTGCCGATGCGGCGACACCAGATGGCGCGAAGTTTCTAACTGGCGGAGATGCTGAAGTATTCATCTGGAACCGTCAGTGGCAGCGCCATAAGGCCGATGCCGAGGTTCTGGAGTACGACATCATGCAGACGCCTCATCATTGCTCTTGGCACTCTTTGTCTTACGACAGTTGGTCGAAGTGCGGAGAAAAGGCAAAACTTGATGCCGATGCCCGAGATGCACTGTCACAGACCCGCGACGGCGCCGTCATCGTTGCAAGTTGCAAGCCGATCAAAGATGACGACAGCGATCCGCCCTGCATCCGTGCAAAGCGTGAATACGTCGAAATCGTGGAGGAAGCAAAGGGTGAGTTCTACTGCACGGGTGAATACCCGAGCGAGAAATCCGTGGAACCCCTCGTTTTCACCGTCACTTCCCAAGGTGTGCAGCCCCCCTCGAAGAAGGAAGCTGGATCGAAGGCCGCCGCCGTGATCACCTCCGCGCGAACTCCCATACCGCACGGGGCATCATGACGGACGCTATCGCAGACGCACTGCATCAACTTCAGCGACATCGGGGCTTGACCCGCGTTGGCGAACCAAAGGTAATCGGTGCATTGACGCAGATAGCAGTCGATGTTGCCGTGCAACTGCCAAGCAGGTCTCGGCGTAACGGCGTCTCCGAAACCGGGGTGCGTGCCGTCGAGACATGCGTGCTGGCATTCGGTAGTGACTGGCCCCTATCCGCGCCCAAGCCCTTCTTGCGTGCGGACTTCCCGCTCAACCTGCCACACATAAACCCCCATCGCGAAGGCGAGTTGGTTTCGCCATGCCTGTTCGAAGGATCTTTGAACGAACTGCTGCATCGGTTTGGTCTCGACGCCATTGTCGATCAGTTGGTTGATTGGCTGCACAAGGCTGCCGCCGGAACGTTGTTGGACCTGGAGCAAGGGTGGGAACCGACGCGGCGAGACAGTTGTCCTTCGACCGTTGTCTTCAGTGCCGAAAAGGTCGCGGCCGCCGCCCCCGTTGACGGAGCGGTTTTGGTGGTTTCCGCGGGCTACGTGACGATTGATGGCGGGCTATACGCCATCATCGATGACGAGCTGAGCGCACAAGTCGATCCTGTGTTCTCCCAAGGCGTTCACAACGACAAGTTGGGAAAGTGGGGGAATGGCCATACCGCGACCTTCATTGCGCGGGGACCAATCACCGATGGCCACCCGTTTGTAGTCGAACGCTATCAACCGGAGACGGTTGTCGATCTCACGACACTGCTAGATCGAGCAGCGGAACTTGGTATCGATCGTGACGCTTTAGCCCAAAGCTTGGAGGGTTATTACGGGCGCTCGATTCTGGATATGCAACAAGACTCGCGTGGTTGGGTGCACGGTTTGTACGCGATTGTGATTCTGACTGTACAAAGACCAGTGCCGCTTGTTGGATCACCAGGCCGGAATGTCGAAGTATTGCCCTATGTGGTGCGCTATGAACTCAACGCTCAATCGCTCCTAGAGCGAAATGCCAAGGTTCACCCCGCTTTTCATGCGCATGCGTTGTCTCCCGAGCTGCTGGCACGGACATCTGGTATCCCGTCAGCAGCCACATCACAGCCACTGGTCATCCTTGGCTGCGGTAGTGTGGGATCAAAAATCGCGATGCACCTCGGGCGGGCTGGTTTCGGCTCAATGACTTTCGTTGACAACGAATCCATATCACCTCACAACATAGCGCGGCATGCACTCATTGAGCGAGCATCGGTGCTGATCCCGCCTCGGAAGTCGGCGCTGATGAAGACGGCCTTTGAAGAACTGTCGCATCTTCAATCGCGCGCGTTCGACGCTGACGCTGTGACCCTCCTAGTCGATCCGGAACGGTTCGCCACAAGCGTTCCTCAGGATGCTGCCCTTATCGTGGATACGACGGCTTCACTTCAGGTACTGGCCGCAGAAACGCAATCAAAAGCATTGGACCAATCCCCAACTCGACTGGCACGGGTCGTGATGTATGGCCAGGGGCGCTGTGTCGCGGTTTTGCTTGAAGGGCCAAGTCGCGCCGGTCGGGTTGACGACCTCACGGCATTCTTATTCGAGTGCTGCCGGTTTGTACCAGAACTTCGTGCGTCGATTGCCGGTGATACGTCGGAGCCGACGCGCATTTTTGTAGGGGACAATTGCCGCTCACTGACCATGCCAATGTCAGATACCGTTGTTTCGCGGTCTGCATCACTGGCTGGAGTGCAACTGGAACGCTGGCTCGTTGATGGGCTGCCGAAGGAAGCGACGCTTTGTGCTGGCATCGCGGATGCCGAAGGCCTTGGCATGGCCTGGAGTCGCGCGAGCCTTGGCCCAACCACTGTGCTCGATGTAGCGGACGATGGTGGCTGGAGCGTTCGGATTCTCCACCCTGTGGCGCACGCGATCAATGCTGATGCGCTGCACTGGGGTGCGGTGGAAACAGGAGGCGCCTTGGTTGGCCGTATCTCGTTTGAAAGTCGAACCATCACCATTGCGGGCCTTGTCGAGGCGCCCTCTGACAGTGTTCGCAAGGCAGCCCGCTTCGTCCTTGGAACCAGTGGGCTTGTCCAAAGTTTGCGTGCTGCAAACGAGGTCTCTTTGGGGTATCTCGCTTTCATTGGCACCTGGCACAGCCACCCGAAAGGCGGCGCGCATTCGGGGATAGACCGGAATACATTGCGCAGCATCGCTGTGGATGCAGGTGGTCTCCCCGCCGTGTCGTTAGTATGGACTCCAACAGGACTCACGTGCGCGGTTGACCGATGGTAAGAACAAAGTCACCGACACTTTTTTCAGAGGATGAGGGGGAATTATGGCTGACTACTTCGAGATTGATTTTTTAGGCGTCGAAACAGCGAAAAGCGGGGATGCGATCACGCTACGCTATTCGGTGAATGGCACTGAGGGCGTACACGTCGTTGACGGTGGATACCTGGATACGGGAGATCAGATCGTCGAGCATCTGAAAACCTATTACGGAACAACTGTCATCGACCATGTGATCCTCACGCACCCTGACCGCGACCACGCCAATGGGCTGCGGAAAGTCTTGGAGCAATGCACAGTCAAGAACCTCTGGATCAACAGACCATGGATATACGCAGATCAACTGATTGATCGCTTCGAGAACTATGAGTCAGTTGAAGCCCTGAGAAGGAAGTTGCGGTCCATCTATGATGCCTCGGCAGCGCTTGAGGATATTGCGCTGGAGAAGGGAATTTCTATCCATGCTCCTCTTCAGGGGCAAAGCATTGGCCCATTCATGGTAATGGCACCAACTTTGGGCCGCTATCTTGACCTGATCGTAGATTCATCGAAGACACCGGAAGCTGTTGATGAAAGCGTTATGGATAGTGCGCTAAGCAGCCTATTCCGGGCAGTAAAGGCCGCGACAGCCTATATCAAGTCCCTGTGGGGCGAGGAGTATTTTCCACCTGGCCCCACCAGTCGGGAGAATGAAATGAGTGTGGTGCAGTCGGCTGTGCTGAACGGCCATCGCATTATGCTTACTGGTGATGCAGGACGAGAAGCGTTGCAGGAAGTGATCGACTATGCCCCCTTTGCGGGACTTACGTTGCCCGGAATTCGATACTTCCAAGTGCCTCACCACGGAGGTCGGCACAACGTCTCTACGGAAATTCTGGATCAATTGCTTGGCCCACGCTTGGACGCGATGCCTGACAATCACCACTGGAATGCTATATGCAGCTCCGCCAAAGCGGACGAGGATCACCCGCGGAAGTCGGTGATTCGCGCTGTATTGCACCGGGGCGGGCACTGGGCGGCAACTGAAAGCAAGAACATCCGCATCGGCGCGGGCATCACCCGTGATGGCTGGGTGCCGATTCCTCAGGCGCCGTATCCCGAAGATCAAGAGAATTGACTTCGACAGAACCTCAGCACCATTTTTATTCTCTGCTGGCTACATTATTTGCGTCCCGGCGTGCCGCCGCCGGGTTCGCGGGCTGCGCCCCGCGCTTCGTGCCGAATCGCGGCCATCCGGCTTTGACCCCTGACGCCTTCGGCCCTGGTGGGCCTGCGCGCTCCGCTTGCACAAAGGCGAGTGTGTGCAATGGGCGGGTGTAGGCGGTCTTGCTGTTCCCTTCACCGTATCACGGCGTTCTCGCCGTCAAGGGCTGCGCGTGCTTGCACGCTTGCGGCCCGGCGGCCGTCTGCGACCCATGACTGCTTGCGCTGCGCCGTGCTCTCCACGGTTCCGGGCAATTCCGCCCGAGCAACCGGAGCACGATCATGTCGCAACTGTCCTTTTCCTCGCTGATGGTGCGTGACGCGCAGGGCCGCTACCTGCTGGCGACTGCCGAGCAGATTCTGGAGGCCGCGCGCCAGGCCATCGAGCGCAAGATGCAACGCGGTACGTCGTTCACGTCGCCGGCAGCGGTC
>Ga0268298_10005796_pt1 | contig 11455 bp, 7 predicted proteins | sample WWTPWeurt_MetaG_FD_194462 | JGI IMG/M metagenome (GOLD analysis project Ga0268298, IMG submission 194462) | Activated sludge microbial communities from WWTP in Nijmegen, Gelderland, Netherland - WWTP Weurt | ecosystem: Engineered > WWTP > Aerobic digester > Activated sludge | place: Netherlands... | reverse complement strand
GCCTCGATGGCAAAGATAAACTATTCATCACGCAGGGAATTTACCCCTCGCTTTCACCGGATGGAAGATATGTCGCCTTTGCGTGGGGTGAAGGATTGAATCTCTTCGACTCGGCGAGCGGTGGACAAATTCACATTCCCAATACCACCACCGATGACAATATCCCGCTCTGGTCACCGGATGGGACGAAGATCGCCTTCATCAGCGGTAGCGACCTCAACCTATACACCATCAACCCGGATGGCAGCAACCGAACACGTGTCATCAACGAAAATGGCGATGAGCAATTGGTGGATTGGACTTCCGATGGAACCGGCTTGATCTATGGGGTACGCGGAGAGGGCGGCATCTCCCTGCGAAAAGTGGAAATCGCCAGCGGCGCGGTTACAGATTTTTTTGTGATCCCCAATCACCGCGCCTATGAAGATTTCGCCATCTCCCCCGATGGCAACCGCATCGCATATCATGCGCGCGAAAATCTTTCGGATGCCATTTACATTTCCAATCTTGACGGCTCGGGCCGCAGGCTGTTCGCGCAAATGGGAAATTGGATCGTCTCCGCACCGTTCTGGTCGCCGGACGGCAACTGGCTGATCATCGTCATGCGCTCCACCGACCTCCCTGACCGTCCCACTGAACTAATGCTGGTTAATGTGAACGACTGCCGCATCCACCCAATTCCGCTAACTGTGGAATCGATCTACGGGTGGATTCAGTAAAGAGAAAAAAATAAAACAGGCGGAGGAAAATCCTCCACCTGTCCTTTTACGGTCTATCGTCCACCGCCCATGGTCAGACTTTACAAATCGCTTGCGCGTCTCGTGATCTTATCTTTCGCACGATCTGTAAACTCAGCCAATGAAATATTATTCTGCTGACTTCCGTCGCGCACACGGAGTGAGACTTGTCCAGCCTGCATTTCGTTATCACCGACCACGATCATATACGGCACCTTCATCAACTGTGCCTGACGGATCTTGGCATTCATGCGCTGTGAAGATAGGTCTGCGTGGGCACGGATTCCGCTTTCGCGTAATTGCTTCGCGATGCTTTCCGCATATTCATTCTGCGCATCCGTGATCGAGATGACTCGCACCTGTTCAGGCGAGAGCCAGACCGGGAAATTGCCTGCATAATGCTCGAGCAGGAAACCAACCATTCGTTCATGTGTGGAGAGCGGCGCACGATGAATGCACAGTGGAATTTCATCCGCGCCTTCCTTGTTCGTGAATTTCAAATCAAAGCGTTCTGGTACTGCAAAGTCCACTTGATTCGTCATCAGCGAAAATTCGCGCCCAATGGCTGACCAAACTTGTACATCAATTTTTGGACCGTAGAATGCAGCTTCGTCTTCGCGTTCCACGTACGGCACGCCGCCATTATCCATCGCGCGACGCACCATCTCTTCCGTCTTGAGCCATAGGCGCTCGTTGTCCACATATTTTTTGCCTAGTCCCGCCTTGCTGTGCAGAGACAAGCGCATCACATACTTCTCGATCCCGAACAGTTCAAAATACTTACGATATAGCGCTACCACACCCATGAACTCCTGTTCGAATTGTTCCTCCGAGCAGTAGATGTGAGCATCGTTCATCTGCATCGAGCGCACGCGCATTAAACCAAATAACTCACCTGATTTTTCATAACGATAGCAGGTACCATATTCAGCGAGGCGCACAGGCAGGTCGCGGTAAGAACGTCCCTTCGAACCAAAAATTTTGTGGTGCATCGGACAGTTCATTGGCTTGACGTAATACTTTACGCCTTCGATTTCCATCGGCGGGTACATGCTCTCGGCATAATAAGGCAGGTGACCTGAACGTACAAAGAGATCTTCCTTTGTGAGAATCGGCGTTTTGACGCGCAAATAGCCAGCCTTGTCTTCCATATCCTTGGCGAGTTTTTCGAGTTCCTCGATCATCACGCCTCCGTTAGGCAGCCAGAGCGGCAAACCGGGTCCGACCTCTTCATCGAAGATGAATATTTCCAATTCCTTGCCCAGTTTGCGATGATCGCGTTTCTTGGCTTCTTCCAATTGATTTAGATAATCCTTCAACTGGTCCTTGGTTTCCCAGGCTGTGCCGTAAATGCGTTGAAGCATCTTGTTGTTTTCATCGCCGCGCCAATACGCGCCCGCAATGGACATCAGCTTGAATGCATCCTGACGAATCTCTTTTGTGCTTTGCACATGGGGACCGCGGCAAAGGTCTGTGAAGGTATCCTGCTGATAGATGGAAATATCAGGCGGCCCATCCAGCGGATTGCCGTATTCATCCTTGCCGCCTTTTTCAAGGCCTTCGATCAATTCCAATTTGTAGGGCTGATCTGCAAAAATCTTTTTTGCCTCCTCGGCAGAGATGACGGTCTTCTTGAATTCATGCTTGACCTGCACGATCTGCCGCATGCGTTTTTCAATCTGCTCGAGATCTTCAGGAGTGAGATTGCGCGGCAGATCAAAATCATAATAAAAGCCATTTTCCACAGGCGGACCGATGGTCACTTTGCCATCCGGGAAGATCTCCAGAACAGCTTGCGCCATTACATGCGCCGCAGAGTGGCGGATCTTATACAATTGTGTATCTTCGTAACGTTCTGTTTGTAGTGCCATTTTCTACTCCTTTTTAGACTCCAACGCATTCCGACGTTGACATCGAAAATCTATCAATTTTCGACTCCACCAACTTAAACAAAAAATTCTCACCCAATAACGGGGCGAGAATTTCATTCACGCGGTTCCACCCGATTTGAGTCTTGCAACTCATCTCTTAGGCTGATAACGGAGCCAACCGTTCCGCATAATCGCTATAAGCTTTCTGCCTCACGCTCTCAAGTGGTTTTCAGTGATCGTTTCTGGAAGACGCTCTCAACAATCGCACCTTCTCTCTGTCAGAACAACTACACCTACTCGTCTTGGTCCAAGCGTTTTATTAGATGGTTTTCAAGTGGACGGAATAGGGCTCGAACCTACGACCTCTGCGATGTCAACGCAGTGCTCTAACCAACTGAGCTACCCGTCCAAAGAGTAGTCATTATACCGAGTGTGGCAAAAATTGACAATCCCTTTATTTCATCAAACTGATCAATCAAGACAAGCCGCTAAAGATGGATCAAGCCGATGAAGGCGATATGCCCCCCTCAAATAGATCCATATGATATTATGCATGATCTTATGAGGTAAACAGCAAGTGAGTATCTGTATTTCCTAAATCCAGCCGCTTTTTATAAAGATCTGGCTGGAAGAAATATGATTCCAAAAAACTTTGCAAACAACAGTATTCTTTTATAATAGGCCATCCCAAAGGGCGCAGACCGCTGCGTAAATTGCATACAGAGGAAATGAGGAGAAAAAAAGTATGAGTTCAAATAAAATAAAAACAAAGGGGCAGATCAGAAAACGGATCGTATTAGGGTTGTTCATCCCACTGACATTGATCATCATGCAAGCCTGCGGGACCTCCAACAAGATCCCCGAAGGAGCAAGGATCATCGAGGATACCCCCACAAGATTTATCCCAACCACGACGCCTTACGTGACCGCGACCATCCCCGCCGCAGATTTTCTTACTGCAACCGCATCTGCTCTTCAAATCCATGAAGGCGCGGTTCGCTTTATGACCTACAACATCGAAGGCGGTGGATTGGAAAAGCTGCCCTTGATCACATCCATTCTACAAGCCTATAACCCGGATGTTCTTGCGATCCAGGAAGCGAACGGCTGGCAGTTGAATGATTTCGCAATTGCCAATCAAGCTGCCAATGATCTTGGCATGGAGTATATTTCATGCCAATCTGCTTCCCCAACGCTGGATAAGAACGGCAATACGTATGATGTGATACTTTTTTCAAAACTTGAAATAAAGGACTCAGAAACTTATGCGGACGTGCAGAATTGTCTTATCCGCGCAGAAGTTGCTACTCCAGATGGAGGCTCTGTCCAGGTATTTGCCACACAGATCAATCCTAACTTTGATGAGGTTGGCTGTCAAAATGTTGAAAACCTGGTCAAGGTTATTCAGCCTTTTGCAGAAAGTGCGGCCATTTTATTGGGCGACATGACCATGCCTCCTCCTGGTATTGAATTGGGTTATCCCTTAAATCAAGTGGCGTGCCCGCCTTTGCTCGAAGCAGCTGGCTGGTCATTTTTCACCGACGTCAGCAGGGTTGACCATATCTGGACAACACAGCCAATGCTTGCGTTTCAAGTTTACAAACTTCCCAGTCCGAATAAGGAACCCCTCGTCACAAAGAATACTTTAAGGACGGCTTCGGATCACTCCCCGCTGGCTGTGGATTTTTACTTCCCCTGATCAAGCGGGTTGATAAACATAAAAACATTCCATGCACAACAAGGCGCATGGAATGTTTTTATTCAACACCGCAACCAAGCACCCTTACGATCTGCGTGTCCTGCAGATGAAAGATCACTTCATACCACGCAGATCTTGCCTGAAAAAAATCCGTTTGAAAACTTTGCGGTCTCGAACCGACGTAGATATGTGTCACTTGCTGCTGGCAAAGGGATTGATAAATATCCTGCGATCCGAAATCTGTGAAATATGGCAGGCTTGTAACTACGCGTCCGCTTAATGGCATGATCCAAATTCCTGCATCTGTGCCTGTGCCCTGCATGGGCGCGCTGAATGAATCAATGTTCAGGTCCGCGCCGGCGATGACGATACGCGCATCAGCAGGCAGCTGCCGATCCATCCAATCCAAAGCGATGCTGTCATCCCGGGCAACCAGTTGGCAACAATCTGATGGGGAGAAGTTGTAGCTGGTGAATGCATTAAAGATAATGATCACAGCGAATAAAAGCATGGCAGCCCTTGGCAGGCGCGAAGCCCCCACACCGCCAAGGAATGCCAGCGGTAAAAACAGGATCATTTCCACAAGCGGCCTGTCCAACAAGGTGTATGCATTTGCGATAGGGATCAATGACATTGCAAGCATCCCAAACAGGGCAAGGATCGAGAAAGATATCAGGCGGGAAAACGACCGGGCAGCGGAAACAGAGAGAAGTATGACCAGAAGCGTGATCCAGATGCGGTATGGCTCAAAGACAGGTCCAAATGTTTTATTCTTATCCATCAACACAACAGCCGTACCCAGCAGCACGGTCATGCCTATCATGAGAAGCAGTTTTCGGTTACCCCGCAATTGATAAGAAAATACCCACGCCGCGCCAAAGACTCCAAGCAAAATAATCGAACGGCTGTGGATTAGAATTGATGTGAACAAGCTCAATGCAAGCAACCATCGATTTTTAACAACGGCTATTCCGAGTGTAAATTGAACTAATAACAAGCTTAATAACGCCGGGTATTTGCCCCAATTAACTGCGTGAGCCGGCATAAACCACCCAAAAGCAGCCAGCATAACCGCGAGGAATGCCGCCACATGCGAGTTGACAGCGCGATGCACAAGAAAATAAAGGGGAAAGGGTATCGCCGCCAGAACAATCTGTCCAAACAACAGCATCGCCTGTCCGATATTCGCGCGCGTTATGGATACAAATGCGGCAACAATAACATGATAGCCGACATGGTAATAAGACGTGGTCGGCCACATGAACTTGGAAGGTGATTGTATTTTCAGGAAATAATTGATAATGCGATAGTGTTCGGCCGAGTCAAAATAGGAAGGCAGGGTAATATTGGCCACAAATCCAATCCGAATAAAAACAAAAACGAAAAACAGTAATAGAATAAAAATAGATTTGAATGAAACATCTTTCCAGACCGCATGAATGGCAAAGCCGGCAGGCACAAGCAAAAGCATTGCCGCTATGATGACAAAAATCGGATCTGGAACGAACGCTCGAAATAAAAGGATAACAACAGAAAATAACAACGCCGGCACAGGCCAACCGCCCATTGCCAGAGTGAGCAATTCCATATCGGTAAAGTATTGATCTGTCAGTTTTTTTAGAACCGTAAAAACCAGCGCCATTCCCCAAACTACAAAGGCCAGAATTGCAAGGATCACCTTCCAATTCTGGTCAATAACACTTAAGCTGTTGGCAAATAAATCAGCATTCACAAATACAAATCATGGATTGGGATATGCCGTTATGGGCGTTGTTGTAACAGCGGTCTGAGTAGAACCGGGAAATGTTGCAGCACCAATTAGCGGCGTTGCAATAATGGCAGTTGCGGGTGTCGCAGTAATGTCGGTAAATGCCGGGACGCCGGCTGGTGTCCAAACCATAAATGCCGCGACAACAACTTTTCCGCGAGCGAGCAGGGTATTATTTTCAACATCATAAACTTCAAGCTCAATGGATTCCCCCAGCGGTGTACGCGGTCCTGTGCAATACACACTCAATGGGGCTGCTTCCGACGGGTAACAGGAATAATCATAGGAAACCCCTCGATTCAGCCCTTTCACGAAGAAAAGGGGATAATCATCACCTGTCAACTGGAAATTGATCGCCATTAGACCAGGATCGGTCGCCACAAATGTAATAATACAAAGCTCACCTAAGTTCTGTCCGCACAAAGTAATATCTGGTACAAGTGAATTGGTTTTATTTAATCTTCCTTGAACAACAAGGACAATGATCAACAGTGATACCAACAGGGTGCCTAGAATAATAAAGAGTCGTTTTCTTTCCATTTTTACCTCGTTAATTTAATCTTCCATTTTCAAACAATGTTCATCTTTACAAAAAACCATAAGGTCCGAAAAAGCGAACGATACCGCCAACAGAAATATACGCAGTGAATTTTCTCATAATCAGTCACCTGTAAATCTTATTCTATCATTTCCAAGCGAAGCCGATTTATTTAATTCAAACAAAGTGATATCAATTAAGCACTTCTATATTCGGCTCCATGGGGATCCGATCGATAAGATCCATGAAATCAACATTGGTTACCTCAGATTGCGGTTTATCCATCAGAGCCAGCAGGGTTGCCTCCATTACGTTGGTACCAAAACTGCGTCCTGCCAGTCGCGGCGTAACCGTGACCAGAATATGCAGATTGCGTTTTTGCAGTTCAACCACATTTCTGGCTGTAGTTGTGTTCGTCACAATGATCTTTCCTGTGAGATCATTGGGCATGTACTGGCGAATCTGTAAAAAGTCGCCTGCTATGACTTGCGAGCGCTGATAGTATTTTGTCCATTTGGGCTGCGGCGGTTTGTCCTGCTCCGACCCTAGCGGATAGAGCCACGCGAACGGCAGTTGTGTCACGACAGGCAATAACACGCCCGCCAAAAGACGGGCCGCACTGATCGTTCTGATTGCAAAAGGCAGTCCGAGCGCGAACATGAAATCCCCAAAGGTGACATCCAGCCCCGCATCGACCATGGCATTGCCCATGCTATATCTTTCGACAACGGTTGTGATCAATGCGGGCAGTCCTTTCAGGGATTTACCTTCCTTTTCATTCAAATACTTTTCAAGATATTCAAAGGCGCGTTTTTCCAATATACCTTTTACGCCATTTCCATCCCCGACCTTGCTGATCTTAATCGCATTACGGATGCGCCTGACATCGCGAAAATAATAGCGCTGATCTTCGACTCCCAGATAGAACTCAACTCCGCCGGTGCCAAAGGCATCGACTTTGCCGTCCATGTCACGGTAGCGCTGAATGGCTCTGTTGAAGTCTCCATTTGTGCCCTGTCTTGAAATTTCACATTCCTGCCCAAGAAAAGTGTGACGTGTGGTGTGGTCTCGTGATGATGACCCCACGCTGATGGAAAGTATTTTCTTCACCCGCGCCTCCGATAGGTAGAGATGGGCTATTTTATCAATAATCCAAACATCATAGAAAAATGATGTCGTGACATTCATCCATTATAAAAATTCATGGTTGCAGGTATGATTTCACCTTCGGCGCCAGAATCTCAAAGTCGTAACCGTGCCAAATCCCCAAAGCGGTCCAATTAAATTACGACAGGCAGCCTCATTAAAAAGTTGAGGACACCATGTCTGCTACCCATACCCATACTCATAGTAATAATAAAGATCTGGCACTAACCCGTTACGCGTGGCTCTCCATCAGCGCCGCGTTGATCACCATTGTTCTAAAAACTATCGCCTATCTATTGACAGGCTCTGTCGGCTTGTTGTCAGATGCTTTGGAAGCCATCGTCAATTTGGTCGGCGCGGTGATCGCGTTGAGCATGTTGATCATTGCCGCATTGCCGCCGGATGACAGTCACATGTACGGACATAGCAAAGCGGAATATTTCGCCAGCAGCGCGGAGGGCGTGCTGATCTTGATCGCGGCCGGCGGAATTATTTGGACTGCCGTTGAAAGACTGCTGGCCCCCAGAGAATTAGAGCAGCTTGGAATCGGTTTGGTGGTGTCCATGCTGGCATCACTGGTCAACCTGGCTGTGTCACGGATCTTGATCGCCACTGGAAAAAAACGCAACTCCATAACGCTTGAAGCGGACGGACATCACTTGATGACCGATGTTTGGACTTCTGTAGTAGTGATCGGCGGTATCGGAGTTGTGGCGGTCACAAAATGGTATATTCTCGACCCGATCCTCGCCATTCTGGTGGCGCTTAATATCATTTGGACGGGGATTAAACTTTTGAAACGTTCCGTCGCAGGATTTATGGATGCCTCACTTCCTGCGGAAGAACAAAAGCTTGTGGAAAATGTGATCGCCAGATATCAGGAGCGCGGCGTGCAGTTTCACGCCATCCGCACACGACAGTCTGCGGCCAGACGGTTCGTCTCCGTGCACATGCTTGTACCCGGTGATTGGAGCGTGCATGATGCGCATCACATTGCCGAGGATTTTGAAAGCGATGTGCGCGGTCAATTAAGTGACACGATCGTTCATACCCATCTCGAACCGCTGGATGATGAAATATCCATCAATGACATTAATGAGAAGTGACTACTCCCCACGCCTAAAGGCGCGAGTTTTATGGAACATTCGAGAATTGAAAAAGCCAGAGAAGATCTCTGGCTTTTTTTTTATTTAATCCCATTTTTTATTCAGGTCTTCCGCATAAAAAAGAATGGCGCGTTCATAATCTATTATTTTCTCATCTGAGGTTGTTTCTGCAACGATCTTGATCAATGAACTGACGGCCTCATGATGTTCACCCAGATTGTAAAGTGTCATCGCGAGAAATACTTTCATTTCATTTGCGTCAGGGAATTGACTCAGTCCGGCTTGCAGAATCTTTTTTGATTCGGCATATTGTCCCAATGTACGATAGGTACTGCCCAGCCCCAGATACGCGCTGCGCAGATCAGGCTCTGGAAGGTCATTTTCAATGGCAGCGAGATAATATGGGATGGCTTCCTTCTCCTGCCCAATGTAATCATACACACAGGCTGTTTTGTATTGGACAACCGGGTTCATGGGGAATTCTAAAGCAAGCCGTACCAGCAATTCACGCGCTTTCTCGTGCTGGTCTTTTGCGCGTAATTTATCAGCTTCCATAAGTGTAGATATCAAATCCATGGAGACTCCACTATGCCTTCTTTGGTTACTGCAAAGCTTCCCACTCTGCCAATTTCACATCCATCTCTTTTTGCACTCGATCATAATCCTTTGCCAGCCTGATAACTTCGGCGGCATCTCTGGGCGGGTTTGCCAACTTATCGCTAATCTCGCCAAGTTCTGTTTCAAGTTTGGATATCTTGTTCTCAAGTTCCTGCTTTTGCGCGTTCTTTTTTCTTTCTTCCTTGGAACTTGCCGTCTTGACTTTGCGGATGTCTGTCACAACAGGCGCTTCACGCTCGGATTGAAGCGCAGCCCGGCGAGCCAGATCCTTTTCGCGCTCTTCCCTCAATTGAGAATAGATTCCCTTGAAAATAACGAGATGCGATTCGTCCGTGTCAATTTCCCAAATTTGAGTCGCGATGGCATCCACAAGGTAACGGTCATGCGTGACCAGCAGGATCGTGCCTTGATAATCATCCAGCACAGCTTCAAGGATTTCCTGCGAGGGGATATCCAAGTGGTTGGTGGGTTCATCAAGCAGTAATAAATTTGTATCCTGCAAGGCGAGCTTGGCCAGAGCGAGACGTCCGCGCTCGCCGCCGGAAAGCATGGATACCATCTTGAAAGCGTCGTCGCCAGAGAATAAATATTTTCCGAGATATTCGCGCGCCTTTTGCGGCAGCCAGTTCGTCGCGCCGATGATCTCGTCGATGACACTTTTCTTCGGGTCGAGGCTTTCGTGAGCTTGAGCGAAATACCCAATGTGCAGACTCTCTCCCAGGGTCACCTCACCAGCCAATGGCGGGATCTGACCGAGGATCGTCTTCAGAAAAGTTGATTTACCAGCGCCGTTCGGTCCGATCAAGGCGGCACAGTCGCCGCGCCTCAAATCTATGTTTGGAGATGAGAATAAAAACTTGTCAGAGAATCCCACTTTGAGATTTTCCGTGCGGATGACCATGTCGCCTGAGCGTGCGGCTTGCGCGAGGCGCAGATGCAAATTAGGCAGCTGGCGCACAGGCGACTGCAGGGCGTTGATGCGGCGTCCCGCTTCCTCGACGCTGAGAATGGAAGTGGTGACGGAAATTTCGCCGGCGGTCTCGCTCCATTTTTGTTTGAGCGCGGCTTCGATGCCGATCTGTTCGATGGCTTGAATGATGCGCGAGAGACGCTTGAGTTTGCCTTTGGCCTGCAATACATTTTGCCCCGCCACATTTTTGCGGATGTATTCCATTTCCTTTTGCAGCTTTTCCTTTTCGCTGTCGAACACTTCCTGACGGCGCGCCATGCGTTCGGCACGTTGTTTTAAATATGCGCTGTAATTGCCGCGATAGGTTTCGGTTGCGCCGGGAAACATTTCCAAAATTACGTTACTGGCTTTATCCAAAAAGAAACGGTCATGCGAAATGATGATGGCCGCGCCTTCCCATTGACTCAAATATCCTTCAAGCCATTCAACGGCGGCGATGTCCAAGTGATTCGTCGGCTCATCGAGCAGGAGCAGGTCTGGGTCCTCGAGCAGAAGGCGCGCGAGAAATCCGCGCGTGCGCTGTCCGCCCGAGAGATGATCAAGGTCAAGTTGATAATCTTCTTCGCTGAATCCCAAGCCCGTCAACACCTGACGAATTTTGGTGGTGTAGGTATAGCCGCCGCGCCGCTCGAATTCCTCCTGCAATTTTCCGTAGCGTTCCATCACTTCTTCAGCTTGCGCAGGGTCAGACATCAGCCCTTCAAGGCGATGCAGCTCTTCCTGTTCTGCTTTGAAATGATCGAAGACGGATTCGCAAGCCGTCCAGATCGTTCCTGTCATTTGAAAATCTGCTTCCTGCGACAGGTATCCGATTCGGACTCCGCGTGTGCGGGAAACTGCTCCCGAGGTGGGTTCATCCACTCCGACGAGGATGCGCATGAGCGTTGTCTTGCCGATCCCGTTCGGCCCGACAATGGCCATGCGCGCGCCTTTGACCACAGAGAAGGATACCCCGCTGAAAATATCAGTGGGGCCGTATGATTTTGCGAGTGAACTTACAGT
>Ga0268298_10005795_pt1 | contig 11455 bp, 9 predicted proteins | sample WWTPWeurt_MetaG_FD_194462 | JGI IMG/M metagenome (GOLD analysis project Ga0268298, IMG submission 194462) | Activated sludge microbial communities from WWTP in Nijmegen, Gelderland, Netherland - WWTP Weurt | ecosystem: Engineered > WWTP > Aerobic digester > Activated sludge | place: Netherlands... | reverse complement strand
TTCCGGGGCCGGAACCCCGACCCCTCGCCGGGTTCGCCTGAAAAAACCCCACGAGCCTCCCGGTACACGCGCGTGTTACCGGTCCGCGGAAGACGCTCTAAGCTCGTCGCGGAGCTTCCCCATGGGGCGATGCAGAGTGCTGTTCCTTCTGCCGTTCTTCACGGCGCTCGGCTGCCGGGCGCCCATCGAGATCGAAGACGTACCCTACGACACGCGGTACGGCGACTCGACCACGATGGACATCTACTTGCCCGACGAGTCCGGGCCGCAGCCGGCGGTGATGCTGATCCACGGCGGGGCATGGCGCTTCGGCGACAAGCGCCACTTCGACAACGCAGCCCGTCGCTTCGCACGCTCAGGCTACGCGGCGGCGAGCATCAACTACCGCTTGGTCCCGAAAGGCGTCTTCCCCAACGCCGCCATGGACGTGGGTTGCGCGCTGGCCTTCCTACAGAAGCATGCCGACGAGTACTCCATCGATCCCGATCGCATCGCGGTGATGGGGTATTCGGCTGGCGGCCATTTGGCCTCGCTGCTCGGCGTCGCGTGGGACGAGGAATTCATCGCTCCGGACTGCGAATGGGGCGCACCGAAGCGCCCGCGCGCGGTGATCCCCGGGGCGGGCGCCCAGGATCTTCGGGAGCGAGCCGACGCCGAGTGGATCCAAGACTTCATGGGCGGCACGCTCCAGGAGATCCCCGACAAGTACCAGCAGGCTTCGCCCATCGCCCAGGTGGATGCGGGCGAGCCACCGTTCCTCTTGATCGTGGGCGGCGGCGACTTCATCGGCGTTCCGGAGCAATCGCGCCCCATGCGTGACGCGCTCCGAGCCGTGGGCACCGAGGCCGACGAACTCCGGCTCGCGGGCGGCGGCCACCTCCTGCAACCGGGAGTCGATCCGGGCGAGATCCAGCTCGGGGTCCTGACCGAATCACCCGAGGCTTGGCTGGTCATCGCGGACTTTCTCGCGCGCCATCTGGGAGAGCCATGAGGGGCTCCGCGCTAGCGCTCTGTGCCGCGGTGCTCGTACTCCCTCACGTCGCCTCGGCGGAGCCCAAAGGCAAACGAAACGCCATCGTACACAAGCCCATCGCGCTCCTGTCGAGCGGTATCGCAGTGGAATACGAGCGGTACCTGGCCGAGCGTTGGAGCGTGCTCGGTGGCGCGGGCGCGCGGCGCGCGGCGCGCGAGGACTTCGATTCGTACACGCTCACGCTGCTCAGCGAAGGACGCTTCTGGCTCACCCGTAGCGACTGGGCATCGGGCTACGCCGGCATGGCGGGGCCCTATCTCGCGTTCGCCTTCGACGCGGGCCGCACCTCCGTGCGCTACGTGCCGAGCGATCGCCACGTCGGCGCGATGTGGAAGCTCGAAGAGAGCTTCCGCTTCGGCAATCGCTTCGTGATCTGGGGGCTGCAGGAGGTGAGCGTCGCGCTGGCGTTGGATGTCATGCACGAGTTCGACGAAAAAGGGCGACTCGCCCCCAACACCCAGCTCACCATCGGCGCCGACCTCACCGTCGGTTGGGTGTTCTGACCCGGGGCTTCAGGCTGGCAATGCGCCGTCGATGGCGTCGAGCAATCGCCGAGTGACGTCGCCGGGGGATCCCAACCCCGAGACGTGCAGCAGGCGATCGCCGGGCACCAGGGTCTCCGCTCGGGCGTAGACCTCGGCCAGGCGCCGCTGGAGCTCCTGACGCTCGTAGAGCTCCTCGTTGCCCCCGCGCGCACCGCGACGCGCACTCGCCACTTCCGCGGGCACGTCGAGCACCAGCGTGAGATCGGGCCGCAGGGCGCGCGCGTTGAGCTCGCGGATCCAGCCGATGACGTCGCTCTCGGAGGCCGTCGCCGACTGATACGCGAGGCTGGATAGATCGTAGCGGTCCGAGATCACCCACGTGCCGGCAGCGAGCGCCGGCTCGATCTCCGTGCGCACGTGATCGACGCGGTCGGCCGCGAAGAGCAGCGCCATGGTATCCCAGCTCACCGGTCGCGGGGCGCCGTCGTCCAAACGGATCGTGCGCCGCAAGTAGCCGCGAATGAGCTTTCCCACTGGCCCGTCGGTGGGCTCGCAGGTGCGGTGGACCACGACGCTGCGGTCTTCGAGGGCACCCGCGAGCCGCTCGAGCTGCGTCGACGTGCCGGCGCCGTCGATGCCTTCGAGCACCACGAATCGACCCCGCCTTGCGCTCACGACCGAGCCTCGATGACTGGAGCGGCGTCTTCGCCGAGCACGACGTTGTCGATGAGGCGCGTCGATCCGGCAAAAGCGGCGACGGCCAGGAGAACACGGTCACCGACCCGAGACTCGTCGGCGATGGGCGCGAGCACGTCCGCGTCGGCGAGCGTGGCATAGTCGAGGCGGAGCCCCGCGGATTCGATGGCCTCCGCCACCGGAAGCCGGAGGGCGCCCGCGCCGCGCTCCCCGCGGGCGAAAGCGGCTACCGCGCGAGAGAGCGAGCGACTGAGGGTGAGGGCGCGAACGCGGTCCGGCGCCGACAGGTACGTGTTGCGCGAGCTCAGGGCGAGTCCGTCCGACTCGCGCACGATGGGGTGCCCCACGACCTCGACGGGCAGCAGCAGATCCCGCGCCATGCGTCGGATCACGCAGAGCTGTTGGTAGTCCTTGCGACCGAACACGGCGACGCACGGGCCAGCAACCGCGAACAGTTTGGTGACGACGGTGGTGACACCTTCGAAGTGCCCGGGGCGCGAGCGACCACAGAGGTGGGCCGTGAGCTCGTCGACCCGCACGCGGGTCTTTTCGCCTTGCGGGTACATCTCTTGGGTGTCCGGCGCGAACACCAGCGAGACGCCCGCCGCCTCGCACTTTTCCAGATCGGCATCCAGCGTGCGCGGGTACTTCGAGAAGTCCTCGTTGGGCCCGAACTGCGTCGGGTTCACGAAGATGGTCGCCGCGACGCAGTCGGTGCGCCGCCGCGCGTCCTCGAGCAGCGCCACGTGACCCGCGTGGAGCGCGCCCATGGTCGGAACCAGGCCGAGCTTCGCGCCGTGGGCGCGTGCGCGGTCACACGCCAAGCGGAAGTCGGCGACCGTGCGGCAGAGTTCGAGTCCCATGGTGCGACCGGGATTCATGCACAGCTGGCTCGCGAAAGGAACGCCGCTCCATCGCGCACGGGCAGAAGCAAGCGTGACCCAGCTCGCTCGACGCGAAAGCGGACGAACGGGCGCGGATTCGGCGTGCTGAAGTGGTCGGTGTCCGCCGCGCCGAGCCGGAGTCGCAGGCGCGAGCCCGCTCGCCAGCGACAGGCGAGCGGGAGCAGCTCCACGTGGTGGACGTGGAGCTCGTCGGGCGCGAGCGCGAGCGCGTCGCGACGGAGGAAGCTCGCACTCACGCGCGCAGGCTGGTCTTCCGACTCGCTGAGCTCGGTTCGGTGCACGCTGCGCAGCGCTCCCTCGCTCACGAGGCGCGTTGCGCCGGAACCGTCCAACAGCTCGAGATACGCGAAGAGGGCGAAGTCGACCTCGTTCGCAGCCACGGCGAGGGTGAGGACGGGATGGCCGGCCACGTCGAGGTCGTGCGACAGGGGCTCACTTTCGAAGGCCGCGTAGCCCGATCGAGAGCCCCCTGTGCCGTCGGCCACGAGGAACGGGCAGAGCAACGTGCGCCAACGCGAGCGCACGCCGGCGCGGACGCGTTGGTCGAGCTCGAAGCTCTCCGCACCGGACTCGCTCGGGCCGCATGCGAGCCGCCGGCCGCGGCGGAAGCCGAACCCGACACTGCGAGTGCCCGCAGGCGGGAAGCGGTCCGCGCGCTGCCAGCCGCCAGCCTCACCCATGGCGAAGTAGCGCACCGGCGCCTCGGCTGGACCTTCGCCGGCTTTCAGCAGGTGCCGATCGAAAAACGCCAAGAGCTCGCTTGCGTGATCGAAGGCCGCCTGGCGCGCGGGCGCGGCCGGATCGAGATCGAGCTCACCGCCGTGAATCCAAGGCCCGAGCAAGAGCTCGGAGGCGACGCCCCGAGCCGAGAGCACTTCGTGGCGGCGCAGGGCAGCGCCCGCATAGCCCCCGTCGAACCAGCCGCCGTAGCCGAGGACCGCGGCGTCGCGGATGCGATCCACGTACGTGTGCGGGCTGAAGTAGTCGCTGCCCTGCCCCGGGATCGGCGTGTCGGTCGGCACGTCGTCGCGGTAGACCACTTGCTCGGCGCCGGCGTGCACGTAGTGGTTCCGCGCGTGCTCGGCCAGCGCCCGAGCCAAGTCCTCGCGCTCCCGGTCGGCGTCCACCGGTGCGACGCCGCCGAGTCCGAGACCGAGGACGCGTCCGAGCGCGCGTCTCGAGAGCGGGTGGTCGAGCCGTCGTGCCCAGCTCGGGTCGAGCCGCCCGTGGGCCTCGAGCACGAAGATCAGTGCGATCATCTGGCCGGGGTCGTTGCGATCCAAAGCGAGGTTCGCGGTCTCCCAGGCTTCGGTGAAGTACGACGAGTGGAGTCCTCCCGGAAACGCCACGTCACGATAGACGTCGAACAGCGAGAAGCGGGGTGCCACTGCCCTTACGGCGGGATGCCCCGTGACCGCGAGGAACTCGGCAGCCGTGCCGTCGTAGGAGACCCCGGTCGAGCCGACGAGGCCGTTCGACCAGGGCTGGCGGGTGACCCAGTCGACGATCTCCGCGCCATCTCGGACTTCCCCTTCGATCCACCACGGGCAGGGCCGATCACCGAACGACGCGCCCGAACCTCGCACGTCGACGTCCACGCAAGCGTAGCCGCGGGAGACGGCGAGCTGCCGGAGCGGAGCGTTCATCGGGTCGAGGGTGGTCGGCGACAGCAGCGGCCGGAGCGCGCGTGCCACGTCGAAGCGCCGGAAGTAGCGGGTCTGGCGCACGAGGGTAGGAAGTCGCTCGCTCCGCCGCGGCGCGGGAAGCGTCACGTCGACCGCGATGCGAACGCCGTCTCGCATCTCGAGATAGAGCGACCGGCGCTCCTGCCTCGGATACCGGAGCGGACGCTCGGCGAGATAGTCGGCGTGGCGCGGCTCCGCGTCGCGGGATTTTCGCACGCGCTCAGTCCTCGGTCGGCCCGTATTTCGGGGGCTGGGAGGCCACCACCGCGCGCGCGCCCGTCGGCTCGCCGGTGCTCTGCGCGCGCCCCATGCCGAAGCTGTGGGCTTCGCCGGGGAAGGCCCCGGAGCGCACTTCGTCGACGTAGGACTGGGTCGCGCGCACCACCGCTTCCCCGAGCTCTGCGAAGCGCTTCACGAACTTCGGTTGAACGTCCTTGTACATACCGAGGAAGTCGTAACAGACCAGCACCTGGCCGTCGCAGTGGGGCCCCGCACCGATACCGATGGTGGGGATCGACACGGCCTCGGTGATGCGCCGCGCGACGGCCGCGGGCAATCCCTCGAGCACGATGGAGTACGCACCCGCCTGCTCCAACGCCTTGGCGTCGGCGAGCACCCTCGCTGCGGCGTCTTCGCCTTTGCCTTGCACGCGAAATCCGCCCATGGCGTGCACCGACTGCGGCAAGAGCCCTACGTGCCCCATCACGGGAATGCCCGCCTCGACGATGCGTCGGACGTGCTCGGCGACCACTTCTCCGCCCTCGAGTTTCACCGCCTCGAAGCTCCCGCGCTTGAGCAGGATGCCGGCGTTCTCGAGGGCGCTTTCCGGCGAGAGCTGGAAGCTCATGAACGGCATGTCCCCCACCAGGTGTGCGCGCCGCGCGGAACGGGCGACCGCGCGGCCGTGGTAGCAGATCTCGTCCACCGTCACGCCGAGGGTGTTGCCGAGCCCCTGCACCACCATGCCCAGCGAGTCACCGACGAGGAGGACGTCGGCCCCGCCCTCGTCGAGAAGCCGCCCGAGGGTCGCGTCGTAGGCGGTGACCATCGCGATCTTCGGACCCACTCCCTTGCGGGCGCGCAGGCCGGGAACCGTGACCTTGTCCGGAGCCTTCATTTTCGGGCGCGGATGCTAACACGCCGCCTATCGGCCCGTGGGCCGGCCGGGACGGGGAACACGAAGTGGAGGCTCATGCGTAGAAAGGAGGGGCAATAGGCCCCAGAATGGGAACGCATGCCCACGCCTGATTCCGAGCTTCAACGCTTCGACCGAGAGTTTCGCTCTTGGGCGCGCCGGGTCCGCGCGCGGCTCACGCTCGGACGCCTGCTCACGGGGATTGCCGTCGGGCTCGCCGTCGGCGCCGTCGTCGCGCTGCTCCTCTGGTGGCAGCGGCAGGGAACGCTGCGTCCGTTCGCGCTCGGCGCGGGGCTCGTGGGCGGGATCGGCGCTTGGATCTGGTCCTGGCGCCGACGCCTGAGCGACAGCGACGTCGCGCTCTACCTCGATGCCAGGCTCGAGTCGAAGGAGGTCATCGCAACTGCGAAAGACGCAGGCGGCGAGAGCACCGATCCGGCGCGCGCCTTCGTGGTGACGGCGGCCGCGGACACGCTCACAAAGGGCGATCCGAAACGAGCGCGACCGAAGATCCTCGCTTGGGTGCACACCCTCGCCCCCATCGGCGCGGCAGCCGTGATCTACGTCTCGTGGATCCCGCTGCCCAAAGCGCCCGCTGCTCCGCCTCCCCCACCCGGCTCGACACTGGTGCAAATCGCGAACCTCCAAGGCCTCGACAAGATCGAGCAGCTCGAGAAGCTCGACGCTCGCGACGCCGAGCAGCGCGAACGCTTGAAGCAGATCGCCGAGGAAGCGCGGAAGCTGCGCGAGCAACTCAATCGCGGCATGGAGAAGCGGGAAGCCCAGGCCAAGATCGCCAAGCTCCGCGATGACGTGGCCGCCGAGCGGCTGAAGCTGGGGGACCAGAAGAACCGCGCGGGCCTGGAGGCCGCCGTGGGCAAGCTCGCCCAGAAGCAGACGACGAAAGACGCTGCCAAAGCCCTGGGCGACGGCGACTTGGTGGAGTTCGACCGCAAGATGCAGGAGCTCGCCAACAAGGCCGAGGCCGCCGATCGGCAGGCCGCCAAAGAGGCCTTGAAAGAGGCCGAGAAGGCCGCACGCGAGAAGGGCGCGAAGGAGCTCGCCCAGGCGCTCGAGGAGCAACAGAAGCTGTTCGAGCAGCGCGAGAGCAAGGCCGAAGCGTTGCGTGAGCTCGCCAAAGGCATGAAGGGCAAGCTCAGCGAAGAAGCATTGAAGGACCTCGAGGAGTTCGGCCAGAGCGGCAGCCCCGAGGCGCAGAAGCGCCTGGCCGAGTCGCTGGAGAAAGCCCTCGAAGGTATGAGCGAAGAAGAGCGCAAGCGCTTGGCCGAACGCCTCCAGAAGCAGCTCGAGCAGAAGGAAGGCGGCGGCGCGAATCCGATGACCAAGGAGCAGATCGAGGAGCTCGCGAAGCGCCTCGCCACGCCCGAAGGTCAGAAACAGCTCGAGGAGCAGATGAAGGAGCTCGCGAAACCCGACGCGAGCAAGGAGGGCCAACGCGAGCAAGGGCTCGGCGACGCCGAGCGTGGCGGCGCCGAGGCGGAGCGGGGGCTCGGCGGCATGGCTCCCGTTCCCATGGAGGGCAACGGCAGTCCCGGGCCCGGCAAGGACAAAGAGGGCGGCAAGGGTCAGTCGGGCGACGCCGAAAACGGCACGGCCGGCCCCGGCAGTCACCACGACAAGGGCCGCGGCGATCACAAGGGCGAAACCAAGAAGCTCGACGACAAGGGCATGCGCGCGAAGGCCACGGCGAAGATCAACCCGGGCGCACCCATGCAGGGCTCGACCCTCGGTCGCGCGCCGGCGCGCGCTGGCGAGACCGCGAACCAGGCAGGCACGGGCGCCTTGGGCCAAGCCGGACCTGCCGAGCTCGGCGGCGTCGAGGGCTCCGAAGTACCCGAAGAATATCGCGAGCAGGTCGGGCGCTATTTCCAGCCGTGAGCAAGAGCCGAGGGGACTCCGCTACCGAATCCGACTACGCTCCGTGCTCGCCCCATGACGGATAGCCAGAGCTTCGAAGCACGCCTCGCGCAGGCCAAGAGCGCCTCCTCTCGTCTTCGCGAGGCCATCGGCAGCGTGATCGTCGGGCAGAACGCGGTCGTCGACCAGGTGCTCTGGAGTCTCATCGCCGGCGGCCACGTGCTCTTGGAAGGGGCCCCGGGACTCGGAAAGACGCTGCTCGTACGCACGCTCGCGTCGGCGCTCGAGCTCAAGTTCTCGCGCATCCAGTTCACGCCGGACCTCATGCCGAGCGACGTGACGGGGACCAACGTGCTGGTGATGGACGCCACCGGTGGCGCAACGGGTCGTTTCGAGCTGCATCGCGGCCCCATCTTCGGCCAAGTGATATTGGCCGACGAGATCAACCGCGCCACTCCCAAGACCCAGAGCGCGCTGCTCGAAGCCATGCAGGAGCACGCGGTGACCATCGCGGGCACGCGGCACGTGCTCGACCAGCCGTTCTTCGTGCTGGCCACCGAGAACCCCATCGAGATGGAAGGCACCTACCCGCTGCCCGAAGCCCAGCTCGATCGCTTCCTACTGAAGGTTCTGGTGCCGAATCCCAGCGAAGACGAGATGACGGCCATCCTCGCGCGCACCACGGGGCACGAGGTCGCGGCGCCGACTGCGGTGCTCCGCCGTGAAGACGTGCTCGCGCTGCGCTCCCTCTGCCGCGATATCGCGGTGGCAGAGCCCGTGCTGCGCTATGCCGCGCGTTTCGTCGCCCAGAGCGTGCCAGAGAGCCGCGACGCGCCCGAGGTCGTGCGCCGCGGTCTGCGCTACGGCGCCGGCGTGCGCGGTGCCCAGAGCTTGGTGCTGGCCGCCAAGGCGCTGGCGCTGCTCGAGGGACGCGCGCAGGTGGCTTTCACCGACATCCAACGCGTGGCGCTGCCCGTGCTCCGCCACCGCATGATCCGGAGCTTCGAAGGCGAAGCCGACGGCATCACCACCGATCGCGTGATCGAGGAGCTCGTCGCCAGCGTTCCCACGCGGCCGGGTGCAGTGGAGGCCGCGGTACAAGGCAGTCGATGATCTCGCCGGCGCTACGCAGGGTGCTCGCGCTCGCGCTCGTCGTCTTGGCGAGTGCCAGCGCGTCGGCCCAGCCTTCGACCGAGCCACCGGTGGCACCGGCAACGCCCGGCGCCACGCCCGCGCCACCCCTGTTGCTCGACGCGGTGCCGCTCCTCGGAGTGGCCTCGCCAGCGGGGGAACGTTGGCTCATCACCGTGGTCCGCCTGGTGAACACCACCGAGCAGCAGATCGAGGGCCAGATCGAGCTCACGAGCGAGCTCGCCTGGCGCAGCGGGGACCAGCGCCTGCGATCGCGAGCGCCGTTTGCGGTGGCGGCCAAGGGTCGGGTCACCCTGCAGCTGCCGACCCACGGCTTCCAGCACACCCCGCCTCAACTCAAGGTTCGAGCGGTCGACAGCAAGGGCAAGGAGCTGGCGATGGCCGATTTGCCCGACCCACGGCCGCTGGAGCCGACGCTGTTCGACCTCACGCTTCCGAGCCGGGTCGGGCCGGGCCTCCGGGGACAACGCGTAGCGGCTCAACACACCGCGCCGTTCCGCTCGAGCTACAGCTATTCCGCGCCGTCCCTCGGCGTAGCTTCTCCGCAGGTGAACGCAGCGAGCGGCGACCCGGTGCTCCCGGATCGCTCGGCGGGATACGCGGCCGTGACCGTGGTGCTCGCACGGGTCGAGCAACTCGACGCGCTGCAAGGCGCGGAGCTCGATGCGCTCAGCCATTGGGTTCTCGGCGGCGGCTCCTTGGCTTTGGTGCTGACGCGCCCCGAGGACCTGCGCTCGGGCGCGCTCACCGCCCTCGTCGGAGGCGCCGTCGCATCGACGCCGCCTCAGTCGCGACTCGGCAGCTTGACCGAGTTCGTCGTGCCCACGGATTCGGGTGGCAGCTACGGCTATGCGCCGCGCAACATGGTGAAGCGAGCGAGCCCGGGCAGCGACGTCGCTGGCAAGCTGGTCGGCTACGCCGGCGGCAATCTGCGCCCGAGCCCCTGGGGCGCCACCGCCAGCTACGGCATGGGCGAAGTCACCCTGCTCGCGTTCGACGCCACCAAGGACCCGGGCGCGAGCGACGAGTGGGTGCGGCTCAAGCTCGTCGACTTGGTGCGGCACGCCTGGGACCGCCAAGTGTCGCTGGCCCTGCCCCACGCAGCCACCGCCCTCGACACCTCGGCTCTCGACGGCGTCCGCAAGCAGCTCGATCCCAACGAAGGCGCGCGCTGGGCCATCGTGGTGGCGTTGCTGCTCCTCATCGCCTACTCGGTGCTCGCGGGGCCTTTGAACTTCTATCTGGCGTCCAAGAAAGGGCGTCCGCTGCGGGCGCTCTGGCACCTGCCCATCTGGTCCGCGGGCGCCATGATCGCCATCGTCGTCTTGGGCGCCTTCGCCAAGGGTGTGTCGGGCCGCGCGCGACACCTGTCCCTGATCGAAGCGGGCGCCGGCATGAGCCGCGGCGCGATCACGCGCTTCCGCGGCTTCTACTCCTCCGCGGCCGAACAGCTCCTGGTGCGGGCGGCCGAGCGCGGCAACGTGCTCGACGTGGCAGGCGACGACGCGAGCGAAACCAGCCGCGAGTTGGTAGTGGACCGCGATGGCGCGCGGCTCGAGAAATTCCAGGCGAAGCCCTGGCAGACCTTGATCGTGCGCGAAGACGGCTTCACGTCGCTGGGCGGCGGCATCAGCCTGGTCGAGCGCGGCAACGACGTCGAGGTCAAGAACCGCACGGCGCGCGACCTCATCGCGGTTCTGGTGTGGCGCCCCAAGACCGGGGACGTGACCTACTTCCCGCGCATCAAAGACGGCGAGGGCGTGCTGGCCTCGGCGGGCAAAGCGCTGCCGAAGAAGATCGGGCGCCGTCGCTTCGTCGGAACCTTGAACCTGCGCGACCTCGACGCCGTGGAGTTCGCCCCGACCCTCGAGGCGGACGTGAAGGGCGCGGGCGAGGCCTGGAAGGCGCTGGACGAGCTGGTCGACAACAACGTGAACTGGTGGCCCGACGACGCACCGGCGCTCCTCGGGCAACTCGAGGGCGGCGAGGGCAAGAGTCACGATTCCGGGCTCGCTGTCGACGTCGATCGGCTGCTCGTGCGCGTCGTGGGCTCCGGAGGTGTGCCGTGACCCAGCGCCCGTTGCTCTACGACGCCGTGCCCGACATCGTCGTGCCCGCGGCGCAGCTGCCGGAAGCGCCTGCGATCCGAGTCCGACATCTCTGGCACCGCTACGGCGCATTCGACGTGTTGCGCGACGTGAGCTTCGACGTCGCGCACGGCGAGATCTTCGGTTTCATCGGACCGAACGGCGCTGGCAAGACCACCACCATCCGCACCATGGCGACTCTGCTCGACCCCATGGCGGGGCGGGTGGAAATCGACGGCATCGACGTCTCGGTGGATCCCGAAGAGGTGCGCAAGATCATCGGCTACATGCCGGATCACGCCGGGGTCTACGACCGGATCACGGTGCGCGAGTACCTGGAGTTCTTCTCCGACGCCTACCGCGTCACCAACATCGGCGTGGTCGACGCGGTGATCGAGC
>Ga0268298_10005794_pt1 | contig 11456 bp, 8 predicted proteins | sample WWTPWeurt_MetaG_FD_194462 | JGI IMG/M metagenome (GOLD analysis project Ga0268298, IMG submission 194462) | Activated sludge microbial communities from WWTP in Nijmegen, Gelderland, Netherland - WWTP Weurt | ecosystem: Engineered > WWTP > Aerobic digester > Activated sludge | place: Netherlands... | reverse complement strand
ATCGTCGGTGGCCCCGACAGCGCCGCGCCGATGCCGCGGGTGGCGCGCGGGGCGGGGGCGCCGCTGTCCGACGGCGTGCCGTCGCGCGCCGCCGAGCCGACGTCGTCGACCAGCGCCACCGGCGCCGCCGGCGGGCGCGGCGGCGTGCCCGGCCGCCCGCTGACCGGCCTGCCCGCGGCCGGCTCCCTCGATCCGGCGTTCGACGTGCCGACGCAGCCGGGCGCTCCGCCGCCAGCCAGCGGACCGCCGCCGGTGCCGCGGCCGCCCGAGCCGTCGGCCTACCCGGCGTACCCACCGCCGCCGGCGGCGACGCCGCACCCGCAGGCGTTCCCCGCCGGGCTGCCGGCGCACCTGATGCCGTACGCCTACGGCGGCGAGCCGGCGCCGGGCATGCCGACCGGCTATCCGTTCCCGGGGCCGGGGCAGCCGCAGACGCTGAGCCGCCAGCTGCAGGCGCTCGAGGTCGACGAGGTGCCGGCGCAGTACCGCATCGGCGGCGGTCGGTCGTGGCTGTTGCGCGGGCTGCTGGCGATCGTGTTGATCGCCGGCGGCGTCGCCGCGGCGGTGCTGATCATCCGCGGCGGCGAGCCGGCGCCGCCGACCGCGGCGATCGTGATCGAGTCCAAGCCGCCCGGCGCGCTGGTCGCGATCGACGGCAAGCCGCTCGACGAGAAGACCCCGCTGTCGTGGAAGACCAAGCCGGGCGCGCGCCACGAGATCGACGTCACGCTCACCGGCTACCAGGCGTTCCACGACACCGTGCTGGTGCCCGAGGGTGGCGGCGACGTGAAGGTGCTGGCGTTCCTGCCGCCGCGCACCGTCAAGCTGCGGGTCACGTCGACCCCGGCCGGCGCCGACGTGTACCTGAACGGCGCGCTCAAGGGGCGCACGCCGATCGAGCTGTCGGATCTATCGCCGGACTCGGCCACCGACGTCGAGGTGCGGCTCAAGGACTACGCGCCCGAGCACCGCAGCCTGACCTGGGACCACGGCGACGAACAGCCGGTCGACTTTCGCCTGCGCCGGTGAGCCCGGCCGGCGGCCGCCGCGTATAATTTCGGCATGCGACTCACGAGGGTCCTGGTCGCGGCGGTCGCGCTGTGCGTGATCGCTGCTCCGGGCGTGGCCCGCGCCGGTCGGGTGGTGGTGCTCGACGTCCGCGCCGAGGCCGAGCTCGACGACACCGCCGGCGCGGTGACGCTGCTGTTGCGCTCGGCGATCGACGGCCGCGGGCGCGCGGTGGTCCCGCCGCCCGAGCTGGCCAAGGTCGCGCTGCCGATCGATCAGCCGCCGGCGCTGGCCGCCGGCATGCGCGCGCTCGACGCCGAGCTGGTGATCGCGTGCGACGTCGCGCGCAGCGGCACCGGCCTGTCCGCGTCGATCCTCGCGGTCGACGCCACCGGCGCGGTGCGGGCCGCCGGCACCGCCGCCGCCGGCGAGGGCGACGCCGTGGGCCTGACCCGGGCGATCGCCACGGTGCTGGCGCCGACGGTCGGCGACCTGACCGTGGCCACCGCGTCGGTCGGTCAGCTCCGCCCGTTCGTCGTCGCCGCCCACGCGGTGGCGCGCGGCGACCTGGCCGCCGCGGCGCGCGCCGCGGCGATCGGCGAGCCGGTGGTCGCGCTGCGGGTGTCGGCGATCGCCGCCGCGCTGCGCCCGGGCTGGGCCGGCGCCGCCGCCGATCGCGCGTCGGCCCTGGCGATCGCCCAGGTCGCGGGCACGCCCAAGGACGTCCTCGATCTCGCGCCGGGCGCGACGCCGCGCGAGCGGGCGGCCCGGGCGCTGGCGCGGCTGGCCGGCGCGGCGCTCGACGACGCCGCGCGCGAACTCGCCGGCAAGCCCGGCCGCGAGCCGTGGCTCGACGTGGCGGCCGCGCGGCTGGCCCACGCGCGTGGCGATCGCGCGGCGCTGACCGCGGCGGTCACGCGGCTGCTGGCCACGCCGCAGTCGTTCGCCCCCGGCCTGGCGTTGATCGTGGCGTTGCCGGCCGGCGCGGTGGCGCCCGACCTCGAGGCTCGCGCGATGGCCCAGGCCGCGAGCGATCCCGCGTGGGCCCGGCTCGCGTCGGTGCTCGGCCTGCGGGCGGCGAGCAAGGGCACGCTCGCCGCGCTGGCCGCGGTGCGCGTCGTCGATCTCGACGACGGCGAGGTCGCGCAGCTCGAGGCGCTCGCGGCCCAGGCCGCCGGGCTCGGCAACCGCGACGGCCTGCGGTTGATCGCCGAGCTGGCGGCGCGGCGCGCCGACGCGCGGGCGGTCGCCACCGCGGTGCAGGTGTGGCTAGCCGCGGCGATCGACGACCCCGCCGCGCAGCTGTTCCGCGGTCGCCTGGCGCTCGCCGCGCTGCGGCTCGACGAGGCGCGCGACGCCTTTACCGCCGCGCACGCCGATCACGAGCTGGCGCAGGTGGCGATCGCCCGCGGCGACTGGGCCACCGCCGCGACGCTGCTCGCCGGCGCGCCCGACGACTCGATCGACAAACAGCTGGTCGCGTTCCAGGTGGCGTTCGGGCGCGGCGACCTGACCGCCGCCGGCGTCGCGCTCGAGGCCGCCCGCGCGCGCGCGCCGGCCAGCGGCGCGGTGCTGCGGGCCCGGGCGCTGTTGCTCGACAAGCAGGGCGACGCAGAGCGCGCGCGCGCCGACCGCGCGCTGGCCGACCGGGTCGCGCCCGGCACCGCCTCGACTGTCGATCTCTCCGCCGCGCCGACCACCGGCCCGGCCCCCGGCGCGGGCAGCGGCACCGCCAGCGCGACCACGCTGCCGTCTGGCGACAGCCGGCTGGCGCGCGAGCTCGGCGACATGCTGCCGCCGCTCGGCCTCGACCGCGCCACCGCGATCGCCGTCGTCGGGATCGTCGGGCCGCGCCCGAGCTGGTGGTCGCTGCGCGAGGCCGACCCGGGCCCGCTCGCGCCGGCGCTGACCGCCGCGGTGCGCGCCGTCGGCAAGCCGGTGGTCGCCGGCGGGCCGGCCTGGGTCAGCGAGCCGATCGACGTCGACAAGCTGTCGGCGATCGCCGGGGACGTCGGCGCGAGCCACCTGCTGCTGTACCGCCTGGCCGCCGATGGCGGTCGCGCGCACCTCCGGCTGATCCTGTTCGAGCGCGGCGTCCCCAACGCGCGCGCCTTCGAGGCGACCCTCGACGGCCGCGCCACCGGGCTGGTGCGCTGGAACCGCGATCGGCTGACGCTGATCGCCGCGGTGGTGGTGATCCTCGGCCTGTTCGTCGCCGCGTGGATGATCCGCGGGCGCAGCCGCATCACCGTCATGATCGAGCGCGATCCCGACGGCAGCGACGAGGTCCTGGCGATCGAGCTGTCGCGCTCGCCGCGGCGACCGGCGGTCGGCGATCCCGCGACGTTCCGCAAGGACACGCTGCGCGCCGGCCACCAGCTCACCGATCACAGCGCGCGCTTGCCCTCGGACCGCACGGTGTTCCGGGTGTCGCCGGGCGTCTGGTACGTCCACGTCTACGGCGTCTACACCCGCGAGTTCGGCGATCGCCTGGTGCCGCCGATGCACTCCAAGCAGCTCACCGTCGGCCGCGGCGCCCACGTCGACGCGCGCTTCGATCTCGGGCTGCCGGTGGCCGAGGTCAAGGTCACGATCCACGACGACAAGCGCCAGGGCATCGCGGTGTGGCTCGACGACGCCCACGCCGACAAGGTCTACACCGACGCCGCCGGCCAGGTGACGCTGTACGCGACGATCGGCGCCCACACGATGTTCATCGACCCCGGCGATCTGCGCATCGAGAAGCCGCTGCCGATCAGCGCCGCCAAGATCGAGAAGGTGATCATCAACCTGCCGCGCGAGCGCCGCCTGGCCGAGGTGTCCGACGGGCTCACGCTGGCGCCGACCGAGCACGGCCCGGCCGCGGCCCCGGCCGTCGACGCCAGCATGGTCGAGCGGCTGACCACGCCGCCGCCGTTCGCCGAGCCGGGCGGCGCGCCGGCGCCGGTGGTGATCGCGCCGGTGGTCGCGTCGGCGCCGACCCAGGTCATGGGCGCCGGCCAGCCCGCGATCGCGGCCGCCGCCGCCACCGCCGCCGCGTCCCAGCGCATCACCGCGGTCACCGACGCGGTGGTGGCTTCGACGGTGCTCGGCCGCTACCGGCTCGACGCCGAGCTGGGCAGCGGCGCGATGGGCGTGGTCTACCGCGGCTGGGATCTGCGCCTCGAGCGCACGGTCGCGGTCAAGGTCATGGCCCGCGCGGTGCGCGAGGTCCCCAACGCGCTGGCGTTCTTCGAGCAGGAGGCCAAGGCGCTGGCCCAGCTCAACCACCCCAACATCGTGGCGGTCTACGATCAGGTCACCGACGGCCTCGAGCACTACATGGTGATGGAGTTCGTCGACGGGACCACCCTCGAGAAGCTGCTCACCGACCGCGGCCGGCTGAGCGTGCGCCAGGCGCTCGGCGTGATCGATCAGCTGTGCACCGGCCTGGCCTACGCCCACGGCAAGAAGGTCATCCACCGCGACATCAAGCCGGCCAACATCTTCATCTCGCGCGAGCGGGTGGTGAAGCTCGGCGACTTCGGCCTGGCGCGTGTGATGCGCGAGATCGAGATCCGCCAGACCGACATCCGCGGCACGCCGCTGTACATGGCGCCGGAGCAGGTCAGCGGCACCAACATCAACCACCGCGCCGACCTGTACGCGGTGGGCTGCACGCTGTTCGAGCTGTGCGCCGGCCGGCCGCCGTTCATCGACGGCAACGTCATGCACCACCACCTCGTGACCGAGCCGCCGGTGCTGTCGAGCCTGTGCCCCGAGGCGCCGGCCGCGCTCGACGAGCTGGTCGCCGACTGCCTGGCCAAGGACGCGCTGGCCCGGGTCGACAGCGCCGCCGCCATCTGCGAGCGGGTCCGCGCCATCGCCGCGGCGCTGTAGCCTCGCGGCTCGCTGGATCCGCCCCGGGCGATCCGCTACCGTCCGCTCACCATGACTGCCCCGGCGCGACGTGAAGGCATCGTCAGCGAGATCAACACCCTGCTCGGACGCGGCACCTCGTTCGAGGGCAAGCTCACCTTCGAGGGCACCGTCCGCATCGACGGCAAGCTCAAGGGCGAGATCTTCTCCGACGACACGCTGATCATCGGCGAGGGCGCCTACGTCGAGGCCGAGATCGACATCGGCGAGGTCATCATCCAGGGCACGCTGGTCGGCAACGTCCGCGCCAAGCGCGGCATCGAGGTGCTGGCCCCCGGCCGCGTCAAGGGCGACCTGCACACCCCGTCGCTCCAGGTCGAGAAGGGCGTCATCTTCGAGGGCCGCTCGTTCATGGAGAGCGCCTCGGGCCAGAAGGTCGCCGCCCCCGCCGCCGCCAAGGACGCCGCGCCCGCCAAGGACGCCGCGGCGCCCAAGCCGGTCAAGTAGATCAGCGCTCGGATCCCCGAGTCTCGCCGGGGGCGTGACCCCGGCGGGGAAGGTCTGTCGACTTCTCTCTCGTACCAAGCGTCGTCGAGCCGTTGCGGCAATCCTCGATGCTTAGGAAGCGGGTGAGGCCGCCGAAGAGGCCGCCGGACCGTGCGGTGTGGCAGCGGGAACTCGGTCGGCGGCGATGTCCGCGGTGGGGTCTGCGGACGTGTTCCGCCGTCGCGGCACTACTTCCCACAGGTGGGGCACGCTCCGGAGGGCGGAAGAAAATAACACCCGCCCGACGGGGATGAACGGAACAACGTCTACTCGTCGCAGTTGAAGTCGAGGGTTCGCGTCGTCGTCGAGCGGCCGATACGCGCCGTGATGGTCATTGCATTGCAGTCATCGGTCGAGACCAGGATCGGGTAGTGCCCCCGCTCAATGCCGTAGCCGGCTCCGACGTTCACTTGCCACGCGCGCTTCGTCGTCGTCTTGCCCTGCTTCACGGTAACGGTCAGCTTCGTGCCCATGCCGTCGGGGACCGACACCACAACGATCACCTCGTCGGCAAGGACGCCGTAGTCTAGCACGTTGATGCGCGGGTGGTCACCGCGCGCGAGTAGGTCATCATCGGCGGGGCGGCCCGTGTCGCGCATGAACATGCGAGCCTCGATGTTGATCCCGGGTGAAGCATGGGCAGAATCGATGGTCCCCATGGCCATGAGGGATGCCAGCAAACCGGCGAGGGGCGTTGATGGGATGGGACGTTGCATGACGGGCTTCCTTGAGATGGGTTTCGGTGACGTGTCGTAGTCGCCTGCATCGCGCGCCGGTTGATGATCTTCCGCAAAGTGCCGCGGTGCCGTCGGCCGGCAACAGAGGCGATGCGTGGCTAACTCGGGACGCTGCCATCTTCGCCAGTCTTGGCTCGCGGTGCGGCCCCGCAGTGGACGCAGGCGAACGCTTCGGCCGGGTAGAGGCCCTGGCAGAAGTCGCAGACGGCCACCCCGACCAGCGCCCCGTCGATCTTGGCGTAGGTGGAGCCGGCGAGCAGCCGCTCCACCTCTGCCGAGGTCATGCGATCGTCCGGGTCCGATGGCGTCCAGACCACCTCGACCGCGATCAGCGACGCGGGCGTGAGGTTCGACAGGGCTTCGAGCGCGCGGCGCAGAGATTCGCCGTTGCCGATCCGGTCCACGGTCACCAGCTCGCGACGGGCGGCGACCATGACCGACACCATGACGAGCCCCGGCCCCTCGGCCGACGCAGGCACCGCACTTGACTCGGCGCGGCTCACCTCGCCGTCGAAGTTGCGGATCGTCTCGTCGCGGTAGGTGGACCGCGCTGCGGCAACATGCGCCTGGAAGGTCGCGCGGGCGCTGTCCTGCGTCGTCATCGGGTGGTTCGACACGGCGCCGTAGACCCACGCCGCGCGGTTGCGGCGCAGCAGGATCGCCACCTCGTTCAGCATGCGGACCCGTCCCTCGGCGCTGCCCGTGGCCGCGGTCGTGCCGAGCCGGCCGAGTGCCGCCTGAACCGCGCCGCGAGCACGGGCATCGAGGACGATCCTCAGCATCGTCACGTCGACCCGCGCGGGCGGCGGTGCAACGTCGTCCCGAGGCTCGTATGGCGAATACGCGCCGCGCGTGCTGCCCCCACGCTCGCCGAAGACATGGCTGGTACCCGCCAACAGAAAGTAGATCAGGCCGACCAGCCCAAGGCAGACCCACAAGCTTGTACTGTCTTCGCAGCCACCACCGCTGTACGTCGACGACGAGCCCGACGAACCGCCGTAGTCGTAGTCGTTCCCGCCGCCGGTCGAGCGAGAACTCGATGAGTAGTCGTCACTCGAATGCGAGGGCGCCCCGCCGCCGCCCCAGTCGCCGCCGCCTATCGCCCCGCCGCTGGACTGCGCGCTGGCCGCGGTGCAGGCGAGCGCGGTCAGCGCGAGAGCAACGACGTACGCAAGCAGGCGCCGACGGTCGCGGTGTCCACGGAGGCGGTGGGCCGTTTGGCCGCTCACCGCAGTGCTGTCCCGCTCGGGCGCGGTGGGAGGGTCATGGCAGGGCCAGTTCTTGCGGGAGGCTCAACGGGAATAGGTAGCCGTCGACCGGGATCAGCGCAACGATAGTGTCGTTCACCTTGAGGGGGCGCCCCTCGATCTGAAACGACAGGTCCATGAGTTCCTTGTCGGAGATCCGCTCGATATGGTCGCGGAGGTCGCGGTAAGGGCGGATGACCCGCTCACGTCCGCGCGGATCGTCGCGGCAGCGCCGTTGACGGTCGCAGACGCGCTCGAAGTGGTCGATCACGCTGTCGATGCGATCTTCGACGATTCGAGTCGCCCGCGCCCGGTCGCGTCGATCGGGCCAGGGGTCGCACTGGTCGCGATGTCGCTCGGGCAGGCCCTTCCAGCCCGTCCCGCATGCGTCGAGCGCCACGCGGGCGTCGCTGGCTTCCTCGAACGAGGAAGGCGGCGACCAGCCCGGCCAGGCGCAACTCGTGGCCAGATGTGCTGCCGCCGCCCTGACCTCCGCGATCACAGTCGTTGGCGCGCCCGTTCCTGTCAAGCGCGACTCGATCAGGAACAGCATCCAGCTCGTCGCCGTGAGGACCTGGCGCATCTCGTCAAGGTAACGATCCTTGAAGTACCAGTCACGGCTCCCGTGATCGCTGCGTCGATGGTCCGAAAGGAAGCGCTGCGTTTCGGCCGTCGCCACGGAGGCTCGGCAACTGTCGGCGAAGCTCCGCACGAGTGGCGTGCCCGAGGAGGCCGCATCCACCGGCGTGAGCTTCTCGGCGATGACATTCTCGATGATCTCGTCCACCTTCGCGCCGACGATCCACGGGTCTTGGCCCAGCCAGGCGGGCGGTGGCGGCGGTGGCGGCGGCGCAGGCAACGTGACGCCTTCGATGAACGCGAAGGGCCCCGGATCGGAAGCGATGCCGTACGTGACGCCGACCGCCACCACGACCGTGCAAGTCAGGCCGATGGCTGCGAGGATCAGGTTGGCGCGCCGGACGCCGCCGGGCTGGAGGTGGGAACGTTGGGAACCTGTGGCGCTGTTCATGGCTGTTGATGGGGGGAGTGGCCGCGGGGAACGTCAGCGTGCGGGGCCGGCGAGGTCGCCCAGGGAAAGGCCGGTGACGCGGGTCATGGGGAGGTCGATGGCGTCCATGTCAGCCATGCCGGCGATGTCGATCCCGACCGTTGCGGCGGGGGCGTCGATCCAGTGGACGAACTCGTACCGCTCGCCGTCGTCGGCGCCCCGCTCGTGAACCTCCGCGTTCGTCTCGTCGGAGATTACGTGCATGCCGTGGGCAACCTCGGCGAGCCCGACAATAGGTGCGGCCTCGCGCTTGCGCGCCTTCGGATCCAGGTCGCTCGTGTGCTTGACCATCGCCAGGCGCGGAGCGCCACCCGCGGGCGGGTGAAGGCGCGCGGAGATCGTCGTGGTCCTGGTGCCGGTCGGCAAGCCGGGGGCGATTCTGGTCTGGCCCAGCGGCTCGATGTTCTTGCGGTACGCATCGACGATACGCTTGACGCCCGCGGCCACGCGAGCCTGCGAGTTCTCGGCCGCGAGGTAGAGGCTGAGGACCTCATCGTCGCTCATGGCTTCGTCGTCGATGCGGGCGAGCGCACCCTGGAACAGCGAGGGGAGTTGGTCGATGACCGTGACTGTATCTTGGCGTGGGTCGTCGTCCCCCTTGGCGACGGCATCCGTCACCTTCTTCTTCAAGATACCCGTGTACTTCTTCGTGAGCGTATCCGTGATGTCGTCGCGAAGGCTCACAAGCACATCCTTCATCGTCTTCGCCTTCTTGGCGGCTTCCTTTCCTGCCTCAGCTACACCCTTGGCGACGGCGACTTCGGCCGTGCTCTTGACCGCCTTCGGCGCCACTGACAGGAGCAGGTCAAGGACCATGTCGGCAATCGCCTCGGCCATCTTCGCATCGCGTTGGATGGCCGCGCTGAGCACCTTGGATTCCGCCGCGCACGCCGTTTCGAGCGACGTTAGCAGTAGCATCAGGCGCAGGTGCATGCCTGCGACGTAGTGCTCCCTTTCGACCGGGCTCCAGGGGCACTGGTCGGGGTGCTCGGCCCTGCCTTCGGTCCCGCAAGGCGCGCGTTCCAGCCGGCCGGCGATGGCCGTCTGAAGCGAAGTGGGGGCGTGCCAACCGAGGGGCTCCGCGGCAACGCCGAGCGACCCGAGTGCGCCAAGCGGAAGGGCCGCCCGCGGATCGCTCCCCGCCGCCGCCGCGAAACCGTGAGCAACATCCGCCAACAGATCGAGAGCGCGTATCGCAGCCGCGTCATTCTTCGGGGTCGCGTCGGCTGCACGCCGAGCAAGAGTGTCCTCTGCTTCTTGCTTGGCGAAGAAGAACGCATCGTCCAACTGGGCACGAGCTTTGCCGGTGGCCTCCTCCTCCGCGGCAGCGAGTCGTGCCAGCGCTTCAGTCGGAGCCACGGCGGCCGAGATCAGTTCGGCGATCGCGGGGCACTGCTCGGCGGGGGCGCGGTCCTGGCTGCGAAGATTGCGGGCTCGGGCTGCGAGCAACATCAACTCCTTCGTATGCTCGTCCTTCGTCCTGGCTTCGCCCGTGGCGAGTCCCACACCGTCTCGTCTCGTGTCGTCGGTATTGGCCCCGGTGCGGGGCGCCAGCGCCGCGGTAGTCGGTCGCTTTCCGGGAGCCGTCGCGGTGGCGGCTGCTGCGCCACCCGAAGGCGACATTTGACCCAGTAGTGTCTCGAAGCCAAACGCCATCGGATTCTCCACAATTGCACGCCGGGGATGTCCGGTCGCATCTGGGTTTACGCAGCCTCACCCCTCCTTCCTTCCCGATTGCGGGGTTCGTGCGGAAAATCCGGGTTGGACCCCGCAATCGCCGTCGCAAACGCAGAGAATCGCTCGTCCCCGAGGCTAGTCTCCGATTCGCGGCGAGACGTCGATCGACACTTCCGCGACCCATTGGTCCTCGATCAGGCTCGAAACCACCGTGGAACGGTCGTGGAAGCTTGCGACAATCTGAAACGCCCCGATGCGCTGGGCTCCAGATCGACCCTCACTCGCCCCAAGCGCAAGCCGCCGCAAGGCGCCAGCTACCTCCGGCGGGACTTCGCTCGCCATCGCGTCGAGCGGGCGCTCAAGAAGCGCCGGAATCTCGCGCGAGGTGGCGTGAATGCCGATAGCAAGTCGAAGCGGTCGCCCCCGGTCAAAGGCGACGTGGCAGTTTACCATTGCGGCCGTCTGCGGTACCCGACTGCCAGTATCGGCGCGCTGGCGACTCCAAGTGATAATGTGCTCGGACGGAAGCGGGTCGCCGTCGGGGCCGCACGCCTGCTTCCACTTTTCTCGATCCCAGGTGGCTTCTTCGTGGGCCCACCGCGCGGGCGCCGCTTTCTCCTTCGCGCCGCACGCGCCAAGAACAGCCGTGATCGCCGCGGTCCGGGGCAGGAACGCGAGACACCGCGAGATCTCCGACGACCTGTGGCGGCTCATGGGGTCACGGCGCGGGGATGAGGCAAATCGCATCGGCGGTGCCCATGTTGTCGACGGTCGCGGCCTCGGTCGACCAGCGGCAACCGAGTTGCCGGTCCCCAACGAACCGCGACTCCATGAGGAGGATCTTGGCGTCAGGAGCCTGAACTTCGCAGGCCCCCCCGATGATGATGGAGCCTGCGGGACAGTTGGCTCCGGCGATGCCGCCGCCGCCGGCGGTGAGCACTTCGGTGAGGCGTACATGCACGATGCGCCCCGCGAGGGGCGGCTCCGCGGCCGGGCAGTCGCACACCGCGGCGTCGGCGTCCGTGGGGGAGTCGTCGCTACACGCGACGACGAGCGCCGCGCCCATGACGACGCCGACCGAGAGGATCAAGACTGCGCTTAGGTTCTTCATGATGGCTCTTTCTTGCTCACAGAGAAGACGGCTCGGTGATTTCGGTGGTGTCCCAAACCGTGGCGGGAACGAGGTAGTCGCGGCGGTTGTCGATTCCGGAGAGGTGGCTCGGCTGCGTTGTCACGCCACCATCGAGGCCGGTGAACGCGAGTGCATTCAGGCCGATGATATTCGTGACGTCGATGTGCTTCACGTAGCGGGCC
>Ga0268298_10005793_pt1 | contig 11458 bp, 5 predicted proteins | sample WWTPWeurt_MetaG_FD_194462 | JGI IMG/M metagenome (GOLD analysis project Ga0268298, IMG submission 194462) | Activated sludge microbial communities from WWTP in Nijmegen, Gelderland, Netherland - WWTP Weurt | ecosystem: Engineered > WWTP > Aerobic digester > Activated sludge | place: Netherlands... | reverse complement strand
GAATTAGACAGAGCTTTCAGACTGGCTATGGATAGCTTTTTGGTATCACTCAAATTGACTTCTTTACAAAGAGGCATTTTAGCAATTTTTACGCCAATGTCTGATCCAAGCGAGGTTCCTACAAGCCCTAGCGACCAGATTTTCTTAGTTAGAAGAAAATCAACCGATTTGTCAGTAAGTTTTTTAGAAGTCAACTCAACACTTTTCAGATCAGGAAGCGAAGACAAAAGTTCAGCGGTGCGGTCGGTGAGCGCTTCGGAAGCCAATGATATGTATTGCAATTTTTTATTTTGAGCAAGACTCTCCACACCTTTATCGCTAAGATTGGGGGAGCTAAAAGTAATTAACTTCAAACTTTTCATTGGAATCAAATACTTCAAGTTTTCGTCTTTGATCTTAGTCCGCTCCATAAGAAGCTGGTCGATATTTGAATTGCTCAAATACTTCAGACCGGTGCCTTTTAACAACATGCAATAACTAACACAGACACCTTTAAGATCCGGAAACTCCTGAACTTTATTCAAGTCAAAGTCGATAATAAACTTGTTAAATATTATTCCCTTGCCACCAATTGCAGTGTTATAAAAACGAGTCGGTTTAGATTCGACTGTTTTCAGTACATCTTCCCTTTTAGCGTCTTTTATCGAATCTGAGACTTTTTGCGAATTATCCAATCTCTTGTCGAACTGCTCCTGAGCTCGGTTCTTTCTATCGAAAAGAAATTTTACTGGAGCAAAGACAGTAATTCCAAGAATAGAAACACCCACAAGCACGATTGCCAGTTGTTTCATTGTAGTCTTTGGAATATAAGCTGCGCGTGGAGCTGAAGCCTTTTTGTAAATTGCCTTATGGGCTAATTCTTCTTGAATGCTTTCTAGTTCTGTACTTATTTCACTAACACTTTGAGGTCTCTGTTCTGGCAATTTTGCAAGACACCTGTTTACCAGATCCACCAACTTTTGTGGAAAATCAGCATGTTCTATAACATCCGAAATAAGTGGTGGCGCCTTTCCTCGATGAAGCGAAATAGTCTCGAGAGCGTTTTTTCCTTTGAGCGGAACTATGCCTGTCAAAGTTTCAAACATCAAACAGCCAAAACTATAAATGTCAGAGCGTGCATCAATATCGAGTGCCGAAGACTGCTCTGGGCTCATATACAAAGGACTGCCAATAACAGCACTTGTACTAGTTAGCTTCTGCGAACCATGATCTAGTTTAGCCACACCAAAATCAAGTATTTTTGCTTCGCGCTCGCCCTTACTGTGATTTTCGGCAAGCATTATATTAGATGGCTTGAGGTCTCGATGAACAATTTTATTGGAATGAGCTAATTGCAGTCCGCTACATATTTGTATAAAAATTTCGATGGATTGCTCTACGGACAAATGTGATTCTTTTTTGATCAGATCAGCAAGAGTTATGCCCTGGACAAATTCCATTACCATGTAGGGCTCGCCATCTGAAGTTTGACCAAAATTAAAAACTCGCGCAATATTTTTGTGATTGAGTTTACCTGCGGCAACGGCTTCTCTTTGCAGACGTGCAGCAGTGGTATCAATATCGTTTTTATGCAAAAGTTTGATCGCGACATCAATTGCTAAATGCGGGTCATGAGCTCGCAACACTTGCCCCATGCCACCCGTACCAATAACTTCTTTGACCACATAGCGCTCAGCAATAGTCTCTGGATGTGAGGTCATTTGGCAAAGTCCTCAATCAGCTGATTGCTGTCAATATTCAATTTTGGAGGTTTCTTATTCCAGAGCTGTCTAAATTTTTCTTCCATCAGCCTTGCGCCGCCTTCTGAAACATTCGGACATTTATCTACTTTCAATAACTCCAGGTTGCGCATATTAGCAAGCATGACAATCTGTTTATTAGTCAAATTGGAATTGCCTAAGCATAGTTCTTTAATTGTTTGCGATTTAGATAAATTGCGCACTTTTTCATCAGTCAATACTTCGTTTTCGAGCGAGAGATTGATCAAATTGACGAATTTAGAAAATTGCTCGTAGCCGGCATCAGTTAACTGAGTTTTTCCAAGCACTAATCGATAAACCGTTTTGTTCTTGCTCAAAATAGAAAGGATTTGGTCCGTACATGGGCTATTGTCTAATTTGAGTTCGAATAAGATCCGGCTAGCTATTACTCTTGCGCTTTTCTCGCTAATTGGTTTGCCATTGCCTAACTCTATCCTCTGTAACATAGGAAAAACAGAGAGCTTTTCGCCGATATTGCTCGAGATCTTTTTCGATACCAGGCTCAGAACATTCAATGTCCCAGCAGATGGATACAGATATTCGATAGTTTTGTCTGTCAATTGATTTGAAATAAGTGAAGCGGCTATCAATTTCTTTTCGTCAATCAAGCCAGATAAATCTTCGTCAGTAACACCTTCAAGCACTACTGAAAGCTCTTGCAAATTGGGAAATTGTTCAAAATCGACCTTGCCGTGCCCGTATGCATTGTCCGAACCATCTGGGTAGTGTTCAGCTTGAATACCTATAGCTTTTAATGAGGGCATATTCTTCAGTTTATTGAGTCCGACCCACTCTAATCGCTTTGGACCTAAACAAAGTCGTTTCAATTTTTTTAAACGCGAAATATGAAGAAAGTCAGAAGCAGTAAATTCTGGAGAACGAATTTCTAGATATTCCAGACTCTTGATATTACACGCATAGCCGACCAGGTCTTTCTTATCTTCTGAAAGCTTCATTTTAAGCCATTTAAGATTCTTCTTGTCTTTGACATAATTCAGTCCAACACCAGTAATCTCTGAATCCCATATATCGAGCGCTTCAAAGTCGAGCGGAGCTATATATTTAAATTCCTCATCACCAGCTAATTCTCTTAGCTTGCAAAACTTCAAATTAATCATAGGATTAACTTCAATTTTGTCGTACAAATAGCCAGCGCCTTTTTTGATAATATCTGCAGTAACCGAAGAATCTTTAGTGATTGCATTCTCCCTTAATTCATCAGTCTTTTGACTTGCTTTTTTCTGAGCATCTTTAATTACAAACGAAGATGCAAGACTAACCAGAGCAATAATTACCGCAACCACAAGTGCCGAAACAATAGGATTGATGCCTAGTTTGTCAAAAATTGAATCTCTGACTTTTATATAATTAGCTTCTTCCTGTGCCTCGCGTGCAGCTATCTGCTCTACTGGCTGGAGAATCTGTAAAATCTCTGATACTTGCTGCGGTCGATTGGCAGGAGATTTTTGCAGACACTTATCTATGATTTCGTCTATTGCTTTAGGCACATCGCTTTGAGCACCAAGTTCTTCCGATACCAAAGGTGGTGCATTGTTTCGGTGCATTTGAATTGTTTCAAGTACAGTCTTACCTTGAAATGGTGGCTTGGCCACGAGCGTTTCAAACATCAAACAACCAAGACTATAAATATCCGAGCGATGATCCGCGTCTACGCCCTCAGCCAGCTCTGGGCTCATATACGCTGGACTGCCGACTATACTTCCTGCGGCGGTGATTTCACCTGACGTCGACTCGACTTTGGCTACTCCAAAATCCAAAAGTTTGACGCTTACTCCTCCATGAATTCCTTGCCCCTGCTTTGCCAGAAATACGTTGGATGGTTTTAGATCGCGATGGACAATTCCTTGATGATGAGCGTGTAATAAAGCCTCGCACAGCTGAATAAATATGATCCTTGCTTCTTCATATGAAAGACCGTTTTTATAACTAATCAAATCTGCAAGTGTTTGTCCTTTGAAATATTCCATCACCATATATGGTGACTCGTCCTCGGCTGTACCGAAATCAAAAACTTTGCCTATGTGAACATGATTCAAACGTCCAGCTAGCATGGCTTCACGCTGCAGGCGAGCAATAGCCTTTTCGTCTGCATCTTTTTGAAGCATTTTAATAGCGACGTCAATTCCCAGATTGGGGTCATAGCCAAGCAGCACAACGCCCATGCCACCAGATCCAATAGTGCCTTTGATCTGGTAGCGTTCTGCAATTTTAGAAGGAATTGACCTTTCCAAAAATACCTCGTGTTTATTCGGTCTGCTCGGATGCTTTAGCTAGGGCAGAGACTCCTGTTATTCCCCCAAAACTCATGCTCTCAACTGCGGTAGAAGGAACAATTACAGTTGACGTTCCGCCCGCTTTCATCACTTCATAAAGCATGTTCATGCCCCGCAAATGCACTGCCATGGGGTTTTGTTCATAAACTTTGCCAGCATCGGCAAAGCGCTTGGCAATATTCAATTCGCTGTCGCCAAGCAGCATTCTTGCCTGCCCTTCCCGTGCGGCCTGGGCTACCCGACTCATGGCATCCTGCAAATTATCTGGAATTTTAATGTCGCGCATCTGGACCGACTCGACTTTAACTCCCCAGGGTTCGGTTTGAGCATCTAAGGTGTCGGTCATTAACTTATCGAGCCCGGCTCGGTCGGACAAAACATCGCTCAGGTCACTGCGACCAATCATGTCACGCAGCGCTGTTTGTGCCGCCATTATTACAGCAGAATCGTAGTCTGCCACTTTCAATACTGCCAATTTGGGGTCAACTACACGCCAGTACACGACTGTGTCGACATTCACAGGCACATTGTCACGCGTAAGCGTTTGTTCTGCTGAAATTGAATTAGTCATAGTACGCAAATCGATTGTGACGGGCGTGGTTTCAATTAGAGGCAATAACAAAAAAATGCCAGGCCCACGCACGCCTGCAAATCGTCCCAGGCGCAAAACCACTTTGCGCTCCCATTCGGTGCATATGCGCAGACAAAAAACGCAGAACAGAACTACAAAAACAGTTCCCAAGAACAAAAAACCCAAAAACAAACCTTCCATCAATCGCCCTCCTCATCTCCAAATTTAACTCGCCAATCTTTTTTTCCATTCTCGAAATTTTCAGTTTCTTGCACGTCACGAGCCAACACAGTTGGTCGACGAACTGAGCAGTTGCGCTGATGCAAACTAAAAAACATTTTTTTGAAGCCATCAACACCTTCAAAAGACAAACCCGGACAGCCATTCAAATTAAGACTTTCCAGTTTGTTCATAACAGAAAGCATAATCAACTGTTTGTCATTGATATTGGTGTGAGCTAAATCCAGCGATCGAATACCTTTTAGTGAAGAAATCTTTTTCACAATCGCATCGTCTAGATTTAGGTAGCTTTTAAATGTAAGTGTTTGCAGAGGAGGACTCTTCAAAGCACTCAAACCTTTGATGGTGACCGGAGCTCCTTCGATATTTAACGACATGAGACTTTTCATTTGGCTAAGAGCAATCAATTGAGGATCATAGACCGCTGAATTCTCTAGATTCAAAATGCGAATTTTCGTTTTAGCAAGCGCTTCTGCACTAGCTGTAGAAAAGGATCGCTGACCAGTAATGGAGAGTCCGTGCAATTTTTTGCCTGGAGCAAATTTCAAACCAAAGTCTTTTGAAAAGTTGCATTGCTCGAAATTAGCCATTTGCAAATTCTTCATTTCTTTGAGATGAGTCAAAGAAACGTCTGTCACCAAAGAAGAAGATACGTTTAGAACCTGTAGATTAGCAAGTCGTTTAAGCTGTGCAAATCCTTTGTCTGTGAAACTTTTTGAATAAAGTCCAAGTGAAGCAAGCTTTGGTAAGCTGCTCAAAAATAGTGGCGCATCATCGCCTATTCGATTGCCAGTTAATTGTAGATTGGTTAAATTATTCAGACCATCCAGGTTGGCTAGCCCATCTGCAGTCACAAGTGGACATCCCAATCTCAAGGTTTCAAGACCAACAAGCCTGTTCAATGACTTGAGTCCTTTGTTTGTAAGCAATGTGTTTTTGCAGTATAAACTCTTTAGCGTTTTCATTTTACCGATATGAATAACTGTCTCGTCGTCCACTTCTTTACCGCTCAATCGCAACGATTCTAGAGGCAAAGATCCGAGCTTCTCTAATTGTTTGTGAGTGAGAGCGATATTGATAAAATCGGCTTTCTGCCTGTTCTTTACTAAGCGCTCAAAATCATCGTCATCAAGAGCTACATCAATCTTAATTGAAGAACTTCCGTCTTTCGTTTCACTTTGGCTAATGCCAATACCAAGAGCTATCTCGTCGCCATTTGTGGAACCAAAACCAGTATTATGCGTTTGAGAAAAATCTGCTTTAGCGATATTTTCGTTTTCTTTCCTGTTCATGACGGTTTTGATCGACGCAGTTACCATCACATAAGCGAAAGCAGCAATAGCTATTACAAAAATTGCAATCATAGCTATTGAAACGGGATTATGACCTAAAACCATTTTTGGCTCTAGCCTTTGCACTTCGGTAAATACTTTCTCTGTCTCAATATCAGACTGAGGCGCTGTCTTTAATTTGACCAGTAAATCATTACAATTTTGTGGTCTTGCTTGTGGTGACTTGCTTAAGCATGAATCAATCAAGACTATCAAATCATTCGAAATTTCAAGATCTGGAGCGACCTCACTCACCAGGGGCGGTGCTTTTGTTTTATGCATAGATATTGTTTCAAGTGCACTCTGTCCTCTAAAAGGAGGCTGCCCAGCAATAGTTTCAAACATCAAACAACCAAATGAATAAATATCTGAGCGCGCATCTGCCTGGTCACCCTGAGCATGTTCCGGACTCATATAAATCGGACTGCCCAAAAGAGCACCGGCGCTAGTAAGATCTTGGCTGTAGGTTTCTAATTTTGCTACACCAAAATCGAGCAGTTTTACTTGCTGGTCTTTTTCGCCAAAAGATTTAACCATGATATTGGAAGGCTTTAAGTCGCGGTGAACTATTTTATGGAAATGAGCTATCGAAAGTCCTTCGAGGATTTGCTCAAAAATCTCTATAGCAGCATCTTTAGAAAGACGACCGTGCTCGCTGATCAACTCAGCAAGACTTTTGCCTTCAATATATTCCATCACCATATATGGTGAGCCATCCTCTGTCTGACCAAAGTCGAATATCTTGGCAATATTTGGATGATTCAATTTTCCAGCAGCCATCGCTTCGCGCTGCAGCCTTACAGCGGTAACTCCGGTAGATTCAGACGCTAAGACCTTTATAGCGACGTTCATATTCAAAACGGGATCATGAGCAAGATAAACTATGCCCATTCCCCCAGCGCCCAGCTCTTGGATAATCTTATACCGATTAGCAAATATATCTGGAATCTGTTCGCCTGTCATTCTATTTGGCTTGAATCGTACCTACTAATGCGCAACTTTGATTCCGTTTTTGAATGAATGCCTTGTTAAAAGCTTCGACACCTTTGAAGGTAAGCTTGGGACAGCCGTCTATATTGAGTTTTTCAAGAGCTTTGCTTTCAGCCAATCGTAACAGTTGCCTATCTTCAAGATAGGTAGCGCTCAAATCCAAACTTTTTACTTTCAATGTCAAAATAGCTTCGATTATGTCGTCAGTAATATTGTTGTCGCGCAAACTCAAATATGTAAGCTTATCTAATTTCTGTAAATGCCTTAAATCAACAGCTTGTATACGAGTCGACTCAAGCGACAAACCTTCAATTTTGCTTTGAGAGTTGAAATGTCGCAAACTATTTTTTTCGACCTTGATTCCTTTTGCCACGAATAATTTTAATGGCAGTTTTGCAATGACCTGCCAGCTTTCATCGGATAACTCTTTGGTACCGCTTAAATCAAGCGACTCAAGCTTAGGAAAGGCTTTTAAATAGGTCCCCGCGTCTTTGCTGATTGCAGTTTCCATTAGCGATAACAAAGTAAGCTTATTCATATGACGCATATAGGTAAAAATCTCATCGGTGGCGCTTGGTGAATACAATTCGAAACTGATGAGATTTGGAAAATCTTCCAATATCTCAAGCCCCTTATCAGTGATGTGAGCACCGCCAAGCATAAGCCGTCTAACTTTCTTCAGTACTTTCAATTTTGCAATTCCAACATCGCTTACAAAAGGCGAGCTGAATGCAAGTTGTTCAAGATTTTTAAATCGAATAATGTTATTGACGTTCAGATCATTTATGCGCGAATTGGTCACATTCAACCCAACCAAGTTGCTATCTTTCAAATAACCAAGCCCTGAGCCATCTATCATGCAATTGCCGACTTCTAGCTTGTCTATCCTTTGACCTTGCAATTCTTTTAAGTCGTAATCAGTAACACCCTGTCCGATTTTATAAACCAGACCTTTTTGCACACTGGTCTGAAATTTGTTTGGTTGAACAGGTTCGCTAAAAGCTATTTTGTAATCTTCTTCCTTAGTTGTTTTAGTAAGGATCTTAGAATTTTTGTCAGGCTGTTCCAGAAAAAATAACAGTCCCAGCCCAATCATTCCCAATAAAGCAATCGCGCCCACAATCATAAAAAGTGTTTTCTTGCCTGAGTCTTGCTTATGTTGAACATGCGAAGCTTTGTTGTTTTGAGAATCGTCAGACGAATCATCGGTAGAAACAGAATAACTTCCCTGTTGTATGGCGTGATAAATCTCAATTACTTCAGATAGATTCTGCGGTCTATCTTCAGGACGTTTTTGCAAACAGCGCTCTACCAGGTCTTGCATGGCAGGAGGAAACTCATCACTAAGTCTTGGAGGAGGAGTGCTTGAATGCATTTTCAAAGTTTCAAGAACAGTGGCACCCTGAAAAGGCGTTTCACCAGTGAGAACTTCGTACATCAAACAACCAAGACTATAAATGTCAGCTCTCAAGTCGCTCGGGTCGCGCCTTGCTTGCTCTGGACTTACATAAAGTGGACTGCCTATCAAATCGCGAGTAGTAGTCAACGACTGGTCCAAGTTCTCGAATTTGGCTACGCCAAAATCAAATATCTTGACCAGTCCCTTTGAAACAAATACGTTCGCAGGTTTTAAATCACGGTGCACAATTCCAACGCTATGAGCAAAATCGAGACCTTCGCAAAGCTGAATGAAAATAGGCAATGCTTCCTCCATTGGAAGTGCGCCTCGTTGCTTGAGCAAAACATCTAAACTCTTGCCATGCAATAATTCCATCACCATATATAGTGAGCCGTCTTCGGTCTGACCAAAGTCGAAAACACGTGCAATATTCAAATGGTTGAGTTTGCCTGCAGCCATAGCCTCGCGTTGCATCCGGACGGCTGTCATGCCAGATTCATCATATTGAAGAATCTTCACTGCAACGTCTAAGTCAAGGTGGGGATCGTAAGCATTAACGACCATGCCAGTTCCGCCCGAACCAATAACGTGCCTTACAATATATCTATCGGCAATTTTCTCGGGTAGAGGTTTATTCTGAAACATTCCTTGCTTTCTATCCTAATGCAAGACCGCCAGTAGAGGTTTCCTTATATTTATTATTCATATCAAGCCCCGTTTGTTTCATCACAGACAGAGCTTTATCCAGACTTACAAGATGCTGACCATCAGAAGCAAGCGAAAGAGCTGCAGCATTCAAAGCTTTTACTGCACCCATGGCATTGCGCTCTATGCAGGGCACTTGCACAAGTCCCATTATAGGATCGCATGTCATACCAAGATGGTGCTCGATACCAATTTCTGCGGCTTGTTCTATTTGATTGATATTACCGCCTAGCATAGCAACGGCACCGCCTGCAGCCATTGCGCACGAAGTTCCCACTTCGCCCTGACACCCGACTTCAGCACCACTGATAGAGGCATGCACTTTGACCAGAGCACCAATGACAGAAGCTACTATAAGACCATTTTGCAAAGTAGTCTCATCCAGACTCTGTCTTTCTTTAAGCGTGCGCCAGACAGCTGGAATTAGTCCCGAAGAGCCATTGGTTGGAGCTGTGACCACTCTTCCACCTGCGGCATTTTCTTCGTTCACAGCCATTGCATAAACAGATGGTCTTAAGTCGTGTTCAGACCATGCTGGTGTTTTGCCTGACTCAAGTTCGTGAAACAATTTTTTTGCCCTGCGACGGACATTGAGACCGCCAGGAAGAATACCTTCTGTATTCAATCCAGATTCAATACAACTAGACATGGTTTTCCAAATTTCAGTAAGCTCGCTTCGTAACTCAGATTCAGAAAGACCAAGTACTTTTTGATTTGCGATAACTAAATCCCACGGCAAAAGACCTGATTTCAAAACTTGCTCGATGAATTCCTGAGCAGTGTCATATGGGTATGGTAAATCGACTATCTCAATTTTGGTTTCGGCCCGCTCGCCAAGCCGTTCCACAAACCCGCCACCAACCGAAATCCAGATTTCTTCAAGAGCAATAGTATCGTTTTCGTACAAACAAAAACGCATTGTATTTGGATGGGGAAGTTTCGAATCACCATTCTTGTCTTTCAAAGTCCAGCCACCAAACAAAATATCGCTCGAAGGTTGGAACTTGCAAAAAGCATCACCATCTCCTTTGCTTACGACAAATCCTTTGTTCGACTCAAGCAATTCTTTGGCGTCCCAGATATCTTTGACCGGCGTCAAGCGTGGATGATAACCCAGAATGCCTGCACAAACAGCACCGTCGGTAGCATGTCCTTTTCCGGTAGCTGATAGACTTCCCAACAGTTCAACTACCAATTTGCAATTGCCGCGTTTGATGATGGGCTCGATGCGTCCTCTAAACTCAAGCGCTGCAACCATTGGTCCCACAGTGTGCGAACTCGACGGACCAACGCCTATCTTGAACATTTCGAGTGGACCAATATGGTCTGCGCGAAGAAGTATCATTTTTTCTCCTCGCTTTTGTTTTTGTCACCAAGCACAACACTTATATTGGAGTAGGGCATTTCAATTCCAGCGCTATCGAGCCTTTTCTTCAAGCGACGATTGAATTCGCGTCCCACTCGCCATTGTTTGATAGGTTTAGTCTTAGTTCTGGCTTTCAATACTATGGCACTATTTTCGAATTGGTCTACACCCATAATTTCAATTGGCTCAAGAATATCTTCGCTAAAATCTGGGTCGGATCTCAGCTCTTCATCAACATCTTTAACCATTTCAAGCACTTTATCTACATCAGCTGCGTATGGCAAAGCAAGCTTCAGGACATAGCGTGAAAAATTCTTGGTCATATTAGTGACCATTTTGATTTCTCCACAAGGTATATAGTGCACGTTTCCATTCTCGTCACGCAAAGTGACAAGACGCAGAGTCATTGCCTCTACATATCCACTTTTATCTGCGATTTGAATAACGTCTCCTACTCGAATCTGGTCTTCCCAGAAAATATAAAATCCAGAAATAAAATCGCGCACAATACTTTGAGCACCAAAACCAAGTGCTACGCCAACCACCCCAGCACCAGCAAGAATCGGTCCAATGTCTATGCCAAGCTCTTTTAAAACAAGAACAATTGCAAGACCAACTGTAAGCGCGACAAGAAAATAAACCACCATGTGGCTTAGAGTATTTGCGCGCTTTCTGATTTCAGAATTCTCGTCGCCTGCCATGAAGAGTGAGACCAGGCGCTTTGAAAACATATTGATGCACGCCAGAGCAACCAGGGTCAAAATAAGGACCAGAACAATCTTGCCTTCGCCACTGAGCGAAA
>Ga0268298_10005791_pt1 | contig 11458 bp, 7 predicted proteins | sample WWTPWeurt_MetaG_FD_194462 | JGI IMG/M metagenome (GOLD analysis project Ga0268298, IMG submission 194462) | Activated sludge microbial communities from WWTP in Nijmegen, Gelderland, Netherland - WWTP Weurt | ecosystem: Engineered > WWTP > Aerobic digester > Activated sludge | place: Netherlands... | reverse complement strand
TCAAGCACAACAGACGGTCGCATGCGCATCCTTTCTTATCGAAACTCGTTGAGATGATATGCAATCAAGAATAGAATTTCAAGAACTATTTTCGAGAATCGCAATGCCTTGATTCCCGTGCCGCGCCTGTCGTTTTCAGAAGACGGCTGCACTAAACGTCAGAAGCCGACTGCACTACAGCAGCGGAGGGGTTGGATCCATCAGGCAATGACGGGCGGCTGCCGGCCAGCTGCTGGTGGTCGTTATAGTTCACTTGAATATTGTTTTCAGTCGACTATGTTAGAACGGTAACCTGCACTGGGGATAAACATGGCCGTACAGCTACTCCTTCGCGACGGCGTTCCCGACTGGTGGATGAGTGCCGATATCTGGATCGTTCCAGGCAATGATCCGAACGGTCCTCCTGGGTCTCCAATTGCAGGGAAGCCCGCGTACATGTGGGCGCATGTTGCGAACAACGGTTCGACCGCCGCAATCGGCGTCCGTGTCGACTTCTTCTGGGCCGACCCGTCCATGCAGATTCTGGCGGGCACGGCACATGCCATCGGATCGGCATTCGCTGACATCGATGCAGGAGACGCCCAAGACGTTCTCTGCCTCGTTCCGTGGATGCCGACGATCGTCAACGGCGGCCATGAGTGCGTCATCGCCGTGGCGCATGGCGCGGGCGACACTAATCCGATCCCGGACCTGTTGCCATCCGGATTCGATTTCAATCCTCCAGCGCACGATCAGATCGCGCAGCGCAACCTGAGTGTCCTTGTGGCTGCGATGCAGATGATCGCGCGTCCACTCACGATCGCCGGATTCGATCGCGAAGACAAGCTAGTGATGGTCAGGGCGGAGGTCGGGGAGGGCCTTGACGAAAGGGCGCTCAAACTGCTCGGGCTCCCTGGCCTCCATCCCGCCGAGAAGGGAAGTCTCCGCGTCGCCCTGCGGAGAGAACATCACTGCCCCGATGACGCAAAGAGAGGGGACAAAGATGAACTCCAAATCAGTGTGCCAAGGGGTACCAAAGCGGGCGTCTTCGTCTCGATCGATGCGCGCGGGATGAAGGAGGGCGCTTATGCGCTTGTGAGGGTGACCGAGCGCACCAAGCGGCAGGTCCTCGGTGGCCTTACCTATGTGGTCGTCAAGGCAGGAGAAGGAGGAGCGTCATGAGTGCCGTACCGCTCCATGTCCTCACGCGCCCGTTCGCGATCGAGCCCGTCACGCAGATCATGCTTCCCGACGGGATCTTCGACAACGCCCTCTACAACCTCCAGATCGCGTGCCACTACACGAACAACTCGACGAGCGAGCTCACCAACGTGAGCCTCTATCTGGAGAGCGTCGGTGACCCGGGCATCGTGGTGACAGCCAAGACGCACCACTTTGCAAGAATTCCGGCCGGGGCATCGGTCATGGTTCGTTGGGATGCGAACTTCCAGCATGCGTCGCCCGGCAAGCGGCTCGTCAGCTTCGTTGCGGCGGCTGACGGATTCACGACACGCCGCTCGATTCAGCAGATATTCGTCTCGCAAACCCGCTTTGATCAGCCCTCCAACACATACACGTGCACGGTGGAGGAAGGGACATTGACAGTCTCGAAGCTCAGCGCGCACTTTCCCGCAAGCGTCGATTGGGGACACCGTGAGGGGGAGAAGTGTGTATGCCCGCCGGATTTCGGTCCGTACGTTCCGACCGGGATGACGCTCGTTTGGTCACCCAACCCGGGCTATGCCGGTGTGCATGGGGACCTGCCGTTCTCCGATCCGTGGTGGAAGATTCTCGCCATCATCGTTGCCATCGTCGCAGCATTGGTGGCGATCGTGGCGGCAGCGCTCGGCGCGGGAACGGCGTCGTTCGGAGCGTCGGGTACGTTTGAAGAGACCGATCCGTCGGTCAAGTGCTGCAAGCCAGATGTGGGTGCGGGACCGAAGAAGGAGTTCACGGTGGCCGGCGTGGCGTCGGCGATCGCCTCGGTCGCCGCCATGGTCGCCATGTCCGACGCCGCGGACCCGTTCTGGCGGGGGCAGGAGGCAACCCCTCCGGCCCCCGGCGAGATCACGCTCGGCGAAAGGGTCGTCGCGAAGTGGACTTTGCCGGATCCGCCGAACGCGGGGCAGCCGTACACCGCAGATGTCTCCTGGACGTACACCCGCTTCACGAGTGGGAAGGAGTACACGCACACGGTCAGCGAAACGCAGACGAACATCCATGTCGCGGAGAACGTCACCGTGGTGACGCCGAAGGAAGTAAAGGCATTCGACTCCCTGTGGGTGCAGGGACAGTTCACGAAGTCCGGGGGAGCGTTCTTTGCCAGTGCCGACCTCTATGCGTTTGCGCTATTCCGCGCTCCCCAAGGTCTGACGTTTGTCGTGCCGATGACCGATGACGGACTCGACTTCGACAAGGCTGCGAACGACGGGGTGTACACCGGCAGTCTCAACTTGGAGTTCGCCTATCGCCAACTCCTGAAGGAGAAACAGGACGTCTACGGCGTGTGGCGTGTGTATGTCTTCGCGCAGGATGTGAACAGGACGAAGCCGGGGACACCGCCCCACATTGCTGCGCAGCACATCGGCGGGGTCTTCGTGGCCAGCGCGATCGAGATCACCTTCGACCCGTCGCTTCCCTGCCCGCTCAAGGCACAAAGCACGATCACCGTCGTCTGAAGGGTCGGTCGCGCAGCGCACGCTGCGCGGCGGGCGTGTCAGCGGGCCATATTCCTGTCCAGCAACCTTACCAGCAAGGAGGCATCATGAGTCCACTGATCGGCCGCATCGTTGTGCAACCCCCCGTGCCGCAACCTGGGGCGACCGTGCGCGTCGAAGTGTTGGGCAGCGATGAAGCAGGTCCCGACCAGGCGATCGCCGACGTCACGATCAACGGCATCCCAGGCTCGGTGCAGTTTCTGCAGTTTCCCAGCAGCGGCTTGCGCAAGCTCTTGGTCGTCGCGCGCTCGAAGGACGGCCAAGCGCAAACCGAAATTGCCACGGTCGATGTGCAAGGCCCTCCGGTGAAGTTCAAGTCGCTGCGCGGCAAGGAAGACATTGCGATGGTGAGCGTGACGCAGTCAGCCCAACAGCCCTACGAAGCGGTGCTGACGCTCGGGTCGTTCATCGACGTGCGCACGCCGCCGCCAAAGTCCCAGGGCCTGACCGTGGCGCCACCTCGCATCGCCATGGCGCTCAAGGACCTGCGCTTGACGCAACGCAAGCCGGCGACAGCCTTGTCGGCGATGTTCGAGGCCAGTGCGCGCCGTCCGCTGCAGGTGCAGAGCCGCCGGCTGACTCGCTTGGTCTCGCGGCGCTGCAAGGGCCCTGCGCATAGCAAGGATGGCGCGGCGCCGGCAACCAAGTCGGTGCGGAATCTGGCTGCAGCACGGACCATGGTCTCGGCGGTCTACGATCTGGGCAACCTCGATGTCGGCAAGGTGCTTGGCGGCAAGGGCGAGTCTGGGCACGGACCAAAGCAGGAATACGCCTGGGACTTCGGCGACGGCACAACCGCTGTCACACGCACGCCCACCGTGCGGCACGACTACTTCCCGGCCATCGACCATGGTCACGGCACCGGCCAGTTCGTCGTCAGCTGCACCGCGCGCCACTCGGGCGTGAGCGTGAAGCGGACCTTGACCATCCAGTCGGCCTACAAACTTTGCAAGCTGCGCGGGACCATCGTGCCCCATGTCATCAGCGACCTGTATGCGCACAAGCGGTACTGGCTGCTGAGTTCATCGTTTGTCGCTTACAACGTCGAGGCCGACCCCTTGGTGTTGGACCGCATGTCTGTGACCGCGCTGCCCGAGAACCCCGATGCGCCAGCCTTGCCGCGGCCGTATGTTGCGCTGGAACAGCCCATCGTTGTGCCACCAAGCTCGAACGCGGTAGTCGGCGTCAATATCCCGTTCATCGTCGGCACGCCGGGCGTCAGCCAACTCGCGCATGACGTGAAAGGATTCACGGTGCTATACGCGGGACACTGCGGCGATGCGCCGGTGCGCTGCAGCGTGGTGTTCGACGTGCCGGTGACTGAGTGGTCAGTCAAGCCCAGTACACCGGTCCCGGGCGATGTGCCCGACCTGGAGCGCGAGCCCTGGCCATGGGAAATCGTCGAGCGGGCAATCAATCAGCTGATTCGAGAACCCGACTCAACCGTCGCCCCGGAGCAGGTGCTCATCGACCGTAGGACGGGCACCGTCGCGGTGGCGCATTCCGGGCTGGATCCGGCGCCCGCAGCTGCGCGTGACCGGATCCTGCGCCTGCTGGACGCGGTCTACGTCGCGCATCACGACGCCGCCCAGTCCTACCGGCAAAACCGCTCGGTGCATGCCGCGCAGTTCCGCAAGCGGACTTCCTCGCTGGCCGTGCCGCGACCCTTGTTCGGTAGCGGGCGCAGCATGCAGGCCCTGACTGGCGGCCCGCCCGAGCCCGGGGCGGTGACCGAAGGCGCAATCTGCGATCCCGACAACCTCGACGAAGACCAGCTGGATCAGGCCGACCAACAGCAACTCGTCTGCCAGCGCACTGACGAGGTGATGGAAGTCTTGATGCCGGCGCGCTGGATGAACGCACGCAAGGGCGACGTGATCCTGTCGCCCGGCGGCGAAGGCATCATCGGTGGGCTGATGCTAAACGTAACGCCCGAGCAGTGGTACAGCCACAGCGGCATCATGACCCGCAACTTCGACGAAATCACCCACAGCACTGGCAGCCAGGCGAGGCTGATGGACCACCTGCGCGGCATCGCCGACGGGTCCGATGGCTTTGAGCCACAGATCCTGAAATACATTTGGCCCGGTGCGATCACTCAGACTGTCGAGAACTCCATCGACGGGGAACCGTTCCCAGATCCCGAATACGATAAGACGTACAGTGTCTCGGCCTTCGGACCGCTGACGGTCGGCGTCACGCACAACGACCAGATGAAGATGATTCCGCCGCTGGTTCTCAAGCCCGATCCGATGCAAGAGACCCCGGCTGTCCGCTCGGCACTGCACGCGATTGCCACCGACGCCCGCGCCGACGCGGGTCGGCCGGGCATGGTCGGCAAGTACCACTACCGCTGGTACTGCTACACCGACCCGGCGATTGGGCAGGGCGCGCCCGAAGGCAGCGACGCAGGCTGGGCGACGGGCACGCACCCGTCCGTGTGCTCGTCGTACATCTGGCTGCACGCCCGGTCACGCATGGCTAAGCTCGAAAGCGGGCAGCCGCTTGTCACGCCCACCGATCTGGAGCCGTCCGACGTGGCCGGCGGTGCGGCGGTGCGGCCGGTGACGCAGGAGGGCTTGTACATGTATGCCGCCGCCGAGCGGCGGACCGCTGGCGAGTGGCTCTACAACACGATCTACAACCAGGCGTATGACAAGGCCGGCTGGTTGGGCAACATCCTCACCGACGCAGCCGACGATATCTCCAACCAATTTCTCAATGCCTTCGCCAGTGACGACACCGACGGCAAAGACAGCGACGCCTGGCGTCAGACACGTGATGCCGATGCCGTGTCGCCGGACGATATGATGTGGTGGGACGGACCGGACCGCGGAGGGCTGTATGGCTATGTCGAGCCGGCAAAATTCCGCGAGACACGCGTCGAGACCTACACCGTCAGCCGCTGGAAGAAGGTGCTCAGCCGCGGCGATGTGCATGGCCGCGTGTTCGACGCGGGCCAGCCGGTCGCCGGCGCGATTGTGCAGGTCTACGAAGGCAAGACCGACTTCACCGACGGTGCCGGCCAGTACGAACTGGCCGATGTGCCTCTGGGCGACTACCAGCTAAAGGCGTCGAAGGTGATCGACTCGGTGCTGAAGGCGGCGCAGGTAAACCTTTCGGTGAACGCCGCCGACGTCACAGTCGACCTGACCTTGCAGGCCCCACCCGAGCGCTACCGTATCGCCCAGTTGTTCATCGACTTTTGGGGCCGGGACGAAGAGACCTGGGCCGACGACGAAATACACGACCCCGGCCCGGAATACTTTGAACTCTATCTTGGACCCGACAAACTCATCAACACTGCATACCGCACCTACAGATGGGGCGGTGAGATGCGGGTCGAGTACTCCATCACCGTGCGGCTGCTGGTCAACAACACGATCGACGTCGAGGTGCAGGGTCTGCTGTACGAAGGCACAAGCGAAGACACGACGGACCTCGACGGAACCGGCTCCACCACCTTCCAGGTAGGGGTTGGCGCCACGGCCGGCGCCACGCTGACCATCACCAACACGCAGGAAGACGATGCCGACGAAGGACAGCTGTCGATCTCGGTGAAGAACGTGCGCAACAGTGCATAGGTGGGTGGCCTGGCAGGCCGTTTTCACACAACCATTCCGGGCCAGGGCACAAGGAATTCAAATGCCCGTTTGACAATCTGGAGGCGGACCATGACGTGGTTATAACAACGCTGAATCTCATTGCCGTTCGAAGCCTACCGTACGACGACCGCAACCCTGCGACACTGACCGGCGCGGCGTTCTCCCGATCCGTCGATTGATCGGAGAGTACACACTGCTCTTCGGCATGGGATGTCGCGGTACCGCGGGGCGGCGCCAGCGACAGTTCCAGTCGATCCAGGCTGGCAATCCGGTCTCCCCCGGTGTAACGCTGACCTTGAACGTCCGGCTCCGCGTAGTCCATTTCGCCGCTTTGTGTCGACACCGGCAATCTGATCGTTGCCGCACTGAACAGCGCCCCGTTCCAGGTCGCCTCCATTTATGCGGCTGAACCGAGGGAGAGCAGCTTTACGCCGTCTGGCCGCAGTTCGCCCTTGGGCGACACGTGCCGGTAGAGCGTCTGCCGGGTAATCCCGAGTTCTTCGCAGAGATCGCCCACCTTGGTTTCCGGTTGCCCCATGCTGGCCATCGCCAGGCGTAGCTTGGCGGCGGTCATCTTGAAGGGGCGCCCCCCTTTCCTGCCGCGAGCGCGCGCCGAGATAAGTCCAGCGACTGTTCGCTCGGAAATCAACTCACGCTCGAACTCGGCCAGCGCGGCAAAAATACCGAACACAAGCTTGCCGGCGGCAGTCGTCGTGTCGACCGCCGCACCGTGACCGGTCAGGACCTTCAGGCCCACGCTACGCGCAGTTAGGTCGTGCACGGTGTTGATCAGGTGGCGCAGATCACGGCCAAGCCGATCGAGCTTCCACACGATCAGCGTGTCCCCTTCACGAAGCGCCTTCAGGCAAGCAGCCAACCCTGGGCGATCATCGCGCCTGCCCGAGGCCAGATCCTCGTAAAGGTGCGCAAGGCTCACACCAGCGGCGATGAGCGCATCGCGTTGCAAATTGGTGGACTGGGATCCGTCCGCCTTCGATACCCGCATGTAGCCGATCAGCACCTTTTCACCCGTCACGTATACGTTCGATTATGTGACAGTGTGGGTTGGAAAGTTCTGATCGTCAAATTTTGTCACTTAACCCGTCATTCATACTAAGGAATGCAAAGGGTTCGCGAGGAACATAATGTGACAGAAATTCCGGGGGAATGCCCTCCTGGGCAAACGTGTCGCGCAAGCGATCCAGGGACTCGGGGTCGCGCCGCCCATAAGACGCCAGCGTGAACAGTGAGCGGGCCGTTTCGCAATTATGTCGGGCCTCGGCGATAGCCTCGTTGAGCGCCTTGACCGCCTCCCGCCAGTGATCGACAGGCTCAGGCTTACGTTTCTTCTCGGGCAGGCCATTGGTGAACCCGGTGTGCGGCTCCGACAAGAACAGTGCTCCCAACTCCCCGTGTGGACGCACCACGCTCGATTCGATCAGCTCGATGGCGGTAGCCGCCGCCTCCAGCATTTGTAACTGCACCGCCGGGGCCAGAATCTCGTAGGGACGCCACTGGCTTTGTCCAGCGCGCAGTAGATGGCCGCAGCACGCCCAGACATGGCGAATGCTCCAGACGCAAGGCCCGCACTGCGAGAGTGGCGTGTTCAGCTCATCGAGCAGGGTGCGCAGCAACCGAAACCAGAGGCCGGCATGAATGCGTCGGCGCGGCAGCTCGACGTAACCCGTCGTCAGCGCCTGCCAAGTACGTCGGTCCATTGCCACCATCGCGTCGCTGGCCGTGCGTGGGGCCGCATCGGCGTTTTCCCAGCCGAGAAACTGCCCCGGCACGCCACTATAGGATTCCAGCCAGCAGCCATGTTGCGGGCAGCTCAGCATCAACGGCAATTTCCACGCGAGCAGTATGGCTTGATCCTCCGAGTCGTTCAGGCAAAGCGGGCAGGCGCGGTGAATCGGCTGGCTTGGCAGCCAGGCGCGCCAGCTCGTGATTGATCTCGTCTTGCGGCCGCGTCTCGGCAGCAATAGCGAGAACTGGAACGCATAGGTTTCCAGCGCGTCTGGAATCCGGGAATCGAGGCTGTCCAGCAGCCACGGCACCCAGCCAGCGAAACTCATGCAACGCAGCCGCTCCAGCTCAATGCCGCTGCGCAGGGAGAGGGCCGTCAGCAGCGCCGGAGGTGGCGCAGTATCCAGGTCATCGACCCGGCCGTGACCAAGGTCGTGCTCCAGCAGGTCATACAAGTCCATCTGGTAGCGGGCGGCGACACGCTGGAGCCATGAGGACAAGGCTTCGCCTTCCCTGGGAGCAGGATGCAGCGGCCAGCGTGCTGCCGGTTTCACATCAGTTCCCGCTCGAACTGCCGACGCCGCTCGCCAGGGCCGGTGTAATCGGCCATGCTGAGCGTGCGGTGATTGATCGCTTCTTCACCGCTTTCCAGGGCGGCGACCGCCGCCGCCATCAACAGGTGCGCCAATTCACCAATGGTGCCTTCGCTGCGCGTGAGCAGGTAACGGGCCATATCCGGCGTGGCAATTGGGGAAGGCCGCCGCAGCGGGAGCGACGCGGCAAAACTGGCCAGCAGCGAGCAGCAATCGTCGTTGGCCTCCCACAGCGGCAGCATCATGGGCTCGAAGCGGTTCTCCAACTGGTCGTCCGACCGGATCGCCAGATAGGCGTCGCGCGTGCCGACACCGACCAGCGGGATGCGCAGCTCGTTGCCGAGGAAGCGCAGCAGGTTAAGGAATTCCCGACGGTTGACGCTGTTGCCGGCCAGGACGTTGTGCAGTTCATCGATCACCAACATGCGCACGCCGACCTTGCGCAGCAAGGCCAGCGCCAATTGCTCCATTTCCGGCAGTCGTGGGCGCGGGCGCAAGGGAGCGCCCATCGCGGCGAGCAGTGCGACGTAGAAGCGGATCACCGAAGGCTCGGACGGCATCTGCACGACAAGCACCGGAATGTGCTCCTGGTCGGCGTCGGAGCTGGCCGGATGCGTGCGCCGGAATTTCTCGACGATCATCGACTTGCCGTTGTTGGTCGGGCCGATCAGCAGCAGGTTAGGCATGCGCTGCTTGTTCGGCCACGCATACAAGGTTTCCAGCCGGTTCAACGCCTCGACCGCGCGGGGATAGCCGATCCAGCGGTCGGCGCGAAGGCGCTGGATGCGCTCGTCCGCCGGCAGCCGAGCCAGCCCCTGCACCGCCGGCAGCAGGTGGGATAGGTCGATGATGGGATATTCGTCCACGGCTACCACTCCTCAATCTGGTCGAACGGTTTGGCGGGCGGCAAGTTGTCTGCCTGCGCGGCCGCAACGTCCGTTTCTGGCGGAGTCAGCTTGTCCGGCGGAACCAACGCCTTGAGGTGTTGGCGTCGATCCGCATCGCGCCGCGCCTTGCGCGTGGCCTTCTGTGCGGTGGTCACGATCTCGCGCATCTGCCCGATCATGCGGAACAGCGCCGATTCATCCACCTGCTCGCGCCCTTGCTGCCGCAATTTCGCTAGCGCCTGCCTTTGTTCCCATAGGGTGACAGCCGGGTGCGACAAAGTACGGTAGGGGACTTCCAGGTAATGCTGCCCCTCCGGTTCCAGCACCCAGATGCGGCTTATGTCGCGCGGGTCGCGCCGGATCAGAAAGGACGGCCAGCGCTCACGCCGTGCGATCCACGGCTTGAGCGCGTCGGCGTAGTAGTGAATGTGGTCGATGACGAAGCCGGTGCGGGTCAGCGTGCGGCGGAGGATGGGCAGGAAATCGACCAGAAAGGCAGTGGCGCGGGTGACGACGGCCGGCACACCGATGCGGGCCACCGCCTCGGCCCAGCGCGCTTCCGGCGGCTGAAGCAGACCGTTGTGCACGGAGCCGTGGTAGGTGCCGACCGCCAATGTGAGCCAGCGCTCCAGCTCGCGCAGCGTCAGGGCGGCCTTGTTTTCGGAATCGTAGTCGCCTCGCTGGTCAGGGTTGGAGAAGGTCGTTCCCGGCAGTTCGTCGTGGATCATCTGCATCGCCGTGCCGATGATCCGTTCCACGATGCCGCCATAGTGCGGCTGCCCGAGCGGACGATAGCCCAGCCGGATGCCATGTTGCTCGCAGCCACGGCGCAGGGCTTCGCTTTTGAACTCGGCCGCGTTGTCCAGATAAAGCAGCTTGGGCTTGCCGCTCATCGGCCAGTCCATTTCCACATTCAGCCCTTCCAGCCAGGGACGCTTGTCGCAGGCGACATGCGCAAGGCACAGGCCGACCGAGACGGCGGACGGGGCTTCCAGCGTGACAACCATGCCGAGCACGCAGCGGGTAAACACGTCGATGGCGATGGTCAGGTACGGGCGGCCAATCGGTTGCCGGTCGCGCTCGTCGACCACGATCAGGTCGATGACTGTGTGGTCGATCTGTACCTGCTCCAGCGGAGCCGTCACGGCAGGAGGCTCGCCGCCGGCACCTTGCAGGTCGCGAGATGCATCCTGGCCTTCCCGCCGGCGAGTGACCTTGCGCGGATCGAGGCCGGCGATCCGCAAGGCCACGGTATTGCGCGACGGCACTCGGAGCTTTTGTGTTTTGCAGGCCTGCGCGACGTCGCGGTGGAGTGCCGCCAAGGTCCGTTTCTGCTTGGTCAGGAAGCGCTTTTGCAGCAACTCGCGGATGATGCGCTCGACCGATTCAGGCAAGCGCCCCTTGCCTTTGCCTCCATCGGACTGGCCAGGCACCAGATCCGTCACGAGGCCGCTACCCTGCTTGGCGCGGCGGATCAGGACATAAACCTGCCGCCGAGACAGGCCAAGCGCCTGCGCTGCGACATCGGCAGCGTGATGGCCGACCACTTCGAGCGCAGCCAGTGGCCCGATGATTTCCGTTCGATGCCGGGCTTGTGCCCACGCCTCGTCGGCCAGGGTGGCCACCCCGTGCTCGGTGATCGGTGATGTGTCTGACGCCATGCCCAAACCTCGCTTTGGTGCACACGAGTATTGAGCATAGTCGAGGTTGGTGCAGCCGACTGCTGATATCGGTCTGTTAGAAGCGGGGTGCACAACAGCCGTTACGCCCAATCAATTGGTGCAGTCGTCTTCTGAAAATGACAGCGCCGGTTGCCTTGGCGGGCTTGTCACAAACCTACGTTTTCAAGAAGAAGGAAACCGCATGCCCCGCCGTTCGATCCTCTCCGCCGCCGAGCGCGAAAGCCTGCTGGCGTTGCCGGACACCAAGGA
>Ga0268298_10005790_pt1 | contig 11459 bp, 7 predicted proteins | sample WWTPWeurt_MetaG_FD_194462 | JGI IMG/M metagenome (GOLD analysis project Ga0268298, IMG submission 194462) | Activated sludge microbial communities from WWTP in Nijmegen, Gelderland, Netherland - WWTP Weurt | ecosystem: Engineered > WWTP > Aerobic digester > Activated sludge | place: Netherlands... | reverse complement strand
ATTTAGTTTTTTGTCAGACCAGGAAGATTGAATGTCGTAAATTAATCTCGTGGTGGTAGTGGGTTTGCTGCCATCGAGGTTGTTGGATTGTGTGCCAAATTTTAAAGAAGTATTTAGTTTGTTTTGAAGCAATCCAAAAGTGGTAAATGCCTGGATGTCCATGATGTCGCGGTTAAAAAAATAAGCTCCGAAAGTTTCAAAATCGGAATCTATTCTGTTCAGTGAAATACCGGCATTAAAGGTCTTTCCTTCATATCCCACAGAACCTTCCAAAGCATTGCCATAGTAACTGGTGGTTTTCTTCTTCAATAAAAAATTCGTTATGCTTTTGTCTGCTGCATCGGCATCGAGCGTGTTAGGGGATACTCCGCTGTTGGTAAAATCGAATTTGACTCTAAATTTTTCAAAGAATAATTTTTGAAGTTGTATACCGAGTACCAGGTTTGCTTCCGGACTGACTTGTTTTGAATAACCGGCAGGAATGTCTATGGATTGATTATCATCTTTTGCCGTAAAGAGAATGACATCCACTGAAGCCTTATCATCTCCATAACCAATCTTGGTTCCCCATCCGATCCGCTGATATACAGGTAAATTTGGGGTAGCCAAAGATAAATTAATCGGTTCTGCTTTGGCAATCCTGCCGTACATCGCACCGAACCTGATTTTACCGGGCTCCAACATCATGCCTGCACCAAAAAAATTCAAGTTGCTCATCGTGTATTTTGAAAAATTCATGGAACGGTGACCAAGATGCAACTTTGCCCATTTATAGTAAGGGCTGATCCCTATTCTGGCAAAACCATTTTTTCTATTGTTGATGTTGTTTTTTAAAGATTCCTTCAAATCAGAAATGCTAGGGTAGGACTTACTGGTATTTTTTGCGGTCAACACCATGGTAAAGGGTAGGTCTATCTGGTAGATTTTTACATTGACGTTCGCATTGATGGTATAAAAGAAGGGGTCTTGTCGCAAAGGACCTCCATTGGCATCATAGGATCGCAAATTAAGGGATAGCCCCCCTCCCAACTGGAATGGATCTCCAAAGGAGTAGAAGTCTTTAAAAAAGCCACTCAGAGTCTTTTTTAATCCCCCTTTATCCAACTGCTCAAGGTTCTCCAAGGAGCTTATCTGGCTGCTCAGGCTGCTTAGCCAAAGACTACAATTAACCAGAATACACAATACCCGTTTGATCATTATTCCAAATTTTAAATTCTTGGTTAATTGCTTGACTAAACCACCAACCTTTTCACATAACTTTTCAAAGATAAATTTATAAGCGCTTTTTGGATTGGGATTTATAAAAATTCAATTTGTTCTGAATGACCCAATATTTGATCTGAATTTCAATAATCTGATCTTTTTTTAATTGTATGGCATCGTTTTTCCCTGGTTTCACTCCCAAGGTGAGCTGAGCATAATATTCTTGAATATAGGATGACCGATATTAAGTCACGACAAGTGCAACATGGTGAATGGCTCACATATTGCTAACTTAGGTATGTAACGCTTCATCATATAATTATCGAATAAGAAATTCAGATAGGCCTTTTTCATTTTAGCGTTAAGAAATGAAAATAGCCTGGATTTTTTTTGATTCTTTTTTGTATCAATACAAAAAAGAACAAGGATAATAAGATGGTATTTAGTACAACTTTAGTGAATGACGGGATCCACCAAACTGGTTTTTCTCCAAATTTTTGATTGCCCATTTATTTCAAGATTGCCGACTGTTCTGAGTAATAAAGTTTTCTTATTTTGATTTTATCGGTATCCAAATTTCTTCTTCCGAATTTGGGTCGTTGTTTTTGTATTTGTCGCCCAAAACTTCAAAATGAGGTCTGTCATCTAATTCATAGTCTGAGCCCGGCAACCAGTTGCCAAAAATGTGCTGGAATATGGAATTATCCGTACTCATACCTTTATAGTCAAACACGGCATAAAGTCCACCAGGCAAAACATAGGTTTCCATTCCTATTGGCACTTTGTTAAAGTCAGAAACCTCAACAGTGGCCCATTTTTCAAACTCGGAAGTAGGATTAAAATCTGCAAAGTGCTTGGGTTTATACACTTGCATGGAGATCAAATCCTTTGTAAGACCATTGCTGATTTCTCTGCGCCTGGGCATAAACGATTGCCAAAGTTCGGCGGTTCGGTTATGTGCCAAACTCATGACCAGTCGCAGGCCAACTATTTTTTTTTCTTTTAATGTTTCAATTCTTGGATTCATGGGTATGATTTATAACTCAAATTTTACAACATTAAGTGCGTTACTTTTGCAATTTGTGGTTCAAAATATGGGTTTAATATTTATTCTTTCATTTGGACACCGGCTTCTCATAAAATTATAACAGCTACCTCTTTAATTTATTTCCTTGTCTTGCTGATTTACCCAGACCGATGCTTCGTGGACATCTTATAGCCTATATCATCAGTTCCTCCTTCAATTAATCCTTACCCATATACCCCTTTGTAAGTTGTTGCTATAGTCTATATGGTTATAGGTTAGCGGTATTGCATTATTTGTTAAAATTGTTTCAATTTTTTAATCATTTCTTTTGCAATTTCATTTGTAGGATCTAATTGTAAACTTTTTTCATAATTCTTTATCGCTGATATTTTGTCGCCTCTATTCATAAATGCCTCTGCTAAACTATCAAATGCATTAAATGAATTGGGATTAGCAATACAATTCATTGTAAAAATGTTAATAGCTTCATCATATTTGTTTTGCGATAATTGTTCGTAGCCTTTTCTATTTAACAGATATTCTAAAACATCTTTTTTTGAGGGTCTATTTTGATATTTTAACTTAGCAGCTTCTAGTCCTTTATTCAAAATTATTTCAACTATTTCTTGTGAAAAAATTTGATTGGTTTTATTGTCAGGTTTTGGAATAGTTGGTGTGTAATTTTTCTCAAAAATTATTTTTGCTATTTCAAAGTTAAGTTGGTCTGTACCTTGGAATGTTTTATTTGACATCAAAATCAAAGTTGTCTTTTCATCAATAAATCGCATACAGTCTGCATAAAAAATATTATTTGTGCCATTATGCCAAACACGATAAGTATTTCTATTTGTCTTATAAACATCCCATCCATAGGCATAAATAGAATTACTGTTTTCGTTTGCTCTGATGGAAGGATGATATAACTTTTCCTTTGCTTCATTGGATAGAATATTTTCTGTCATCAGAGATATATGCCATTTAAACATATCTTCTGAATTGGAAAGTATTCCACCATTTCCAAATAAATGTAAGAAAGGTGCTTTTTCATTCCACTTTTTTTCTGTTGGTTTCCCCCATATTATATTATTTTTGCCATAACCAACTGCAATTAAATCGGTGTCAAAGTTAGGTCTGCTATAACCCGTTTTCTCCATTCCTGATGGTTTCCATAAGTTCTCGTAAAGGTATTGTTCATAAGTTAGTCCTGAAACTTTTTCAATAATAAGAGCAAGCAAACTATATCCTATATTAGAATACAAAAAATCTGTACCGACTTTAAATTGTAAAGGTGATTTCATTAACGTATCCATAAAATCTTGGTCACTAATTGGTGCATAGTCTTCGCCTATTTCGCCAACTAACCCAGATTGATGTCTTAATAAATCGTGAATTGTGATAGTTGATTTATCGACTGGGATATTTTCAAAGTATTTGGTAATGCTATCAGAAGTGGATAATTTGCCTTGCATTTCTAATTTTAGAATAGCCGATGCCGTAAATTGTTTCGTCAGAGATCCAATGTCAAAAATTGTATTTGGGGTATTTTTTTCTTTGAGTTCCAAATTTCTAAATCCATAACCTTTTGAAATGAGTTTGTTTCCATCAATTTCTACAAGTACTGTTCCGGAAAAACCAGCTTTTTCAAATTCAGTTAGGAACGTCTCAATTTGCTTTGTTAATTTAGATGTATTTTTTTGTTGTGCAAACGATATAGTATAAACAAGCAAAATCATGAATAACGTAACGAATATTTTTTTCATTTTTTGTCTGTTAATACTAATTTTAGAACTGTCCTTTTGCATTAGCCAAAATGTCAGACGGTGAAATTACTATATTTTTTATTTATAAATCCTAATAATACTTTGTATAATTTTATATAACTCATTTTTAGTATGAGGTAGTTCCATGTGTTCTTGATACCCGTGAATATCCAAAAACTAAGGATAGCCAACTTATAAAATTTAAATACCTTGAAAACGATTATCCTAAAATGAATTCCTCACAGGTTTCTTATAAGTTTAAAGATGTATCATGCAATATCACACTCACTTTATTTCTCCACTACAAGTTTTTTAGTTCCAATAAAATTAGCTGCCTGAATTTGCACAACATAAGCTCCCTTGTTAAAATCTTCCGTGTTTACTTCTACCTTTTTTGTTGCACTTGCGCTTGCTGAGTAAATTAATTTTCCATTAATATGCATGATAGTTACTAGAATTTTGTGTTGGTTGCTACCTAAATCGATGATGAGATGGTTGCACATATTTTATTTACTTTCGGAGATTTGTACAGGGAGTCTATGGTAAGTGTACGTACAAATTTCTGGTTTAATAGTAAATTTGGTTTCATTTGATGCTTCGGAATTATTGGCAAAGGAAAAAAGTTCCCAGGACAATATTTAATTGTTCATTTGTACCTCAAGGGTAACTTTTAACCATAAATACCCCAAAGTTCCTGCAGCCAGTGATGCTATAAGAATGGCAATTTTTGATTGCAAGATGAGTGCGGGATTGTCAAAAGCAAGTAGCGTAATGAAGATTGACATTGTAAATCCAATGCCGGCAAGAAGTCCCACCCCGAAAACTTGTTTCCATTTGATATCTGCGGGTAATGCGCACAAACCTATTGAAACAGTCGTAAGGCTAAAGAGAAAAATTCCAATTGGTTTGCCTAAAATTAACCCCGCAAAAATTCCAATACTGTTTGGTTGGGTTAATCCTGTCTCCCACCCGGCCTGAATGGGAATGCAAGTATTGGCCAATGCAAACAAGGGAAGGATAAAAAATGCCACAGGTTTGTGGAGCCAATGTTGCAAAATGTACGAAGGTGATTTTTCACCACCCTCACCAAAAGGTATTGCAAATGCTAATAAAACACCTGTAATCGTCGGATGAATCCCTGATTGTTGCATAAAATACCACATCACGACACCGCCAATAACATAAGGAATTAGGTTGTGAACTTTCAATCTGTTTAAGATGAGTAACAACCCAAATATTCCAAATGCTAAATACAAGTTTGAAAGTACCAATGTACCCGTATAAAAAATGGCAATGATAATGATTGCACCCAAATCATCAATAACCGCTAACGCAGTCAATAGAACTTTAAGGGATGCGGGTACACGATTGCCTAAAAGGGAAAGGATGCCGATTGCAAACGCAATATCTGTAGCCATTGGAATGCCCCCTCCTGATTGTGTTGGTGTTCCGTAGTTGAATAATAAAAAAAGTCCTCCAGGAATGACCATGCCGCCCAAAGCTGCAAAGAAAGGAAGTGAAGCATTTCTGAGGCTTGAAAGCTCTCCGATGTAAATTTCTCGTTCAAGCTCCAGGCCAATGAGCAAGAAGAAGATGGTCATAAGTCCGTCATTTATCCAATGTGTTGAACTGTGTCCGGCAATTTGAATATGCCAGAATTGAATATAAATGTCTTTGAGGAAATAATTGGCAAGTAAAAGTGAAAGGGCAGTGCAAGCTATTAGCAAAATTCCACCTGCCTTTTCGCTCTCAAAAAATTCGGTAAATAGCTTAGTTAATTTCATTTTTCTTTGCTGTCATGAGTCCAAACATCATCACCAAGACAGATAGAATGATGGTTTGTATGATCAATGATTTATTAACAAGTGAAATGCTTTGGTCAGGCTGGATAGCCAGGAACAGCAATATAGTAATGAGTCCTCTGGGTGCCACATAGAGAAGTGGAGAGGCGGGAATTTTTGAAAACATAAAGGCTATCCATCTCACTAAGACAATAAGTAGTATTATAGCAGCTGCCCAAGGGATTGTAACTGGATTTAGTATTTCGTTTGCTTCCATAAGGAAACCGAATAAGAGAAAAAAAAGTGCCCGGATAAGGAAAGTGGCCTCTGATGTTATTTCTTTGAATTTCTTTACTTCCATATCCAATTTTTCCGGTCGCAATTTCTCTATCCATTTGAATTGTTTCAACTCATCCAGGTTGCCCAGAAATAATCCGAAAACAAGGATAAAGATTAAGCCTGGTAAATGATAGACCTTTGAAATGGCATAAATGAGAATAACCATTAAAATAATGGGGGTGTAAGTGATGTGATGTTTTATGCGACTTAATAAAAATGAAAGTCCCAAAACAGCAAAGAATGATATTGCAATGATAAGCAGGAATTGTAATGCAAAGTTTTGGAAGGATTGCGCATTGATTATATAGTTAAGTGCAATGAAATTAAAAAACAACACGCCAAAGATATCAGACAAACTACTTTCATAAATAATAAATTCTTTGTTGAAAGCAGATAAGTTTCTGACACTTGGGATGGCGATCGCACTGCTTATAACGCAAATTGGAATTGCATTAACTAAAGCTATTTTAAGGGAAATATGCTCAAAGTTTTGGAATAAAAGCGCAACAATGAATGCTAAAGCAAGCATTGGAAGTAATGCATTGAGTGATGATTTTTTAATTAATGACAGTTTGGATTTATTAAGCTCAAGCTCTAATGAACCCTCCAAAACAATTAAGATTAGGCCAATGGTTCCAAGTATAGGTAATAGTGGATTTAAGTCAGGGATATGTATGTGGAACAAATCCACCGTTTGTTTTACAATCCAACCTAACAGCAAAAGAAGTATGACTGAAGGAATTTTTGTCAGAGCCGAACTGATGTCGAAAATATAAGCCAGCAATAGCAAAATACATATGGTGATGATGATGGTCGTGGTCATTTGTTATTTTGCCAGGTTTAAGAGTTCTGTAAAATTTGGTTCGTGAATTACAATGTCGGCATGATGATTTACCAATTCGTCCTTTGAGCAGAATGCTATACCAAGACCAGCCTCTTTTATCATACAAAGGTCATTCATACTGTCGCCGATCGATATACAATTTTCTTTGGGGATATTGTATTTTTCCAATATGCATAATAGGGCATTGGTTTTGCAAAGAGAATGCTTGCAAATACTTTTTTGACTGCTGAAAAGAAATGATGGAATTTTTACTTCACCGGTACAAATGCTTTTTGAAAATTCAAGTTCATTGGAAAGTGAAAAATCCATTCCTAATTTTATTTTGATATGGTTTGTGATACAGTCGTAACTGTCCGATATAATTCCGACAATATAGCCTCGTTTCTTTAATTCGATAATAATTTCTTTTGTACCTTCAATAATCTTAATGCTGTCCGCTATTTCTATGAGTTCGTTGATTGTTTTACCTTTAAGTAAAGTGGCTATTCGTTTGGTAAGGATGATGGCGTCTGTTTCTGAAGAACGAATGTTCATCAATTCTTTTTTGAAGCCGAATTTGTCAGCACAAACATCTATAAATCTACCTTTCAATAGAGTGTTGTCCATGTCGAACACTACTAATTTGTCAAGTGTGCTTAATTGATTTTCTAAGGCAAATTCCATTTGCGAGCGAATTTCATTCAACACGCCAAGTTCTTCAAAATTGTAATGGGGGTTTTTGGAAGATGCGGCTTTCAGTATGATGGTTTGAGCTACTTCTTTACTCATTTTGCCAAGAGCTTGCCAGGGTTTGCTCTTGTTTTCGAGATATCCGATTTCTATTTCTTTCATCTTTACATTCATCAGGTACATATCAATCAGAATGCCAATGTCCACCCCGTAATCATCCCGAAAGTCTAATTGCTGAAAAAGTGATTTTTTTCCTGCTATCATTCCGCTTAATGGTTGACTGAATCTGAGTAAGTCCGGAAAAAAAATACTGAGGAGCGGTTTCGCCACCAGTTCAGTTACCCTTCCTGCATTCCGATTGAATGCCGATTTTACAAAATCTACTTCTCCCTGTAAAATAGGGTCGGTTAATAATTTTATAGTATAGTGAGGATATGGGTCAATGTCACCATCTAAAAAGGCAACAATTTGATTGTTGGCACATAATACTCCATCTTTCATCGAGGCTCCTTTGCCTAATTTTGTGCTGGTGATAACTTTTGCTCCGTTATCTAATGCAATGGAAACCGTTTTGTCTAAAGACTTGTCGTCCACCACTATAACCTCTGAAACATTTGGTTGTGCTTTTGCAAAGTTCACAACACTGGCAATGTTTTCCTCTTCATTAAGTGTAGGTATTATTACGGTAATCATTTATTTTATTTATTATTATCAAAGTTAACATATGAAATGATCATCACGCCAGAAAAATCCGAATTTCTAAATAAGTTAAACGGAAATGTCAAGCATATATTTTACTCTAACGAAAAGACATTTTTAATTCTAGATTGAATTAATTCATAATTTGATTCAAATACTAAATGCAACTTTTTAGGATAGAATTAAGGACAAGCATTCTTTTTAAAAAGAAATACTAAATTAGATTTTCTCTTTCCAGTATTTGAAATTTTCGGTTAATATTGATTTCGTCCAAAAGTACAAATTGCTCTCATGTCACCATGTTTTAAAGCTATACAATATCAGTAATGTAACAACAAGTCTATAAGCAGAATGAAATTGTATCATCTTCTTGGATAGAATTACTATAATCGTATTGTTAGAGTTAAAACTATACTCAAAAGTGCACTAAGAAAAGGGTTTGGATATCAAACTCTTTTATAGGTGCTTAATGAATTAACTTAAAAAGTCGTGGTTGGTGATTGTGTTTAGGTCATGAAATATTTTCTCCATTATGAAATAAACGAGAATTCTAACTAAATTTGTCATCCATGAAAGGATCTATTTTGCTCATCGCTTTTTTACTATGCCTAGGTAGCAGGGCGAATTGTACAAATTATTATTTCTCTTCAAGCCGGGGGAACGATAATTGGAGCGGCCGTCTTCAAGAGCCCAACGCTTCCCGAACGGATGGGCCCAAAAACAGTTTACAGGCGCTGAGCAATTTGCTGAACCAAACTGTTGGCGCAGGAGACAGTGTATGGATGGCCAGATCTGATGCCTGGACCACTGCTCAAGGCATCGAGCTTAGATCTGCCAATGGATCTTCTAACCAATACCTTTTTTTAGGAGCTTATGGAAATGGTTCTTTACCATTAATTTATTTAGAAGGGCAAGGTAATGTACTGACCTGCAGAGGTTCTGACACGGATCCATCTTCATTTCTACACATCAGCCAAATTGCACTGAGCACCCGCTTGACTGCTAACCGACCAACGGGGCTATGGGTAGGGGAGTCGTGGTATCCCAATAAACCACACCATATTTTATTAGACGGTTTGCAAATCAGTGACTGCAACAGTGGAATGATACTTTACGATCAAGATATCACCGTTCAAAATTGTTTATTCATCAACAATGGAAATGGCAATGCAGGACACGGAATCTTTTGTTCTGCAAAAAATGTCATCATTCGCAACAATGTCTTAGACAATAACGGCAGTGGAAGCGTCTTCGTACACAGCATGTACATCAGTCAATCTGAAAATGTGTTGATCGAGGGTAATGAAATCAAAAATGCAGACGACGGACTAAAGCTAAGAACCACCAATAATCTCATCGTCCGCAACAACATCATCCACGATACCCGCATTCATACCATTCATCTTGGAGGGGATGAGGGAGGGGGTATGCGCAACGTAATTATTGAAGGAAACATCCTGTACAATGCTCCCCAAGGCTTAAGAATCGCTTCAGAATCCGGAAATCAGAGGCTCCTTACTGAAAATGTGATGGTCCGGAACAACCTCTTTCCGGCCATGGTGCAAATCTCATCCAATGGTCCGGTAAAAGATATTTATTTTTTTAACAATCTCTTCCATTCGACCAACAATCAACCGACACTTTTAATTTGTCAGGCAATACAGCCAATCAATGTGCAGATTCGCAATAATATATTTTACAAAATTACTCCTCAGGCCGGACATTCATTAATTACCTTCCAGGCATCGTCTGGTTTGAGTGGTGTGATGCTCGATCACAACCTTTACCATTTTCCTGTTCAGAGTCAAAATCTGATCACGGTAGGAAATCAAAATTTTAGCAGTTTGTCCACCTTTCGCAACCAATATCCAGCGCATGAGCGCAATGGTCAAAATGGCAATCCAAATTTTGTAAATCCACCATTGGACTTTCATTTAAGTGCAGCGAGTTCATTGGCCATTGATCGCGGGGTAGACTTAACTGGAGTAGTAGAATGGGATCTGGATGGGCGTATAAGACCTCAGGATGGTGATGGCAAGGGTGGTGCAGCTTTTGACATTGGGCCCTATGAGTTTTGTTGCTTTACTTCAATTGTTGAGGAGCAAAAGAGTACCGAATTTATTAGACTTACTCCCAATCCTGTTCGTGACAGATTAATTATTAACCACCGAAGTGTGCATATAAGTAGGATTTCGATTTGCACGGTGGAAGGAAGAGAGATTAAGTCTTTTGTTGCTGGACAAGAAACAACGGAACTAGATGTGAATGAACTCTTGCCTGGTTTATATTTCTTGAATGCCATGTCCGTTGATCAGCAGTCGCATTCAATTCCTTTTGTAAAATGGTAACATTATTTTTGCAACTATAGCTTAACAACTTCAGAATCTGACATGGACAGATATTTTGCAAGAAATTATTTTCGTTTATTTATTTTTATCTGCAAGTCCAATTATTTAATCAATATTTTACCCTTGTCAACAACCTGGTTTTTATTCCATACTTGATATATATACATGTTGCCAGGCAAGTCTAAATTAATTTCTGTAATTTGATCAACAATTTTTAAATTATAGACATTCGCTCCTAATAGATTGTAAATTTTTAATTCAGTTGCAACAACATCTTTTTTGTCTAACAGGAATAAGCCATTTGATGGATTGTGGTAAATCATAATGTTGTTTCCATTGTATTCATCAATTGTTTTTACAGGGGACATAATATTAAATGATTTTGAGCATTCAGTGCCATTGTAGCTTGCTTTAAAAGTATATTTGCCGGGAATCGTGGGCAGTTTTTTGGAGGTTCCATTAGCCCTGGTTTTGCTTGCTGTTGATGAAGTATAGCTCCAACTTGCAAAGGTGGATCCATCAGGATTCACAATACTCATTTCAGCAATTTTCCCGGCTATTTCATCCCTGATAAAAATGTAAAATTTTGCAAATCCCGGAGGAAGGCCATTTCCCTGAAACGGAATTTGATAATTGTCACTTTCATTAAGTGTTTCTGTCATCGGACAAGGCGGTAATACGATATCAGTAGTGTTTACAGATACTTTGACAATGGAAGTTTCTGTATAGGGTTTTTGCGCTTCCCACCATGAATTACTGTTCAAGGAATTGCAAGTTCCTGAGAAAGGG
>Ga0268298_10005789_pt1 | contig 11460 bp, 11 predicted proteins | sample WWTPWeurt_MetaG_FD_194462 | JGI IMG/M metagenome (GOLD analysis project Ga0268298, IMG submission 194462) | Activated sludge microbial communities from WWTP in Nijmegen, Gelderland, Netherland - WWTP Weurt | ecosystem: Engineered > WWTP > Aerobic digester > Activated sludge | place... | reverse complement strand
CAACGTGGTGGTAAGCCACGTCTTTCTGACTTGCGCGATTCAGGTTCTATTGAACAAGATGCTGACGTGGTGATGTTTATTCACCGCGAAGATAAGATGAACAAAGACAAAGAATCTGAACGACCAAACATTGCCGAAATTATGATTGAAAAACACCGCAACGGAGCCGTTGGTTCAGCAGAACTCTACTTTGATGGAAAACATGTACGATTCCTTAATCTCGATACCCACCACGCCACTGCCCCTGGTGCCGGCGATGATTTCTAAGTATGAACAACTTGGATAAGCTTATAGCATTATTTGAACGATTTCCTGGTGTGGGAGCGCGGCAAGCGAAACGTTTTGCATTTCATGTCCTTACGATGAGTGATACTGATACCAAAGAGTTAGCAGAGCTTATCGCTGCACTAAAAGGCAGTGTTGTTGAATGTAGTAGTTGTCACCGCTTCTATGCAGCGCAATCTGGAACTGCTTGTACTATTTGCACCTCCCCAAATCGTAACCACGACCGACTACTCGTTGTGGAAAGAGACTCTGATATACAAGCCATTGAGCGAGCCGGAGTATACGACGGACTCTATTTCGTACTCGGAGGAACGGTACCACTCTTGAACACCTCTGACTCCAACCGTGTCCGTGCTGGCGCACTCAAAGCCACCGTTGAAACTCGACTCCCGCACGGACTTTCAGAAATAATTTTTGGGTTCTCGGTTAATCCTGACGGTGAAAATACCGCTCGCTTTGTTGAGTCAATTATTCGACCCCTTTTAGTTGGTACCGCGGTACATATATCATATTTAGGAAGAGGACTTTCTACTGGTAGTGAGCTTGAATACGCTGATCCCGAAACCATCAAAAACGCTCTACAAAATCGCTCGACTCATGACGTTGCATAAAAAAACCTCTCGGATGAGAGGTTTTTTTATTAGATGGCGTCAATTCGGATTTCAGCGTAGTGCTGACGATGTCCAATTCGACGATCGCGGTTGCTCTTTGCCTTGTAACGAATGATGGTAAGCTTCTTACCCTTCTCCTCACCTAAATAAGTTGCCTTCACGGTAGTACCAGTGGTTGGAGTACCGATTTTTGCTGTCGAACCATCGTCGGTCATGAGTACTGAATCAAATTCAATAACATCACCTTCCTTATGATCACCAAGCAGCTCCACGAGGAGCACATCACCAACACGCACAACATACTGCTTTCCGCCTGTGGCGATAACAGCAAATGGTGCGGTATTCTTTGTTTCTGTAGCCATATGTAAGTTTAATACATCCTGCACTTGCTTGGTTTTATCTATATAGCACAGATAAAACCTTTCACTCGTTCGGCTGTAGTGGCGCTATAGTACAAGAAATACCAATATTTTGCAATACATCAAACAGTAGCCTGCAACTGACTCAAAATAGCCCTATAACTCCTCTTTTCCGTGTGGTGCGTCGAGAGTAAGCACATCCACCCCAATTGCTTCGCCTGTAATTCGAGTAACATCTTTATCGATTTTCCCTAATTCCTTATACCCAGCATTATAATGACTTACTGTCGTCTCCAGCGTTTTACCTAATTTCTGATAATACGCTTCGTAATGTGTAAGATGACCAGAAAGTTTTTCTACGTTTTTTATAATATCTTGCGCGCGTTCTTCAATTTCCAGAGCCTTCAACCCCTGTAGCACCGTCTGCAAATACGCCAAAAATGAAGTTGGGGAAACAATGATTACTTTATACTTACCCGCGGCTCGCTGAATGAGATTTTCTTCCCCTGCGCCCACTTTGTTAGAAAGTAAATCGTAGTAGATTCCTTCATGTGGAATAAACATAAACGCGAAGTCAGTCGTCTTTTCAAGGGGACGGATGTACTTGGCAGTTTCAGCAATGCGCAACTTTAAATCATTTACAAATGCTTTTTCATGCAGCACCTTGTCCGCGCCATCTGCCGCTTCCGCAAACCGATTATAGTTATCAAGAGAAAATTTTGAATCAATCGGGATTACCTTTCCTTTCACGAACACCACGGCATCAACAATGTTGCCATCTGAAAAAGCGTACTGCATCTTAAAACTCTCTGGTGGGAGTACATTCTGCAGCACTGTTTCAAGATAGTACTCGCCAAGGACGCCACGTTGTTTAGGATTTTTGAGAATATTCTGCAATTCCTTCAGTTGGTCTGCTACTTGAAATACTTGTTTAGAACTCTCCCCTACTTCAGTAACCCCTTTCACCACATTACGAAGTTGTTCGTTCACCTCACGATTAATTTCTTGAATCAATTCCCGACTCTCTTTAAACTGAGCACGACTTCCTTCTTGCATGGTTTTGTTTGCATCATGCAAACGGCGGTCGAGTGTTCGAGACAAATCATGAAGCTGCTGTTGCAAAAGCAGCATCGCTGCTTGCTCTTCTTTTTTATCACCACGAGGCAGCATAAGTTTGTACACCACAAACACGTTACCAATAAGCAAGATGACCACCAACGAAATAAGTACCATTTCCATATAGCGCACATCATACCATCTTTACTAATTCATGTTAGAATGCCGCCATATGTCAATGCATGAAGATATCAAAGCGTCACTTAAAGACGCTCTCAAAGCAAAAGAAGAAGTCCGACTCCGAACAATCCGTAGTATGCTCACCGCTTTTACTAATGAACTGGTAGCCACCAGTCGTACCCCACAAGCACTTCTTGCTGATGATGAAGTGCTCGCTGTAATTAAGCGACTTGCCAAGCAGCGCAAAGATTCTATTGAACAGTATGAGGCTGCCAACCGCCCCGAGCTAGCCGAGCCAGAAAAAGCTGAACTACTAGTACTGGAAACCTATCTCCCACAGCTACTGTCTCAAGAGAAAATTCGCCCTATTGCGGAAGCGAAAAAAAACCAACTCGGTATTACCGATAAAGCAAAAATGGGGATGCTCGTTGGAGCGGTGATGAAAGAGCTGGCAGGCAAAGCAGACGGCAGTGATGTAAAAGCCGTAGTGGAAGCGCTTTTTTCCTAAAATTTCGCACATGAGTGCTTGCAATTTCTTGTAAATATGCTGTAATATTAGGTAGTCCAAACCTGAGAAGGAGAACGAAATGGGTAAAAGTGTACCGTCAGCGGTGCTGGAAGCAATGAAGAATGAAAACAGAGCAGCGTTGCAAGCGATGGGCAGAGCTGGCGGGAAAAAAGCCGGCGAACTCAGCAAGCAACGTGCCAATGAGCGTGATCTGGAACGAATTCTTGCCAGAGAACGTTCAGAGAAGCTCCAAGAGGAGTTTCGTAAAAGAGAAGAGGAGCAAAATTTTCACATCTGCCCTCTCCCTGACTAGAGCTTACTCTCACCACACCGCAGCGCCTCACGGCGCTGCTTTTTTTGTAAAAAAATCTGCAGTTAGGTCAGGTAAGGAAATGGCATCAGCAATAGAAAACATTCCCACTTGTGTGCGGCGAAGATTTTGTAGAGTAGCAGGGTAATTAAGGCGGCGTCCGAGCTCCTCTGCCAGCGAACGAATATACGTGCCACTCCCCACCTTAAATCGCACCGTTGCCACCGCTCGGGCGCCGCCGACACTCACCGAAAGCAACTCCGCTTCGAAAATTTGCATCAGACGGATAGGAACATCCGTGACACATTCCCCCTTCAATTCTGCCTTTCGGGCGCGCTTATACATCGGTACACCCGCTACTTTTATGGCACTGTAGGCTGAGACAGGCAATGTAAGTTCGCCGATAAAGTCAACTAGAACGGCGGAAATTTTGCTTCGCAAAATTTCCGCCCCCTCCTCCACCCCCTTCTCCACCAACACCACCCCTTCAAGATCACCAGTTGAACGTGATTCACCAAGTAATATTTCCGCGAGGTATTCCTTTTCCTGTTTTATTAGTGACGTGAGTTGTTTAGTGCCTCTCCCTACTCCAATTATCATGAGCCCTGAAGCCAGCGGATCAAGCGTCCCCGCATGTCCCATTTTTTTAATGCCAAGCTGGCGTCGAAGCTGTCGTATCACATCAAACGACGTAATCCCTTTGGGCTTATCTATGAGTAGAATTTCTGGCACTGTCTGCATACCATTTCCTCATTCCACGTCTACTTAAATTTTATAGCACCAACAGCGATGGATTAAGCACCAAAACACCACCAAGGAGGAGCATCAGCAAGCCACCAATAAGCAGTGAAAGCTGAGCGTACTTTCCACCGTGTGATTGTAGTTTTCCATACCCCCAAATCGCTAACCCAAACACAATGAAGTCGTCGACCATGTACCCAATGGTGTATACCAGTATGTACCATTGTCGTTCTACAAATGTGAGCATATTGAGTTCAAGAATCTTGGTGTAAGCTTGCGGGATACCAATCGAACAGGCAAACTCAATAATATTTACCGAGAAAGCAATCACTAGAATGGCGAAAATTGAAGCGATAGTAACCGGTTGATTCACAATTGCCTTAAACTTATTAATGGTCTTTGATTGTGATTCAATGTCGGTAATATCACACACCAGATCTGCTGACTTGTTTTTATTCCATCGATGGAGGAAAAAGATACCGCCACCAACTGCCAAAAATCCAACAAATGGAGTTACGTACTGATCAAGAGCGATGAAATCCCATGTTTTGTACCAAACATTGAGAATCAAGTTGTACATAATGGCTTCTGCCAAGATAAAGATACCTGCCAAAAATACCATCTTTTTTCGACTCCCTGCCTGCGACAGAATAATCAAAAAGGTAATGAGTACCCACATGGCACAAGGATTGAAACCATCAATCACTCCCAGAAGCGCTGAGAGCGTAAAGAGTGAGAAGGAACGCAAGTCAACAATTCCGACAACCGGCAAATCAAACTCATAGCTTGATTGCTCGCCAATACTACACTCAAATTCAGTACAACCACCACCAACAACCGCCTCTTGTTTTGAAGCGCGAGCGAGATGGTCTTCAATGGTACGAATATCACTATCGCGCGCTACCGTAATGGCTTTTTTGATATTTTCACCAGTGGTTTCAGCGCCGTTATAACCAACAAAGACCCGCTCTCCCACCACCGTAATTGGCGTTACCTTCGTCAATTCGTGTTTTTCCGCAACCTGATTGTACCAATCACGCGCTTGCTCGTCAGTAATAATATTTAAATACTCGTAATTCAAATTTTCTTCTTCAGCCCAAGCAAACAATGCCTTACAAAACCCACACTCATCTCGCCCAAAAATGTAGACCGTTGGTTCTGAAGAAGTAACAGTTGGCTCGGTGGTAGTTTCAGCAATTACTGGTGTGCTAATAAAAAATGGCAGCAGCGCTGCTCCTAGAAGAATGGTGGCAATAAATCTTTTCATGCCGACCATAATATCACATGAGACACTAGGCGGCACGCAGCAACTGATAGCGTGCTTGTACTAATTGTAAAGTGAACACCGAATGACCGAGCGCATCAATCGCTCGTAATTCTGCGACACATAATTGATAATGCGGTATTTGCTCTGCTACTAGATTCCAAAACGCTTGTCCGTGATTTAATTCCATTAAATGACAAAGCTCATGAACAATAATGTAATCTTGAAGATGTGACGGCAGAAACAATATCTTGTAATTAAAGTTGAGATTTTTTAAAGAACTACAGCTTCCCCAACGGCGGCGCTGATTTCGAATCGCGACCCGATTCCACGTGAGATTGTAGTGTTGATTAAAATGATGAAGGCGCGCGAGCGTAAGCTCGCGCGCCTTCTCACGATGTTCATCAAAATGTTTCGTTACCGAAGTAGTTCGTCGCTTTTTTGGTACCTTTTTTCTTCCCCACCACATCATAAATAATACAATCTCTATTTTAATCTCTCCCCTTTCGCTCTAATAAGTATTGCATACGCGCCAAACGTACCAACACGTAGTCATACCGCTCACCTGCCGCTTCGTAGAGTGGTTTTAATTTTTCTACCCCATGTTCATCCATCGCAGCATCAAGTACTTGTCGTGCCTCACTCCAATCAATTTCATCTGGCTCAAGATGCTTTATTTCTGCGGCAGTTAGCTCTCCATCTTCAACCAATCGCTCAATATGTGTCCAGACTGTTGTCTCGGTAAGCTCTCGCGCCTTAGCTATGTCGAGCACCGTGTTCTTTTTAAGCAACATGTCTTTAGTAACCGCATAGGTGCTCTCTGCTTTTACTCGCTCACCAGCGCTACGAACTACCCCGACCTCATCGCCACTCGGTACTTTTCCACCATGCGCTACCACAAAACGCTCATGCATTTCGAGCACCTCAGTATCTTCCATGGCAATAAATGCATCTTCTACAATCTCAGATTCCTGATGGAACTTTTTGTCCTGATCGACGATTTTAGGATCTACCATAAGCGCGTTAGGGTGCATGCCAAGAATCTTCATTCCCGCAAACGAACGTACTCGCGACAATGCTACGTACCCTTGCCCATACACAAAGGCTTTTGAAAGATCAATTTCCGCCGCATCAAGCGACATCCCTTGACTCTTATGTACCGTAATCGCCCACGCCAAACGCAGTGGCAGCTGCTCTATTGAAGCCAGTACTTTATTATCCTCGGCGAGCTCCCACGTAGTGGGTTTAATCAAAATTTCTCGTCCATCAGCAGTCTCAATGACTGGGAACCCTTCATCAAAACGAATCACTCGGGCAAGTGTTCCATTCACATACCCCGCCTCAAAATTATTTTTGGTACACATCACCATGGCATCCTCCTTCAAAATCAATTGCTCAGGTGATAAGCAATTTTTTGCCAACCCTTCCACAAGCTGTTTGCGACCAGTCCCCTTCATGAGGTAACGTTTTCCGCCTCCAGCGAGACGCGCCAGCTCCCGATTATTCACCACATCCACATCTATGTTGTGGGTATACAACCGCGTCGGCTCAATGTGTTCGTAGGCAATTTCTTTCTGCTCTTGCAGCAGCGTGTAATGTTCTTCTTCGATTTCGTTGCGCCGAATAGAACTCAGCAGTCCGAGCAGCATTTCATCCTCTTGACGATGCTGTTCCGTAAGATAACAAATAAGCGGTTTCATATTTCGCCACGCCTTACTTTCAAACGCATAGACCATAATGTCACCCTGCCTTGTAACCGGTGGCAACTGGAAAAAATCTCCGATACATACTACTTGTAGTCCGCCAAACGGCTCCACCGTTTGGCGGACTGTACGGAGTATTTGATCAACCATATCAAGCCCTCGTCCATCAAGCATGGAAATCTCATCAATCACGAGCACCTGAGCTTTCTTCATTCGCTTTACCAAACGTTCACGCCCCGCAATCTGATCGAGGTCATACGGAGTGAGTTCACCCTTTATGCCAAACCCGCTCCACGAATGAATCGTCATTCCGCCAATATGGGTGGCAGCAATACCCGTGGAAGCCGTCACCGCCACGTTGAGCCCTGCCGCTTCAAGCCATGCAATATACTGATTAATCACATACGTCTTCCCTGCTCCAGGTTCTCCAGTAAGAAATACGTTTGCTCCGGTTTTCAGAATATCTAATGCGCGGTCTTGAGTCATGACCGTAAGAATACCATGAAGTTGCTTTTTTGATTGCTGTGGGAAAATTACACTCACCTGACACGAATGAATGTATACTATAAGCAATGCCACGTTCTTCAGTGACTATGAAATTAGGTGAGGTAAAAAAAACAGCTGTTACCCGTACAGCGGCTAAAAAGCCTGCGCGCAAACTAACCACTTCCAAGTCAACGCTTACCGAGATTAAAAAAGCGGCGCGCGAAATTCAAAAGACCGGCACCATCAAGCGCAATCCACTTGGTCATCTACTCCTTGAAAAACTGCTTCGTGAAGCAGGCTTTCGCGGTGGAGTTTCTACCAAAAAAGAATTGCTCGACACCTACAGCACCGACGAAAGTATTTTTAGTATTCGTCCTCAAGTGATTTTGCAACCCAAAAACCGCCGCGACGTCGAAATCGCCACCGCAGTGGTTGCCGAACAAACCAAACGCTTCTCTTCCCTCTCACTCACTCCCCGCGCTGCTGGCACTGGGCTCGGTGGCGGATCACTCACCGATTCTATTGTGATTGACGTCTGCGCTCACCTCAACCATATTGGCGACATTGTCGAGAAGAAAAACAAAATCACTTTTACCTGTGAACCAGGAGCGATGTGGCGCGACATTGAAAAAAAATTAAAAGCGCACCACGCCTACCTTCCACCCTACCCCGCTTCAAAAGACATTTGTAGTATTGGGGGTTCTATCGCCAATAATGCCGCTGGTCCTGACTCGCTCCGCTACGGTCATTGTGCCGACTGGGTAGAATCACTCGATGTGGTGCTCCACGATGGTCATACCTACACTATCAAACCACTTACCTATCGCGAGTTTCAACATCTCATCAAACAAGATCATGAACACGCCCGTATCGCGGCCGCAATTTTCGAACTCATAAAAAAGAATGAGAAGGACATTAAAAAAGACAAACCCACCACCAAAAAGAATACCGCGGGGTACCCACTTTGGGCAGTGTTGCCACAAGGGGTAGCAAAATTCAAAAAGGGCGAAGGGGTTTTCGACCTTACTCGTCTTATTTCTGGTAGCCAAGGCACCATTGGTATTATCACCAATATCGTCATGCGCGCCGAGCCGATTCCTAAAAACACAACACTTATTGCGCTCCCAATATTTGAATTAGAAGAAGCCGCCGACAGCATTGTAAAAGCGCTAGAATACAACCCCATCAACGTTGAAGTGTTTGACGCCCTCACCTTTGACCTCGCTCTTCGCAATCCAAACTTCTTTAAAGATCGACTCTCTGGGCTTTCCTACTACAAAGTACTGCTCTCGATGTACACCACCTATCACGTACGCTTCAAGCGCCGTATTCCTGAATTCACCATCCTCATCACGCTCGACGAAGAAACTACCAAGAAACACGACCCTGCCCTGATTACCGAAAAAATCAGCACCAAGAGCGTGAAGGCTCGGGTAATTAAAAATCCAGTTGAAGCAGAAATGTTTTGGCAAATTCGTCGCGCTAGCTATAGCCTTTCCAAATTCCAAGACACGACCAAGCGTCCTGCCGCCTTCCTCGAAGACATGACCGTCCCACCAGAAAATCTTTCCAAGTTTTTCGTGCAAATCAAGCGCATGCTTAAAGAATTCAATGTTACTGCCGCAGTACACGGGCACGGTGGCAACGGTCATTTCCATTTCTACCCTCTTCTTGACTTCACTAACAAAACTACCCCTGCTCTTGTGGAGAAAATGGCTGAAAAATTCTTCTCCACCGCAGTAAAGTTTCATGGGAATATCTGCGGCGAACACAACGACGGTATCATTCGCACTCCACACCTCGACAAAATGTTTTCCAAGAAAATGCTCGAGCTCTTCAAACAAACCGAAGCGCTCTTTGACCCCGACGATATTTTCAATCCTGGGAAAAAGGTAAATCCCCGCTTCGATATCAAAGCCAGCATGCGCACTAAAAATTAATAAATGAAAAATGCGCCGAGTCAAAAATTGACTCGGCGCATTTTTTTCTTCACGCCATCCCCTTTCCACATTGTACTTTTTTTGTTATAAATAGGGCCAAATTTGTCGGGCAAGCCCTTACAAATTTGGCCCCATCGTCTAACGGCTAGGACACATGGTTCTCATCCATGAAATCGGAGTTCGATTCTCCGTGGGGTCACATTCAGAAACTTGGTCGGAAGTAAGCGCAAAATCTGGGCGCGCCGAAGGCGCGCTGTATGGCGAGGGAATGAAATCCGTCTTGCGGGCGCGGGCGAATTCGGAGGGCGGGCAAAATGAGATCGAAATAGTTTTGTCTTTCAGCACGGGGTTCGTTCCGAAGGAACGAAGAAAATCTCGCATCTCGTGGAGATTTTCTCTGGAGGCCAGAAACCCCGCGCGTTTTGAATCCAAAATCCACTTCCGCAGGGGTTCGACCCAATTCTTTCTCTCGGCTCGGGCAGATGAAGATTTTGCTTGAAGCGAGCTCCTTTGACGCATGAGCGCGTCCTTTTTCGCCAGATATATGTCGCGCTCAATATCGTGGTTTAGGTATAAGTCAACGAGTGCGTCGAGCTTCGCTTCAAGCGTTTTCAAGTCTTCCTTCATCTGTCCGAGACGATTTCCCGAAGCGTGGATTTCCTCTTGCTCAAAAACTTCAACTTTTTTGAGCATATAATCTGCCCACGCTTCGGGAAGCGACACTGATTGAAGCTGTTCCTTAACTTGGAGAGCGAGCGCATCTTCCTGTAAATATCCTTGACCACATTTTCCTTTCTTTTTCGTACAACGATAATAGCGATAGCGACCACCCATTTTTCCAGTACACCATTGAGCGGTTATCATCGAGCCACATTCCCCACAACGAAAAAGTCCGGTGAAAGGAAAATTGTGAGATATTTTGGAATGTCTTGGATGCGCTCGCACGAGAAGTTGTTTCTGCACAGCTTCAAACAGTGTCGGAGAAAGAATTGGCGCAAAGCTTCCGGGAAAATATTCCTCGCGATGTTTGGTAAATCCTAAGTAGGCACGATTCGTTAAAATTCTTTTCACGGAAGCTTTGCCAAGTGGCGTTCCGGACTTTTGAGCAACACCATGGTCAGCCAAAAATTGCGACAGCGAAATGAGGGTATGTGTTCCTTTTACATATTCACCAAACGCGCGGACAATAATTTTAGATTTCACCGGATCAGGTTCGATATTGCGCGTGGTGGGATTGTTCACATACCCGAATGGAGCGCGGGTTAGCCACTCTCCTCGTCGCAATTTTTGGCGCATACCACGCTCGACATTTTGCTTCAAATTGTCGGAATAATACTTGCTCTGTCCGAACGCCACTTGCAACATAAAGAGCCCCTGCGGTGTTGGTTCAAACCAAAATGTCGGAAAACGCAAAGAGACAATTTTAGAAGTGTCTACGGCGTAAATAATGCGTCCCCCGTCTATGCTATTTCTCGCTAGTCGGTCAGGATGCCACGCGAGAATACCCACGCCATCCATTTTCTCAATACGCATCATCATTTCGCCGAACACTTCTCGCCCCGGACTCTTTGCGCTTTTCGACTCTTGAAATTCCTCAAGAATTTCAAGATTTTCTCTGCTCGCAAATTCACGAAGTTCCACCAGTTGAGCTGGGATACTCATCACTTGCTTATCATCATCTTCGGTGCTCTTGCGAGCATAGAGAAAATATTTTGGTTTGTTCATAAATAGTTTTTGGATTCAAAAAAAGAAACTATTAAGATCTCATTTCTTGCTTTCCGCCCGCCCTCCGAATTCGCCCGCGCCCGCAAGACGGATTTCATTCCCTCGCCATACAGCGCGCCTTCGGCGCGCCCAGATTTTGCGCTTACTTCCGACCAAGTTTCTGAATGTGATCTAATCATATCCTTTGCGCGAACCTTTTTCGAGAGCTAATCGCACGCTCCGCGTGCGTGGTGGCTTTAGACTAATGCGTACGCCCCGATTGCGTGGTGACTCTAACAATCCGACCAGCGCC
>Ga0268298_10005788_pt1 | contig 11465 bp, 8 predicted proteins | sample WWTPWeurt_MetaG_FD_194462 | JGI IMG/M metagenome (GOLD analysis project Ga0268298, IMG submission 194462) | Activated sludge microbial communities from WWTP in Nijmegen, Gelderland, Netherland - WWTP Weurt | ecosystem: Engineered > WWTP > Aerobic digester > Activated sludge | place: Netherlands... | reverse complement strand
TCATCGTGCGCCTAAAGGCTCTCGGCGTGCCAATCCACGAACACAAGACTACTCACCCCTACCAAGTTAGCGTTCGATTTCGAGAGGGCCTGCCAACGGACAACATGTGGTTCGTCGTGGCTGACGCACTGCGTCAGGCTGGTCTTGATCTCTCCAGCATGGTTAAGAGCAAACATTCGGTCGACATACTGGCTGCCGGAATCACCAAGTCACGGCTCATCGCGCACATCATCCAGAATTTCAAGATCGACCCTTATGAGATTTTGACGCTGGGGGACCAAGGTGCGTGGCCCGGTAACGATTCCGCACTTCTCGAGCACAGGTTCTCACTTAGTGTGGACGTTCCATCGCGCAGGCTCGATCGCGGTTGGAAGCTTGCACCGCCTCATCGACGTGATGTGGATGCCTCGCTCTGGTATCTGGAACGTCTCATCGAAGACGGTGCGGGAGCTTTTGCTGTGCGCCTTTCGCTGCCAACCCAAACTGGGTCATCCGACTATGCATGACCACAACGCCGCGCAACTGCTTGCCAAGGTCATGGACTGGCGTGATCTTGACGCCCCTCCGCTGTTCCTACCGACGTTGCAGTTGCTCGCAGACTATAAATACGACCACTATCAGCGGTTTGGGCCGGGGCGTCGTTTTATCGAGAGCCTGGCACTTTGGCTCGACCAGTTCAGTCCTGATGATCGCGAAGCGGCGCTTGAACTTGTGACTCGCAGGCTGGTGTACTTCTCAGATGCCGAATTCACCCACTTGGTTACCACTGCATACCCCGACCTGATTGTTCAAGAGCGCATGCGTCTCGTCTCAGAAGAGCACGACATCTCCGCACATCTCGTAGGAAAGATTTCACGCCATCCTCGCTTCAAGGAGCTTCGACTCAAGTCTCTCTATCTGGGATTGAGCGATGGCGCGCGCACCAACGAGTTGCGGCGCGCAAGCGGTGGTGACATCACCAACGAGCAGATATGGCAGGCCTATGAACTGAGCCACGAAAAGGCTGACGACATGCTCAAGGAATTGAAGGCCTCTCTCTCCGACTCCGGATTCAAGCTCGAGCAGCCCCGTTTCAACTTAATCTGGCTACTTGATGATTTTTCCGGGAGTGGTAATACTTATATCCGGTATGACAGCGAAAAACGAGCATTCAAAGGGAAGATCAAGAAGATATTCGAACGCCTTCATCGTGGCGATCTTGTGGACCCATCCCACTACGAAGTTTTCCTTCTTCTCTATACCGCCACCCGTCAGGCCATTGATCACATCGAGTACTGGTCCGAACGCTTTACGTCCGAAAAAGGTTACAAACCGCTGCAGGTGCGGGTGCTATGCCCGATCGAACAAGAAATCTCACTCAAGCGGGAGCCCGATCTAAAGATCCGTGCGCTACTGGAAAAAGCCGACTACTACGACGCCAGAGCGACTGACAAGCACATCGAAGTAGGGGGGACGTCAGATGCCCGTATGGGCTTCGCCGGCTGTGCGTTGCCGGTGGTGCTTTCACACAACTCCCCAAACAACTCTATCTACATACTGTGGGGACCGGAATCGTACAAGCCCTTCGGTCTGTTTCCACGCGTCAGTCGGCATCGAGAATTCTGATGGCCTATCACACCAATCCGTTCTTGGAACGCATGTCGGAGCGCACGACGTCAGACCTCGAATTCGTTCGGCTGTTCTCTCCGAAGATACTGGAGAAGTTAGCAGAAGACGCCTTCAAGGGTGGCATCCATATTTTCAGAAGCGCTCCTGGCGCCGGAAAAACCACGCTCTTGCGCGCATTCACGCCAACAGCTTTGCGCGGATTTTGGACTGCACGCAGATCACCAGAGTTGGCTGAGTCTTTCCAGAAACTTGTATCGCGAGGAGTGCTGGACGATCAGGATCGACCTCAGTTTCTTGGAGTATTGCTCTCTTGCGCTTCCGGCTACGCAGATCTCCCTCCTGGCGCAGATATCAAACACGAAGGATTGTTTCGTGCGCTTCTGGACTGCCGGGTGGTCTTGAGAACACTTCGTAGTGTAGGAGCATTGCTCGGCTTCAGCACGCCAGAGCAGTTTGATACGATTCGGCTGGAGTATGCCGAACAGGCAAATGATTTGAAAGGCATTCCCCGTCTAGCCAGCGCTCGGGCGCTTGCCGATTGGGCGGAGCAACATGAGCAGCGTGTCTATGCGCAGATCGATGCGTTTGTCGGACAGAACACAGCGGACATGCCATCTCACTTTCAGTTCGAGGGTGCGGTGTGGCTCCAGTCAGTGCAATTCGTCGTCGATGGACGCCAAGTTGCATCAAAGCGCTTGCTGATGATCGATGACCTACACAAGCTTCGCCGAAAGCAACGGGCGCTGTTGATCGACGAGCTTGCTGTTCAGCGCTCAACCATCCCTATTTGGCTCGCTGAACGATCCATTGCGCTCGGCGATGGCCTACTTTCACAAGGTGTCCGACAAGGCAGAGACATTCACGAGTACGCGCTGGAAGAAATGTGGAGTGGGCCGAAAGGCCCTTATCAGTTCGCAACGTTTGCGCAAAGTATCTTGGATCGGAGGATGTTGATACAGGATGTCGTCGCATCCAACTCGTTCTCCCAATGCTTGCGCGGAGAACTAGTTCTCGACGAAATCAGGACAGAGGTAGACAGAGGCATTCAGGCCTTTCGCGACGATGTTCAACGACACGAAAGCAACATTCGATATAGCGAGTGGTTGGCCCGAGCGGAACAGCGGAGTGTGGAGGCAAGCATCGATTCATTGGTTGAACTCTATGTCACTCGGATCTTACTTGCGCGAGATGAATCGAAGCGTCAGATGACCCTTGATATGGCCCTGTCGGCAGTGGAGTTGGATGACCGCGATAACTCACAGGTTCGGGGTGCCGCGGAAATATTTATGCACGACGAACTGAAGATTCCCTACTACTTCGGCCTTGATCGATTGTGTGTGATGGCAAGTGCCAACGTCGAGGAACTGCTTTCATTGGCGGCAGCACTCTATGTCGGTATGCAGAACAAGCAGGTGCTTCGCAAGCCAGAACTGACCCTTACCCCGCTCGAGCAAGAGAAATTGCTAAAGGATGCAGCCAAGCGCAAGCGAGAGTTCATTCCCAAGAGTCACACTGAGGGTTTGCGCGCACAACGCCTTCTGGATTCCGTGGGAGTTTTCTGCCGCGAAAAAACATTCGCGCCAAATGCTCCGTATGCACCGGGCGTCACCGGCGTGCGCCTTTCACAGAGCGAACTGCACAAACTCGGGTCGGCAACGAAGGCACTCACCGAGAAAAGCACACTGCTAATTCGTGTTCTGGCCGAATGCGCTGCGGAGAACCTTCTGCTGGCCAAGCAGAGTGCTGCCAGTACATCTCGAGAAAGCGGTACTGTCTTTTATCTAAACCGAACTCTTTGTGCCCACTACGACCTCCCTTTGCAACAAGGTGGTTGGCAGGATGTCACCGCGACTGAAATGATCGATTGGATGGAGAGAGGCCTTGTCCCCATCCGTCGTCGTCGTCTGGAGATGAACTAACGTGCTTTGGGACCACTATGTCTTTCGTCGGGGAAATGGCGTCCACGAATTGTGGGATCGGCTTTTCGAAAAACGCCCGGTTCGCCTGCTCTATATTGCGGGTCGTGGCTTCGACGTTCGTGCCCAGCCTGTCATGCAGGAGATGGTCAATAGCCTGCAAGCATCCGGGCGAAATATCGAAAGTGCTCAGTTGCTTCTTGTCGGTTTTACCGACTATGAGCTTGAAGAGGAGATTGCCCAACTCACAGAAGAAAATGCAGCCCGCTTGGAGGCGATCTTTGCCCCGCTCGGTTCAGTAAAGAATATCCCTATTGGCTCATCCTCGAATGGTGAAGACGACATCAGCGCAAGCGCCGCGCTCAGTATGGGAATACGGGCGGTGCTCGAAGAAGTGATCGATCAAACTGACATCGTTCTCGACGTCAGTTCGCTGCCGCGAGTTGCCTACTTGGCACTGATGACGAGCTTGCTCAACAGGCTTATTCCAAACAAGAACGTCTTTAAGGATGGCCTGCATCCCTTGGCAGCGAACGGTGTCAATTTTCAGGTCCTTGTTGGGGAAGACGCTCGGCTGGACGGGAAAATACGTGCGGAAGACCCAAGCAACGATCTCGTTCTTATACCTGGGTTTACTGGCGCAATGCATGCTGAAAGCGTGCGAGATTGGCCGCTCGTTTGGTTCCCAATTTTGGGCGAGAACAGAGTAAGTCAGTTGCAAAAGCTGATGGCACTCGCGGAGATTCCCGACTCGGCGGAAATCTGCCCCGTACTTCCGCATCCATCCTTGAATCCACGGCGCGCAGACGACCTGTTGGTGGAGTACGCAACGCCGCTGTTTGCAAGCCGCAGAACTCCGACGACCAACATCTTGCATGTGCACGAGTCCAACCCATTCGAGGCATATAGACAACTTCTGAAGGCAATGCAACGCTATAAGGACAGCATGAAGATCCTCGGCGGATGCAGGATCGTCGTGACCCCGCTTGGTAGCAAGTTGGTAACGCTAGGGGCGGGGTTGGCCTGTTTTGAGATGCGGCCCGCCGACCTGAACGCCAAATACGGCGTGGCCATCCCACACGCCGAACCGAAGCGGTATTTGGCGTCAGTTAAAGATCTCAAGGGCTCGAAGCCGGATATTTTCGCGATGTTGCTGACCGGAGAGGCTTACTCCTGAACTCATATCGGAAGCCGAGTTCAACGGTCTCGACATAGAGAGGACTGCCTAAGCGACAGAATTTCGAGCTCGCTCACCGGCAAGATAATCCTAGGTCTTTACCTTGATCGTACTGGACCATTTCTATGGTTTGTCCGAAATTTATCTACAGTTTTCGGACATCTCTTCTTGCAAATTGTCCGAAGAAGTTATACAAATATCGGACAATGAGCACTATGTCTGATCTCAAATCTGCCCTCTCGTCGCAAATCAATGTCGCCGGTCCCGGCCATGTCTGGGTACCTACGGACTTTGCACATCTCGGTAACCGTGATGCGATTGACAAGACACTCCAGCGCATGGTGCTGGCAGGTGACCTGCGGCGTATTGATCGAGGCTTGTACGACAAGCCCGGCATCAACTGTCTGACCCAGCGTCCCACCACACCCGACTATCGCGCGATCATCGATGCTATCGCGAGACGGGACCAGCTGCGCCTGCTGGTGGACGGGATGACTGCAGCCAATGATCTTGGTCTGACGGATGCCGTTCCGGCTCGCGTTACCATTCATACCGACGCACGTCGCCGGGCGATCAAACTCGACCAACTCGTTATCGACTTCAAGCAAACCGCTCCGAGTCGCCTTTATTGGGCTGGTCGTCCCGCCATGCGAGTTGTGCAGGCCCTACATTGGCTGAAAGACACGCTGGTTTCTGATCATGACCGCATCGTAAACCGACTAAGCCAACTGCTCGTCGATTCTGTCCAAGGGGCCGCAATCTGCCAGGATCTGCGCAATGGCTTCAGCGTGCTACCGGCGTGGATGCAGAGTCTGGTCCGTGATCTACCCGGTTGCGATCCTCTGGGCGCCGTACCCATGACTTTGCCGGTGCGTAGCGGGGTTAAACCCCCAGTCGATCCTACTTGGACAAAAGGCGTAAGGGGCATGCGTTGAATCCTTCTTTCCGCGATGTCATCACCGCCGCCGATGGCGATCGACTTGATTTGTTTCTCGGCACAGCCGCTCGCTTGGGTACAGCAGTCCAGAACGTCGAAAAGGACTTCTGGGTCTGCTGGACCTTGGATGCTCTGTTCAACAGCTTAGCCGCTGGTGGTCCCAGGCTTCTATTCAAGGGTGGAACCTCCCTGTCCAAGGCTTTTGGCCTGATCTCCCGTTTTTCCGAGGACATTGATATCACGGTTTTTCGTGATGATTTGGGACAGGCTGTCGACGTGGCCGACCTGGATGCCTTGAGCGGCAAGAAGCGACGGGCACGACTTGAAGCTATCCGGGTGGCTTGCCAAACCTATATCGCTGGCCCAATGGCAGATCAGTTTACGCAGATTGCCAGCGCCGTCATTCCCGATGGCCACTTTCACCTGGAACTCGATCCGGGGGACAAAGACGGCCAGACGCTTCTGTTCTGGTATCCCGCCGTCACGCCTACAAGCGACGATTACATTCGTTCCGCCGTGAAAATCGAATCCGGTGCGAAGTCGGCACTCGACCCCCACATTGCGGCAACAGTCACACCATATGTCGCGCAGGACTTGCCCGCGCTGGATCTCACCGTCAACAACGTGACCACGGTAAAGCCAGAACGCACCTTCTGGGACAAGGTCATCATCTTGCATGGCTTGCGGCAGTGGCACGATCGTCGCGGAGAGCTGAGGCACGGGGGGCAGCGCGTCTCGCGCCACTATTATGACGTGCACCAACTGATGCAGGCTGCCGCGTCGCCTGAGTGGCAAGCCGATCAGGTACTCGCCATCGATTGCGCTCATCACGCCAGGTTTTTTTTCGGCAGCGCCGATTTAGGTTTAGAGACAGCCCACCCTGGCTCCTACACGTTGACCCCGAGTGCGGCCATGCATGACGCGTTATCCAGGGACTACGAAGCCATGGCCAGCATGGTTTTTGGTGAAATTCCCACACTCAGTGCGGTACTGTCCAGCATCGAACGATTGGAAGAGGTCGTAAACAGCGCGGTAGTTACAGAGACACTGATGCAGAAAGAATCACGCACGTGAGCGATTATTTCAGTGATCGAGAAAATGGCCCCCGCGCGCGGACTGAACAGGTCATTTCACCCGTTGTCTGGGACGGTGTAGTGGCGACGGTACAGGGACTGATTAACAGCGGCGCCTTCGGTTTGCATTTTCCGGAGCGTTGCCCAGATGGGCAAGCTATTTGTGGCTGTGATCAGGATGTCATCGCCGCTTCCGTAGTTGCAGAAATGCCGGGATTAACGTGGCCGCTCGAAACGTCCAGGTTGGTGGATGACAGTTTCCTGTAGCAGCGTGAGCCTTTTGCACCGGACACATTACTGATCCTGAATTTCGTCGAGTTCGTCTACGCTTCAGTGGCGAAGCCGATACCAGGGAAACTCCACGACTTCTTCAATCACCACCATTTCACCTTCGATCAGCAGCCCGGACAAGAAGAGTTCCGGGCGACGGTCAATCGGATCTTTTCGCGCAATGGCGTGGCCTTCGAAATGTTGTCGACCGGCCGCATTGTGCGTGTCCTGCCGCCGGTACTTGGCGAGGACTTGAAACGGACAATTTTTCGGACTGGCGACCGGACCCTCGACAACATGCTGGACGAATGTCGGATCAAGTTTTCTGATCGAAATCCTCTGGTGTGCCGCGAGGCCTTGGAGCGCTTGTGGGATGGGTGGGAGCGGCTCAAGTCTCTTGCAGACCCCAGCGATAAGAAAAAATCTATCAAGATCATTCTCGACGCCATCTCTGCAGAACCGTCACTTTGGGAGCGACTGGAGAATGAAGCGATTGAACTGACATCCATCGGCAATAGCCATCTCATTCGTCATTCAGAGGTCAATCAGGTGCCCGTCATCGACGTGGATCAAGTCGATTATCTGTTCCATCGGCTGTTCGGGATGATCCAGTTGGCTCTGAGAAAAAAGAGCTCTGCATGAGAAATTCTCTGAGGCAGCAGGCCTTGGTGGTGGAAATGATGCTTGACTGATTGGAAACTGCCTTGCAGCTTGCTCCGCTCGATGTAGGCTGAATCCAGGAGGTCGAAATGAGAAAACTCATCTTCGTGGGATTTACCACAGTGGGCGCCCTGATCGGTTGGCTCTCCGTTACGGATAGCGATTGGGGAACCCGCCTTGTGATGATGGGCGTTGGCGTACTTTTCGCGGCGCCCATTGGCGGGGCTCTGGCCGGCATCGGAAAAACGGGACGATCCCTTGGGTGGGGCGAAAGCAAATTACCAAGTGATGGCACTTCATCGAAAGACATTGCGGCAAACTACTGGCGTGACGAAGGGCATTCACCGTTTGCGAAATCAGGAGCCAGCGAGGGCGAAATGCATCGGTGGGATCGAGGCTCCGCCGGCTGATGACTTACTTTTTCTTAAGCAAGTCGCTCACCACCTCTTTGGCATTATCGAATGTCGCCCCTGCGTCTCTGCCTACCTGTTTGCCAGATTGCACAAGCAGCGATTTCTTCGATTCGAGCGTTCCGTCATCAGTCTTGATGATCTCAGCCTTGGAGTCGAAGTCGGCGCGGCGTGATCCAGCGTCTGAGCGAATTTGATTGCCGCGGGCATGAACTTCCTCTCGGATTGGTGATGTCGCCGGTGTGCTTCCTCGGGATGGGGCGGTATTTTCAAAGTGTGAGATTTGATCTCGATCGGATTGATGCTGACCGATGATGTCGGGTGTCAGCGTAGTATTGCCTCGCTGCTGTATATGTTGATCCCGAATCTTCCCAAAGGAAGCAGGCAGTGCCGTCCCGTCGGAAAACACCCGGTTCGGGCGCAAGGATTGCCGTGCCAATTCCGATTCCATCAAGGCATGAGCCGCCGCACTGTCGCCACCGTATTCCTCGGCGTAGCGCATAAACATCTCAAGATTATGAGGGTCCTGTGCAATGTCGATGGAAATGGACTCGCCTTTTTCGTAGGCCGACGATACGCGCTCGGCAAAGCTGATGCGCTCGGCAAGGCTCGCTTCGGCTCGTTCGGAGCGCGCGACAGTTGAACCGAGTCGGGACGACATTTCATGGGCGCCACGGGAGTCGCTGGAGAGTGCATTCAAGAAACTGGTATCCCGGGATACGCGGTCGCCAAATTGCTTGAACGCGACCAACTGCTCTCCACTCATGCTGGCCAGCGCTTTCTGCTCCTGTAACGATAGACTCGACAGATAGGATTTCTCCGCACTTGCTCTCAACTGGCCTCCAGCGAAACCTGTGTTGATGCCGATATGCCCGGCTGCACCGAAAGCGATGCGTGCGACCTGCGCTTGGCTCAGTCCTGTATTTTCCGCGACGCTCTTGGTAATTTGATTCATCTCGTTCAACGTTTCTCCCATTTGCTCGAAGCTACTGGATGTGGAGCCGCTGCTACTACGCGATGAGCGCAATTTGCTCAATCCTCGAGAGAATGCCTCTGACAAGATGGCAGATCGTTCGGTGCTGGCCGCGACGGCTTCGTTTTGTGCGGCATCGACCTGCTTGCTGGCTTGGGCGACGTCTTGCTCTGACACTCGCATCGAAACCATCCGGGAAGCAAACCCCTGATTGCGCAGCAAGCTGACAGCCGTACGCCCGGTCAATGCATTTGACGAGAACGTATTTCCGGAGATGTCGTTTTGCCAACTGCCCATGAATGCCGACGTACGGTTGGGCGCCAGTTGCATCTGGTCCATACCGACATTCCCCATCGAGACATTACCGACGGCGGCGGCCGAGGTGCCACCCGAGATCATCCCTTGCAGCCCCGACAAACCACCGACCAGTGCGGTCCCGAAGTTCTCCATGCGCTTCAGGGCGGCCCACGCAATGAAAGGAATGCTGATGGCGAGGTAACCGACAACGGCCTCCCCCGAGATCGCCCGAGAATAGATCGTTGAAGCAGTCTGCAACGCCAGCGATTTGCCTCCCGTTCCGAGGTCGGCCGCAGCGGCAAGGTCGTAGGCCGCATAGATTGAGGCCATGTAGTTCAGGATGGCATAGAGCGGCGGCCACAGCTGAATCCAGATCAGCACGCCCGCATAGCCCTTGAAGGCCAGCAGTGTTTCCCGTCCACTGGTGAGCAACAGGAGCATCACGAAGAGCGGGAACATCGCGTAGGTCACCGCCTCAACCACGTTTCTAAAAACGGGCAAGGCTTGCTCGGCCACCTTGCCATAGTTAAGCCAAGTCGCGTTCTGCTGGGCCACCGCCTGCGCTCGGCCCACCGCCAACACCATCGCCGCCGGATCATTGACCTTCTGGCCGACGATCTTGCTCGTGTCCTCGATCGCGTTGAGCATGGCATTCTGCCGGATGATGTCGACAGCGGTCGCCGCCGCGGTGGCGATGCTGTTCTTGAGATAGGCCTGCTGGATTTGTCCGGCGATGGCCGCTGCAGCGGCAGCACCGGGCAAGGTCGGATTGAGCTGAAAGGCCAGGCGCCCCTGGATACGGGTGATCTGGGCTGGCAAGCGGCCATTGAGGCTCAGATAGACATTGGGGCAGGTATCTACGCCGACACTGCCGCCAGCGCCGGTTAGCGTGGAAAAGCGTGCCGGATTGGGTGAGGCCATCAGCGGCCAGACATCGTCCGATGCAGAAAAGACTGCCGGATCGAGCGTGCCATCGATCAGGTCGTAGGTCGTGCAGTTGTGGATGAAATTGATGAGGTCGGTGCGGAAAGCCGGATCCCGAAACACCACGTTGCCGGTCTCGCGGATCAGACGGTTGCCGAACATCAGTCCGTTCTGCTGGTAGCTCAGTTCGACTGGGAGCGCTCCTACGCCCGGGATAACCTGGAAGGCCGTCTCGAACAGACTGGTCAGCGTATTGCCGATGGTACTGGTGATGCCGCCTAGCGCGGCCACCCCGAAGGGCACGTTGCCGACGATCTTGACGGCAGAACCGCCGGTCTTGTCCACAATGCCCACCGTGACCTTGGGGACGATCAGTACCGAGAAAACCAGCACGACGGTGCCCAACCACTTCCAGCCCTGCAGTTTCTCGGGGGCGAAAGCATAGGCCACCAGGGCGGCCACAAATCCGCAGAAGGCCACGGCTGCCAGAGCAGCGGCGTAGTCGCCCGAGGCGTGGATCGCCGCCGCGGCATTGAAGACACCGAACAGGCTGTCGGCATTCTGGTAAGCGTAGATTTCCCACATGGTGCATTCTCCAGTCGCGCAATCGCGTCAGTGCTACTGCGACAGGTAAGCAGCCTGCTGACCGAGCATGTCCATCACGTGTTGCGGCATGCTGGAGCGCAATTGGCGTTCGAGTTGTTCCAGGTGGTTCGAGACCGCCCGGAAGGAGCCGACCTTCTGATAGAGCAGGTTCTTTTCCTGGGAAAGTTGAATGAGCATGGCCTGCGCCCGCTGCCGGACCTGGTTGGCCTGCTCGCGTTGCGACTGCTGCAGGGTGTAGTTCTTGTCCAGCGCGGCCATGCCCAGACGCAGATTGCGTTCGAGGAAGACATAGGCATAGTCGGCGGCAATCACGTCGCGGTACTGGGCGATCAGGCTGTCGGCCAAACCCGATCCCGGGATACTGGTACCGATGGAGAGCATCTTGTAGACCGGCTCAGTGGTCTGGTTCACGAAGCCGACCTCGGCCGAGTTATTGGGAATGGCGGTGCGCGTCGTGATCTTCTCGGCAATGGACCGCATGATCACTTCGACCTTGGCGGTAAAGGGCGTGTGGGTGTACGCGCTGTTCAAGGTGACGACGTCGCAATTGCTGTAGTCGTTGCACTTCAAGACATGCTGCACAACATCCGTACCGGCGGCTGCACCCTGGCCGT
>Ga0268298_10005786_pt1 | contig 11467 bp, 9 predicted proteins | sample WWTPWeurt_MetaG_FD_194462 | JGI IMG/M metagenome (GOLD analysis project Ga0268298, IMG submission 194462) | Activated sludge microbial communities from WWTP in Nijmegen, Gelderland, Netherland - WWTP Weurt | ecosystem: Engineered > WWTP > Aerobic digester > Activated sludge | place: Netherlands... | reverse complement strand
AGTTTGGAGGTGAACACCTGCACGAAGTTCTCGAAATGAAATTCGCCCGGGAGGAAGGTGAAGGTCAGTTTGGCTGAGGTGGCGTCGCTTGCCAAAGACATGGAAATCATATACATGAACGGCGCTGCGAGCAAAACTCCCAATCCTGTAAGGATGAGATATGTAAAAAACTTTTCGATCCTGCCCATTTTGTTCATGATTTACGCACCTCGGTTTCATAATAGACCCAGGCGCTTGAGGAGCGGAACACCAACAGGGTCAGGATCATTACCAGCACAAACAGGACCCAGGCGATGGCGGAGGCATAGCCCATTTTGTAGAATCGGAAACCATTGTTGAAGAGATACGGCACGATCATCATACTGGCATTGTTCGGTCCACCCATGTTAGCGCCGCCGGTACCGGTCATGATGTATATCTGAGTGAAGACTTGCAGTGCGCCGATCAAGCCATTGATCAGATTGAAAAAGATAACTGGCGTGAGCAATGGCAGGGTGATTTGATAATACTGTGCAATGGGAGATGCGCCATCCAGCTCAGCCGCCTCATAAAATTCCATTGGGATGCTCTTCATCCCGGCCATTAACAATGTGATGTTAGCGCCCACCGTCCACAACGACATCAGTATAAGTGCAGGTTTGACCCAATCAGGCTCCAACAACCAGGCGGGTCCATCCATGCCAAAGATCGCGAGAAAGCGATTGATCATCCCGGCATCAGGCGCGAGGAGCCACTTGAACAGCAATGCTGATGCCACTCCGGGGACGGTGGCTGGGATGTAATACAGCGTGCGGTAAATTGCAGAGCCTTTGATCGGTCTATTAAGGAAATAAGTAATAAAGAGGGAGAAAAACATGCCCAACGGCACAGAGATAAATGCGTAATATAAAGTGTTGAAAACAGTTTTCCAGAAGATCTTGTCTTTGGTGAATAGCCTGGCGTAATTATCCCAGCCAAGGAATTTCGGTGAGGTGAACAGATCCCAATTGGTCAGGCTGAGAAAAAATGAATACAGCATCGGTCCCAGGGTGAGGATGATAAAACCAAACACCCAGGGAAACACCAGCAAATAAAACCACAACGTTTCTTTCTTCCTCATATGGTTACCTATCCATGACGAGTGTGGACACACTAAGGGGCGCAAGAGTCCATGTGCCTGCCTCAGTTCGCGACTCTACCAATGCCAGATCGAAATGCTCTGAAGTCTCGAATTGCTGAACGGACTCAGGCAATTGACCCTGCAACGCTTCCAGCTTAAGGACAACTGGTTCGTTTGCCAAATTAACCGCCACTACCACCCAGCGCTGATCGTCTGCGGAGCGATACGCTGACACAAGTAGGGTATCATCACCGCCCTGTGTTTCCAGGCGCACAAAACCGGGGCGGATGAAGCGTGAATAATTTCCCAGCGCCCACAAACGTTTGGTTTGCAGAACATCTTGATTGAGCGGGTTGACATAGATCAAACCGTCGCGATACTGATATTTGGAGACTGCGATCCAATATTGCCATGATGTAACGTTAGCAATCACCAGGTCATCGTGGATGACATTCGCCATAATCAACGCGGATTCCATACCCGCGTCACGCCCCTCCTGCATCTCCGTCCACTCCGACATCCACAGAGGTTTATCCGGATGGTTCTTCCGCATATATTTCATGAAGCGCTCTTTGTCGGCGCGCGTAGACCAATACGAATGGATGGAAAGATGCGGCAGGGCATCCCAGACCTGCGGATCGCTGGCAAGTTTTTCGATGTAGACATCTGCTGTCTTCCACTCGCCCGACTCGAACAGGGACAACTTTACATCCAATTGGTTTTGTTGGAGAGTCTCCAGCAAAACGCGGGTCAGGTCAAGCACTTCAGCGGGACCATAATGACAGCCTTCCTGCCCGTTTTTGTAACTCCAGTTCCATTGCGGTTCATTGATCGGGCTGAGCCAATCAACTGGAATATTTTCCTCATCTTGCAAGTGACGAATCACATCTACCATGTATTGTGAAAACTCCGCATACATTTCAGGAGATAGATTCGACTTGCCGTCCTTTTCCCCAGTCGTTAACCCGGAAACGGTCATCCGCGCCGGAGGGCTGTTGACAAAAACTACAAAATGTTCAACGCCTCGATCACGCGCGGCGCGCAACATCCACATGGCATTGGTGTCACGAGTCCAATCATATTGCCCGGGGGCAACTTCAAACGTTTCCGCGCGTCGCCACACATCCTGAATGTTCTCGCCATTACCGCCGCCGATGTTGTGGCGGTAAAAGGACAGACCAATTCCCTTTGCAGGATCAAATAAAAGGTCGGCAATGAGGCGCCGTTTCTCATCCTCCCAGCCGCCGACATCCTGTGCCCACCAGGCTCCTGCCGCGCCGAATCCTTCCATAGTTTGCGCTGTGGATTGGGCGTTGATGGTCACTACAACTGTTTTTGAATTTTGGGAGATAGGTGTCATGGGAGTCATTTCCACGTTAGGAGGATGTGTTTCTACATCAGGTTTTACCGTGACACAGGCGTTCAATTGAATCAAAAAGAATAATAACAAAATACCTGCAGGACATTTGATCGCAATTCTCACAATTTGGCAATCCGGGGAGAAAACTGTGGGAGGCTTGTACCTCCCACAGTTTCTTTAAAATTTATTGAGCGAAGAGATCAACCAGTTGTTCCTGAATGGCATCCATCGTCGGCTGGACTTCGGCGCGATTCGCAAACACTTCGCCGAGGTTGGTGTCGAAGACAGACATCATTTCGTTCCACTTCGGGGAGAGGGGCAGAGCGAAGGCGGCATTGGCAGACTCGCCCAACGCAGCCATGTTGATCGGCTTGCTACTCCAACTCTGATTGAGGAATGCGTCACCGCTCAGGTTGGCGATGTTGGCAGGCGCGTCTTGCTTGAACTCGACGATCGGAGCCTGTCCTTCTTCACTTGTGAGGAATTCGATCAACTTCCAGGCGGCTTCGGGGTTCTTGCAATCTTTGGAGATGGCTAAGCCAGAACCGAACACCACTGTGGCATTGTTCTTGTTCTTGAAGAGTGGAGAAATGTCCCAATTGAAGGTGGCGTCTTTCAATCCGCCGATGCCCCAGAAACCGGTGGTGCTCATGGCAACCTTGCCCTGCGCAAAAAGCGGGTCCGGGCTGTTGGTGCCGAGGTTGGCATAATCTTCGGGGGAGGGAGCTACCTGATATTTGTAGACCAGATCATTATAGAACTGGATGGCTTCCACAGCTTCGGGAGAATTAGCAACGGGTTGACCACTCGCATCCAAAACGGCGCCGCCGTTCATATAAATAAAGCTCATCCACCAGGGCCACCAACCGCCAGCGGCAAAGCCGTATTGAGTCACGGTATCGCCATCACGGACCGTCAGCTTTTGGGTGGCATCCAGGAATTCGACCCAAGTCCAATCCTTGGTCGGGTAGGAAACGCCAGCTGTATCGAACATATCCTTATTGTAATAAAGGATCAGAGCGCCTCCACGGTCAGGCATGGCGTACAAGTTGCCATCCATGGAATAGGCGGTGGTCAAGCCGCCGGTCTCGCCATAGCGGGCTTTGATGTCGAGGCTGTCTTTGGCGACAAAATCATTTAGGGAGATGACCTGTCCTTTGGATGAATAGGAATGTACATCTTCAGACAACTGGATGATATCGGGAGCGGTACCGCCTGCGATCATGGTCTGGACCTTCTGGCTGTAGTCGCTGGGGATGTACAGCAGTTCAACTTTGACGTCCGGATTCTTCTCCATGAACATGTTCACACGTTCCTGGTAGACCTGGGTGTCCAGATCGCTACCCCAGAAGCTCAATGTCAGGTTGACCGGTTCGGTCACTGGAGCTTCAGTGGCGGCAGGGATTTCTGCGGCTGGAGCATCGGTCGCCGCCGGTTCTTCCGCTACGGCGGTGGTGGAGGCGGCTTGACCACAAGCTGCCAACAGCATACTTAACACAACGAGCACAGCAAACAACTTGGATAGTTTCATTTTCTTTTCTCCTTCTTGATATATGTGAAGATCGACCTGATTGTGATATAGACGCGTTTAATAGACCGGAATGCGTTTAAATTCCGTTCACCTCCTATATACTAAATTTTTTAGATTATGTTCTTAGTTCGACAAGCACGGTTTACATCTTGACTGTCGGAAAGCCGTCGGAACGAATTGCAACAGGCTGTCGGCCGGCACTCGCAAGAAATTCTTCAAGCACCAAGGTTGCCGCACCTAAACTGACCGGGTTTCTATTCATTTTGCTGAGAGTAAATTGTACTGATTTATAGGATTGAGCGAGGGATTGTTTTTCAACCAATTCAAGCAGATCCGGCAACATTACTTGCCCTAATGATCCCGCCACCCAGGAACCAAAAATCACCTGTTCGGGGTTGAGAATATTGATCAGGCTGGACAACCCAGCGCTCAAATAAACGGCGGTTTGATGCACAACTGCTTTAGCCGTGGTGTCGCCTTTTTCAGCGGCAGTCGCAATAGCTGAAATCGTGTATGTTTGGTCTTCAGGAAAAAGCAGGAGACTGTTCGGGTCAATCTCAGCCAGAGTTTGTATGATTCCAGGCGCGCCGACGTATGCTTCCAGACAGCCTCGATTTCCACATCTACAAGTCCGCCCGCCGGCAACAATCACTGAATGTCCCCATTCTCCTGCGGTGTTGCTGGCGCCGCGGAAGAGTTGTCCGTTGATCACCAATCCAACTCCAACACCGGTTCCTAATACCACGGCAGCCATCGTCTCAGCGCCTCTTCCAGCGCCGAACCAGGCTTCGGCGAGGGCATTGAACTTAAGCGGGTTATCCATATATAAGGGGAGGTTTAGTTCTTTTTCCAGCATCGATTGCAACGGAACATCCCGCCAGCCCCATGATGGCGCAAAGACAGAGACACCTGTGGTATGTTCGAAGGGACCCGGAATGCTGATGCCAACACCGACTACTTGATCATGTGTCAAACCGGATAAATCTAGTAATGTGTTGAAGCCGGACACAATCAAGTTAACTATTTCTTGCGGTTCTTTCCTCGTTGAGGGGAGGTCTATTTCATGTTCGGCAAGGTTTTGGAGGGTAAGGTCGTATAACTCAAACCTGATATAGGTTTCGGCGACATCAACCCCTGCACAAGCTCCAGCGGAAGCATTAACAGCGAGAATTGCAGTTGGTCGTCCGCCTTGGGAAGCGACAGTACCTGTTTCTACAACCAATCCTTCTTCCATCATGCCAGCAATTAGGTTGGCAACTGTGGCATTGCTCAACCCCGTTAATTGGGTGAGTTCCTGACGGGTACTGGTTTTGCGCAAAAGCAACTGATGCAAAATTTGCAGGCGATTCGCCTCGCGAATATCACGGGTTGTTGGCTGAGATTTGTCGATGGGGAAGTTTGAAAGCATAGGAGATCTCGTTATTATTTGACTTATTCTAATACTCGGAATAAGTTTTGTCAATAGATTAATCAGGAAATAAAACCAATCCCCACTCAATTGCAATTTGATAAAGTGATGTCACCCTGTTCTGGCTACTTAACTCATCCGTCAATCTTTAAATCGTAACAAATATTACATGGCCATTCATCATGTTTTTGCGACGATTTGCGAAAACAGCCCAAAAAGGGCTCAAAATAGAACTTATCAGTAGTATGCCTAAAAGTTACGCACCGCGATTTCAATCCCCCGTCAGGACCGCCAAAAATAAACGAAAGAACCGGCCAACTAAGTCGGTTTTTTTGTTAAATATTGCCGATTTTAGCGTGAAAACAGGGCAGAAAAATAGTTGCGCACCGCGAGTTCCATTATCGGGCAGCTTTGTACGAACCCGCAATCCTAGACCTTGCTTTGTTACTGTATAACCCCAAAGCGGTCAAGGAAACTATGCTTTTGCATTTCTCCTTTCCTGTGACCTTTGTAGACCGCAGCTTGAAAGAGGATGCGCCCGGCATTTATTCTGGCAAGGTCCTCATACCATCAGGCGGAAATTTCGATCGAGCCCATTGACCCGCCAGATCAAGTCAAACGAGGAGAAATATTCAGCCTGAAATTTCTTGTTAAAGATCTGTCATCCGATCAACCTGTTGACGGTCTGGAGGATTTTGTGATCTCCATTAATCAACTTGGCGGTAATTGGAACCAAAGGTATCTGGCGGTATCTGCCGGGAATGGTATCTACGAGATCCAAACATCCATTCCGCAGGCAGGTAATCATAACGTTCTATTGGGGGTTAGTTCACGAAACTTAGGTTTGGATGCAATGGCCCCGATCAATGTGCATGTGGTCGAATGATTGAGCAGAAAATCATCTTTGTAGAGTAGTGGATCACTTAAAAAATCATCGTTATATATTCAAAAAGCTCGCAAAGATTCAATTGAATCTTTGCGAGCTTTTTGAAACCATTATTATATTTTTTGATTAACCGTTTCCATTTGAGTTGTCGTCATTGGAATTGCTGCCGCTGTCGTTTGAGTTGCCGCTGCTCGAGTCATCATTATTAGAGTTGCTGCTGTTTGAATTGTCGTCCATCGAGTCATCGTTGGAATTGGTGCTGCTGTTTGAGTTATCGTCCATCGAGTCATCATTGGAATTGGTGCTGCTGTTTGAGTTATCGTCCATCGAGTCATCGTTGGAATTGGCACTGCTGTTTGAGTTGTCATCCAGCGAGTCGTCAGCATTTGAATTGCTACTGCCGCTGCCATTGGAGTTGTCATCATTGGCGTTTCCATTGAAGACATCGTCATTTGAATTGCCGTTGGAATTGTCATCCCCCAATTCAGACTGGCCTGTTGTTGAGGGGAGTTCAACGCGTGTGACGCTGATCGTACCGTCCTGGCTGACTTCCACTTCCACCTTAACAGTATCCCCGACCACGAAGGGGCCATCGTGGATTACCGTAGGCTCGACAGTGATAGTTTGTCCATCGACGACCCATTCAATTCCATTAACGCTTTCGATGACCCCGGTAAATTCAATTGGTGCGGCGCTAACTTTGCTGGCACCGGCGGAAGCGGGTGCGGCAGCACAAGCCCCGAGCATGACTGCAGCGAGTACAAAAATAACCAGAACATAATTAGATAATTTTTTCATTTTTTCACCTCAATAATTAGGATGTGTTATATCCTAATAGTCGCAGAAGGTTTAGAAAAGTTACTGGCAGTAAATAATGAGAAAAATGCGAATCCACCCTGCGCAATCTTACAACGCATTTTCCTGATCAGCTTGGTCAGTAACACCCAAATCACAATACCGTTTTGCTTCATCAAGAATTCCAAATAGTTCATGCGATTGACCTGTATTCAGGAAGTGGGGCGGATAAAATTCCCGAACGCTATTATCTACGAAGCATTTGCCTTATTCAGCGCAGTGTGATTGCAGCGAAGTATTCCCTCATGACTTTCTTGATGGGTAGCACCCTCATGGACGGCAATGCAACCATCGTACTGCTCATTTATCACCGACGATAAAGCCTTTAATGATCACACGATTGAAGATGTTATGCGCGAGACCGGCATTGAACTTTTACCATTACGAAAATGGCAATTGCCTCATTCTCAAGATCGTATATCCCACTGGAAGTTTGGTAGAACATTTATTCCCAAAATCCTATGCCGTCACGGCTAAAGGTTTTGAGATCAAAGTTGCTCTTTTTGTTTTCGCTTGCAGTATCAATTTCCTTTGGAACGTAGCAGCTTAGGTTATGTATGGAAATAATTAAGGCTTTTCCCAATAGACTGGGCGGATGACGTTAGAAGTAGTCGTCACAGGGTTTGCTATAATAAATCATGCCAAACACACGGACAGTCCTATTAGGCACTTCGTGTATCTTAATGCTAACCTTGATTTCTATGTGGTTATCTCTCGCGGATTTACAACAGGGTATTTTATCCGGGCCGTGTCTTAACCTGTAAGATTATATAATTGGCATGTGACCATAATAATGGGGAAGCTATATCGCCCCAGCGATCCGTCCAGGTTGATAAATAGGCGGGGAAATTAAGATTTTCAGCGACCTGCTCGGGTAAAAACAACTTATCCATCGCCCTTGATTCAATCCATGTCTGGCAGGCTTGGGTTTTTTGTTTGAGGCCTGCTTCCATATCAGGACGTGTTTCTAATAATTCCGCATAGTACCAACCCAGCCAGGCAGTCAGCAGGATCCATGCTCCACCACCGTAGTAAGAATCTTTCGCGTACCGGTGAAGACCTCCAGCGTGCAGGATTGTCGCCTCGATGCTCTCGGCAGTTTTAAGCATGATCGGGTCATCAGGAGCTACAACACCATACGGGACTGCCAGCGCCAGCAGACTTGCGTCCACAGCGGGTGAATCAGGAAATTTCACAAAGTGACCGAATTGTTCCGCACCGTTAATCAATTGATCTCGAATGGCGTCCGTCACCAATTGATGGTTCTTGCCGGTCATTTCGGAATGTGCCTTAATTCCACCGTAGATCGCGGCGAGCGTGTGCGGATGAACATTGTCCGGGAATTCCTCCCAGCAATCATAGCAGGGGAGCTTCCAGAGTTCGCTTAAATAATCGGCCGCAAGATCGGCGGCGGATAGCAGCTCTTGTGAAAGCCTTGTTGCAGGGTTTTGTTTTTGATGTTCATTGAGCGCCCAAAGCCATGTGCCAAAGCCATCCAGTTGAAAGTTTGGCCAGTTGCCGGGCTCACCATCGGTACCATCCAGGCGATAGCGGGTATGCAGGATGTCCGCTTCAGTCAATTTTTCGCCAGCACGCACTTTGAGGATGCTGGCGCGCACCAGATCTCCGCGTTCGTTTACGCGATCAGCCACCCATTGATGAAAACGACGCGCGCTCTCGTGTTGCTCAGCCAGATCCATTGCATAGGCGATGAAAGAGCCATCGCGGAACCAGCAATAATGATACGTGGGGAAGTTGGGGCTGGCAATATAGCCGCCGCTCTGGGATTGATTTTCAAGAATAATTTCGATGCTGCGTTGATATAAGTCATTCATGGATAACAACCAAGCCTGTGAAATGAATTTGAGGAATATTGAAAGTCAAGACTCCGTCGGAGTGTTCAAAAGAAACATTCTGCGGTCCATCCTGTTCGGGGCAATCCCAAAGGACTTTAGAAGGCGAGTGCTGTATTTGAATTTTGACTTCAACCTTCTGGCGGAGTGTTGGCGCGGGATGAACCACATCCCATTGCTGATGGAGATCGAGATTTGATAAATTCACCATGTGAAGGATCAGCAGGTTTGGTGGACGCCTCAACAAGGTCAAAATGGTTTCGTCAATGGATATGAATTTTGGATTTAATTCACCATTTGACCATGCTTCCTTCTCAGCTGCTGACAATGTATAGGGTCTTAGCCATTCTCCATTGCGGACAGCGAAATCCGCAAGCGATCTAAAGTTTGCATACAAGTCTTCTGAGAGCTCTTCATGCTTGGGGAAGTAGGGATCGGACAGCAGCCGCGCATCCTCACCCAATTCGATACGCGTACCGCCGCAGGCCAAGATGACCGCGTCCGCCAAAAGATTATTCGCCGGGCGAACGGCCGGCAGATAATGGGCGATCACAACCGCCTTGCCGTGGGATAAGCGAACCGCGTTTACTACGATCTCAGCAAGGCGGCGATACTCGAGATCAGGCGGCCAGATCTCAATATACATGAAGTCAACTGCCGATTCCGCCAGGGTTTCGATCGGCCAGTTGCCGACCGCGTTGAACAGGATCGTTTTATCAGCATGTTGATTAGAAGCAGATTGGATGAAATCAGCAAATGCGCGCGGCAGATCCACACTCTCGTGCTCAGCATTCCATGCTTTTTTGGGGTCACCGTACTGGTCAATATGTAATCCATCAAAGGAAATGCCTTTCAATGTATTGGCACCTTCCTTCAAAAGGTGATGACTCCAGGAACTGCCGGCTGATGGATCCATCAGGCCGAGGAAATTCTCCCCGAATGCAATGGGCTTGCCTGCTTCATCATAAAGCGCCCAATCAGGATGCGCGCGCCAAAAATCAGCGGAGGCGGCATAGATTGCGAGATACGGCATGGCCGCCATGCCATGTTTGTGGGCGGCGTCCACCAATTTCCGAACGATGTCCAGCGACATGGCACGCCCGAGCGGGTCAATGTATTCTTCGGTGGAAGCCAATAGTTGATCGTGACGATATTGCCAGTCGTAGAACTGCAACCCGTTTATATGGAAGGGCATCAGTTTTCTAAGAGTAGCGTCAGGATCTGAGCGGGACGTGCTAAAGTCAGAGAGAAATCCGTAGCGGGGAAAATCGGTCCAACTCCTAAGTACATCGAAGGCTGTGGATGCTTGAATGTCAGGATCGATCAACAGCCGGGCGGAATACCCCGCAGGTGTGTTAGGAGGGTTCCAATCAACTTGTATTGTTTGAGAACCGGATTTTATTTGAGATTGATATTCGAGAACGATGAATGGTTCGGTTAGGTGTTGTATGAAAATTCGAAGTGAGAGGTTTTTGGGAGCAGGAGCTTCAATTTCAATGAACAACGTGACAATTTCGCCGGGGGAATAACTTCCCTGCGAGGGATAAAAATCAACGATACGCATATTAACCTTTTAGACCGGTCGTGGAGATGCCCTGCACAAAATGGCGCTGGAAAATAATGAAAATAATCAATACCGGGACAAGTGCAACCAATGAGGCTGCAAAGACCTGTCCCCATTCGGTCAGGTGTTCGCTTTGAAAAAGTGCAATGGCGATGGGCAGGGTTCGCTGACTGGAATTCTTAATGGCAACATTGGCCCAGGCGAATTCCTCCCAGCTGTAAAGAAAGGTATTTATGATCACCACTGAGATGCCGGGCCATGAAAGGGGCAGGATGATGCGCCAGAAAATAGTCCACGGGCTGCCGCCATCGATCAGGGCTGCTTCCTCAAGATCGCGTGGTACATTTTCAAAAACGCCACGCAGCAGGAAGGTCTGCATGGAGATGTTCATCGCGGTGTAGACCAGGATCAGACCCGTATGGTTGAACAGATTCAGCCACTTTGCAACAATGAATTGCGGGATGATGAGCATGACCGGTGGAACCATCATGCCGAGCAGGAAAATGTAAAATAAAGTTTCCTTGCCGCGAAAGCGCAGGCGGGCAAAAACAAAAGCAAGCATGGAGGAGATCAGCACGGTCAGCAGCGTGCTGATGACCGCCACTTTGGCGCTGTTTAGAAAATACAAGCCGAACTTGTCCTTGCCAAGCGCTGCAATGTAGTTCTTTAATGTCCAGACCTGCGGCCACAGACGCGGGGGAAGTTCGAAGATCATCGTTTGGGGTTTGAACGAGGTGATGATCATATACCAGATGGGGAGGAGCACAAGGCCCAATCCCAGGGTCAGGACTGTGAGTTTGACAACTTTATCAAAATTTCGCTGTGATTTTCGGTTCATCAGAGTCGCGGCATGGAAACCCCTTGCTTTAGCAATGGGGAGGAAATGCCGCCTCCTTCTTTTGAATTGGTTT
>Ga0268298_10005785_pt1 | contig 11470 bp, 8 predicted proteins | sample WWTPWeurt_MetaG_FD_194462 | JGI IMG/M metagenome (GOLD analysis project Ga0268298, IMG submission 194462) | Activated sludge microbial communities from WWTP in Nijmegen, Gelderland, Netherland - WWTP Weurt | ecosystem: Engineered > WWTP > Aerobic digester > Activated sludge | place: Netherlands... | reverse complement strand
GCCGCCGCCGCCGGTGCCACCACCGCCGGTGCCACCGCCGCCGGTGCCGCCGCCGCCCGTGCCGCCGCCGCCGATACCCCCAGTGCCACCGCCACCCGTTCCGCCTTTCCCACCGGTTGCGCCAGCGCCGCCGGCGCCACCACCACCGGAGCTGCTGGAGCCGTCGTCACCACCGCACGCCCATACGGACATGCTGAGCGCGAGCGCGGAGTAGGAAATCAGTCTGCGAGTCGAGCGTTTCATGAATGCCTCCCGGTAAGGACCGCCCAGGCCGGAGCCAGCGGACAGCGGACGACCCTACGGCCGCTCGTTCGGGAGGGCAACCGGAGTTTGGCTGAAAGGGAACAACTTATGAAAGAGTAGTGAATTCGAACAGTTGAGCCGCTGTAGCGTGAGGTGGGTGCTCCGCATCACTACGGACAGTGAGGTTTCGGGGCGGCGACTCGAATCAGGCCCGGCCGTCCACGATCTGCTATTTGCGGTGCCCGTCACATCGAGCGATGACCGAGGCCGAGATCCCCAGCCCCGCGCGTCCGCACGCACATGGCGTGCTCCGCACGCTGCTTCGACCGTCGCTGCTCGGGGCGCTCTACCTTGGGTTGCTTTCGCTCGCCGCGCTGGTGGCGACGCTCGCGGACGACCGCGTGAAGGGGGTGAGCGTTCCGGGCGTCCGACGCCTCATCGCGACGCAATTCCGCGGCGAAGTGGTGAGCGCAGCGTGGCTCGCCATCGCCACGGCGATCGCGCTCGGGCTGGCGCTCGGAACCCTGGCTGGGCTCGGGGTTTCGCTCCGCGACCGCTTGGCCGGACGTGGCCCGCGATCGGCCTCCGAGCGTGCGCTGCCCGCGCTCGGGGTCATGGTTCTGACACACGGGCTCTTCTACTTCCACGACGTCGCGCGCCATCCGCAGGCGTATGCGCCGGGCTGGTATGCGAGCGGCGGTGTTCGGTCGTTGGTGCAGGTCTTCGTCTGCGACTGGTTGGGCCCGTCGGGAGTGGTGCTCTTGGGCGGCTTCGCCGTCGTGGCGTACTTCGGGCTGCCGTTCGCGCGTGCGCTCCGGGACAGCCGTGCGAGCGTCGTGCGCGTGAGCGGGATCGGCGCGGTGTTGGGCGCCATCCTGTGGTTCGCGCCGAGCGTGCCGAGTGGTCTCGAATCCACGGCGCACGCCGCGGGCGAGCGCATGAACGTGGTCGTCGTGGCGGCCGACTCCTTGCGCGCCGACCGCGTGAACGCCCGCACCGCCCCCGAGATGACGGCCCTCGCCGAGCGAGGGACGCGTTTCGACCGCACCTACGTGAGCCTGCCGCGCACGTTCCCGTCCTGGGTTTCGATGCTGAGCGGGAAAGACCCGCACCACCATGGCATCCGCCACATGTTTCCACGGCGGGAGGCGCGAAGCGTCGACGTGGGCACCATCCCAGCCCGCTTCCGCAAGGCCGGCTATCACACCGCAGTCGTCAGCGACTTCGCTGGCGACATCTTTCGCCGCTACGACTTCGGTTTCGAGCGCACGTTGACCCCGACCTTCGACGTACGCGAGCTGGTGCGCGAGACCATCCTCGGAGGGCAGAGCCCGATCCTGCCGCTGCTCCGCACGCGCGTGGCGCGTCGCGCGCTGCCCACGTTGCGTGAGCTGCACGACACGACCGACGCTCGGGCGCTTTCGGCGGACGCTCTCGACGAGATCGACCGCGCCTCGGGCAAGCCATTCTTCGTGGTCGCCTTCTACTCCACCACGCACTTCCCTTACTCGGCGCCTGCGCCTCACCACGCGCGCTTCGTGGAGAAGAGTTATCGGGGCCCGTTCCGGTACGGAAAATCGCCGGCCATATTCGCCGAAGGCGCGCTTGGCCCCGAGGACGTGAAGGCGGTTCGTGGGCTCTACGACGGCGCCGTCTACGCGGTCGACGAAGCGGTGGGAGAGCTCGTGGCGGGGCTCACCCGGCGAGGGCTTCGCGACAAGACCCTGATCGTGGTGACGTCCGATCACGGCGAGTGCTTGTACGAGCCGGGGCGCGGGCAGGGCCATGGCGATCACCTGTTCGGCGACGAGGCGGCGCACGTTCCACTCGTGGTGGTCGATCCCCGGAAGCCGGGCGGCAAGCGCGTGGAGCAACTGACTCGCTCGGTGGACCTCGCGCCCACGCTCTGCGAGCTGGCCGGGGTGGCGTGCGAGACGGATGGGCTCGACGGGCGCTCGCTCGCCCCAGCTCTCACAGGCGCTGCATTGCCCGAGCGACTGGCATTCGCCGAGACCGGAATCTGGTTCACGCGCAAAATCCCAGACGTCCCGCCGGAGCTTCGCTTGCCCTATCCGGATCTCACGGAAGTGGTCGAGGTGGACGGCGCGCGCAGCGGCGACCTGGTGGCGAAGCGCGACTTCGAGCCGCTCTTGGTCACGGCCAAGCACCGCATGGTTCGCGACGGACGCTACAAGCTGGTCTACGCGCCGACCCGGACGGGGGTCCGCTGGATGCTGTTCGACAGCCTGAAGGACCCGGAAGAGACGGAAGATGTGGCCCTCCGGGAGCCGGCGGTGACCGAACGCCTGAAGAAGGAGCTCTGGACCTGGATGCAGGCCGACCCGACCATGCAGCGGGAAGGGGACATGCTCGTGCCGCGGGACTCGAGGGCCCAATGAGTTGGCGCGAGCACGTCGCACGCGCGGTGGTGCTGCTCGTCGCCGGCGGGTCGGTCGCAGCGGTGAGTCGGCTGCGCGACCCCGACCCGGTGCCCGCGCCGGCGCTCGCGTCGCCGGCAACGTCGGCTCCAGCGGCGGCCGATGCGCCGGCGAAGCGGCCTGGCGTCGCGCTACGGCTCGTGGAGCGCATCGCGAGCGCGGTGATCGATGCGCCGTCGCTCGACTCGGTGAACGCCGAGCTCGCGTATTGGCGACGCATGCGATCGCCATACGTCGCCACGGACAGCGACGCGGGGCGGGCCGTTCAGCAGGTCTCCCTCGTGCGGAGCGCCGGACGCGCATCGAAACAGGAGATCGGCGGCGGTGCGGTCTGGGTGCCGGACCCGAAGGTCTGGAACATGAACGAGGGCTCCTTCGATCAACGCGAAGCGATCCTCGCGCCGCCCCCGGCGACACTGCGATTTCCCAAGATCGCCTTGCCCGCCGGCGCCGTGTTCGAGACCGCACCCGCGATAGCAGGCGCGGCCCTCGGAGGCGTCGAGTTCGAAGTTGCGGTCAAGGACGAGAGCGGGGAGCGGAAGGTGGTCGGCACGCGCTTCGTCGAAGGCGGCCGCATGGGGAGCTTCTCGGATTGGCAGATCCCACTCGCCGCCTTCGCCGGCAAGACGGTGGAGCTCGAGCTCGTCACACGCGCCCGCGCCGTCGGCGACGTGCACCCAGCCGCCTACTGGGGCACGCCCGTGGTGCTCGGCGACGCCGTGAGCTCGCTGCCCTTCAACGTGCTCTTCATCGTGGTCGACGCGCTGCGCGCCGACGCTCTCTCGGCGGTCCACGACGACGCGACGGATGCGGCGATGCAAAAGGCGAATCCCCCGCCGCTCGACGCCTGGCTACCACGCATGCCGGAGGTGGCGCCGCGGCTCGACGCCCTGGCCCAGCGTGGCGTGCTCTTCACCCGCGCATACTCGGGCGGAACCTGGACCCGGCCCGGAACCCTCGCCATGTTGGCCGGGGCCCATTCGAGTCACTTGGGGCTCTCGGCAACGCCACTCGTGCCCCAGCCGGCCGACGTTCAGAAGCTCTACACGTCCAAGCCGCCGTTTCTTCCGCTGCTCTTCCGCCCGGAGGGCGCCCTCACGCGCGCCATCGTCAACAACTTCTACATGGTGGGGTACGCCGGGGTCGGCATCGACATGGGCTTCGAGGGCCTGGTCGATCATCGCTACGGCCGCGAGGACACTCGAGAGATCGTCAAAGACACGCTGTCTCTCCTGGAGCAGCACAAGTCGCGGCGCTTCTTCTTTTTCGTGAACTTCTGCTCGCCGCACTCGCCCTACGCGCCGCCGCCCAGCGCCAAGGCAGCGATTCCGCCGCCGCCCGCCGCGCCCGCCGAGAAGCTGATTCGGGACTATCTGGCGGAGATCCACAAAGACGACGCCGCCATCGGCGAGCTCGTGGACCAGCTCGACAAGCTCGGACTGACCGAGCAAACGCTGGTCGTCGTCACGGGCGATCACGGGGAGACGCTCAGCCGCGAACACGAGGTCGTGCCCGAAGGCGTGGATGGCGGACCGCAGATCAGTGGCCGCTTCCACCACCTCTCGTCCCTGTACGACGAGACCGCTCACGTGCCCCTGCTGCTCGTCTTGCCGAAGACGCTGCCGGCGGGTCGCCGCGTGGTCGACCCCGTCAGCGCCGTCGACATCTTGCCGACGCTGGCCGAGCTCGCCCACGTTCCGATCCCGCCGCGGGTTCGTGGCACGTCGCTCGTGCCTTTGATCCACGGCAAGAGCGATCCCGAGCGAACGGTCGTGGTGGAGGGGCGCGGGGCGCACTCGGTCCGCGTCGGGCACCATCGCCTGGTAGTTCGCGAGCCCGGCTACCAATACGTGCGCGTGAAGGGGCGACGCTTGGAACGCAAGGTCGAACTCTACGACCTCTCCACCGACCCAGGGGAGCGCGTCGAGGTCTCTGCCCAACACGCCGACGTGGTCGAGCGCCTGCTCGGCGCCGACGCTCGCCGCAAGGAGACCGCGAGCGCGGTCGGGGCTTCCGCCGAGGCGCCGCCGAAGTGGCGACTGCGCTTCACCGGTGGCGCAGCGTCCCATCGGATGCGCGGGCGGATCACCGCACGCAGCGGCGACGGGCGCCCCGCGAAGCTCTCGTTCACTCCCGTTGAGCTCCCCGAGCGCGCCGTTCGTGTGGCGGGGGATGCGCTGGAGCTCGAGCTCGAGACCGTGCCCGAAGCCGTGCACGGCATCGATCTAGGAGTGGAGCCAGCCGGCGCCGACCTCGAGTGGACCTTCACGTTGGACGGCGCGCCGTTTCCCAAGGAGCGCTTCTTCGGAGGTGGCTTCGGTCTGCAGGTCATCGGTCTCGACACCGGCGTGCGCGGTGACGGACTGCGGCGTCAGGTCGTCGGCTCGCTTGCGCCCTGGATCGATGCCAGTGGTGACGCGTCCGTGTACGTGCTCGCGGACCGCAGCACTCGTTCGCTCGACGCGCCGGGGAGCGACGCGGCGAAGGCGGAAGCCATGGGCCTGATGAAGGCCTGGGGCTACGTGCGCTGAGCGGATCAGTTGGCCCGCATGCGCCGTCCCCGTCGACGGGTCGACGCATGCGAGGCCGGACGAGCGAGGCTGTTCCCCCTCCGTCAACGACGAGCATCTCCGGACCGGCGCGGAAATTCAAGCCACCCCGGCCGATGCCGGTCAGCGCGGGTGGATGTCGGCCTTGTCGGGCTTGCGCACCGCGGGGACCGAGCTCTTCGGGGCGGCGCCATATTCGTGGAGCTTGTACTGGATCTTGCGCACGCTGATGCCCAGGACCTCGGCGGCCTTGCTGGTGGAGCCACCATGGGCCTCGAGCGTCGTGAGGATCGCGAAGCGCTCGATGTCGGTCATGGACGAGCCCGGAATGGTCGGAACGGCGGCGTCGCCCTCCGCAGCCCCGAGCTCGGCCGGCAGGTGATGGAGCTCGATGGTCGGACCGTCCGCGAGCACGATGGCCCGCTCCACCACGTTTTCGAGCTCACGCACGTTACCCGGCCAGCTGTAGGCGACGATTTGGGCGAGCGCCGCATCGCTGAATCGCTCCACGTTCTTCTCGTTCTCGCGCGCGAAACGCTCCAGGAAGTGCGCAGCGAGGGCGGCGATGTCGCTCCGGCGGCGCCTGAGGGGGGGCAGCTGCACGTTGATGACGTTCAACCGGTAGTAGAGATCCTCGCGGAATCGCCCCTCCGACACCAACTGCTTCAGGTCGCGGTTGGTCGCTGCGATCAAGCGCACGTCGACGGTCTGGGTCTGATTGCCACCCACGCGCTCGAACTGGCGCTCCTGCAGCACGCGCAGGAGCTTCACTTGGGTCGATGGCGTGATGTCGCCGATCTCGTCCAGGAAGAGCGTGCCGCCGTTGGCTTGCTCGAACCGCCCTTCACGCCGCCGGTCGGCGCCCGTGTAGGCGCCGCGTTCGTGCCCGAAGAGCTCGCTCTCGAGCAGGGTTTCCGCCAAAGCGGCGCAGTGCAGGCGCACGAACGGCCCGTCCTTCCGCGGCGAGCGGTGGTGGATGGCCGCCGCGACGAGCTCTTTGCCGGTCCCGGACTCGCCCGTGAGCAGGACCGTTGCGCGGCTGGGCGCGACCTGCGCGACAGCCTTGAAGACCTCCTGCATCTCGGGCGAGTTGCCGACGATGTTGTCGAACCGGTAGCGCTCACTGAGCTGGCTGCGAAGCTCGTGCGTTTCGCGCCTGAGACGTGTGCGCTCCAGCGCGCGCTCGATGACCAGCGTGAGCTCGTCGGTGTTGAGCGGCTTCGTGAGGTAATCGGCTGCTCCTTCCCGCATCGCACTCACGGCGGTCTCGACCGCTCCGAAGGCGGTCATGATCACGACCGGCAGCTCGGGGGCGTGCTGGCGCAGCTTGCGCAGGAGCTCGACGCCGTCCATGCCGGGCATCTTGAGATCCGTGAGCACGAGATCGGGGGAGAACTCCTCGGCCCGCGCGAGGCCCTTGAAGCCATCGGCCGCAGTCTCCACGCTGTACCCCTCTTCCTTCAGGATCTCGGCGAGCGCGGTCCTGGCATTGGGTTCATCGTCGACGACTAGGATGCGACCTTTGGTCATGGCTACCTCGGATTCTGCGCGGCAGGCGCAAGCTTTGCATCTCTCGTGCCGTGCAAAAACCCGGGAGAAACGTAGCTCTTTCGCGCAGCGTGCGCAACCGTTGCGTATGCCGCCAAAACCGACGCAGCGACTGCGCTCGATCCGATGGGCCCGATCGCGCGTCAGATTGCGTCGGCGAGGGCGCGGAGCGCGTCGACGGTGGTGAAGACCCCGACCACCTTCTTGCCGTCCACGACGATGGCGGAACCGAGCTTCCTCTCGGCCATTTCCAGCGCGACATCTTTGAGCAGCGCGGCGGGAGCCACCACGTAGGGCTCGGTCGTCATCGCCTCCTCGACCTTCACCATCGAGGGATCGACGTCCTTCAGGGTCTCGACCAGGTGCAAATCCCGCAGGGTGACCATCCCCGCCAGCTGCCCTCCGTGGAGCACCGGCAGATGGCGGATGTTGTGGTCGCGCATGAGCTCGTGGGCCTTGGTGAGCGGTTGCTCGGAGCCGATCGTGTGCGGGGAATCGGTCATATAGTCGCGGATCGCGTGGGACTTCTTGCTCATGGTGGGGCTCGCTCTCGTCGACGCGCTCAGTCGTCGTCGTGCAGGGCGCGGACGGCGGGGGTGTCCAAGTCGTCGAACTGACCGCGCCGCGCGGCCCACAGGAATGCAAACACCGAGCCCGACACCAAGAGCAAGGCCAACGGCAACACGATGAAGAGCGCGCTCATGAGATCTCCGGAAAGGTCTTGGCTCGATACGAGCTCATCACCACCGTGAGGGAGGAAATGGGCATGAGAATCGCTGCGATCCACGGCGCAATGGCGCCGGCCACCGCCAAGGTAGCGCAGACCAGGTTGTAGGCCAGCGAAAGCAGCATGTTGCGGCGGATCACGCCAAGCGTCCGCGACCCGCCCACGAAAAGCTCGAGGACCGGGCTCACCCCGGGGCGAGTGGTGAAGACATCGGCAGCGGCCAGGCTCGCCTCCGCTCCGCCGTGGACCGCGATGCCGACGCTCGCACGCGCCAGCGCGGCGGCGTCGTTGACGCCGTCGCCCACCATCACGACCGGGCCTCGCTCGGTCTCTCGCTCGACGACCGCGAGCTTCTCCTCGGGGGCGGAGCCACCGAGCGCGAACTCGAACGTCAGGTCGAGCTTCTCGCGGACCGCCTGCACCACTTCGGGTTGGTCGCCGCTCAGGATGGCGAGGCGGTGCCCCAGCGCTTGGAGCCGAAGCAAGCTGGCCCGCGCATCGGCGCGCACGGGATCGTGGAAGGTCGCGAGCGCTCGAGCCCGTCCATCCACGCCCACGAGGACCGGAGTCTCGCCGCGTGCGGCGGCTTCGCGCGCCGCCGCCTCGAGCTGGGGTGGCAGCTCCGTCCGTGCCTTCGCGAACGCAACGGACCCGACGACGACGCGCTGCCCGTCGATGCACGCCTCCACTCCGCCGCCCGGCGTCTGCACGTAGTCGCAGACCTCGACGTCACACGCGCCGAGCGCGCGCCCGAACGCGAGCGCGATGGGATGCGCGGAGCGTGCCTCTACCGCGGCGACCCACGGCTTCAGCGCTTCGTCACCCTGCCAGCTGGACAGCTCGAGGCGACCTTCGGTCAGCGTGCCCGTCTTGTCGAACACGATGAGCGACGGCGTAGCGAGCCGCTCGAGCGCATCGCCCCCCTTGATCAGGATCCCGCGGCGCGCTGCCTTGCCGATGCTCGCGCTCACCGCCAGCGGCGTCGCGAGACCCAACGCGCACGGGCAGGTCACGACCAAGAGCGCAATGGCGTTTTCCAGGGCGCGTTCGCTGTCGAAATGCCACCAGCCGAGCAGTGTCAGGAGCGCCAGGGTGAGGGAGCCGAGGACGAAGCGCCCGGCCGCGCGATCGGCCGCAAGTGCGATGGGCGCTCGGCGGGTGGAAGCCTCTTCGACGCTCCGGAGCAGCCGCCCGACACGCGTCGCCTGGCCGGTCTTCTCCGCCCGCATGACGATGCGGGCAGCAACGTTGAGGGTGCCGGCGTGCAGTCGCGCGCCTTCCACGATCTCGATGGGACGAGACTCACCGGAGAGCAGGGACGCATCCAACGTCGAGCTGCCTTCCACCACCACGCCGTCGGCGGGAACGGTCTCGCCCGCTCGCACTTCGAGGAGCGACCCTTCGACCACGGTCTCGATGGGGACTTCGCGCGCCGTGCCGTCGTCGGACAGGAGGCGTGCGCTCGACGGGGCGAACGAATACAAGAGGTCGGCGGCGTTCTTGGCCTGATGCTGCTGCCGGCGCTGGAGCCAACGGCCTACCAGCAAGAGGAACACCACGGCGGCGACCGAGTCGAAGTAGATCTCGCCGCGACCGCGAAGCACGTTGACGGTACCCCAGGCGAAACCCGCCAAGATGCCGATGGAAATCGGCAGGTCCATGTGGGGAGTCCGCGTGCGGACGGCCGACCACGCGCCACGGTAGAACGCGCCCGCGGACCAGGCCACGCTGGGAGTGACCACCACCAAGCTCGCCCAGCGGAAGAACGATTGGTAGTCGCTGTCCATCCCTTGGAAGGCGCCGGCGTAGAGCGCCAGCGCGAGCAGCATTACGTTCCCGAAGACCGCGCCGGCGACCGCCATTCGCGCCAAGAGCGCGCGGTCTTCGATGCGCCTGAGCTCGGCGGTGTCCGCGCTCTGGCGAGGGTGAGGGGGATAGCCGAGGGTCGCGAGGCCGCGCGCGATCTCGGAGAGTTGCAGCTTGTCGGGTGGCCACGCCACGGTCACGGTGGAGCGACCGATGTCGACGGTGGCGGCGACCACTCCGGGCACGACCTTGCCGAGCTTTTCGACCAGCCACACGCAGGCGGGGCAGTGCAGGTTCTCGAGATAGAGCTCGACTTCGAGCAGACCCGAGCCGCGAGCTCGACAATACGTGGCGAGGAACGCACGGTCGTCCAGCTCCGCGTAGGTCTTGTCCGACGAGCGAACGCGCTTCTGCTCGCTGCCGGCCTCGCGCCGCTCCGCGTAGTAGCGCTCGAGACCCGCGCCGAAGATCACCGAGTACACCGTGCGACAGCCGTCGCAACAGAACTGCGTACTCGCACCGGCCTCCAGCAGTGGCCGCGGAACCGGCAGCCCGCAGTGACTACAGGCGACGTCGGCCTCTTCGCCGACGGCGTCGAGCCCGGCGAGCGAGGCCTGACTCATGGCGTCTTCGCCCGGTTCTTGTGGCACGGCGGCTCGTCGGGCACGACGCTGCCCGGCGTCAGCATGCCTGCCGCGGCCTTGAGCGAGATCGCAGGAGCATTCAAGCGGCCGAGCACTCCCGCGATACCGATGGCGAGCAGCGCGATGGCGCTCAACACCGGGACGTGTACCCGCAGCCGCGCCGCGAGGCTCTGCATCCCGACTCCGAGTCCGAGGAGCAGCGGTACGGTGCCCGCCCAGAACGCCAGCATCACGACGGCACCGTTCACGGCACTGCCGGTGCCGGCGGCCGCCACGGCGAATGCATAGAGCCAGCCACACGGCAGCAGAGTCGAGGCGAGGCCCACGATCAGCGCACGCGCCACCGGCGGGCGTTGCTTCACCTGCGCCATGACCTTCACCGCCAGCTTCTTGATCCCGGCCGGGCCCTCCCAACGACGACCCACGCCGGCGTGCTCGAGGAGGAGCGTGACTGCCCAGAAGATCATCAAGAGGCCGGCCGCTGCGGCGGCGACCCGCCCGAGCCCGGCCGCGCGCCCAGCCAAGTCGGCGACGCCACCCAAGGCCCCGGCCAGCGCGCCGAGGACGCTGTAGGTCACGAGCCGGCCGAGGTGATACGCGAGGTGCGACAGGCCGCGCCGAACGCCGCGCGTGGGATCGTTGCCGGAGTAGAAGGCCGCGAAGGGGCCGCACATGCCCGCGCAGTGCAACGACCCGACGAGGCTCGCGCCGACCACGGGCAAGAGCAGCGATGCACTCATGATGCGTCTCCCGCGCGTACGTCGCGGCGCAAGATCTCGGTGTAGTGTTTGCCACCGGCGTCCACGCTCAAGCGAAACTCCCACACGCCCGGCCGCACGAAACTGAGGTCACCCCGGTAGCCGTCCGTGGCTGTTGCGAGCGTCGTGCTCCCGACCTGCGACGCTCGGGCATTGGGGAAGCCTTCGACCAGGACCACGGCGCCATGGATCGGTTGTCCGTGTGAATCGCGCACGCGCGCTACGAGCTCGAGCTTCTGGCCTCGAGGCTCCGCGTCGAGCTCCACTTTCCAGCCGAGCCGAGCGTTCTCGGCAGCTTGTGCCTGGGTCTCGTCCCAGCGAAGTGCCTTCTTGTAGTAGTCCTTCTCCAAAGAGAACGACGGGTCGTTGCTGGCCACGACGCCCATGGCGACGAGTCCGGCGGTCGTGCTCGTGATGAGCACGACGGGGAACCAGGCCCAGAACTTTCCACCCGACGTGGCCGGTGCGGCCTTCTTTTCCTCGCTCACGAACCACCTCCCGCTGCACCCGGTGCGCGTGGCCCGAGGAGCTTGTAGCTCACCACCTTCTCGAATCCCGCCCCGTCGCTCACGCGGAAGCGCACCGGTCGCTCGCCGTTCGTGAAGCTCTGCTTGGGTACGATCACGAAGACGCTCGTGGATTCGTGCGTCGATGAGCGAACGCGCAGCGGGTTCTCCGGTGCGATGAGCGTGGCGTCGGGAGCATCCAGGAGCTCGACCAGGTAGCGGTGCTCCGCATTCGACCGATTCTCGACCTT
>Ga0268298_10005784_pt1 | contig 11470 bp, 9 predicted proteins | sample WWTPWeurt_MetaG_FD_194462 | JGI IMG/M metagenome (GOLD analysis project Ga0268298, IMG submission 194462) | Activated sludge microbial communities from WWTP in Nijmegen, Gelderland, Netherland - WWTP Weurt | ecosystem: Engineered > WWTP > Aerobic digester > Activated sludge | place: Netherlands... | reverse complement strand
GCAGGGGCTGGTCACCGGTCTGGATATCAGGCTGGGCAGGAAACTATGGAGCTTCAATGCCGGCGACGCCATCGTTGCCCAACCGAAAGTGCATGGCGACTCCCTCTACTTCGGCACTCAAAGCGGCAGCGTTCATTCCCTGGCCTGTGCCACAGGTAGACAAAACTGGAAATTTGCCGCCTCCGGCCGCATCGTCAGTTCCCCCGTCACTTCCGTAGATACGGTCTATCTCGGTACTCAAAGTGGTGCTTTCTTTGCGCTCGACGCCGAAGCGGGACGACTGATCTGGGAGTACCCTTCCGATGGCGCCATCAATCGCGGTGGCATAATAGTCTTCACCTCGGTAATGTTTGCCAGCAACGGCAAGTGGCTCTATTGCTGCGAAAAGTATGACGGCACCTTAAAGTGGAAAGCACCGCTAAGGGGCAAGCCGGCTGCCACTCTTGCCAGTGTCGACAAGCATGTCCTGGCCGTCAGCCGAGAAGGATTTCTGGAAGCCATTGACACTAGAAACGGTGCCATTGCCTGGCGCCTCGCCCTCAAAAAAGAGGTGGAATCACAGCCGCTTTTCGTCGGCAATTTGATGTACTTTGGTGCCGTTGATGGTGACCTGATCTGCCTGGAACTGAGCGCCGCCGAGTCAAAAGCTAAGGCCGGCTCTGCTTAAAGCAAGCGCAGCTTTCTGCTCTGGTCAAGGCAGGAATGGTACACCGCTTAGCTTGTCGACCAGGAAGGCCAGGAAAGCCACTATGGATACGACGCCGTTTACGGTGAAGAAAGCGGCATTAACCCTGGATAGATCCCCGGGTTTGACCAGGCTGTGCTCGTAAATGAGCATGGCTGAGACCAGCCCGAAGCCTAGATAATAAAAGAGACCCAGGTGCAAACTCTGCCCCAGAGCAAAGAGGAAAGCGGCCGTCATTACGTGCAGAGCGCGCGAGATCATGAGCGCCCCAGCCACGCCGAAGCGAGCCGGTATGGAATGGAGTTTCTCACCCTGGTCAAATTCTACATCCTGGCAGGCATAGATAATATCGAAACCGGCTACCCAGGTAACCACTGCTAGAGCCAGAAGCCAGGGGGCCGCGCCCACCAGAGCACCACTGGCCGCTACCCAACCGCCCAGCGCCGCACCGCCCAGTGCAATGCCCAGAACAATGTGGCAGAGCCAGGTGAAACGCTTGGTGAAAGAATAGAAGCTCAGCCAGAAGACGGCGATGGGCGAAAGCTTGAGACAAATGGGCGGCAGGTTGCCGGCCGCCAAGAGCATCACAGTAAAGGAAAGAACACTAATCAATAGTGCGGTTTTGCGGCTGATACGCCGGGCAGGTATGGCTCTATCCCTGGTTCGAGGATTTTTGGCATCGATACCGGCGTCAATCAGCCGGTTCAAAGTCATGGCTGCACAACGGGCACTGGCAAAGGCCAGCACCGTCCAGAAAACAGTGGCGACGCTGGGCAGCGAGCTGAAGCCTTTGCCCGGCAGAGAGAGAATCAAGCCGGAGAGGGCAAAAGGCAGAGCAAAAACCGTATGCTCGATCTTGATCATCTCGGCCCACTCGCTGAGAGTCTTAATCAGACCGGCAGGTGCCGCCTTTTCTTCCGAATTGGATATATTTCCACTTTGCATATACCTAACTGTACTTGAAGAATTTGCCGACTACTGGCATCATTTGGAAGGTTTAAGAATAGCCTGAGAGAAAATGTATATGAATTTCGACGGAACTGGAAAAACAATTGATTTGCAAGGCGTCGCTTCCTTTGCCTCCCTGGTAGACCTGCTATCTCAGGAGCTGGGCGTACCGGCCGGCAAAATGCTCGGGCAACTGCCGAACGGACCGGATACATTCAACCAGCTTCTTGCTGAAATTGATATCAACAGCCAGGGCTTCCTGCGCAAATTGACCCTCACCTGCCAGCCCGGTGGTTTTCTCAGCCTGAGACTGGCTACCCAGTGGGGCAGTGAGCGCAACAGCTCCCATACCTCGGGCGTCACTTCCGACTATCATCTGACAGCCACCGTGGAGCAAATTCTGCCCCAGGCCAGAGCCCTGGCCAGACATATCGAAGATATATTCGGCGTGCAAGATCGCATGGTCACCCTCGGTCATTCCGATAAACTGGCTGCGGCAAGCGTTTCAGCTTCTCAGATAGAAGCCTTCGAAAGACAGGAAGGCTCTTCCGTCGTCACTGCCCATGTGCCCCGTGGACGGGAATAGCCGAGAAGGCGCAGTTCCTCCTTGAGTTTTTCATAGAGCACCTTGGAGCCATGTCTGGCATCCAGGGGCAGTTTTTTCATGACCACAAGCTTGATGAATTCCTTTTTACAATAGGCTTCTAGCTCTGGCTCCAGGTTAGCCTCCCGCCCTTTCAGGGTGACGGCTAACAAAGGCTGCCCATCAAGCTCCACATAAGCAGCCTCGCCGATGCCATCATGAGTTTTGGCAAAGGCTTCTACCATAAGCGGATAACGCCCTTTCTTGCATTTACTTTCATAGCCGGCTCTGCCGGTCAGAACCAGCTCACCGGCGAGCATTTTGCACATATCGCCGGTGGCATGATAAACCTTGATGGTACCGTCCTTTTGCAGCACCCTCAGTTTGTTTGTGCCCTTCTGCTCATTAAAATAGCCCTGGTTCACATGCTTGCCGGCCACCAATAAGTGCCCCTCGGCGGCACTGAGCCTGGAGATTTCCTCCTCGGTGACCCGGGACTGATTCAGGAGCCTTGCCAGGTCGGCTTCCGAAAGCATGAGCAAGTTTACGGAGCGGTCCTCACACCTGCCCAGGTAGAGTCCCTGGCCCTCGGCGGCCAATTCATGCAGGCGGCGGTAACCGGCACCATGGCTGGAACAGACAGTAAAATGGCATATGGGCTCGGCTTCGCTGGCTCCGTATACGGAAGTGACGGTAGACTGGGGCAGGCGTGCGAGCACGGATTCAACCAGAGAGGGAAAGATGGGTGCGCCGCCCACCAGAACTTCATCGAGACAACTCAAGTCTTGTCCGGCACTTCCTTCCAGAAGCCCGGTTAGAAAAGCGGGGGCACAGAGAATCTTCTTAGGCTGATGGCGTTCAACAAGCTTGAGAGCCTTCCGGCAAGACTTCTTGCCCACCAGAATAGTGGTAACGCCATAGAACAAATGGGCCAGGGTAAAGACCGGCAAGGTGGTCAATGTGCAAGGAGAAGTGGAGAGAGCAAGGCTTTTGTCTATGACCTCGGCCTGTTGAACTAGAAAGCCGTGGCTTCTTTCAATGGCTTTGACGCTGCCGGTGGTGCCGGATGTAAAAGTAATGAGGGCGCCGTCTTTGCTATCGACAAAAGCAGCAGCCGGTGCCTGGTCGCTCTTCCTATTACTTAGAGTGAAGGTGCGATAGCGGCAGGCAAATAAAGGCACAAGCCAGGGAACCGTCAAAACAAAATCGGGACGCACCGCGTCAAGGCAGGAAAGTACACGTTTGACACTGCCCGGCTCGATCACTAGAACCCTGGCGCCGACACGCAGAATGGCCAGTAACGCTACAAAGAAGTCGATACCGGGGGCAATGGCCAGGAGCACAATTTGCTCTCTCTTGAGACCCTCGGCAAGAAGGGCGGCGGCCTGCTGCTTTACCCCTTCGTTCAAGCCATGGAAAGAGAGGAGCCGTCCCTCTTCATCCACAATGGCTGTTCGCGTCCCGAAGGCAGAGGCGTTTTCTTCCAGAATCAGGGCAATATTGCAATTGGTCATCACTAACTTAGCTCCCTGGCATAAACGGCATAGCGCCGTATGGTCTTGCCGCCGAACAGATCCGGCATATAAGAGGAAAAGCCGCCCTCTTTATAGAGGGCAAAGATAGCTTCTTGAAAGTTTTTCGCCCGGCCCAGTTCGAGCATGCGGCAGACCATACTTAATCCTAAGTGACGGTAAGCGGGATCAGGATCTCTGGCGATAGTCTTGAGAATCAGTCTTGGGGCCCGGGTATCTCTGAGCGCCAGACAGAAGCCCACCAGTTTTCCGGTTGCCGAAGCTCTGGCCATCAGCACCAGCTCACCGTCCATGGTGGCTCTAAGGGGCTCATAGAGCGAGATGAAGGCTTCTTTTGATATGGCACTATACAAGAAATTGGCGGCAAAGGCCTTTTCGGTCAACTCATAAATAGCTGACAGTTCCTCTTCGAAAGCTTCCACCCGAAAGCTCTCAAATTCGACTGGCGCCGGCTTCTCTGCAAACAATTGGGGAGCTTCAGTGAGAGGCACGCTCTTGGAAGCATAGGTGGCCAGTTGTCTATAGCCCCTCTGCTCAAGACAATCGACTAACCCGGACCAGTTCGAATTATATGGTTCACACAAAAACGGCAATGCGCCGCTGTCTTCGATGACTGTGCGATAGCGGTAGAAAGTATTGCCGGCCAGAGGACCCACCAGTTCGGTGGCACCACATTCTCTCGCCGTCTTCTCCAGAAGCGGCAGAAGCGCCTCGGGACAAGCCTGCCCGGGATCGGCGAAGTACATACGACCGCTCCTTAAAAAGTCGGGGCTCTTTGATAGAAGGCTCATCAAATCGGTGGTAGTGCTCTGCATTTTTATCATCCCTATTTACTAGAACGTATGCGCTTCTAAGCCAGACAGACCAGGAAACCGAGGGAGCCCAGGGAGGCCAGGGTACCCTGCCTGAACCAGCGTCTAGCGGCAGTGCGGCTCTCCTCCGGCGACCGGCGCAAGGCGAAGATGAGGCTGAAAAGTAAAACATAGAGAAACGCCAGCAAGGTAAACCAGGGCGAAAGGTTTTTGCCGCCCATAAAGACACAGGGCAGAAAGAAGAGGCACCAGCTCTTGAGGGCATTTATGGAGAGTACCACCAGGCGATCTTTGCGCAGTTGCCTTTGATCCTGCGTGACCAAGCGGATATGAGCACTGGCAATAATGGAACCATGAATGGCAAAGGCCATGCCGTAGGCAAGCAAGAGGGTGTTCGAATCAACCAGGAATGTGGTGCCCGGCAGGAATAGCAGGGCAGCCGGTAAAACAGCCAAGACCGCTTCCTGTCCGTGTACCGGTCCGGTCAGGCGGAAGCGCCTGGGCAGGAGGGTCTTATAGGAAGCCAATAAGACCAGAGGCAGAATGAAGAAGAGCATGCCGCCTTCTGTGATGGCCAGATACAGATAAGCCAGACTGAAAAGGGTGCCGCCGTCTGCCAGGGTGGAAGAACGCTTGAGCAGGAAGACCAGCAAGGTTGAGGCTATCAGGCTCACCAGCTCCACAGTCAGGGCCGCCACGCTGATACTGAGCGCCGAACTGAGCGCAAAGTATAGAGCAAGAGGCACAAATAAATTATCGAGCCCATTACCGCAGAGAGACTCGACCACGGTAGAAAGGGCAGCTAGCAGTGCTGCCAGCATCAGTACATGGTAGAAAGGCAGGGTGGTACTGAAGGCCAGTACTACCATACTGGTAGCGAAAGCCATCAGTAAGAAGGCCAGTGAACCTTCCACACTCTTAGCGCCGTGCTTGAGCCTGTAAGGATAATAAATGCGGCTGCCGAAGCGACTGCCGATTAAGGCTGCCGCCGAGTCGGCAAAGGCCAGCACTGCTATTGGTACCAGAAAATAAACCGGCTCTTTAGCCAGAAAGAAGATAAGAGCCACGGCAAGGGGAAAGAAAAGTTCACCATAAGACTGCCGCTCCACCCCGAAAAGCACCGGGCGCAAACAACCCACTGCTCTGAAGCGCAGATAGATGAACATGGAAGAGACAAAAGCAGCCAGGACGAAGACCGGCTGCGGAGCATCGAAGAGCCAGGGAAAGGTGAGGCAGAGCGCACCCATGACCAGATGCACAAGCTTCCTCGTGGTCTCAAAGCGATTGCCCGTAGCGTCGGCCGCTCTACCTTTCATAAAGCGCGCGCAGGCAAGCAGCACCGCCAGGAGACTCAGTACGATAAAGCTAATAGCAAGCAGGGCTTTCATGACACTATCCTTACTAGAGCACGGTTTCCAGAGCAAAACGCTTGTAGAAAAAAGTAGGGCAGACCCCAGGCAGGGCGTCGGTCAATTCCATTTTGGTTGCGGTGCGCTGATTGGAAAGTTCTTGCAAAGAGCGGTCCACAAGCATATTCCAGTAGATCAGACGGGCGCCTTTGCGACCAACGCGCAGAAGCTCTCCGGTCACTGCCGCACAGTCTTCCTTGCTCATGTACTCAAAGACATCGGAAAGGTTGAAAGCATCGACGGAGTCTTCTTCAAGAGAAGACAGAACATCTTGCAAGCCGCCCTGCCGCAAAGAGATTTTCTCTAAGTTCGAAGCTATGACTGCATAGTTTTCGGGCCTTAGATAATGGGGCAAAACCTTCCCATAGCAACCTTTGAGAATATAACTGAGATAGGCATTTCCCTGCGAGGCACCGCTTTTCAAATGTGTTTCCACAGCTTTAGCGATGAATTTGCTGAATGAGTCTTCCGCCTCCTTGAAGAAACTGCGCTCTCGGCCAAGCAAGGCGGCAACGGCTCTAGAAAAGAAGAGCCGCGATGCCAATCTATACAGGGGAGTATTCCACTTTCTTTCGTAGAACTCGGCGCGAGAAGCTTCCGACCGCTCTTGCAGCAAGCCGTCGATGGTGCTTGCACGGTGCAGAAGCGGCAGGAGGAAACGAGAAAAAATACGAAAGTAGCCTTCCAACTTGCCGCAGTGTATGACACCGGCAGCCAAGACTTCCTCTCTCTGGTCAAAATAGTTGAGGCAGGAGGGAGAGAGCACCCGGGCTTGCTTCAGCTTTTCAAAGAGAGCCAGGCGCTTTAGTCCGTCTCCCGGGCCGCCTCCTACACCGAGAAAGAGCAGGGTCTCTTCGTGGTTCAAGCACTTGAAGCAGCCCATCTTCAGTTCCAGAAGGGCAAGTTGGGCCGGGGAGAAATCGATAGCCAGCACTCGCTCCACCCGCTCACCAAGGCTCAATATGGAAAGGGTATTGTCCCCGGCAGAGGCAATGGAGACAACAGTCTTCAAAGAGGGTGCTTCTGTCAGTCCCGCAAGTAGAAGTTGACTGTCTTCCCAGCACTGCGAATACCTGATCAGGGCGCTGTTCAACTTGACCCTTTCAATGGCTCCGGCTCTCATACCACTCTCCCTCGTTGCTCTCAACACCTTCATTGTGCGCTCAAGGCATTGACTTTTCAGGCACAAGCAAACAGATTCGAAACTGCTTCTTCCAAAATGGTGACCTTGCCGTTTCGTCCGTCCACTTCCACCAGATCGCCGGTTTTCAGGCGGGTGGTGGCGTTCTCCACGGCCACCACACAGGGCAGAGATAATTCCCTGGCCACGATGGCCGTATGAGAAAGCAAGCTGCCATGGCTGACCACCAGTCCGGCCGCCAGGCTGAAGTGCACAATCCAGCCGGGATCGGTGCGTTCGGCTACCAGTATCTCGCCTTCCTGGAGAGCTTCACTTTCAGGGTTCCTGATGACGCGCACCCGCCCCCGGCAGATGCCGGCACTGGCGGCCTGACCAACCAGCACCGAGGTGTGAGGGGAAGCTTTAACCGCTTCCTCCGGCACCGCTCTCGGCAACTCCTTGCGATCGCCGTAGGCACCGCTGAAGGTGAGTCGCAGGGGCGATTCACTCGCCCCTTCATACTCCCGTTTGCGCAAGGACACAAGCCCGGCTAGGTTGAGGCTGACGCCCGTGCCTCCGATGAAACCGAGGATCTCGTCTACGGTCAGGAAGTAAATATCCTGCGGCTGCTCAATATGTCCTGAGGCCGCCAGTCTTTTGCCCATGGTTTTGAAAATGAGGCGCACCAGGCCAAAGACCCGGGTGCGGGCAAAACGCAGATTTTCCCTTCCGGCCAGCAAGGAAGCCGTAAGAGAAGCCAGAAGCGCTAGAGGCCAGGGCAGGGGCTCCAATGCCGGGGGCGGCAGCGTTTCCACCGCAGCTTTCTTTTCAGCTCTAGCAAGGGCAGCCAGGGTGGAAAAGAGTAGGGAAGGATCATCCTCCAGGCAGGCGCTTTCCAACTTCAATTCACCAAGACTGCGGTCGGCAAACTTTTCCAGATAGAGACAATAGAGTCTTTCAGCTTCCGGATGTTGTTTGAGCCTCAGTCTGGCAGCACCGGTCTTGCCGCTTTCCATAAGCCTGATAAGCTCGCGGTCAGCGGAGATAAGCCCGGCCAGCTCTTTCAGAAGCAGGGGCGGCTGCCCCGACACAACAGCGCTCTTACATTTAAGATAGAACGGCAAGCATTCCATCCTCTTTGGGTTTCCGCTCAAACTCTTGCGCAGGGCTCCGTAGGCGATCATGGCGAAGAAATCGTTTACTACAGGGGCATCCCAGCGGGAAATAAGCCTACTCTCCAGGCTTAAATAAAGGCTTGCAAGCTCAGTCAAAGAGAGATTCTTGACCGCCTGCCTATCGATGTTGAGGGCCAGGTTAAGACGCTTTTCAAAAGACCTTTTGAGTAGCGGCAAAGTAAGTGCGGCAAAGAGAATTTTTGCCAGGCAAAAGAGCCCGCCGAGTTTACCGAAGAAATTAGAGGGCGCTGCTTGCGGCTCCTGGGGCAGGGGCTCTTTCAAGCCCATCATCTGCTCCATAAAACCTTTATTGCTTTTATAAAGCGGCAAAAGTTGAATCAAGCGATGCCAGTTGCCCAGGTTGTAATAAATTCTGCCTTCGTGGTAACCGATCATATACTCGAACAGATCGCTGCGGCTCTCAACCACAGAGGGCTTCACCCCCATGAGCAAGACAAAACTTTTATAGACTTCCGTATAACACTTGCGGGCAAATGAGAAGGTCAGGGGTGAAGTCTTGCCGGGGTAACTCTCCTGAATATTACTGGCATCGAATACGGTGCTCTGGGGGTCCACCGTGGTGATGGGCCTGGCCTGCAAGATGAAAAGGCGCCCCTCTCGGTCGAAACACCACTCTACATCCATGGGACGACCGAAATGCTTTTCGATGGCGCCAAGGGCCCGCAAGAGCTGCGCCAGCATTGCTTCAGTCAAGTAACTGGGGCGCGCCGAGCCTGGAGCAGGCGTACTACCGGCAATATAAAGGGTCTCACCGCTGACGGTGCCGGCCATCAGTTTGTCGCCGGCGCCCTCCACCATTGAGATTACAGGACAGGCTTTCTGTGTAACAGGATCGAGGCTGAACATGACACCGGAAACGCTGGCATCAACCATGGCTTGCACAAGAACCGCCACGGGGCCGCTGCCATCGAGACCCTTGAGCTTCCTGTACGTCTCAATAGACTTACTTTTGACCGAATGCCGTACTTTCTCTACATGGAGTCCCACCTGAGACTCTTCTACAAACAAATAAGATGTGAACTGCCCGGCAAATGAATTGGTCGGACCGTCCTCCTCAATACAAGATGACCGCACGGCGAAGCTCCGGCAGCCCGATTCGGCTTTAATTGTGGTAAGCGCCCCTTGCAACTTTGCCACGGCCACTTCCCCCGCAGCGATCACAAAAAAGGGCGGAACCTGAAATCTGGCGCCGGCGCTACCGCTTATATGCTTGAGTCTCGAAAGTCCCCGTGCCTTACCGCCGCAAATGTCGCAGTTGGCGCCGTCGGCAAAATAAATCTCAGCAATCATTTTTAATTCACTCCCGAATGCATGGTGCAGTTCAACAGCACCACCAGGTAACCAAAGAGAACGGACATATTAGAGAGAGCAGCAAACACTTTCGAAACTGTCGGACCGCCCTTCTTAAGACCTAGAAAAAGAGCGGAAAAACAAAGCAGGTCATAAATGACAAATGCCAGCCCGGCCGCAAGCGGCTGCCCCAGATGGGAGAGGCAAACGGTGAGAAAGACCTGGGCGGCAATTATAAAGAGTGCGAGCCAGAGCGCCGCTTGCTTTAAGCCAAGGTAGCCGCTGTAGCTGACGATACCTTCTCGCTCGCACTCGGGGGCAAATATTTTGCGCCCGAACTCCACCACCATGCCGCTCATGAAGCTCGCGGCAAAGAACCAGAGTAAGCCTGTGGCAAAGCCATTGCTCGGACCAAAATCGTAACTGGTGATGAGCAAGTCGACAAAGAGCATAATCAACATATGGCTCAGCATGTACAAGATCGGCCGCTCTTTCAAATAGGTCGACAGAAAGAATTCCCGGCCCATGAGCCACATATAGACCCAACTAGCAAAAAGGCAAAGCACCACCACTTTGCCCGCCAGAAGAGCAAACGCCAATTGCAAGGTCATAAGAGCAAGGGCCAGACTGGAGAGTTCCTTCAGGGAAATGAGCCCCCTGGGCACCGGTCTTTCCGGAAGATAGCGGGCGTCGTTGAGGCGGTCTTTGTGCTCGTCGATAACCCGCAGTTGGAAGAAAAGAAAGACAGTTGTGAGCATGGCGGCCAGGCAATGAAAGAGGCTCAATCGGCATGAACCCAGGCGCAATGAACTACTGAGACTGAGCCCCGCCAGGCTAAATACCATGGACATGAGCACGAAGGAGGGCAGGGGAAAGCGTTCTTGTAGATAAGTCCAGAAGCGCCCGGGCAAGGACAGGGGGTTAGCCCCGGGCTTGCCACTGCCTTCAATATTCAAATTTTGCATGTTCTCTACCTCACCCTTGCATCATAGTCAGCCGGATGCAGGGCACAGGTAGCCCACGAACAGTTTCATTAGTGTTGCCGGGCGGGAACTTTCTTGTCTCTGTCTTTGCTCACAAGAGTTTCACTTAGGATCTATGAAAGACCTGAGCCCGAAGTATCGCAACAGAAAGATACCCCGATTCAATTCCATTAAGAGTATGCTCTTCGGACATGTTTTGCGACCGCCCGCCCTGTAAGAGCGCTTCTAGACCACTGCTCGCAACCCAAAATGCTCTAGAGAGAATTAGAGACACACCATGTCAGGCGATTACCATAATCCGAGCCACTTTCGAACATTCAAGGCGCCTTCTTAAGTATTTAAATTCACCTACATCGCATATAGACACGGATATGTGCCTGAAATAACCCCGTTAATTTTATAGATCCGGATGGTCTATTTCCTTGGGGTCAAATATTCAAGGGAATACAGAAACTTAGCAAGGGGGCCGCAGGAGCAGCGAAGGGTGCATCAGGCGCGGTAAAGGGTGCAGCAGCGGGCGTAGGAAAGGGAGCCGGGAAAGGAGCGGGCAAGACTACTGGAAAAGCGGCGGGTAAGGGTAAAGAAGGAAAAGGAAAGACAAAGACAAGACGTTCGAAACGGTGCCAAAAAGTTTATGATGAAATCTGTATACCACAAGCGACCAAGACACTTGGGCGTGGCGGTGATTCGCAATCGATGCAATTTTGGTGTGAAATTAATAGATGTCTTGAAGACCATGGTTGTCCCAAAGGTGTCTATTACAATTAGCTTGAAAATAAATTCTGTGGGTCGGTGCAAGAAACTTTCTGTAAAAGCGGTCAAAAGGGGGAGACCTCGGTTAATCTTTCAATTGCAAGAAAGAAGGACAACCGATGGTCTTACAAGATGATAGCACAAAATACATCCAAGGGA
>Ga0268298_10005783_pt1 | contig 11471 bp, 12 predicted proteins | sample WWTPWeurt_MetaG_FD_194462 | JGI IMG/M metagenome (GOLD analysis project Ga0268298, IMG submission 194462) | Activated sludge microbial communities from WWTP in Nijmegen, Gelderland, Netherland - WWTP Weurt | ecosystem: Engineered > WWTP > Aerobic digester > Activated sludge | place... | reverse complement strand
GGCGGGCCAGTATGGGCGAGCAGGCAGATGGTGAACGTGAATGGTTTCGGGGTGTGCAACTGCGCGTCGCTGGCTCCAACATGTTCGGCGCCACAGCTGCGCTGTTCAGCAGAGACCCTCCGCGTCGCCCGCGCCCGTGCCCGCGCGCCGCACGTCCCCCGCTACACCAGCTTCACCAACGTGCCGATGATGCGGTCCCAGCGCTCCCGCATCGCGCCGTCGACCTCCCCGACGTACCCGAACGCCTCCGCGACCTCCAAGCACGCCAGCGTCTCCCGCGCCGACCCGAGCGCGGTGTGATACCTGACCTGCCTGAGCTTCCCGCGCGAGCCCATGCCCTCCGAGATGTTGAGCGCCACACTCGCCGCCGCGCGCCTGAGCTGCCGCCCCAGGTCACCGTCCTTCTTCTCGATCCGCTCCATCACAGGCCTAAGCTCGCGCAACGTCTCGACGGTCACCGCATAGATCCTCAGCATCGCTTTTCTCTCTTTCTGCTCGTGAGAGCGAAGCCGTCGCGCTGCCGCGCGCAGACCGTGTCAAGGCTCGCCCGGAGCGCAGCGCGGGCGACCGCGGCGCAGCCGCGGCTTGGCCTTGACGCGGTCGAGCACGGCGGCAAACTCGAAAAGGGTCCTATGCCAGGACATAGTTGACACTTCTATGCCAGGACATCGTTGACAGGTGCCCATGCCTTGGAGGGAGCGCCGGACGATGAGCTTGAAAATTGAATTCGCTGAAAGAGCAGAGAAGGGCGAGCCGATTTCGCGGCTGTGCCGGGAGTTCGGGATCAGCCGGACGACCGGGCACAAGTGGGCCAAGCGGTTTGCGGAGCGCGGGTACGACGGTCTGGAAGAGGTCAGCCGGCGGCCCAAGTCTGCGCCTCTGGCTACGGCTGAAGACATCGTGCTTGCGGTGCTCGCGGTCCGGGAGGCCCACCCCCGCTGGGGTCCGCGGAAGCTCGAGGTCGTGCTTCGCAGACGGTTCGGCAGCGAGGCACCAAGCGAGCGCACAATCGCCCGGATTCTGCAGCGTGCTCACAAGATGCAGCAGCGCCGGCGGCGGCGGCCGCTCAGCGTCGTCGACCGAGCTCCAGCGGTCCTCGCCCGCAACTCCAACGACGTCTGGACTGTCGACTTCAAGGGTTGGTGGCGCGCTGACGACGGGCAACGATGCGAGCCGCTGACGGTGAGGGACGCGGCGAGTCGCTTCGTGCTCACCGCCACCTTGTGTCGCCCGACAGCCGCGGCGGTGCGTGCTGTCTTCGAGGCGCTTTTTCGCCGCCACGGAGTTCCGGGCGCAATTCAGTGCGACAACGGCGTCCCCTTCGTGTCGGTCCGCTCCCCCGGCGGTCTATCCACCTTGTCGGCCTGGTGGGTATCGTTGGGGATTCGCCTCGTCCGCTCGCGACCAGCGTGCCCTCAAGACAACGGCGGCCACGAGCGGATGCACGCGGACATCGCAGCTCAAGTGGAGAGGCGAGGCGCCGGAACAGCGAAAGCGCAGCAGCGCGAGCTCGACAAGTGGCGGCAAGAGTTCAATCACGTGCGGCCTCACCAGGCGCTGGCGGGAAAGACGCCCTCAGAGGTTTACAAGCCCACTTCGAAGCGCCCCGCCGTCGCTCGGCGCTACCGCTATCCGTCCACAATGAGCGTTGTGCGCGTGTTCAAGAACGGCAACTTCCGGCTGCGCGGCGACGTGTACTTTCTGAGCACGGCCCTAGCAGGCATGCTCGTGGGCATGGAGCCCATTGACGCGCTCCATCTCCGAGTGTGGCTTCACGACCTCGAACTCGGAGTCATCGAAGTAGCCCCACAAGTGAGCCCGGCCCTCTACAACCCAGTGTCAACCAGCAGAAGGAGACTCGCAGCCTAACCACCCATCAACATGTCTGCGGCGTGGCACCTGTCCACACAGATGTGTAAGCGATGTCCTGTCCTGGTCCAAAGCGAGCGAGCAAATCCCTCCTCGCGCCCGCCCGCGCTCTCGCACCCGCCCGCGCTCTCGCACCCGCCCGCGCTCTCGCGCCCGCGCCCGCGCCCACGCCCGTCTCCGCGCGCGCATGCGCGTTACTCTCGCCGCTCCTCGCCGTTCAGCGGTCGACGCTCGCCGCCCCTCGCCGCACCGCGCGCCCGTATCCGCGGTGCGCCCCCTTACTGTCTCCTCTTCGCCTCCGCCAACGCCGCGGCAACGTACCTCCCGTCGTGCGACAGGCTCACGTCGAGCCCGGTCGGCACTCCCTTCTCGCACAGCCTCGGCGGCTCGAAGCCGTCGTGGCTCGTGGTCGACGGCCTCCGCTCCACGCTGAGCTCGGCGCCGGTCACGCCGAGCACCTCGGCGGCCATGCGGCAGAGCAGGTCGCGGCCGGCGGCGCTCGCGCGCGCGTGCTCGCCGAGCTCGCTGACCTCGAAGCGGGGCTCCGCCGGACCGATGCTCGCGAGCGCGTGCACCCAATCGTCCGCGTGCCCGACGCGGAGCGCGATCTCTCGGTCGTCGTAGCGTGACGACGCGAGATCGCTCGCCACCTCGATGCGCCGGTGCGAGAGCCCGGGCTCCTCGCCCAGCTTCACCAAGAGCTTGTAGGCGGCCTCCTTCGCGGCGAAGAAGCACCAGAACAGCCGCTCCGGGTCCTCCGCCGCTTCGAGCACGCGCCGCTCGGCCGGCGTGCAGACGCGCTCGACGTACCCGGGCCGCGCGAACGACTCGCGGTTGTCCGGGTCGCCGAGGTCCACCACGTCGTTGCCGACCAGCGCGAGCTCGCTGCGTATTGGCGTCATGCCTGGCTCGAGAGGATGAGCTTCACGGCGTCGCCGATGGTCTTCACCTTGTCGGCGTCCTCGTCCTTCACCTCGATCTCGAAGGCGTCCTCGATCTCGAGCACCACGTCCACCAGGCGCGCGGAGTTGACCTTCAGCGATTTCCTGGGCGAGCCGAGATCTCGACGCCCCACGACCGGACGCGAAGAGACGTGAAACGACGCGAGCGCTGGTAACAGGTTGGAAACGTCCCCCGGCAGGCCCGGTAGGAGGGCGGCGCCGGGGACGCTGCCCCCACGCGTCACTGCGACCCGGTGCAGTCCTCTGGCGCAAGGCAGTACGGGCCGATCATGGACCCGGAATCCGGCTTCGCGGAGTAGTAGCAGCACACGGCGCTTGCCGGGCACTTCGACGAGCCGCACAGGCACTGGTAGTAGGGTGCGAACCGGTTCGGCGGCACGCATGTGCCACGACACAGCTCGCCGTCGCAGCAGCTCTCGATTCCGAGCCCGGAACCAGCCTCCTGACACGCCGCCGGGGAATCCATGGCTGCGTCCACCACGGGACCATCCGTGTTGGCGTCATCCGCGTCAGGCCACGAGGCTTCCGGCACCTCTGAATCGTGCGACGATTCATAGGTGGTTGTGCCGGCGCAGGCGCTCTGCAGGACAACCAGCGCTACTTCTGGGGCAGGCAGACGCCGGGGCCGCCACATACGATGGGTCCTTTTTCCGAGAGGTTGCAGCATATGGATGGAAGCTCGCAGCCGCCGGCCATGCCGCCGCAATGACAGGCACCCTGTTCACAGGTCCCGAGGCAAACGTGCCCGTTGCAGCAGGTCGTGAAGCCGGGACCTGGCGCTCCACCTTCCTTGCAGACATAGCCGTACACATCATCCGGGCTTAGCGCATCTTCGCCTGACGCGTCAGTGGTCGAGTCAGGCACGTCCGCGTCGCCGCCATCGGGCGCCATACCTCCGGTACCCCCGCTCGCCGAGCCGCCCGCGCCACCCTCCGCGGCTCCCGGCGACAGCTTGACGTTCCCGCCGCAGCCGAGCGCAAGGGCCGCGAGCACGCTGCAGGCGGCCCGCATTAGTCGACCCAGCCCCACGACGTAACATGAAGCTCATCGCCCTGAAGGGGATGCGCACTCGGGTTGCAGCCCCGGCCTTCGTCGCTGGAGTGGATGGCAAGGTGGCGCCAGTTCGGGTTGCCCGGAATCGGAGGAACCGCGAGGAGCGCGAAGTAGTCGCCCCAGTAGTCGCTCACGCCATTGGGCGACGCGTAGTGCGCGGGACAGACGGTCGGGTCAGGCCCAGGCAAGGGGCTGAAGCTGACGCCAAGCGGGGCACCGTCGGGGCCACCCCCGGTGAGAGTCGCAAGCGTCACCTGAGCCCGTCCGGCCCCGACGCCCGGCGCGGCGAACTCGTAGAAAGCGTATCGCCAGTCGCCTCCAGTCCCGTCCTGGTTCCCGCTTTTGTCGACGAACTCGATGTCAGGCTGCAAGTGGTATCCGTCGCGCAGCCGCGTGCTCCAAGCGTCGACATCCTGGCAGCCGAGCGTGCCGCCGAGGCTGCCGAGCACGCAGAGGGTGGTCCCAACGTAGGGTCGGCCGTCAGTGTCGATGCGTACGTAGGTGAAGACCATCTGCCGAGCGTTCTGGAAGGGGCCAAGCGCAACCCGGTTGACCGCGAAATCGACGCTTACTCCCGAACGCATTGGATTCGGCGTCGCGACGCCGGCCGCGAGCGAGGCGAACAACTGCACGTCGACCGTAACTTCGCCGACGTAGGAGCAGCCCAGGTCCGTCAGGCGACAGAGACGCACGATACCCCCGTCCATCGCAGACAACCACACACCCCCAGCCTGGTCGCGCCGAAGCTCAGGGCCTTTCGACGCGGAACCCATTAGCGGATCGACGGGGAGCTTCTTCAAGAACGGCGCGGGGACCCCCGTGTACACCAACTCGTAGAGGAGGAGCCGTCCGTCGAGACCGGAGGGGAGGGGGTCGAAATCGTCCACGGCGACGTAAACGCGATCACCGGCTCCAATCGCCACCGTCGACTGGTCCGTGCCAGCGGTGCCGACATCGGGCTCACGAGCGCACACGAGGTCGCCGAAGGTGACGCCGCCGTCGAACGACAGGGTGACGCACACGCTATCGACCATGTTGAACCCGTCTGCGGTCGTGGTCTTCGCTGGCCATCCGTAGAGCGTGTCGGGGTCCTCCGTCGCGGCCGTCACCGCGTCGAAGGCCTTCGTGCTGGCGGCCAGACTGGCGTAGGCAACCAACGACTTGTTGGTCAGCCCGACGGCGAGGGCTGGGTCCGACCACATGATGGCGACAGGCTCCCCCCACACGTTCTGCGGGTAGACCTTTCCAGGTGCGTTCCACAGCGCGCCACTGGCGCTGTAGGACCACCCCATAATCGAGGATCCGCGGCGAAAAGATACGTTGTCTGGTGCGAAGTACGTGATGTCGGGCCCGTTCGCCGGGTTGTTGTTCAGGTAGTACGGGCCCGTGAATCGGTGACCGACCACCAAGTTCACACTGCCGTCGGGGCGGCGCGCGACCACGGCGTGTGTCTCTGCTTGTTCTCCTACTCGCGTGATCGGATCCGCAGTCAGCGCAGGGTCGGACACGGAGCATGCGCACGTCAGCACAAGGGGCAGCGCGAACAAGCCGCCGCCGGAGCGATGCGCTGCGACTGTTGTCTCTCGCATGGTTAGACCCTCCCGAGCTTTGATCAAAGCTACAAGGCAGGAGTGTGACGGTCAAGGCAGGCCGAGCCGAGGGCGAAGCCGCTGCGGCCACGCAGCGCTCGCCGCTGACCTGCTCACGCCGTGTCGTCAAGCGCGTGGGGCAAACGAACTGCCGGCGGCGGCACCGCCTGCACGGTCTCGGTAGCTTCCACGACCTCGAGCGGCTCGTCATCTCGGAGGTGGCGCGATGATCTCCGAGGAGCAGCGGACATCGATCCGGAGGCTGTACTTCGCCGAGCACTGGACGATCGGCACCATCGCCGCCGAGCTCGGCCTTCACCACGACACGGTCGAGCTCGCGGTCGAGCCGCGACGCTTCGTCAAGCGTGGCGTGATCAGCAGCGTCAGCCTGCTCGAGCCCTATCGGTCCTTCGTCGAGCAGACGCTGGAACAACATCCCCGACTCCGCGCGACCCGGCTCTACGACATGATTCGTCAGCGCGGGTACACGGGCAGCGTCTATGCCGTGCGGAGGTTCGTGCGGCGGGTCCGGCCCGTCTCGCGTCACGAAGCGTTCTTCCGACTCAGCGTGCTGCCCGGGGAGCAAGCTCAGGTTGACTGGGGCTCGTTCGGAAAGATCCGCGTCGGGCGCGGCGAGCGCTTCCTGTCCTGCTTCGTAATGGTGCTCGCGTGGTCGCGCGCCACCTTCGCGCGCTTCACGCTCGATCAAACCCTCGAGAGCTTCGTCCGCTGTCACGTCGAAGCGTTTCAGCGCCTCGGCGGCGTGGCCAGGGCAGTGCTCTACGACAACTTGAAGAGCGTCGTGCTCGAGCGGCAGGGCGATCTCATCCGGCTTCATCCACGCATTCTCGAGCTCGCCGGGCACTACCACTTCGCACCGACTCCCGTCGGCATCGCGCGTGGCAACGAGAAACCTCGCGTCGAGCGACGCATCCGCGACATTCGCGAGTCGTTCTTCGCAGCCAGGGACATCTCGTCCCTCGCCGACCTCAACCGACAGCTCGACGACTGGATCGAGCGGGTCGTCCACGCCCGCGTCGTGCCAGGCGAGGACGCGAAGACCGTCGCCGAGGCTCTGGTCGAGGAGCGTGAGCGACTTCTTCCTCTGCCCGAGCACGGCTTCGACCCCTGCTACGCCCAGCCCATCGCCTCGGGGAAGACGCCGTACGTCCGCTTCGATCGCAACGACTACTCCATCCCGCACACGCTCGTCAGGAAGCCGCTGACGCTCGTCGCTTCTGACACGACCGTCCGCGTTCTCGATGGCGATGCCGAAGTGGCTCGCCACTCGCGTTCGTGGGACACGCGGCAGCAAGTCGAGGACAAGTCGCATCTGGACGCGCTCGCAAACGAGAAGCGCAAGGCCCGCGAGCACCGCGGGCGCAATCGACTCACGTCCCAGTGCCCCAGCGCTCACGCATTTCTCGTGCAGATCGTTCGCCACGGCGCACATCTCGGCGGTACGACGACCCGGCTCCTGCACGCGCGTAGGGCGTTTGAACTGCCAAGATCCACCGAGTCGGAGGGTACGCTCCCAGGCGGCAGGCGTCGAGAGCTGGCCGGAGCAGGTCGCGAGACCCTTGCTCAGCGTCGTGAGCACGCTGGCCGGTGCGTTGTCGAGGTCAAATCAGGAGGCGCGGGCACACGTCCGCCTTTGGCGATGTCGGTCGCGCGCTCATCTCACGTGTTCTCCTCGCCGAACCCCAACACCATCTGCTCGGGCACTCGGGCCGAGGCGCGCGGCGGCGGCGGCGCTCGCGCGCCGAGCCCGTGCTCCGAGAGCAGTCGCGTGATCGCGGCGCGGCTCGTCGCGACCTCCGCCCAGCGCATCGGCCCGGAGCAGCGGGGACAATTTTCGAGGTCTGCCGCGAAGACATGGGCCAGGAGCCACGCCCAGCGACGGCGCGGGGCCGACGCGTCGTCCGTGTCGCCGAGCAGCTCGAGCTGATCGCCGCGCGCGGGCGCGGGCTTGCTCGCCGTCGAATCGGCCAGCGGCCGAGGCACGACGAAACGCCGGCGCGAGGAGTGGCTCGAGAGTACGCCGAAGTAGCGGAGCAAATGGAATCGCGGCGGGGGCACAGCAGCGACGAGGCGCGGGATGATGTCCGCGGGCTCGAACACCAGCGCGCGGGTGCCGTCGCGCCAGGCACGCTTGAAGCTGAGCTCGAGCTTGCCGTCCGCGCGGCGCTCGAGGCGGTCCTGCGCCACCGGGGGGCGCGTGATGTACTTGCAGAGCCGCTCTACCCGGCGGCGGTCCCGGCCGTCCACGACCTGCACGGCGTGGATGTTGATGCCGCGCACCTCGGCGATGGGCTGGTCGGTCGCGTCGGCGGCGCGCGGGCGCGCGGGCGGGTCGGGCGACGCGATGAGTCGGAGCGGCGGCTTTCCTGCTCGGTCTCCGCTCACCGAGACGCCCTGCGCCGCGGCGGCGTAGCAGGCGGCCAGGCCGGGCTCGTCCAGGGCGAGCTCGGGCGGCGTGTCGTCGCCGAGCTCGGCGTCGAGGCTCCGCCCGCGCGCGCGGAGGATCTTCTCGACGCGAGCCGCGGTGCGTGCGGCGACCTCGGCGATGTCGGCGTGCGTGGGCGCGGACAGCTCGTGGAACTCGAGCGGAGCGCGCGGGTCGTCGTTCTCGTGCACGTAGACGCCGTCGAGCACCAGCGAGTGGAAGTGGACGTTCAAGCGGAGCGCGCTGTCTGTCCTCTGCACGGCGACCACGGATCCGGTATGCGCCAGCGAGACACTCGCGATGCCAAGCTCGCGCTTCGCCCGCCAGCGCAGCGAGCGGTCCACCTCCGCCATGAAGGCGCTCACCACCTCGGCGCAGAGCTTCCGGTCGTAGCCGAGCAAGGCGCGCAGACCCCACGGCAGAGAGCAGATCCAATGACGGATGGGCACGCGCGGCAGGACGCTCTGCTCCAAGTGGACGGCGGTGTCCGCCATTCGTCGACCGAGGCAGGAGGGGCAAAATCCGCGCTGTTTGCAGCTGAACGCCACCAGCTCGGAGTACCCGCACTCGCGGCAGACCAGATGCAAACAGCCGTGCTCGAGACGCCCGCAGCGCAGGTACTCCTCGAACTCCTTCACCACGAAGCGCGGCAATCCGCCGTGCTCCTCCGCGCGCTCGAGGAACGCCGGCCAGTGCTCCGCCACCGTCTGGTAGAGCACGGTGCTCTCCGGCCGGTGGCGGAAGCGGGAGCGCTCGGGCTGTGCGAGCGCATGTGCAGGGTGGCCCACGCCACGGCCGCGTCAGCGAGCGGCGTGCCAGCCAGGTGAACCCAAAACCCCGCTGATTCGCTCGCTCGCAGGGTGGCGAAGTGGCGAAGTCAGGTGGCGATCGCCACCCTCACCCACCGCCGCCGAGCGCCGCGCGCACGCGCCGAACCGCCTCGGCCGCGTCCCGCGCCACGAGCTCCGCTGGCAGCCGCAGCATGCGCCAGCCGCGGCGACCGAGCTCCCGATCCCGGCGCGCGTCCGCCCCGCGACGAGTGGCGTGGTACGCGCCATCGACCTCAATCACGAGCCGCCGAGCGGGCACGGCGAAGTCCGCGATGTAGCGGCCGACGACATACTGACGACGGACGACCGCGCCCAGCTTGCCACCACGAAGCTCCCGCCACAGCGCTTCTTCGGTGGGCGTCTGCGCGAAGCGCATGGTGCGAGCCCGTTCTTCGATGACGTGCGAATGAGTGAGCTTCCGAGACATGGCGCCTCCTGCCCGGCACCGCGGCCGGGCTTTGCCCACTCACGGCGCAGGAGGCGTGACAGCCGCTTCATTCCTCGGACGGTCGAGAGGTATTGCGGCCCGTAAGGCGCCCGCGACTTATCGTCGAGCTTGGCGTTGCAGTCGTTGTCCTTTTGGTCGCAGAGCTCGGGTGCGCCCGGATACACGCTCGGATCCGCGTCGTCGCAATCCATTCCGCCGCAACCCAGGTCGAGGTACGTGTCCCCGTCTCCGTCCTGTGGCGCCAGGACCGCGGACGAACACTGATGGGTCGCTTCCGTGCACGAATCCTGAATGCAGCTCGAGTGGCTGTTGCAGGGCGTGTCGAGCGCAGCTGCGCACTTGCCCGCCTTGCACTGCTCGGGTCCGTTGCACCAAAGGCCGTCGTCGCAATCCAAGTTCTTCGCGCACGGCGCGCCGCCCTCGAACCCGCCATCGGCGGCGTCGGATCCGCCGTCGAGTGAGCACACGGGTCCGGTCGTACATTGATGGGAAAAGCAGCAGAGGCCGCTCGCGCAATCGACGCTCGCGTTGCACTCGTACAGGCAGCTACCCGCCGTACACACCAGCCCCGAGTCGCAATCGCTCGGAAGCGAGCAGGGCGCGCCGTATCCCGGAGGAGCCCCGTCTGGTTTTGCGGTGACGCAACCGCAACCGTCGCACAGCTTCCCGCCGGCGCAATCGACCGCCGACTTGCACTCGCAACGACACTGCCCATCGACGCAGACCTGTTTGGCTGGACAGTCCGAGGTGTAGACGCAGTATTGAACGCCGCCGTCGCTCGACGTCCCGGGCAGATGGCAGCGAGAGGCGATGCAGCTCAGACCTGCCGCGCAGTCCTTGGTAGTCAGGCACTCGATGCGGCAGATCCCCTGGCCGCACACCTGGGGGTCCGGACAATCGGAGTTGTACGTGCAAGGTTGTCCACCGTCGCTCTTGGAAGAGGCCCGCGGCAGCTTGCCATCGACCAGCTCCCAGGCTTCCGCGCAGGTGCCCTGGGTGCAGATTTGCTGCGACCCGCAGTCGGTGTCGGCGAGGCACTGATCGCGGCAGTGCGCGTCGACGCCACACACCTGGTCACCCGGACACTGGCTGTTGTATTCGCAGTCGCGTTCGATTTCGAGCTGGCACACGCGGAACGGCTTGTCCGCGTCGATGCACAGCTGGCTGGGCTCGCAGTCACGGCTGTCCTCGCACTGCACGTGACAGGCGCGGAACGCGCACACGAGCGGCGACGTGCAATCCGTGTTGATCAGGCAACCTTCGGCGAGATCGGCCCGACGCAACGCTCCCGCTTCATCCGACGAGCAGGCCGGCGCGAAAGCGAACCACAGCCCGGCCCACACCGAGGCACGGCGAATCCGGTGCGTGATTCGTGACCCCAACGAAATGAACCCTATCAGGCGGTCCCGGAAATGCCCAGGCCTGCCGCCTGAGACCCGGCGCGGGGTCGCCTACAAGCGCTGTTCATGAAGACGTATCGGAGCCGGACCCTGCCGTGAGCATGTAGACTGCCCGCACGGCGTCCATGCGTTTTCCGACAGCCGCGCTGGCGGTGACTTGCCTTACACTGGCGCTCCGGTGCGGTCCGGGTTCCGTCGCCCCACACACGGAGCCGCCGCGGGTCGTGGCCGAGGTGCACGACGCGGCGCAGGAGCCGGTCGGCACTCCCGTCGATCCCGGCTGCGAGAAGGGTCGCGCTCTGCGCACGCGCGCGACCTCGCTCTCGAGCGAAGGGCGCCTGGCTGCGGCGCTTCGTGCCCTCGGCGCGGCCAACCAGGCTTGTCCCGCAGAAGCCGCCGCGAGCCACTCGACCGAGCTCGCGGCACTGCTCGAGCTCGGCCGCCTCGACGAAGCGAAGAAGCTTGCGGCTGTGGTGTTGGCTCAACCGGAGCCTCGGCCCGCTGCGCGCGAGCTGGCAGAGCGAGCGCGCTCCGCCAGCGACCCGCGCTCGCCGGCGGAGCTCCTGGCCGAAGGCCGCCGCCTCGCGACCTCGGGGCTTTCCCAGCCGAAGAACGCCGACCAAGAAGCGCGACGCAGCCTCGACCGCGCGGCGGTCCTCATCGAACGCGCCACGCACGAGCGAGTGGTGCTCGAGCCGGGGTTCGCGCTGCGTTTCATCCGCGAGGTGCGCTGGTCGCCGGACGGCAAGACGATCGCCGTCGCGGACGAGGGCGACGTCGTGCTCCTGGACGCGGTCGACCTGCGCCCCGCCGCGGTGCTGGGGCTCGGCCGACCGGAGACGCCCGTCATCGCGCTCTGGTACGCCGCGGGGGG
>Ga0268298_10005782_pt1 | contig 11472 bp, 8 predicted proteins | sample WWTPWeurt_MetaG_FD_194462 | JGI IMG/M metagenome (GOLD analysis project Ga0268298, IMG submission 194462) | Activated sludge microbial communities from WWTP in Nijmegen, Gelderland, Netherland - WWTP Weurt | ecosystem: Engineered > WWTP > Aerobic digester > Activated sludge | place: Netherlands... | reverse complement strand
CGGACCGGATTTTCCAGAAACTCCAACAGGAATCGATCCATCATATTGAGCCGATACTGGAGCTCTTCCCCGTTCATAAGAACAAATCGAATTTCACGCCCCACTTCCGCTTCGACAAAGCCGATCGCCGCCTTGAGCTTCGCACGACTCGGATTGTTGACGACGAGAATCATATCCGCCTTGCTCTTCTGGTGATTCAGAAAAATACCGCTAACCAGAAGGAGTCGCACGTCGCCGACCGCCTGGATCCGTTTGAACATTCCTTCGTACACACTGGAGTCCGGACGAACAAAGAGTGTTCGCAACTCTGCGAAGAATGGAAAGGTCGGATTCATCGAAAAGATCGGCTTCCCGTTCTTGGTGCGTTCGACGAGAAACTTGATGCGAACCAAGGCGCGCGCTTCCCGCAAGAGCGGGCTCCGTAAGAGAATCGCTTTCTCGGCAAGTTCCTCCGTCGTATAGTTCTTCTCCGGATTCAAGATAAAGAGACGAAGCAGACGCGCCCGCGTTTTGGATCCGAAGAGTGTTTCAAATACGTCAGACATATTCCGTAGTCAAAAAGAAGAGGCTCTGGTGTGGATTATACGGACCGCAAAAGGGAAAGTCAAAAAAGACGCGTTCCGTTCCAGGCGGAGAGGAAAACGAGAAGCCAAAAAAAACGTGCGCGCAATCAAATAAGGATGACCCGCCTGAAGAAAAAAGCGGAGCGAACGGAAACATCCTCCAAAAAGAAACTCTGTGATATACTGGAAGACATCTATGGCGAAAAGATCCATTCCGCAAACGGTGTCCGAAAAAATCGCACCGGCGGCGGTCGAAATATCCGTTGCAAAAAGCGGCTTTTTGAAGCCGTATATGGCGTGTTTCAATGCACTGCCAGACAATATCGCTCGTGAACCGCTTGGAATGCTCGCGGGTGTTTTCCTGATTGGAGACCGGAGTGAAGACTCCGCCTATATCGTCAATTTCCTCGCCTCTCTCGCGAAGAAAGAATACTACAGCAATCCTCGCCGAAGCGCTATCGAGAGTTTTGAGTCCTGTCTTCACAAAATAAACCTCGGTCTCTCGGAACTCGCCAAAGAAGGAAACACCGAATGGATCGGCACGCTCGATGCCGCCCTTCTCGCTATCGAAAGAAACAATCTTCATTTTTCCGTCGCCGGAAAATCAAGCGTCCTTCTCCTTCGCGAGCATCGACTTTCGGTCGTAAGCGATGGACTTGCCGAAGAAGGAGAGTGCCACCCCATGAAAACATTTACGGACGTGGCGAGTGGAAAAATTTGCTCCGGCGATACCATTCTTCTTACGACACCGGAACTCTTCTCCGCCGTTTCGGAAGCGGAACTCGAGCGTGCCGCCGCGCGTCTCTCCCGCGAAGAGTTCGAGCGCTTCTTGCAAACCGTCATCGTAAATCGACTTGACCTCTCGGCAACCATTCTCGTTGATATCCGTACTGTCGAAGAATATCGCCGTCCGCTCGCGCCGAAAAAATCCGCCCCCGCCTCTTCATCCATTCCAAACGCATGGAGCCTCTCCTCCTTCGAAACATCCAAACGAAAAGGCACAAGCATTGAAGCCGAACTCCGCGAACGAAAAGAATCTGAAAAAGAAAAAGAGCGTATCGATGAAAAGACGGGGCATATTTATGTGACGGGCGACACGCCGATCGAAGGAGCCAATGAAGCATGGGTGCAAACAAGAGAACTCTTCGCACGATGTCACACGTTTTTTTCAAAGAACAGGGTTACGGCATGGCGAAAACTTGAACACGAATGCCGTGAAATGAGCGCAAAAATCTCGTCACTCTTCAAAAATTGGAAAGCGCGAAGAGCCTCAAGAGAGACGCGAGAAATCAACGTGGACGAATTTTCGAAATCGTCCGCCATTTCGCCACCCGCCCCTCTCCCTTCACAAAAAGAAAACGCCTTCCTCATCATTACCCGAAATACCGTTCGATTGATTCGCGCCATTCCCCTTCCCCGATTCTCCGAGAAACCCGCAATACACCTCCCGGTTCACGAGGAATCCGAAAATCGAAATTTCGGAAAAACCATCCTTCTCAAATATCAGGAACTCCTCCGATCATCCCATTCCCGATGGAACGCGCTCTCAGGAAAAACTCGGAAGATACTCATCGGATGCGCAAGCGCAAGTATCCTCATCCTTCTCCTCTTCTCTCTTTTTTCCACAGAAGATAGTCCCGAAGAGGAAACTCTTCCATCGATAGACTCTGAAAGTATCAATGATATTCCTCCGGAGTAGAAGCTCGTACGCCCGCGTCAAAAAAAGACACCTCCGGGAAGAGGTTGTTTTTTATTCCTCCCCTCGACACTCTTCCCGAGAACACGCATTTCGTATATGGTAAAAGCAACAATGTATCTCTTCTTCACTCAACGAGTATGCTTTTCCTCCACAATACCCTCACCAAAAAGAAAGAGTCGTTCAAGTCGATTCATACCGGAAAAGTCGGTATCTATACCTGCGGTCCAACCGTCTACGGAAATGTGCATATCGGAAACCTCCGCTCCTACCTCACTGCCGATCTTCTGCGGCGCGTTTTGGAATGCTTGGGATATGAAGTGCGTCACATCAAAAACATTACCGATGTCGGACACTTGACGGCGGATGACGTCGCGCAAGGCGACACCGGCGAAGACAAAATCGAAAAAAAAGCGCGCGCCGAAAAAAAGACTCCGGAAGAAATCGCGCGATTCTATGAAGAATACTTCCGAGAAGCGGAACGAAAAATGAATATTCTCCCCGCGCACGCCTTCCCCCGCGCGACCGCGCATATTCCGGATATGATCCGCCTCATCGAAACCCTTCTCGACAAGGGTTTCGCCTACGAAAAAAATGGCAACGTATTCCTCGATGTCACCTCGTTCAAATCATACGGACATCTCTCCGGAAACACGCTCGATACGCTCAAAGTCGGCGCCCGCCTCGAGGAGCATCCCGACAAACGACATCCCTGGGATTTCGCCCTCTGGCTGAAAGCGCCCGACGGACACCTCATGCACTGGACATCCCCCTGGGGTACGGGCTACCCCGGCTGGCACATCGAGTGTTCGGCAATGAGTATCGCGTACCTCGGCGAACAATTCGATATCCATACCGGCGGCGAAGACAATATATTCCCTCATCACGAAGCGGAAATCACGCAGTCCGAATGCGCGACGGGACGGTCGCCCTTCGCGCGATTCTGGATCCATTCGCGACACCTCCTGGTTGGTGGCGAGAAAATGTCCAAATCAAAAGGAAACCTCTACACACTCGAAGATATCGAAGCAAACGGCTTTTCGGCGATGGATCTCCGAATGGCACTTCTCTCTTCACACTACCGCTCACAGATGAATTTTACCTGGGAGGGAATGGGGCAGGCACGCGTCAATCGCAAAACACTCGAATCATTTCATACTCGTTTATCCGAAACAAAAAAATTCGTCACATCCGAACAACTGCTCGAAAATGACGCGTGTATTGAGAAAGCGGAACGCTCCCGCGCAAACTTCATCGCCGCACTTGAAGACGATCTCAATACGCCGGAAGCAATCACGACACTCCTTGAATTCACTCGAGAAGGAAACAAAGCGCTCGACGCCAACATAATCGGAAATCCGGAAAAAATCACGAAAATATTCCTCGAATGCATCGAGCTCCTCGGTCTCGTATTCGAGAAAAAAAGCGAGATCCCCGAGTCGATACTTCGACTCGCCGAAGCGCGCGAAGTCGCCCGAAAAGAAAAAAAATTCCCGGAAGCCGACCGGCTCCGGGAAGAAATAGAACGCGCAGGCTTCACTGTCGAGGACACTGCACAAGGTTTTGTTCTAAAAAAGCAATAGAAAAGAGGGGTGTACAGAGAATATTAGAAAGGCGTCTCCTCAAGAGACGCCTTTTCAGGAAAGCAAAAAATGAGAGATTCGTCAAGACTGACGGCAAATTTCTTTTTGCGGTATACTGGGAAAACGAACGGGGCGGATACTTTGCGTATCACAGAGGAGGTCGCGAAAAAGAATTTTTCGCAACTTCGCTCCGACTCGAGAGGAGTGTGTAAGAAAAATTCTTTTTCGCGACCGACGAACTCTCAAAGAAAGAATCGGTTTTGAGCCAAGTATTATGCCCAAGCACAAAGCCATATCCGACACCCTCCGCATGCCGCCCCATTCCGAAGAGGCGGAGCAGTCCGTCCTCGGTTCCCTGATGCTCGACAAGGATGCGATCACTCGGGTCGCCGATATCGTAAAGGCGGACGACTTCTATCGCGACGTTCACGGAATGATCTACGAGGCAATGCTCGAGCTCTACGAGGCGCGTGAGCCCATTGATGTCCTCTCGGTTGCAAACCGCCTCGAAGAAAAAGGCTCGATCGAAACCATAGGTGGCGCGGCAACCCTCGCCTCTCTCGTCAATAGTGTCCCGAGCGCTTCGAATGTCGCTCACTACGCAAAGCTTGTCCAAAGAAAAGCGACTCTCCGCCGCCTCATCGCCGCCGGATCCGACATTGCGGAAATGGGCTACGACGAAAGTGAAGACGTCGAGAAACAGCTCGACGAAGCGGAACAACGCCTCTTCCGTGTCTCACAGAAATTTGTAAAGCAAGACTTCGTCCCCATCAAGCCCATCCTCGAAAGCGCCTTTGAGCGCATCGATCAGCTCCACAAGAGTGATCACGCCTTCCGCGGCGTTCCGACCGGATTTCCCGATCTCGATGGGCTTCTCTCCGGACTCCAAAAGTCCGACCTCATCATTCTCGCGGCGCGACCCTCGATCGGCAAAACCACATTCGCGCTCGATATCGCGCGCCAAGTCGGCGTCGCCGCCAAGATTCCCGTCGGTATTTTCTCCCTCGAAATGGGATCTGATCAGCTCGTCGACCGTATGATTGCTTCCCACGCCAATGTCGACCTCTGGCGTCTCAGAACAGGAAAGCTCCAGGATAACGATTTCGCCCTCATTGGAGACGCGATCGGTGTCTTGAGCGAAGCGCCCATATTTATCGACGACACCGGATCGGTCAATATTATGGAAATGCGGACGATGGCGCGTCGCCTCCAAGCTGAACATCACCTGGGACTCATCATTATCGATTACCTCCAGCTTATGGAAGGACGATCGAGCCGCGGAAGCGACAATCGCGTCCAGGAAATTTCGGAAATCTCTCGCGGATTGAAGCAACTCGCCCGCGAGCTCAATATCCCCGTTTTGGCACTCTCTCAGCTCTCTCGCGCCGTCGAATCGCGCCCCGATCAGGTCCCGAAACTCTCCGACCTCCGCGAATCAGGATCGATTGAACAAGACGCCGACGTGGTTATGTTTCTCTATCGAGAAGACCGCGCCAAACCCGATACGCCCAACAAAAACATTGTCGATGTTATCGTCGCCAAACATCGAAACGGTCCCGTCGGCAGGGTCCAGCTTTACTTCCACGAAAATGCCGCCACCTTCAAATCCCTCGAGCGCTTCCATGCCGAAAAATGAAAATTTTTAGATTTCAAATGACAAGATAATTCAAAAATTTTTCATTTGTCATTTGAAATTCCGTTTCCATGTATCCCAAACCATTCAAAAAACTCATCGAACACTTCTCGTCACTCCCCTCGGTAGGACCAAAAATGGCGGAGCGTCTCACGCTTCATCTCTTCAAACAGCCAAAAGAATCCATCACTGACTTCGCCGAAAGCCTCCGCGCCATAACCGAACTCCGATCCTGTTCACGATGTTTTCATATCGCCGAAGGCGAACTGTGCGGTATTTGCGCCAACACAAACCGCGATTCATCAATACTCTGCGTCGTCGAAGAACCGATGGACGTAATCGCCCTTGAGCGTGGCGGAAACTACTCGGGACGCTACCACGTTCTCGGCGGAACGCTCGATGTTTCTCCCAAAAAGGGCGCGAGCGAAACTCTCCGCGTGACAGAGCTCCTCGACCGCGTCCGAAACGAACATCCGCAAGAGATCATTCTCGCAACAAATCCCACAACCGAAGGTGATCTCACCGCCTTGTACCTCAAACGAAAGCTCTCCGATTTTCCGGCAAAAATTACCCGACTCGGTCGCGGACTCTCAACCGGAGGCGATATCGAATACGCCGACGAGCTTACTCTTTCCTCCGCATTGACACACCGACAGGAAATGCGGTAAGTTCCCAGAGTCGACGGGTCTGGTATTTTCACAATGAAATCCCCTCAAGCGGAGACAGAACATGGAAAAAGAATCGGGTCTCGAAATCTCTCGAAAAGAAAGGGTCTCCAACGTAGCATTCTACCCGGAACACATCGCAACGCCGAACTCCATTGAATCATGGTGTCGGGAAATGGCGATTGCCATCTGCAAAAAACACTTCCTTCTTATCCCGAAAAATCTCGGGTACGATGCCGATATCCTTTTCTATTCATGGCAAGAAGATCCAAGAAGTTTGCGCTACGAGAAAGATAGCTGGGAAGAAGGTCGTCTCAGCATACAATTCAACCCGACATGCAGTACCTACACGGGAGATATTTCCATTCAGATCACCGGAGAAAGGTGCATACACAAAGGAAGAATAGAGCTTACCTTTTCCAAAAAAGCAAAGAAGAACCTCTAGCCAGCCCCCCGCCGAAACCGACGGGGGATTTTTTTTGGAGAAGCGACTCGGATAGCATTCAATGTCGGACGGAAAGATCAACTCGGTGACCGCAGTGTTCGCACGCGGGCAAATCCTTGAAACAAAGTTGTCCACAAGCCTCACACGATGCTCGGAGCTCTCGCGCACATTTGGGACAAAATCGCATACCCGCATCGATCGCAAACGAGCATGACGGACACTTCCGATCTTTGAGGCGCCGAATAGCAATAACCGACGGATGAAATATCCGCTTTTGAATAAAAAAGACAACTCCACCGAAGAGAATCACAACAAGAAGTACCGCCCCATAATAGAGCACGTACCGAAGGAACAAAAACCGCCGAAAAAAATCAAAGAAAAGCTCAATAAGCCGGTGCGGAATAATATCCGACAAAAATCGAATCGCCACTTGTACAAAGAGAGCGGCCGACGCAACGACGATAGCACCGGCGATTACCGAATAGGGACTGTTCCTCCGTTTACTTCGAAAATACCACCAAAGGCTTCCTGCGAAAAAAGGCGTCACAAAAAGCAGAGAGAGAAGAAACAACTTAATGCTATATCGACTGTAATCGGTTTTTTGAAGTGTAAGCATCTTCCGATACCGCTCGGGAAAATCCGGAAGTGACTCGCGCAAAACCGCGAGCGCGGCGTCTCGCGTTTCCACCTCACTCGCTCGTTCCTTTTGAAGTGCGGAGAATTTGGTGCTCGAAATGACAAAATCTCGCGTCGCCGTTTCAGGCTTGATGATTGGCTTTACCCCGGATTGCTTTTCCTCGAGACTGAGCCCATAGTCCCCGGCACCCTGCTGATACGCTTCCTCCGCCCGATCAATTTCTTCATCGAGCCGTTCTTTTTCCCGATCGGCGCGAGAATATTCCAAGAGTTTCGCCTCTATCTTCGGGAAGAGAAGTGTCATACCCGACTGCGATTCATATTTCGAAAAAACGCACCCGGGATACCGATCGTCCTCACTCTCGAATTCAGAAAAATTATACGACCTCAGATCGTAATAACTCGCCCTATCCGTCTCACTACTCAAAATATCGCGAAGCTTCACGCTACAAGCGGAAATCTTTTCCGGTTTCGCCGGAACATCCGAGAGATCCTCAAATACCGTCTGCCCGACAACGACAATAAAAATAATCATGAGAAACAAGAGGATGTACCCGACAATCGTCGTACGCTTTTCTGAAATTTCCTCATACGGAGCACTTCCTTCATTTTTTGGAATATTCTTCAACATATTTTTACGAAAAGAAAATGGGAACAGGGAAAAAAGTTCACAGAAAATTGAAACTCATGCCATTTCTAAAAAATACGTTCCCTCTTGCTAAGGAGATCACAAAAAAGAATTTTTTGAAATCTTACGTAATCGTATATGAGAAAAATTCTTTTTTGTGATCGACGAACCACTCGGAAGGAGTTTCTTGGAAATGGCATCACACACGATCTCATTGTATCCCCTTGTCTTCAAAAAAACAAAAAGCCGCCCGGAAATGGACGGCTTTCGATATCCTCTTTGTAGAATTTATATCCGAATATCATCCATAACCTCATCAAGACTTCGCTTCTCCGGCACTGCCGGTGTCTCTTCCGCCGATCGTTCGGGGCGAGGTGGAAAATCACGATTGCCGCGAGTCGAGCCGACGGGTTCATTGATCTTCAGGTTCACTCGAGCATTGTTCCGCGCGCCAATCACCCGAAGAAGCGTCCGAAGAGCCTTCGCGGTAACCCCTTCCCGACCAATCACCATACCCATATCTTCCGAATTCACGTCGAGCGTAATAAGAACGCCCATTTCATCGATTTTCCGCTCCACCTTCACATCATCCGGATGATCCACCAACATCTTCACTACATACTCCACAAATTCCCTGTCCTTTGCATTCTCCGTCATACGCGTTCATAAAGTATTACGGCTTATCCGCGAGTCTTCACCCGCTACTCGCCTTCGTTCTTCATTATACCCCACCCGGGAAGAGTCAACAAGGAACTTCGCAACTATTCACTCACGACAAACGGTATTCTTTTCCACTCTTCCGACTGGCGACACAAGAGTTCCCGAGCGCGCGAAGGCTCCGCCATCACCATTTCAACCGCCTTTTCCAAACGCATTCCCTGAGAACCTTTAAGGAGAACGATATCCCCTTCACGAAGAGAAGCGGCGAGCTGTTCCCCGAGCGACTCCGGATCGGAAAAAGTATGCATGTGTTCCGCGGAAAACCCGGACGCCTGAAGAGCCTTCGTCGCGCGTGCCATTCGTTTTCCCAAGAAGAATACTTCATGAACGCCATACAATCGAATCCATGAAGCAATCGCCTCATGAGCCATATCGGAATCGTCTCCCAATTCCAGCATATCCCCGAGCGCCGCTATACGACGAACGCCACCCAAATCGCCAAGCGTCTTCATCGCAGCTTCAAGCGACTTCGGAGATGCATTATACGTATCATCAACAACGAGCGATCGCTTCACGCCCTCAAAGAGACGCATTCTTCCGGGAAGCGACTGAAATTTCTGCAATGCTTCCGCAATATCAAGCACATTCATTTTGAAAAAAATCCCGAGCGCGGAAGCGGCAAGTGCCGCAAGAATATGGTGCTCGGCAATAATGTTGGGAAGGCGAACCGGAATACTCTTCCCATCATATTCAAGCTTGAAGCTTGATCCGATCGGCGCTCCGGCAACGCCACGAAAAAACGAGACGTGTGTCGCGCGAACATCCGCCTCCTTCGAAAAACCATAGGAAAGAACGGTCGCTTTTGTTCGTTCGCGAAACTTCACAACCCGCGGTTCATCCGCATTAAGCACGGCGAGTCCCGACTTCGGAAGCGACTGAATCAATTTTCCCTTCTCGCGAGAAACTACGGAGACGGTTTTGAAAAATTCAAGATGACTGTTCGATATCGTCGTGAGCACGCCGATATCCGGATGGAGAAATTCAAGAAGGTATTGCATATCCCCGATACGGTCAATACCGAGTTCCAAGACGAGAATTTCCGGATACTGGCGTCGAGGAGAGAATAGGGTCACAAGAAATCGAATCGGCACCAAGAACCATCGAAGCAAGGATCCGCCGCCACCGGACGAGCCCACAATGGTAAGCGGAATACCGATCTCATTATTGAAATTCCCCGGACTCGACCGGATGCGGAATCGCGATCCCAAAACCAGAGACACCGCTTCCTTGGTTGAGCTTTTTCCTACCGATCCGGTAATGCCGATCACTATCGGCTTATGGCGACGTAGAATCACGATCGCCATCACACGGAGAGTGGATTCCAAAAAACGAAGGCGGAAAGATTTCATAGGCAATTGTACCATTTCTAAAAAACGCTTTCTCTCTTGTCGAGGAGATCACAATCCCGCCAGGGCGGGACGAAATCTTACATAATCGTATATGAGAAAAATTCTTTTTTGCAATCGACGAACCACAGGGGAGAGTCTCTTGGAACCGGTATTCCTATTGAGTATTCTGAAGAGTCGGCCTCATACCGGAAGATTCAAGCAAAAACTTCATCATTTTTCCAAATGTCGGCGCCGCGCTTGATTCCGCCCACACAACATCTTTCGGATTATCAATTTTGACCAAGACGACAAATTTCGGATCTTCGAGCGGCGCATATCCGACAAATGAACCGATGTTCATTCCTTCTTCATACCCTTTCTCGTTACGTTTCGCAACCTGCGCCGTTCCGGTTTTCCCCACCACGGAATATCCCGGTACATCGGCGCGCTTCCCATGTCCATTCACCACGACACCTCGAAGCATCTTCCCGACTTCGCGCGCCGTCACTTCACTTACCACGGATCGCATTTCTTCCGGGCGAACTTCTTCGACACGGCCGTCGGAAAAAATATATCGATCGACAATGCGCGGACGCATCAAAACTCCGTCGTTCGCGAGCGCCGCATACGCATTTGCCATCTGAAGCGGCGTTACGGTAATGCCCTGCCCGAAAGACGCCGTGAAAAATTCAATGGATCTCTTGGCGTTTCCGAGATTTTTGATATTTCCCGACGCTTCCGCCGGAAGCCGAATACCAGTCGGCTCCCCGAAACCAAACCGTTCGAAATATGTTCGAAATCGCGCATTCCCCACCAACCTCTCCACGTAAATAACACCGGTATTGATAGACTCTTCCAAAACTTTCGTCATTGAAGATTTTCCGTACACTTTTTCCTCAGCGTTCCGGATGGCATAGCCGCCTTCGACAACAACTCCGGTATCGACATATTCTGTCGACGCGTTCACCTTTCCATCCTCAATACCGATCGCCATCGTAATCGGCTTCATAATGGATCCCGGCTCATAAGAAAAGCTCAGTGCCGGATTGAGAAACAGTTCAGGTTTTTCCACTTTCGAGTATTCATTCGGATCAAACCCGGGAAACGACGCGAGTGCCAGTATACTTCCCGTTTCCGGGTCAAGCACGAGTATTGTCCCGCTATCCGCATGAAACTCCTCGATGGCCTCCTTGAGGATTTTCTCCGCTTCGTACTGGAAAACCCGTTCAAGCGTAAGAACGAGCGTTGCGCCATGAATAGGAGATTGGAACTCTCGTCCGCCGAGCGGAATCCATCGTCCCGCCGCATCTCGTTCACCGGAGACTTCGCCATGCGTTCCCTTGAGCATTTCCTCAAACGAAGCTTCGATGCCGTACCGCCCCTCAAACATATCTTCCTTCATACCGACAAAGCCGATTGTCTGGGACGCGATCGACTGACCGGGATAGTACCGATACACTTCAGGAAGAAGCGCGATACCGGGAATATTCGCCTCCCGAATACGGTCACGTTCTTCGTCTGATAATCGTCGCTTCAGTATTTCAAAGGGATCGCTCTTTTTGGAAAATTTATCGA
>Ga0268298_10005781_pt1 | contig 11476 bp, 12 predicted proteins | sample WWTPWeurt_MetaG_FD_194462 | JGI IMG/M metagenome (GOLD analysis project Ga0268298, IMG submission 194462) | Activated sludge microbial communities from WWTP in Nijmegen, Gelderland, Netherland - WWTP Weurt | ecosystem: Engineered > WWTP > Aerobic digester > Activated sludge | place... | reverse complement strand
CGGAATTATGTAACAGCCCCTAAGAACCGTCAACTCCCCCCTCAACACCAACACCCTCAACCCAACACCGCAACAGCAAAGAGCCGCGCATTATACGGATCAGAGAAACGACGTCAATGGCCTCGCCCAAACTTTCCGAATCGCGCCAGCCCAACCCAACTCGACCGCGCAAAATAGCCCCGCATCCCTCTCGCAAGCGCGAAAGTCAGCTCACAGTCACCCGAGCAAACTTGCGCTTGCCCACCTGCAGCACCACCGTCGCCCCGCGGGAGATTGCAAGGCAACGATCTTCGACTTTTGCGCCATCGGCGCGAACTCCGCCCTGATCGATCATCCTGAGCGCCTCGGAGGTGCTCGCCGTGAGACCGGCGAGCTTGAGCATCTGAACCACTGGGAAATCCTTGCCGTCTCCGGCAAACGTGAACTCAGGCATCTCATCGGGCAGCGCCCCTTGCCGGAAGCGTGCCTCGAAATCGGCCAATGCGTCGTCAGCGGCCCGCCGATCGTGGAATCGCGCCACCAACTCCTGCGCCAGAAGGACCTTGACGTCACGGGGATTTCTCCCGCCTTCGACCTCGGCTTTCATGGTCGTAATCTCACCCTGCGGAAGGAAAGACAGGAGGTCGTAGTAGCGCCACATCAGCTCGTCCGAGACGGACATGATCTTGCCAAAAATCTCCCGGGGCGGCTCACTGATCCCCACATAATTGCCCAAGGACTTGGACATCTTGTTCACGCCATCGAGCCCCTCCAACAGGGGCAGCATGAGGACGCACTGGGGCGGTTGTCCGTAATGCTTTTGCAATTCCCGTCCGACCAGGAGATTGAATTTCTGATCGGTCCCGCCGATTTCGATATCCGACCGCAACGCAACGGAGTCATACCCTTGGCAAAGAGGGTAGAGAAATTCGTGCAACGCGATGGGCTGGCCTGCGCCGTAGCGCTTGGCAAAGTCATCTCGCTCCAACATCCGGGCCACAGTATGCTGGGCCGCTAAGCGGATCATGCCCGCAGCCCCCAGGGCGTCGAACCAGGCGGAATTGAATCCCACTTCTGTCTTTTCCGGATCGAGAATCTTGAACACCTGGTCCTGGTAAGTACGCGCGTTCTCCAGAACCTGCTCGCTCGAAAGCGGGGGACGGGTGGCGTTCTTCCCGGTGGGATCTCCGATCATGGCAGTGAAATCGCCAATCAGGAAGATGACGTGGTGGCCAAGGTCCTGAAAGTGCCGCAGTTTGTTGAGAAGTACGGTATGCCCGAGATGGAGGTCGGGCGCAGTGGGATCGAACCCAGCCTTGACCCGGAGCGGCCGCCCGGACTTCAGGCGCTCCACCAATTCCGCCTCGACCAGCAATTCATCGCTTCCGCGCTTGATTTGCAATAGGCAGTCTTCAATGCTCGTCATCGCTCGACCCTCAACGGCCCTCGCCTTGCTTCTGCTAAACTCCGCGAAGTTTTTTGCCAGAAAGCCAGACCCATGAAAAAGTGCGCCATTCTAGCGCATTCGCCTAGCCCGATCGACGACGGTTCCCGGCGCCGCTGGACCCTGGGCGTGACGGCCCTCTTCCTGGGAATTGGCATGGCAGGCGCCATCGCCGTTTCCCGCGACGAGTTGCAGTCGACCGCTCGCGCTCGCGTCATCGAGCAGATTTCCTTCGAGGCAACTCCACTGATCGAGAGTGTCGGCAGCATCTTCGTTGCCGAGGAACGCATCCAGCGCGGCGACTCGGTGGGTGGGCTGTTTGAGCGGCTGGGCGTCGGAGATCCAGAGGCGATGGCGTTTTTGCGCAATGACGAGACCGCCCGAATCTTCTTTCGTCAACTCGTCCCAGGCAGGACTGTCGTTGCCAGGATCAATGAGAACGGGGCGCTGCTTTCCTTGGTGTTTCCACTGAACGGAAACGAAACCGCCCTCCAGATAGATCGCACCAACCAGGGGTTTACCGCGCGCATACTGCCGGCGCGATTCGAACCCCACGTAGAGACCAAGGTTGCCGAGATCGAGACGTCGCTGTTCGCAGCCTCCGATGCCGCCGGCATTCCAGACGCGGTCGCAATTCAATTGGCCGAGGTCTTTTCTGCCGAAATCGACTTTCATCGGGATCTCCGCCGCGGAGACCGCTTTTCGGTCGTCTACGAAATGAACTACCTCGACGGACAGCCGGCCCGAAGCGGACGAATCCTGGCTGCCGAATTCGTCAATAACGGACGCACCCACACTGCCATCTGGTTCGAACACCAAGGGCGAGGCGCTTACTATGGCGAGGACGGAAGTCCAATGCGACGCACTTTCCTGCGCTCGCCGCTGGAGTTCTCTCGCATTACTTCTGGCTTTGCCATGCGTCTTCACCCCATCCTGCAGGAGTGGCGCGCCCATCGCGGCATCGATTACGGCGCACCTACTGGCACGCGCGTCCGTGCCACGGCGGATGGTGTGGTGGAATTCGCCGCAACTCAAGGGGGATACGGAAGGTTGCTGGTCCTGCGACACAGCAGCGCTTATTCAACCGCTTACGGCCATCTCAGCGGTTTCGCGAAAGGTCTCAAGAAGGGAACCCGGGTCTCCCAGGGCGAGACGATAGGCTATGTGGGACAGTCCGGCTGGGCTACCGGCCCGCATCTTCATTATGAATTCAGGGTCAATAACCATCAGGTTGACCCGCTGGCATTTATTTCGCCTCCGGCCCTGCCGCTCGAATCATCTCAGTTGAAGCTCTTCAGGGAGCGCACCCGAGAATGGGGGCACACCTTGACGCTGTTGCGCGACGCCAGCGCCGCCTCCGCAAACTAATATCCCGGGGGCGCCCAAAAAAAACGGGCGGCATCGTTGCCGCCCGCTCTGGTTGGTCTTGGCGATCAGGCAGAGAAGCTAGAGCCACACCCGCAAGTGGAGGTGGCATTGGGATTCCGGATCACGAACTGAGAACCTTCGAGCCCCTCGGTGAAATCGATCTCCGCACCGACCAGATACTGGTAGCTCATGGGATCGATCAACAAGGTCACCCCGTTCTTCTCCATCGTGGTGTCATCTTCATTGACGTCCTCGTCAAAGGTGAAGCCATACTGGAATCCGGAGCAACCACCGCCGGTTACGAAGACCCTCAGTTTCAGGCCGGGATTTCCCTCTTCCTCGATCAACTCCTTCACCTTGCTGGCGGCACTATCGGTGAAGACGAGGGGGCTGGATATATCGCTGACGGCGTTCATGGAGGACTCCTTGGAAAAATCGACGCGGGATTATGGATGCGGCGAACAACGCCGTCAACGCGATTAGTTCGACGCCGCGAGCTTTAGTTCCACGGACTTGCCGGGCCGATGCACAAGCCGCCCCTCGATCACCGCACCCTGATGCATTTCGATGATCGAGTATTCGACGTCTCCCACGATACGGGCCTTGGGCTGCATTTCAAGGGACTCGGTAACGACGACTGGACCCACCACGGTGCCATTGATGACCAGATGTGCGACATCCACAGCGCCTTCGATACGGGCCTGTTCGCTCACCACCAGGGTCGACGAAGTCGCTCCGTCGCTGGCGGCAACGCATCCCTTGACTTCGCCGTCAATCCGCAACCCCCCGGCGAACCGGATGTTTCCCTCGACCTGGGTTCCTGCGCCGATCAGACTGTCGATCCGATTTTGCGGTTTGGTTTCTTTGCCTTTGCCGAACATGCTACCTCCTAAAGGGTCGCTACGCGTTTGGCACGAAGTGTATCACCCTGGAAAAGACGAGCCTCCACACCCTTCACCTGCGCGCCCTGAGGCAGCTTGAAGGCCCCCTCCTTACGCTGGAAGTGCAGAACGTCCACACCGTATTCGGCAATTCCCTGACCTGGCTCCGGCAACGTGAGGGCCTGATCCTTGCCGGCCAGCGCGTAACTGACGACGATTTGAAGCTTCCCCTTGAATTCTTTGACTTGCTTGCTGGGAACAAAGCCGATCAGCAGTCGATACCGATAGGAATCCGCGGCGACTTCTCGACTGACCTGCAGCCGCTCGATCCTGACTGCGGATTCGACGCCAACAGGAGGAACCAGACGCTCGAAGAAGGCGATCTCCTCCTTGAGACTGGCATTTTCCGCTTCCAACCCCTTGACCCTGGAAAGGAGCTGTTGGCGGACCGTCCTCTCCATCTGCATTCCACTCTGCTCGGTCCCCACCGCGCCGCGCAGTACCTGCAACTCCTCCTCCGCAGCTTCGAGCTTCTCCTTGAGCACCCCGATTTCCTGGGAAAGTCCTGCCTTTTCGCCGCGCTGGGCAACAAGCCAGACAGCGGCTGCCACACAGAGGACCAATGCAACCAGCGCCCCTGCATACCATTGCCAGGACACATGGCTGCGCACCGTCACCCGGGGCGCAGCGATTCCGAAGCGCCGTCGAAATCGCCTGATCTTCAGGGTAACAGCGGGGGTCGGCATAGACCGAGGGTCTCCTCGAAGCCGAACATCAGGTTCATGTTCTGGACTGCCTGACCGGCGGCGCCCTTGACTAGGTTGTCGATGACCGAGAGGATCACCAGGGTATCGCCGCCCTGCGGGCGATGAACGGCAATCCGGCAGATGTTGGCCGAACGGACCGAGCGGGTCTCTGGATGGGACTTGGCCGGCAGTACATCGACGAAGGGTTCTGCGGCATAACAGCCTTCGAAGATTCCCTGGAAATCGGCCTCCTTCGAGATCCGTGCGTAGAGCGTGGCGTGGATACCCCGGATCATGGGGGTGAGATGCGGCACAAAGGTCAGCCCCACGGGCTTACCCGCCATCTGGCCCAGGCCTTGGCGAATCTCAGGCAGATGCCGATGCCCGGGAACTCCATAGGCCTTGAAATTATCTGCAGCCTCGGAAAACAGGATGTGAGTTTCCGCCTTGCGACCCGCGCCGGAAACCCCCGATTTCGCGTCGGCGATCAGGTGATCGACATCGACGAGGCCAGCGCGCACCAGTGGGAGGAAGCCCAACTGAACGGCCGTGGGATAACAACCGGGATTGGCCACCAGCCGGGCCGATCGAATCTCGTCGCGGAAGACTTCCGGGAGTCCATAGACAGCCTTGTCCACCCACGCGGGTGCGGAATGGGCCATGCCATACCACTTTTCCCACTCCGCTACGTTCCGAATCCGGAAATCGGCCGCCAGGTCGATGACGCGCACTCCGGCATCCAGCAGTGCCGGCGCCTGCTGCATGGCAATCCCGTTGGGCGTGGCGAAGAAGACCAGATCACAAGCCCGGAGGTCTGCGCGGGAAGGATCTTCGAACTCCAGGTCGATGTGGCCGCGCAAACTCGGAAACATGGCGTCGACCCGCGTCCCCGCGTCGCCCCGGGACGTAATGGCCGCAACTTCGGCTTCCGGATGGGAAGCCAGCAGGCGAAGCAATTCGACGCCGGTATATCCGGTGCCACCGACAATTCCAACCTTGATCATGAAAGCTCTCCTGAAATCCGGACCATCATAACCTTCCCGCACCCATGAAAAAAGCCGCCAGTCGGCGGCTTTTCCCGGATCGAAGACGCATCAGCGCTTGGAGAACTGCTTGCGGCGACGGGCTTTGTGAAAACCGACTTTCTTACGCTCGACTTCGCGGGCATCGCGAGTGACGAAGCCTGCCTTGGAAAGCGCGGGCTTGAGCGCTGCATCGTACTCGATCAGGGCACGGGTGATCCCATGGCGCACGGCGCCGGCCTGACCGGATTCGCCACCACCGGTCACATTGACCTTGATGTCGAATCCCTTGACTTGCTCGACCAACTCCAGGGGCTGGCGGACAATCATACGACCCGTTTCGCGAGAAAAGAATTCGTCCACCGGCTTGCCATTGACGACGATCGCGCCGGTTCCGCGCTTCATGAACACACGGGCCACCGCACTCTTGCGCCGCCCGGTACCGTAAAAATAAGCCTCAGCCATTTCAAAAACCCCTTAGATTTCCAGCGCCTTGGGCTGCTGGGCGGAATGCGGATGCGAACTGCCGGCGTAGCACTTAAGCTTCTTCAACATGGCGTAGCCCAGAGGACCCTTGGGCAGCATCCCCTTGACAGCAGTTTCCAGGGCGCGGCCCGGGAAGCGCTGCTGCATCTTCTTGAAGTTGGTTTCGGTCACACCGCCAGGATAGCCGGAATGGCGATAGTATTTCTTGTCGTCGGCCTTGTTGCCCGTCACGACCAATTTCTCGACATTGGTGACGACCACGAAGTCGCCGGTGTCGACGTGGGGCGTGTAGATCGTCTTGTGCTTGCCGCGCAAACGGCGGGCAATTTCGGAAGCGAGGCGGCCGAGGACCTTGTCTGTGGCATCCACCACAAACCACTCGCGCGTCACCTCATGTGGCTTGGCGGAAAAAGTTTTCATCTGTGCCGTCCTTGGAATCGGGTGCTGATTACAGAAAGCCGCGCAGTATAGGGGATACCGTTCTCGCGTGTCAAACGGCAGGGAAGCTCGGCAAAAACCCTCCCGAGTCAGCGTCGCGGGCGAAGTTCCTCGGGACGCCGCAAGTGATCGCTCCCTGCGGGGTGCGCAGTGATATAAACCCGATGGGCAGCCGCGATGACGACGTGCACATCCTCTGCCGACAAGGCGGGGAAATTCTCCCGGAGGACACGAAACGCCAGGTGTTCCAAGGAGCGCCCCGCCCATCCCGACTGGGGATCGAAGAAGGGTTCGATCAGGCGATAGGCGCTGTCGAAAAGCTCCCGCAGTTCGGGGCGGCGCCGACGTTCCGTCCCGCCCGCAACTCCGGAAGTATCCTGGACCGGTGCCATCCTCAGGCCTGCCCGTGGAAGGCCTCGAGCATTTCATCGATGAACTCGGGCAATGCGTCATCGCGAAGCCCGAGCTCCGCAAGAACATCGTCTTGAATCCGGTCCCACTCGGTATTCTTGACGTGCTGATCGCGGTAGAAGATTTCGATCGCCAGTTGCAGGATCGCCACCATCGTCCGCGAAGCGTGCATCCCTAGGGACGACATGTCGTGGTGGTAGCGAATCGCGTCGCAGATGAATTCCGGCAGATTCCAGTGGCGTGCGACGATGTAGCCGACGACGCAGTGATCGGCGCTGAATTTCTTGTCCTCATCGGCCAGATCGATCCAGCGGCCGGGCTCGCCAAGGTGCATCTCTTTGCAGTAGGTGGTGAACCGCTGCATCAGGAGGGGAACGCCACAGTCGTGGAAAATGCCGGCCAGGAACGCCTGGTCGGGAAAGACGTTGCACACGGCAATGCGCTCGTCGGCGATCAACATGGCCAGTTGCGCCACCGCCTGGGAACGGGTCCAGAATGCCTCGTAGGCGCGCGGATTCTGCTTGACGACCGCGATGCTCGCCAGGGCAATGGCCTGAACGAGATTGAAGGTCTGCCTCACCCCTACGGCATGGAGGATTTCCTCCACCGAAGCAAAGGGCTGGTGCTGCTTATAAGCGGCGCTGCCGACGACCTTGAAGAGCATGGCCGAGAGGCCGGGATCCTGATTGATCACCCGCGCCAGGACCCGCAGGTCGAATTCCTTGCGCATCAAATGCTGCCGCAGTTCCTCGAGAACCCTGGGTTGCGGGGGAATATTCACGCCCCTTTCCAGGAGACGCTTCACTTTGGCCGCCTCGTCCGCGGTCAGACTGCGCACGGCCTCGGATACCGGAGTCGGCTTGGCGATCTCGGCACTCATGCGAGCACCTCGTCGACCAGTTCGACCCAGTGGCGCACGGGCAGGTCGCTACCGGCCTGCAGATGACTGAGACAGCCGATGTTGGCGGTAGCAATGAATTGGGGAGAACCGGTGTTGAGGGCGTTCAATTTATTGTCCCGCAGGCGTTTGGAAATTTCAGGCTGGAGGATGGAGTAAGTACCGGCGGAACCACAGCAAAGGTGAGAATCCGCCACCGGAACCAGAGTATATCCGCAGCTGACGAGCAATTCCTCAATGGTCCCGCGGACCCCAAGGCCGTGCTGAAGCGAACACGGCGAGTGGAAGGCCACTCGCCCGCGATCGCCGCGCGCCGCTTCCATCAACGGCGCGAGTTGAAGTCGCAGACCGGCGAGGACTTCAGAAGGGTCGCGACAGAGGGAGGCGATTCTGGCGGCCTTTTCAGCATAAACGGGGTCGTCGGCCAGCACATGGCCGTAATCCCGCACCTGGACGGCGCAACCCGATGCGGTGACGAGGATGGCTTCGACCCCCGCCTCGACATGGGGCCACCACGCGTCGATATTGCGCCGCATATCCGCACGACCCGCCTCCTGGTCATTGAGATGAAAACGCAGGGCGCCACAACAGCCGGCTCCGTCAGCCTCGAATAAGGCGATTCCCAGCCGGTCCAAGATACGGGCGGCAGCGGCATTGATATTGGGCGCCAGGCTAGGCTGCACACAACCGGCCAGCGTCAGCATTCGACGGGGGTGCGCCTTGGATTGAGGCCAAGGCCGAACGACGCCAGCCGCTTCCGGCGGCAGCTTATCGGCAATCGCTCCCGGCAGCAGCGGCCGCACCAGCTGGCCAAGGCGGACGGCCGGGCCAAACAGCCAGGGCCGGGGGAGCGTTTCGCGTAGGACGGCGCGGACGACCCTCTCCGGTCCGCGGCGGGGAAGTCCGTCTTCGACGACCCGACGGCCAATGTCCAGAAGCTGTACGTACTCGACCCCGGAAGGACAGGTCGTCTCGCAGGAACGGCAGGTGAGGCAGCGATCCAGGTGAAGGCGCGTCTTTTCAGTGGCCGGTTTGCCCTCCAGGACTTGCTTGATGAGGTAGATGCGCCCGCGGGGACCATCAAGCTCGTCCCCCAGCAGTTGGTAGGTCGGGCAGGTCGCAGTGCAGAAGCCGCAATGCACGCACTTGCGCAATATGGCCTCGGCACGGCGGCCTTCTGCCGTGGCGGCGAATTCGGGGGCAAGGTCGGTCCGCATGATTCAGAGCTCGGCGTAGAGGCGCCCCGGGTTGAATATCCCCGAGGGGTCGAACACGCGCTTGACCCGCCGGTGAAGTTCCAGCACCGCCGGCGCAGGAACCGCAAAGGCGCCGACCCGACAACGCAGGGACTCGGGCGCCCGGAAGAGCACTGCGTGGCCCCCCGCCTCCGCGGCAGCCGCACGCACCGCCCCCGGATCGATTTCCCCGGACAGCCAGCGCTGGCCGCCTCCCCACTCGAAAGGCCCCGATTTCGCAAGACCCAGCGGCGGTGTCGTCTTTGGCAAGGCCAGCCGCCACAGGATTTCGCCCGCGTAAGCCGGATGGCGCTGCTCCCGCACCGAAGGCCAGAAACCGCCGTCGGCAAGCGCTTCGCCCCCCAGCCTCGCCCGGGCGGCAAGGACAGCGGGCTCCGCTCCGGACAGACGCAATACCAAGCGTCCCTCATGCCAGAACGACGCTGATATGGGCAGCGGTTGCCCGGCCCAACGGCCCAGAGCGCCCAGAGCGGCCGCTTCGCCCATCTCGAAGGCCAGGCTCAGTTCGCGCTGGGGCCGCGGCAAGACCTTGAGGGTGACTTCGGCGATCAGCCCGAGCGTTCCCATACTGCCGGCCATGAGTCGAGAGACGTCGTAACCGGCGACGTTCTTCATCACCTGGCCGCCGAATTCAAGAACGCGACCGCTGCCGTCGACGAGTTTGACGCCGAGGATGAAATCCCGCACCCCGCCGACCTGCTGTCTCCGGGGACCGGCAAGGCCCGCGGCCACCGCACCGCCGACGGTGGCGACGCTTTCCCCCGGATTCTCCGGCAATCCGCACCCGAACTGGGCCGGCGGCTCGAAGGCGAGCATTTGCCCCCGCTCGGCAAGAACGGACTCGACTTCCGCGAGCCGAGTGCCGCAACGGGCGGTAACGTACAGTTCGGTGGGCTCGTAGGCGACAACGCCGCAATAGCCCCCGGTATCGAGCACTTGCCCGGCCAGCATGCCGCCGTAGAAATCCTTGCTACCGCCACCGCGCACGCGCAGGGGAGCACGCTCGCTCGCTGCGGTAGCCACCGCGTCCCGCAGGGCGTCGAGCGTCGTAGGGCGCATCAGAATCGTTCCAGGTCGGGGAATTTCAAGTCCCCCCCATGGACATGCATGCGCCCGTACTCGGCACAGCGATGCAGGCTGGGCACCGCCTTGCCCGGATTGAGCAGCCCGCGTTCGTCGAAGGCCGCCTTCAGCCGGTGGAAGCACTCCAGTTCCGGCTCACCATACTGGGCGCACATCTGGTTGATCTTCTCGATGCCGACCCCGTGCTCGCCCGTGATCGACCCTCCGAAAGCCACCGACAGTTCCAGGATCTCGGCGCCGAAGGCGTCCGCCCGTTCCCAGTCGCCAGGCTTGGCGGCGTCGTACATGATGAGGGGGTGCAGGTTGCCGTCCCCGGCGTGAAAGACATTGGCGCAGCGCAGCCCATGCTTGGTCTCCAAGGCAGCGATGGCGGTGAGCATCTCGGCCAGGTGACGACGCGGAATGGTGCCGTCCATGCAGTAGTAATCCGGGGTGATGCGGCCCACCGCCGGGAAAGCGGCCTTGCGCCCTGCCCAGAAGCGCAGGCGCTCGGCTTCGGTCTCCGACACCCGAATACCCCGGGCACCGCTCGCCTCCAACACCCTTCTTACCCGGGCAATCTCATCCGCCACTTCATCCGGGGTACCGTCGGACTCGCAGAGCAGGATGGCCGCGGCGTCCAGATCATAGCCCGCCCGCACGAAGGGCTCGACTGCCGCAGTCGCCGCCTTGTCCATCATCTCCAACCCGGCAGGGATGATGCCGGCTGCGATGATGGCGGCGACCGCCTCGCCAGCCCGAGCCACATCGTCGAAGGAAGCCATCGCCACCCGCGCAAGTTCTGGCTTGGGCACCAATTTCACCGTCACTTCGGTGGCGACGGCAAGCATGCCCTCCGAACCGACCAGGAGCGCCAAGAGGTCATACCCTGGGGCATCGGGGGCGCAGGAGCCTATCTCCAGCACTTCACCGGCAATGGTGACGACCCGCAGGGAGACGACGTTGTGCACGGTCAGCCCGTACTTGAGGCAATGAACGCCCCCCGAATTTTCCGCCACATTGCCACCCAGGGTGCAGGCGATCTGCGACGAAGGATCGGGCGCGTAATAGAGACCGTAGGGGGCTGCCGCTTCGGATACTGCAAGATTGCGCACCCCTGGCTGCACCACCGCCAGGCACGCGGCCGGATCGACTCTGAGAATCCTGTTGAAGCGAGCGAGCGAAAGGACGACGCCTTGGGGATGGGGCATGGCTCCCCCGGAGAGGCCGGTGCCTGCACCCCGGGCTACCACCGGGACACCAAGGCGATGGCAGATGCCCAGCACGTCGCGCACCTGCTGTTCGGTCTCCGGCAGGCAAACCGCCAGCGGTAACGCTCGATAGGCGGTCAGGCCATCGCATTCGTAGGGACGCAAATCCTCGGGATCGGTGAGCAGAGAGTGGGGCGGCAATACCGCGGACAGGCTTCTGTAAGCGGCTTCCCGGTCAGTTTCGAAAACCCTGTCTTCCCCGCCCATGGCTCCT
>Ga0268298_10005780_pt1 | contig 11479 bp, 7 predicted proteins | sample WWTPWeurt_MetaG_FD_194462 | JGI IMG/M metagenome (GOLD analysis project Ga0268298, IMG submission 194462) | Activated sludge microbial communities from WWTP in Nijmegen, Gelderland, Netherland - WWTP Weurt | ecosystem: Engineered > WWTP > Aerobic digester > Activated sludge | place: Netherlands... | reverse complement strand
CTCCTATCAGGTAATTATTTTTGGCCCGGTCAAAATTCACCCGAGCATAGCCCCCGTATTTAACACCCTTGTCTCTGAATCCATAGGCTGCGTAAGCTCCCACTGCAGCCCATCGTGTGATCTTATCGGAAGTGCTGATGCCCATGCCCACACGCAAAGCTTCATACTGATTGTAACGCAGCAGATGTTTCAGATCCAGATCAAAATAACCTAAGGGATATTTACCATTCGCCAGCGCTGTGAGCCATTTCAGTTTTTTTTCGAATTTTTCTTTTTTACCGATGCTGTCTACCATCACATAGGTTTCTGTTTCTTTCTTATTCAGAGAATCTTTTCGCTGCGTTTTCCAATACGCTTCATCTCTGTCGAAGGCGGTTTCTTCTGCAGCGATCTCTACACTTCTATCCCTTATCCTGAAACTGCTGTCCAGATTGATATCTTTCACATAGACCTTGCTCACACCTTTCACAACCGGACTCTTTTTCGCGTCTTCTTCACCAGTACTCATCGAAGCCATGATCAATTCGGTATTGACCTGAGATGGAAACCAATGAATGGAATCGATCTGCTGATAAAGTTGCTGGATCTTGATTCCGGTTCCGTTCTTTTCGATCACAGCAGGCTCAGCCAGCACTTTGCTCAACACAAAATATTTTTTACTGATGAAGAGAATTCCCTTCATTCCTCTAAAAGAAACATTCTTTTTCGGACTGAATTGGATCAAAAGTATACTGTCATTCTCTGTGATCAAGGTATCCTTGATCTCGAAGCGATATCTCTTAAAAGTACCTTTGGTAAGTGGACTCAGGTATTTAATTCCCAGTAATTCAATATTGTCTTTGTAAAAAGTGAAGGATTGCAATTGAGTGGCAAATGCCCCGAAAGGCGCTTTGCTGAATCCCGATACTTTTGAAGCCAGGATCTTTTCCTGATGAACATTCTTGTAATTGTATTTTTTCTCACTCACCGATTCAACAAAGAATAGATAAGCTCGATCGAGTGTTTTACTCAAACTAGTTTCTTTCCTGTCCTTATAAAAATCCTCATTTCCTTCTTTGTCAGATAAGGTAAAATAGGTCTTGGCATAACTCGTGCAGGAATAGTAGGGAAGATTATCAATGTCGTACTTGGGTTTATTTTTGATCACTTTCCGAATGATTCCAACTGCCGGATCTTCTCCCGGTTTAACGACAATTTCTGCAAGACCAATCCCGTCTTCTTTTAATTTCACAAGAAGTTCTGCTTTCGTATTTATTTCTTCTATCGCAAAACTTTTCTTTTCGTAACCAAGCATGCGAACATGGATGATCTTTTCATTTCCTTTCAAAGGCAAAGAGAAATAACCATCTACATCACTGCTCACGGCCTGATTGCTCAGATCAGAATAGATGAATGCAAAGGGAATGGGTGTTTTTCCATCAGCACTGACAACCCTGCCCTTTAAAGTTTGTCCACTTATTGAAAAAGAAAGAAGACTCAGAGCAAAGAGCAGTTGAATATGAATGCCTTTCAACAATCAGCTTTTTTTTACAGGAGTAAAAAATTCCTTCAGGTAAAGTGGTTCGAAATAAGCCGGATCTTCAAAGGAGTTTTCACGGAATTTTTTGAATGCCAGAGGGGCGAGGTGAATAGCAGAAGGAACAAAACCCTCCACGAAAACAGCATTTTTATTTTGTTCTAAGATCGTTTTGCATTTGGGCATGCCTTCTCCAAAGAAAATGATCTGTTCTTCTTTTTTGAAGATCTCAGACGCAAGGGCATCCATCACCAGTGCCTGGATCGGTTCAATGATGTTCAAGTCGGAATCATATAAAGCTGTATATACTTCCATTCGCCTTGCATCCAACATTGGACAGAGCAAGCTTTCTTTATTGAGATCGTCTCTCATTCCGAATGCCATGGCTTGTAAGGTATCAATGGAGATGAGAGGAATTTGAAGTGCAAATGCCAATCCTTTTGCCGCACTGCTTCCAATTCTTAGTCCGGTGTATGAGCCGGGGCCTTTACTCAATGCAACAGCATTCAGCTCTTTGGCAGAGATCCCTGCTTCCTTCAAAGTGCTTTCAATAAAACTGTGCAGATTTTCAGCGTGTGTAAGTCCTTGGTTGATCTCCTTCACTGCGAGAATTTCTTCTTCACTGCTGATGCAAACGGAACAAACAGGAGTGGCTGTCTCAATATTTAAGATCAAGGCCAATCAAAGTTCATTTTTATAAAGATCTTCTTTCTTCACCAGCTTCACCTTGCTTTTTTCTTTCAGTACTTTGGCTACCGCGCTGTAAGGTCCACTTACCACTTCCTCGTCTTTATTCAAACCACTTTTGATCTCAATGAAATCATTGTCTTGCACACCGGTCACAACTACTTTTTGTTTTGCTACTCCGTTCTCAATAACGAATACGATCTAGGCCAATTTGCTTTCTGCCTTTTGTTTGGCCTTTTCTTCTTTGTCGTTCTTCACTTTGGTTTCCCACTCATCATCTTCTTGTTTTGCCTTCAGGGTATCTTTATTTCTAGTGGTGACAGCCTGGATAGGAATAGAGAGAACATTGCTGACACGTGTTGTTTGAATATCCACACTCGCACTCATACCCGGACGAAAAGGAACCGGATTGCGTGAAGAGATCAGGTAGGCATATGATTCACGAAGCAAACGGATCTTCACCACAAAGTTGGTCACCTGATCGATCGATACGCCATTGGTGTTGGAAGAGTTCGCAATTTCAGTTACGATCCCTTTGAATTTTTTATCGAGATAGGCATCCACTTCAATGAGTGCAGTATCATTCTTGTGAACTTTGATGATATCATTCTCATTCACTTCCACACTTACTTCCATTTCATTCAAGTTAGCCAGACGAAGGATCTCAGTACCCTGCATCCCGCTCACACCTACCACACGTTCTCCTTTTTCAACACTTAGTTTTGAAATGGTGCCATCTACAGGTGCATAAATGAAAGTCTTCTCCAAATTCGTATTTGCCTCTTTCAAAGATGCCTCTGTGCTTTGTATATTGTATTCTCCTGCATTCACACCGGCAACCAAAGCTTCAACATTGGCCTTTGCCCCTTCATATTGTGCTTTAGCAGCATCAAATTCCATTTGCGAGATGGCATTTTGTTCCAGAAGTTTTTTATTTCGGTTGAAATTATTTTCTGCATTCGTTAGATTAGCTTTCGCTTGTTCCAATTGCGCTTTTGCCGTTCCCAAATTTGCCTTGGTGGTATTTACCGTTGCATTCACTCTGTCAATGGCACTTACATACAGATCGGGTTTGATGCGACAAAGCAGATCACCCTTGCGCACTGAATCTCCTTCTTTCACCATCATTTCAGTGATCTCCCCACTTACATCACTGCTTAATTTCAATTCTGTTTCAGGTTGTATCTTTCCGGTTGCCGAAACAACTTCGATGATATTACGCGTGCTTACTTTTTCGGTATACACCTCAATAGGAGCTGTACCATTCATTACTTGAACGGTAACAATAACAGCGATCAGAACAACTCCGATGATGATGATCCAGTATAACTTTTTCATAGAGAGAATAAGGTTTGCATGTCAAAATTAACGAATATTAATTCGTAATGACAGAAAGCCTGGGTAAATTTGTAAGAATTAGCAAAATAATTGCATCCTATGAGTGGAAAGAGCCGTGAACCCAACAGTCTTATCAATGAAAGCAGTCCGTATTTGCTTCAACATGCATACAATCCCGTGAACTGGCTTCCATTTGGTGAGCAGGCCTTTAAAAAGGCTAAGGATGAGAATAAGCTGGTGCTTATCAGCATTGGTTACAGTGCCTGCCACTGGTGCCATGTAATGGAAAAAGAAAGTTTTGAAGATGAAGAGACAGCGGTGATCATGAATGAGAATTTTGTCTGCATTAAAGTTGACAGAGAAGAAAGAAGTGATGTGGATATGCTTTACATGACAGCAGTGCAACTGATGACAAGGCACGGAGGTTGGCCTTTGAATTGTTTTACATTGGCCGACGGACGACCTGTCTATGGAGGAACTTATTTCAATAACAAGGAATGGAAGAACATCCTGACCCAATTGGCAACTGTGTTTGAAAAAGAACCGGAAAGAATGCGGGAATACGCTCAAAGCCTGGAAGAAGGCATGAAGCAGACCGATCTGATCTCGACGGGGAAACAAGACGCAGGATCGGTACAAAGGGAAATGCTTCAGGAATGTGTCAAGAACTGGAAGAAAGGTTTTGATCCTGTAGATGGTGGTCCGAACAGGGCTCCTAAATTTTCACTACCGAATAATTATTCCTTTTTATTGAATTATGGTTTGCTGGAAAACGAGCAAGAGATCGTGAAACATGTCGATCTCACTTTGCAGAAAATGGCGAACGGTGGCATCAATGATCAATTAAGAGGAGGTTTTGCGCGTTATTCGGTCGACATGCAATGGAAAGTGCCCCATTTTGAAAAAATGCTCTACGATAATGCTCAACTGGCAGAATTGTATACAGAAGCTTATGCAGCGCGAGGGATAGAATTGTACAAAGAAACAGCGAAAAGTACACTGGCATTCATGAAGAAGGAATGGATGACACAAGAAGGGAATTTTTATTCTGCTTTTGATGCCGACAGTGAGGGTGAAGAAGGAAAGTATTATGTGTGGCAGAAAGAAGAATTGCGAATGATCTTGAAAGATGATCTGGAATTGTTCGCTGAGCTTTACGGCATCAATGAAATAGGATATTGGGAAGATGGAAATTATATCTTGATGCGAAATGAAGAGCGCGCAGCTATTGCTCTGAGTTTTGGTTTAAGTCATCAGGAGTTGATGGAAAAAGAAAGAAGCTGCAAAGAAAAATTACTGCAAGCTACACTTGAAAGGGAAAAGCCGGGACTGGATGATAAAGCCATTACTTCCTGGAATGCCCTTGCTTGTCGCGCCTTTGCAAAAGCCTATTTGGTATTTGGTGAGGAAGAATACAAAGTGATCGCTTTGAAAAGCATGGATTTTATGCTTACCCGAATGACAACGAAGGAGGGAGGACTTTTACGAACGTATAAAAAAGGACAAGCAAAAGTGAGAGGCATGCTGGATGATTATGCCTTTGTGATCTCTGCTTTGATCTCTTGCTCCGTTATCAGTGCTGATGAAAATTACCTGAAGAAGGCCGATGAATTGATGCAATTTGTATTGAAGGAGTTCGATCACGCGGATAGCCATTTATTCTATTATACCGATCGTTCCTGCGAATTGATGATGCGAAGCAGTGAAACCTCTGATAACGTGATCCCTGCTTCCAATTCGGAAATGGCACTCGATCTTTTTCTCTTATCCCGTTACCTGAATAGGTCAGATTATGCTGAAAGAGCACAGAAAATGCTCGAAACTGTGCTGGAAGAAATGAAAAGATATGGTCCCGGCTATAGCAATTGGGCGATGTTGGCTCTCAAATTGTGTTATCCTTTCTATGAAGTGGCCATTGTTGGTAACAATGTTGATGAAATAATGAAGGAACTCGGAAAGCAGGCCTTAACAAACACGATTTTAGCAACAGCCCAAACTCAACAGCAATTGCCATTGGTGCGCGAACGTTATGTGAAGGAAAAGACCCTCATTTACGTTTGCAGAAACAATGCTTGTCGCTTGCCTGTTGAGACCGTTAAAGAGGCTTTAAAACAATTTGAGAACGAAGTTCTATAGCGTCTTTTTTTTATTTCTTGGTCTGAGGCTGAGTTCACAGATCCTCTTGGCTACGCCTGAAACTGCATTTGATGTGCAGCACAATTTCAATGCCGAATTATTGAAAATGAAAAATGTGCGTAAGATCACATTCGAAATTGTAGATAAAAAGGATTACGAAATTCCAATCGACAAGAATCTGGTAGAGACTTACGAGTTCGATACGAATGGACTGCTTTCCCGTTTTTATTTCACGAATATTGTAAAAACAATAGAGAAACAGACTACGGTAACAACTCGCAAAGGAAAAAAAGGATATCAGACCTATACCGAATCCAAGAATGAATATTTGTATGACACAACAAGTACTTCTTATTATTACAACAATGGTAAACTGGTCCTGAAACGCTATTTTGACGGCGCCATGTTCTACGAGAGTCGTTATTATCGTTACGATTCATTGGGAAATGTAGTGAAGGAATTGCGTTATCGTGAAACGAATAACAGCCGAGATAAGAATTACTTTATTTTAGGAACGCAGCTTTTACTGAGTGAAGACAGTTTCCAGTATAAAAAATATCCGAATGGACAGTTACATTGTTTTTCTTTGAATAATGAGAATCGTCCTTACAAGCAACAGATCAGTTATTATGATGTATTAGGATTAAAGATCAAGACAAGCGAACACTATACGGCAGCATCCTGGATCACGCAAGAGCACACGTACGAATACAAAGCGGGCAGATTAATTGAGGCCAGATTTAAAGGGAATGCGGATAAAGAAGTGAACTTAAAGGTTACATTTGAATACGACATGTACAATCAATTGTTGACCGAGAAGCGATACAAGAATGATGTGCTGCAGAAGGAATTGAGTTACATTACCAATTCAGCAGACAAACTCCTTAGCTCACTTGTTATCAGGGATCATGTGAACAGATCGATAAGGATCGTGAAGTTGAAATACGATTTTGGTTCGCTTAGCAGTAAGGAAAAGTGATCTTATTTTAAATTCGGATTCTTTTTATTCACCGGCACCATAATGCGGGTCATCCATTTGGTGGAATCTTTTTCTCGTGTTGGATCCGTTACGTAAAATTCGCGCATGGGTCCAACTTGTTCCAATTTACTTTTCTTCATTTGCTCTCTGATCTTTTCGTAGGCTTTGTAGAGCATAGCATATTCACCGTAATAATTATAAATAAGCATGTTGCTTGCTTCTAAAACTACCACCTGACAATCTTTGGGTTGTTTGGCGGGGATCTTCTCAATTGGGTAAACACATTCAAAGACAAAGTTGTTAGGATCGTTGTTATAAGCAATAGAACCCGGTGCACCACTTGATTTGATGCCAAGTGCGTTCAATTCGTTTTCAAGTCGTGTAAATGCTTGCGCGTATTTGAGCGCAAGGTCTTTTTCTGGAGCAGAATCCTTCACGCATAGCGCGAGCATTTCAGGAACATCGTAAATTCCGGTGAATCCTTCCTTATCATCGGCCTTATCTGTCTTTTTGAATTCAGTTGCGCCGGTATCTGCTGCTACCAAAGCATCTGCTGACTCCAGTTTCTTTCTTTCTTCGAATGCTTTTTCATCATTACCACAAGAAGAAAATAAAAGTACAGTAAGGCAAGAGATGAGAAAAGTGTGTTTCATTTTACGAACTTGAATCATTGTTATTAATTGGTTCTGCCGGGATAAACTTTCAAGGCCTCTTCCAAACAGATCATTGCATTTTTCAGATCGGTCAGGTTCAATACATAGGCCAAACGAACTTCATTGGTTCCTGCGCCGGGAGTAGAATAAAAACCTGTGGCAGGTGCCATCATCACTGTTTGATCTTTGTAATTGAAATCTTCCAATAACCATTGACAGAATTTATCCGAGTTATCAATTGGGAGACGGGCAATGCAATAGAAGGCACCACTTGGCTTTGGACAAAAAACTCCTGGAATTTTATTCAGTGCTTCGATCACGTAATCTCTTCTGGCAATGTATTCCGTCTTTACTTTATCAAAATAACTTTGTTCAGTGTCCAATGCAGCTTCCGCGCCGATCTGCGCATAACTTGGCGGACTAAGTCTTGCCTGAGCGAATTTAAGAGCAGAGGCCATTACCTCTTTGTTCTTGCTGATCAATGCGCCAACTCTGGCACCACAAGCGCTGTATCGTTTACTGATGGAATCAAGAAGGATGACATTGTTGTCAATGCCTTCGAGTTGCATCACGCTGAAATATTCTTTTCCGTCATAGCAGAATTCTCTATAAACTTCATCGCTCAATAAAAAGAGATCGTGTTTTTTTACCAGATCCCTAAGCGCAAGCAATTCTTCTTTTGTATACAAATAACCTGTTGGGTTTCCGGGATTGCAGATCATGATCCCTTTTGTTTTAGGCGTGATCACTTTTTCAAACTCCGAAATAGGAGGGAGGGCAAATCCGTTTTCGATCGAACTGATGATAGGTTTCACAGTTACGTTGGCTGCACAACTGAATCCATTGTAATTGGCATAGAAGGGTTCCGGTATGATGATCTCATCACCAGGATTGAAACAGGTCATCATAGCAATGGAGATGGCTTCGCTTCCACCACAGGTGATAATGATCTGTGAAGCATCAATGTTGATGTTGTATTTGGCGTAGTAACCACAGAGTTTCTTTCTGTAACTTTCATTTCCTGCACTGTGACTATATTCCAATACTTTGATGTCAGCATTTTTAACTGCATTTAAAAATGTTGCGGGTGTTTCAATGTCAGGCTGACCAATGTTAAGATGATAGATCTTCACTCCTTTCTTCTTTGCTGTTTCTGCAAATGGAACTAATTTCCGGATAGGAGAAGCCGGCATGGCATTGGCTTTGAAAGATACAGTAGGCATAGGTTTGATTTAGGAGAACAAATATAAAGCAGTTTATTGGATTTTGAGTATTCTGAACTCAGGAGATGAAAAGAAAAAACCCCGCTTTTAACGGGGTTTTTAGAGGTCTATTTTGCACTTGCTTTTACAAACTGATGCTTTTCGTATTTTTCTCTTCCAAGATCTCTGTCCCCTCTGTATTTAGGTCCGCCAACCTTTGATGATCTGGTGAATTTCAGTTTTTTCACATTGCCACCTTTTGCTTCAACTGCTTCTTTGATTCTCTTTTGAAGGTTCTTTGCACGTGATGACGCAAGCTGTTTATTGTTCTTGTAAGCACGAGTTGGCACTTTAGATGCGCTAGCTTTTATTGAAACACGCACCGTCTTCTTTTGGCTTAACTCAACGATCCTGTCAATAAAGGCAGTCCAGGCTCCGTCTTCTTCATTGATGTTCCTGTTGTACTGAAAATAGAATTCATAACGCGATGGTGGCAGATCCCCACTGGAAGTTCCTGCAGGTTCATTGGTGCTTACTACAGCTTTTGCCACATTGATCAACAAGGTCTTGCTGATCTTCTTGCTTCCTTTAACGCCGTTTGTATTGAAACTTACTTCTTCCGAAATGGATCCTTCATTGGATGCTGTTAAAGTGTATTTCGTATCCGGAGTCAACTCAACACCTTTTATCTTTCCATTCTCATCTGTACTGAGATCTTTTTTATTTCCATCATTATCACTTAATACCACACTCGCATTACTGATGGCTTTTTTGGTCTTGGCATTCTTAACTGTTACATCCAGTAATAATTCCTTTGAAACTACTGCTTCCGGTTTACCGGTCATGTAAACAAGCTGGTTGATGACTTTGCCGGATTTCACTCCTTTGGTGTTGATCTCTCCTACGAGTGATTTTTTCCCGTCCACTTCCGCGAAGAGTGTGTATTTTTTATCCTGCTGTAGTTCTATTCCATCATATCTTCCTTTTTCATTGGCAGTGAAATTCTTATTCTCAGCTCCGGCTTCAGCCAAAGTAATATTCGCACCTGAAATGGTTTTCTTGCTTTTTGAATTATCAAGTACAACAGCATTCAGTAAAATGGCTTTTGCCTTTGCCTTTACCTTACCCATTAATTTTACGGGTTCTAAATTCACCTCACGTTTGATCTCCTGATAACTCAAGTCATTGCTCACAAACACATCTTCATTGTAAAATTCTTCTCCGTCACCGGCTTGATAAGAGAAATTATATTCATTGCCGGGAGGCAGAATTGTAGAGAAAACTCCATTGGCAACTTTCGGTCTGAATGTTCCTACTATTTCGCCGGTTTTCTTATCGGTTACAAGGATCACCAATTCTTCAGGAAGTTTCTCTCCGTCTGCCGGAATGATCTGACCTTTGAACAATGCAAGTGGTTTTTCTCCTGTACCCGGAATGGTCAGCATATAAATATCCTTTTCTCCGAAACCTCCTTCGTGTGCAGAAGAGAGATAAGCGCGTTTTCCGTCGGGAGAAGTGACAAAGAATACATCGTCATCTGTTGTGTTGATGGGATAACCCATGTTGGTAACGTAATCGAATTTATCTTCTTCATTCAAGGTAGCAAACATGATATCGTAGCCACCCATGGATTTATGTCCTTTGGATGCAAAGAAGAAGGTGTGTCCATCAGGATGAATGAAAGCACCGTCTTCATCATACTCGGTGTTAATGGTTGGTCCCATGTTATAGGCTTTACTCCATTGTCCATTCGGTAATTTCAAGCAACGGTAAATATCGCTTCCGCCTAATCCTCCGGGTCTGTCTGATGCAAAGAACAGAACGTGACCATCACCGCTTAAGCAGGCATGTGATTCGTGGTATTTTGAGTTCACATCCGAACCGAATTCCTTCAGTGAAGACCAATCCTTTCCGTCGAAATTACTGTAATAGATATTCCCGCTATTTCCATCTCCTCCATCTTTGTACATGATCAGTGTTTGTCCGTCTGATGAAAGATTGATAGAAGCTTCCATTCCACCGGTGTTGATGTTGTTGGAAATAGGCTGAGGCCCGCTCCAGTTTCCATTATTATCCTTGTAACAAACAACAATGTCTTCGTTGTAATATCCTGTAAAATCCTTCATTCCTCCCGTGGTATTCGGACGACGTGTAGTGTAGATCAACATACGTTCGTCAGAGCTTAGCACAGGGCTGTAATCCGGGTAAGAGCTATTCACGCTGTCCCCAAGATTGGTGATCTGAATATTCACTGGTCCAGCAACTGCTTTTTTCGCATATTCACTGTATGCTCGGTTATGATCCAGCATTTTTTTCCAGTCTTTGTCTTTAGGTCCCACATAGGATTCAAACTTTGCGAATTCAGCCAAGGCATCATCAAAACGATAATTTATATGAAGTGCCTGGCCGTGATAAAAATGTGCTAAAGGCGGAGCTGATTTCTCGGTGTAGTCATCCATTTTGTATCCCTTGTCTACTTTTTGAACGGCTATGGCCAGATGCCTTTCTGCCTGTGCTTTTTGAGTGGCCGAATGCAGGTAGCAAACTCCAATGTTGTAACGAATATTCGCATTATTTGAATCAAGTTCAAATGCTGCCTGGAAATTGTCTTGTGCCAGAACATAATTCTCCTCCAGCATAAGGTAAGAGCCTTCCATGAAATACTCTTTGTAAGTGCCACCGGCTTTTACCTGCGCTTTTAGGGAAATTGATAAAATTGTTACCAGAAAAAATGTAATGATCAGCCTCATCTCTAATTGGATTTTAAGGAGACAAAGATAAAATTATATTTCAGAATTCCTGATTTCATAGGGTAAAATATGGGCTTAATCGTCAAAAAACAGAAATTAAAATGGATTTAAATAACGGGAATTTGCTGAATTAATTAACTTTGCCCCCTTTGATCATAGAATGACCACACTTGAAGAGATAGCAAGAAGAAGAACCTTTGCAATCATTGCCCACCCGG
>Ga0268298_10005779_pt1 | contig 11480 bp, 8 predicted proteins | sample WWTPWeurt_MetaG_FD_194462 | JGI IMG/M metagenome (GOLD analysis project Ga0268298, IMG submission 194462) | Activated sludge microbial communities from WWTP in Nijmegen, Gelderland, Netherland - WWTP Weurt | ecosystem: Engineered > WWTP > Aerobic digester > Activated sludge | place: Netherlands... | reverse complement strand
GCTGCCGCCCGTCGCGCCGCCGCTGCCACCGGTCGCACCACCCGTGCCGGAGCTGCCACCGGTCGCGCCTCCGCTGCCACCGGTCGTTCCGCCACCACTTCCCCCGCTGTCCGACTCGCCACCGCAACCCAGGAGACAAATCGAAACCAAAGCCAAGCCTGTGAGATAGCGCATGAAGCCAGCCCTCCTGACTCGGCGAAGCCTAGCTGACGGCGCGGAGAATCCAATGCAGGAACGGACTTCCCCGCCGAAACGTGTGCCTCGTTCCGTCGTTCCGGTTCGCCGATGACGCGACGTGCCCTACGAGCGGCTTGCGACCGGAGCCGGGTGCCGCTACTCGGAAGCACGTGGCAGCCATCTCTCGAGCGCTGCGGGGGTCGCTCCTCCCCGCGCTGTTCTTCTGCGCACCGTCGGCTCTGGCCGACGCCGTGCCACCACCGCCGAGCCAGTGCCCTCCGGGAACCGTGGGCGTCACCTCCCACGCGGGCCCGCGCTGCGAACCCGAAGCGCCCAAGGACTGCGCCGACGGCTTCCGCGGGGTGCTCGGAGGCAAGTGCGTGCTCGACACTTGCGATGCCGACGCCGACTGCACGGGCGAGAAGCGTTGTCGGCCGTTCTCGCTCTGCTTCGAACCACACGTGCGGCGAACGAGCTGTGGTGCCGCCGACCAGCCGCGGCGTGCCGAGTTCGCGAGCCCCAGGCCCACGTTCGGCGGACCGTGCGCGGTGCTCGAAAACCCGGTGACCGATTGGATCCCGTCCGCCATTTGTGGGCAGGCGGCGGGCTGCGCGGCGCCGGCGGAGTGCCGCTCCGGATCGCTCTGCGTGTCGAGTCGCGCCACGGCGCCGCCGGACTCCGCAGCGTCTCCGGCCGGGCCGGTGCCGTCGGGCGTACAGCCCGTGCGCGAGCCCGAGCCGGTCCGCCCCTCCGGCTGCGGCGCAGGCTGCGCGAACGGACGGACGGGCAGCGCTCGGTGGGCCAGCGCCGCCGCGGCGCTCCTCGCGCTCGCGTTCCTCTTCCGACGGAGCGAGCGTTGAATCGCTCTGTCCTCGCGTTGGCCCTCACGTGCATGGCGTGCGGCAGCCGCGCGACGACGTGTCCTCCGGCGTTCGAAGCCGACGTAGCCCGAACGAAGAAGCTCGAGGCGCTCTTGGCCAGCGACGCCGAGGGGGAGCGAGCGCTCGCATCCCGAGGTCCGAACGTGACGACGTGCTACCGAGAGAACGGTCCGGGCGTGGTCGCAGAGCGCACGTTGCTCCTCGATGCGAGTGCGGGAGACGTGGAGCTCGCGTCGCGAATCGCGCATCTCTCGCTGCATCTCGGCTCGGGGCAGACTCGGACGAGTGGCCAGTCGAACTCGGACGACGAGCGCCAAGCCAACGCCCTAGAAGATGGCGTGCGCCAACGCCTATCGGCGCGCGCGAGTCGATCGGGTCAGTCCCCAGGCCCGTAGTGGCCAGGCTCGACCGGACGTTCACTCTCGCCTTCGACCGAAGGCGCGTCGACCGTGCGTTGCAGGAAGTCACGGAGCTCGAACATCTGGGGCGCGCTCAGCCCTTGGCCGACGAACGCCGCCCCGAACGTGAGGCCCGCTACGAGCGCCGTCCCCGGCGCGACCCACAAGCCCCAGAGCGGCTGCTTCATCATGAACTGCGCGATGGCGAGCATCAGCATGCCGAAGGTAGCCATGCAGGCGATGACGCAGGCGCCCACGTACATGGTCCACACGTGGGGATGCGGCGCGAAGCGGGCTTTGAGCAGAGTGCCCGCGTCGGCAGCTTCGATGTCCACGATGAGCTGAGGGCTCCAGAGGTGGGTCGCTTCCCGCATGACCGTCAGCTCGACCCGACCCTCGAACGCCTGACCCACGACGCTCTGGCTCCCGCGGAGCGCACGGCGTACGCGGTTGACGATCACGCGCGGCGGATGCTCGCTCACGATTTCGAAGCGCGGCCGCGCTCGCGGGCGATCACCTTCTGGACCGTGCGGAGTCTCGCTCACCAATAGAACGTGATCCCGCCCCGGAACAGTCCCCCGCCCGAGCTGTTGGTGGTTCTCCCGGTCTCGGGATCGGTGAACTCCGGCGAGAGCCGAGCCTCGTCGTCGGTCCGCCCGCGGATGAAGCCGACCACGTCGAGGTTCAGCGACACGCGTCGCGTGACGCGGAACTCCAGGCCGAGGCCCATCTGCCCGCCGAAGTAAGACCAGTGCTGTTCGTTGCCTTCGATGGGGTCGCCGTACTGATCCCGCGGTGTGACCGTCGCGCCGCTGAAGCCGAATCCGCCGAGGACGTAGAACTGAACCGCGTCCCGCGGGTTCACGAACACCATGGCGTTCAGGAGCAGCGCGGACTCACGCCGGTCGTTCCCTTGCCAATCGACGCCACCGAGGAAATCGAGACCCGCTTCGACCGCGAAGTGAGGAATGGGCCGATAGCGGAACCCGAGGCCGATGCCGGCCATCCCGGAGTCGTCGTGACGGTTGTCGCCGTGCCCCATCATCACGCCTTCGAGGTGCAGGTTGAGTCCCCACTTGCGACGCCACGGGCGCCGCTGCTTCGGCGGTGGAGGGCGCTGCGGCTCCGGCTCGTACACGATGACCGGCGGCGGGTAGCGCGGTGGACCAGCTTCCGGCGGAGGCGGAGCCCCTTCTTCGGGAGACTCGGCAGGCGGCGGCGTCTCCTCGCAGAACCAACCGCCCGGCGGACAGTTGGGATCCTCTTGGGCTCGCGCGAGAGCCGGGGATAGAACGCAAGCGCTGGCGAGCGACAAGGCAAGGATGGTCCGCATGACGGTCCTCGAAGCGAAACGTGGCTCAGGGTAGCAACCCCAGTGCCAGTTGCCATACCCCTCGATCCGCTAGTTTTGCCAGGGGTGCGTGGAGAAGCGTTTACACCGGCGTGGCACGCTGAATACTCCGGAGGCCGTGGCGGTCGTCAGCCTGAAACCGGGGCACGTGCAGCCCGTGTGGGCCGGGCACCCATGGGTCTACGCCCAGGCGGTGGCGCGGGTCTCGGGGGGCGCCCGCGCCGGGGACGAGGTCGAAGTGGTCGACGCGCAGTCGAATCTCCTCGGCCGCGGCCTCTACTCGCCCGGCTCGGCCATCGCAGTCCGCATGTACACGCGCGACAAGAGCACGCGCATCGACGCAGCCTTGTTCGAGCGACGCATCGCCAGCGCCATCGAGCGGCGGAAGGCGCTCGGGCTGCCGTCGGCGGACACCGATGCCTACCGCGTGATCCACGCCGAAGGCGACGAGCTCCCGGGTCTCGTGGTCGATCGCTATGGCGACGTGTTGGTGGTGCAGACGGCCACCATCGGAATCAAGCAGCGCGAAGAGACGTTGTTCGCTGCGTTGGTCGCGGCCCTGTCGCCACGCGCCATCCTGGACCGTACGTCCGAGCGCGCCGCCAAGACCGAGGGCTTCGAGCTCCGACGTGGCGTGGTGTACGGCGACGAGACCCTGAACGAGCTCGCGTTTTCCGAGCGCGGGTTTCGCTATCGCATACCCTTGGAGCTCGGGCAGAAGACCGGCTTCTACGTCGACCAACGCGACCTCCGGGCGCGCGTGGAAGAGCTAGCGCGCGGAAAGCGTGTGCTCGACACGTTCTCGTACGTTGGCGCGATCTCGATGGCGGCTGCCCGCGGGGGAGCGACTGCCGTACACGCCGTGGATCAGAGCGCGCTGGCGCTCGAAGTCGCGGCCGAGTGCACCCGCGAGAACGGCCTGCAAGGCCGCATCCAGTTCGAGCGCGCGGACGCCCACGACGCGCTGGCGCTGGCAGGGCGGCAGGGCGGCTACGACCTGGTGGTGTGCGATCCGCCGAAGCTCGCACCCTCGCGCGCGGCCAAGAAGCGCGCTCTCGGCGCCATGCGCCGCCTGGCAGCGGCGGGGGCGCGCGCCACGCGCCCGGGCGGCCTCTTGATCCTGTGCTCGTGTTCGGCTGCCGTCGGGGTCGACGAACTCACGCGCGCCGCTGCCCTCGGTGGACGTGACGTGGGCGTCTTGCCCATCGTGCTCGAGCGCTGGTTCCAGGGAGCCGATCACCCCGTGGTCGCCGCGTTTCCCGAAGGGCTCTACCTGAGCTCGTTGGTCCTCGAGGTACGCCCGCCGTGAGGCGCGCGTGCTTGGCCTTGCTGGCGCTGCTCGCAGTGCCGACCGCGGCGCGCGCGGAGGGCGCTCGCAAGGTCGTGTTGGTGGTGAGCGCGTCCAGTGCAGAGCAGGTGGAGAGCGTGACCAACGCGCTCCGTGCTCAGCTCGGCGACCTTCCCACGGAAGTCGTGGTCGAGACGCCGAGCCCGGTGCCAGCAGAGCTTCGTGCGCGCCTCGACTATGCGGCGGATGCTTGCACGCGCAACGACGCGGTCGGCGCATTCTTCGTCGAGGCGGAACGCGCCGACGACCTCTTGCTGTATCTGGTGGAGCCGCGCGCGCGGCGCGCGCTGGTGCGCCGCGTGAAGAAACAGGCCGGTGCAGAGCAGGCGGGCTTGGAAGAGCTCGGAATCATCGTGCGCTCGAGTGTGGGCGCGCTGCTCGAAGGTCGCGAGATCGGCATGGAGGCGGGCCCCGATCTGGCGACGCCCGAGCCCAAGCCGTCTCCGCCTCCGAAGCCCGAGCCGGCACCGGTCGCACCGCGCCCAGCGCCGCCGCGCGCGCAGGAAGCATCCTCGACGGGACGCCTCGCCGCGCATTACGCGGGTCAAGCTTTCGCGGCCGAAGTCGCGTGGCAGAGCGGGCTCGGAGTCGAGCTCGCCGCGTCGCCCGACCGGCGTTGGGTCTTCGGACTCGGGTACGTGGCGCTCTCGCCGGTCGAGGTCGAGTCCAGTGCGGCGCGCGTGAAAGTCGCGCGTCATCCGTTGCGAGGCTTCGCGGGCTACGAAGTCCCGGCCGGAGGTTTTCGCCTGGGCCTCGAGCTCGGTCTCATCGGCGAGCTCGACCGACGCGCGACCACCCGCACGGCCTCGGGCGTCGAGCCCACCGAATCGGCGGATACCTGGTCTGCCGCGCTCTCACCCCGGGTCACCTTTCGCTACCCGGTGTGGCAAGGCACCGAGGTTTGGGCGGGTCTCGGTCTCGACTTGTTCCTCAACGATTCCGACTACGTCGCCGAACTCGCTGGCCGTACCGAGACGCTGCTGAGTCCGTACCGGGCACGCGCGGGGGCAGCCATGGGGCTCTCGGTCGATCTATGGTGAGGAAAGTCCCGCCCGGATCCCGTGTCAGACGCCACTCTGGGGAAAGCAGCGCCGAGCTCGATGGAACACCGGGCCGGTGAGGCGCATACCGAGGATCTCGCTCTCATGACTCTGGTTGCCGCGGCAGACCCCGAGGCCACACGCACCCTGGCGCGACGCTTGGTGCAGCGCGTTCACCGTGTGTCGAAGTCGATCTTGCGGGCTCCCGCCGACGCGGACGACGCGGCTCAGCAGAGCCTCATCGAGATCATCACGAGCGCCAAGAGCTATCGCGGAGACTCGAGTCTCGAACGCTGGTCCGACCGAATCGTCGTGCGCACGAGCATGCGGGTCGCCAAGGGCAAGCAGAAGCACGGCGCGCGACGCGAGGAAGATTCCGAGCTCGATGCCCTGCCGGCCGACGACGGCGCTCCGGAGGCCCTGCGAGAAGACGCGCCGCGCCCGGTGCAGGAGTATCTCGAACAGCTGCCCGAAGCGCAGCGCACGGCCCTGGTTCTCCGTCACGTCATGGGGTACTCGGTGAGCGAGATCGCCGAGGCAACCGAGGTTTCTCCCAATACCGTGAAGGATCGATTGCTGCGCGGCACCCGCGAGATGCGGCGTCTGATCCGGCGCGACCAAGCCATTGGCTTGGGCCCGAGAGGAGGCTCGGCGTGAGCCAGACCCTCGACGCCCAATGCGAACGCTGGATGGACGTCTGCGATCGCCTGCTGGTCGGTGAATCGATCTCGGAAGAAGACGAACGGTTCAAGGCCGAGCATGCTGCGAGCTGCCCCCTGTGCGCCGCGGAGGACCGAGCGCTGGCCGCGCTCGCCGGGACCGACGAACCCAGCCTGTCGGACGAAGACGCGGAACGCCTGGTGGAGAGCGTGCTCTCCGCCACCGAGGCCAAGAAGCTCCCGCTCCTGAGCGACGAGGGCACCAGCGAGGCCAAGAAGCTGCCACTGGTGAGCGACGAGGGCGCCCCCGAGGCCAAGAAGCTCCCGCTCGCGAGACCGGCGCCCGTGGTCGAGCTCGCTCCGCGCAGGAAGGCCCTCGCCCTTTCGGCGGGCCTCGCCGCGGCGTTGGCGGTGGCGGCCGCCCTGGCCATCTGGCTCGGGCGCGGCGAAGCGGAGCGCCACGAGCCGTTCGCGGTGCTCGATACGCTCGAAGGAGACGTGACGGTGGACGGGACGCCGGCTCGAGCCGGAGCCCGGCTGAGCCGCGGCGCGAAGCTTCGGGTGGGATCGGCGGGCAGGGCTTGCCTCGCATTCGACGCAGGGCACGTCCGAAGCTGCGTCGGCCGCGAGAGTGAGCTCTGGGTGGAGAACGCCCGTCCGAGCGAGCGCCAGCTGTGGCTGGCAAAGGGTGTCGTCGTGAGCGCCCTGGACAAGCTGCCCGAGGGTCACCACTTCGGCGTGCTTTCGGCGCGCGGCCGCGCCCGCGTGACCGGCACGGTCTTCTCGGTGTCCACGGCGGACGAGCGCACGATCGTGCGCGTGCACGAAGGCTCGGTCGAGGTCAGCTCACCCGGCAGCCAAGCAGCGGCGCTCGCTGTGGGACGCGAGGTGGATCTGGGACTCGCGGCGGAGCGACCGATCCGAAGCGAGGACCGCGAGCGCGAGCTCGCGCTCGTCGGGGTGACCTTGCCTCGCCACGGCGAAACCGCGCCGAGTGCCCCAACCGCTGCGACGGCCACGACCGAAGCATCGAGTGCGGCTACCGCACCGAGCGCGAGCGTCACCCCGGCCGAACCCCAAGGGCAACCCGTCAAGCCAGCAACGGCTGCGGAGATGTTGGCCAAGGCGCGCGCGGCTCGCGCCCAAGGCAACCCGAAAGAGGCGGCCGAAGGCTACCGGCGTTTGATGAGCGTCCACCCGAAGAGCGCCGAAGCCCATGCCGCCTTGCTCTCCCTCGCGGAGCTGCAACTCGGACCCCTGGGAGATCCTGGCGGCGCGCTCAAGAGCTACGACGCCTATCTGCGCGGCGGCGGCGGAGCCGTCGCCCAAGAGGCGCGCTACGGACGCATCTTGGCGCTCCGGCGCCTGGGCCGAAGCGCCGAGGAGCGTGCGGCCATCGACGAGTTCGTGAAAGCGTATCCGAACAGCGTGCAAGCGCGCGCGCTCCGCGCGAAGGTCGAGGGCACGAGCGAGCCGTGACGGCCGAGCAACAGCTTCTTCAGTACGCGCTCGCCATCACGCTCGCAGCGACCTCGTGTGCGCCGGCGCCACCCACGGCCGGGCGCACGCCTCCCCCCGCGCCGGCGCCAGCGCGTGCGCCGATCCGGGACGCGACAGCCGACGCAGCACCCGCGTCTTCGACGGCCACGCCTCCCGCACCCGCCGCGCCCCCCGCGTGCATGCCTCGAGCGCTTACCGAAGCCGGTCGCCACCTCGCGGCGCGCATCGATCCGGACCAAAACCTCGAGTTCTGCGTGCGTGTGGGCATCGGATCGGAGGCGCCGACACGTTGCCTCGGCTTGTCGTTCGAGGATGGGCGCTTTCGGGGTCTCGCGTCGGTATGGCCCAGCTTCTCGTTCGCTACCGCGCCGGAACGCAGCGCTCCGAACACGGCCCACGCGACGCTCGGCTCGAACGGCGGGACCCTCGACGTGTGCCACGCCGCACAGGACTGCTTCGTCGTACGCGTGGCGCCGCCGAAGCCCGACGCCTTCGATGAGGTGTTCGCGAGCCTGCCGGCCATCGGCGTTCCAGGCTCCTCCGTCGTCGTGGTGGCGCGTGCGGAAGAGCGTTGGACCCAGCAGGGCGTGCTCCACTCGAACCTGCTTCTGGAGAGCTTCGACACGAAACGGCGCTCGAAGCTCCGAGCTGCCAGCGTGGCGAAAGACGAATGGCCGACGCGGATGTTCTGGCTCGGGCAGAAACTCCTGCTCGTGAGCTGCGCGCGCGAAGGCGTCGGCTGCGCCGCGCGCGTCGTGGACCCGAAGAACCTCGCAGCGCGTCGACTCCCGGTGACGCTCGAATCCGACTCGCGCCAAAGCGGGGGTGACGCGGGGGGCCTCGAGTTCGAAGACCCGAGCGGGCGCCGCGTCCTCGTCGACCGCAGCGGGTCGCACCTGATCTGGGTCGGCCGCGACGGCAAGCTGGAGCGGCGAGTGGAGCTTTGGCCGGCGGGAAACCAGGATTCGTTCACGTGTCGCGCAGGCCTGCGCAACGACCGAGAGCTCGTGGTGCTGCGCGCCGGCCCCCACGCCGACAGCGTGGCGCTCGTGGGCCTCGACGACGCGAAGGTCGGTCGCTTCGAAGCCCCAGCGTGTCCGTGAATCAGCGCGCGTCGAGGACGTCGCGCACCCGCGTGAGGAGCGTGCGCGCCGTATAGGGTTTGGGCAGGAGCTCGATGCCCGACTCGACCACGCCACGGGCGCCGATGATGTCCGCGGTGTAGCCCGAGACGAAGAGACAGCGGAGAGCCGCGCGCTCACGACGCAGCGCCTCCAGCAGCGCTCGCCCATCGAGGTTCGGCAGGACGACGTCGGTCAGCAAGAGGTCGATTTCGAGGCCCGCGTTCTGGGCCACTGCCAGGGCTTCTTCCCCGTCGGATGCCACCAGGACGCGATAGCCGGCCTGCCGCAACGCACGCACCGTGATTGCGCGCACGAGTGGGTCGTCTTCCACGACGAGCACGCGCTCGGAGCCCGAGCTCGGCACACTCGGGGGCGGTGAGGTGGGCTGCCGGGTCGCCACCGCGCGCGGAAACTCCAGCGTGAACTCCGAGCCGTGGCCGAGAGCACTCTTCACCGAGATCGAACCGCCGGCCTGCTGCACGATGCCGTACACCGTCGCGAGACCGAGTCCGGTTCCCTTGCCCGGCTCCTTGGTGGTGAAGAAGGGCTCGAAGAGGTGTGAGCGCACCTCGTCGGTCATGCCGGTCCCGGTGTCGCGGAGCACGAGGCGCACGCGTTCCCCGGACGTGTCGCCCACGTTCTCGGTCGCCACCCGGAGCAGCCCACCGCGTGGCATGGCGTCCCGCGCATTGATGGCGAGGTTCAAGATCACCTGCTCGAGCTGCCCCGGGTCCGCCTTCACCAGGAACAGCCCTGGCTGGAGCTCGGTCAAGAGCTCGACGTCTTCACCCAGCAGGCGACGCAGGATCTTCTCGCTGCCGCGCACGACGGCGTTCAGGTCGACGGGGACGAGTTTGATCACCTGTTTGCGGGCAAAGGCCAGGAGCTGGTTCGTGAGCTCTTTGGCCCGCTCGCCCGCGGCATGGATTTGTTCGAGGTCTTCGCTCGACACCGCCTGCCCCAGCTCGAGGTCGTCCTTCGCAGTCTCGGCGCACGAGAGGATCACGGTGAGCAGATTGTTGAAGTCGTGCGCGATGCCTCCTGCGAGCCGCCCGATGCTCTCGAGCTTCTGCGCCTGACGAAACTGCTCCTCCAGCTCGCGCTGCCGCGTGACGTCGCGCGCATTGACCACGATGGCTCGGACGGCTGGATCATCGAGCAGGTTCCGAACCGCGCACTCCATGGTCGACAGTCGCCCGTTCTGCGCACGGAATCGCAGCGAGAGCTCCAGCGCGCGCCCGGACCCGCGCAGGAGGTCGGGCCACGCCTCTCGCAGGCCGGGCGCGTCCTCGGCGAACACGAAATCGAACACGCTCCGCCCAGCGAGCGCCGAAGCGCCGTAGCCCAGCGCCTCCTCGACCACGGGGCTCGCGAACTGACAGCGAGCCTCCTCGTCGAGCAAGAGGATCGAGTCGCTCGACTTCTCGATCAGGGCACGAAAGCGTTGCTCGCTGCGCTCCAAGCCCTGGCGCGCGCGCTTCTGCTCCGTCACGTCGCGCACCACGAGCAAGAAGCGGCGCCCCTCGTCGTCCAAGAAGCCGACGCTGACCTCCACGTCGATGATGCTTCCATCCTTGCGCCGGTGCCGGCTCTCGAATCGATCGCTGCCGTCGCCGATGACCCGGCGCATCTGGCGCGTGATCCCGTGATCGGGTTCGCCCTCGAGCTGGATCAGGTCGAGCTCGAGGAGCTCCGCTTGGCTGTAGCCGCTGATCCGCGAGAAGGCCGCGTTCACCTCGAGGAAACGGCCGCAGTCATCCACCACGGCGAAGCCGTCGGCTGCCGTTTCCAGCACGGCGCGGAGCAGCCGCTCACTCTCGAGCCGTGCCCGATCCGACGCGCGCAGCTCGGTGATTTCGTGGAAGAGCCCGATGACACAACTCTCGCCGCCGATCTCGGCCAGGCCCGCGGTCAAGATGAAGTCGCCCTCGCTGCCGTCCTTGCGCCGCAGGCGGGCTTCCATCGAACGCAGCTCGCCGCGAGCTCGGAGGTCCTTGCCCAGGATCTCGCGTTGCGCCGGATCGGCGTAGATGTCGAGCTCGACGCTGGTTCGCCCCACGACCTCGTCACGCGCGTAGCCGAGTGAGGACGCCCAGGCCTCGTTCACCGACACCAATCGTTGGTCGGAGAGTCGCACGACGATGATGCCTGCCAACGTCATCTCGAAAATGGTGCGCAGGCGCTCCTCGCTCTCGCGGAGGGCGCGCTCGGCGCGCACCCGGTCCGTCACGTCGCGAGAAATGCCCACCACCTCCATGGGCGCTCCCTCGGCGTCGCGGAGAAGACGCGTCGTGAGCTCGAGATCCTTGACCGAACCGTCGGCGCAGTACTGCTGATACACGCCCGTGTGCGCCGTGAGCTCTCTGTCGGTGCCGACCCTGGCGATGAGATCCACGATCTGCTCGAGCGATTCCGGCGTGAAGGCTTGCTCGAGCGACTCCTGAAGGGCCTGCTCAACCGTCACGCCTCTCAGCGTGAGCACCGAAGGGCTCACGTAGGTGAGCCGGAGGCTGCGAAGGTCGAATACCCAGATCACGTCGGTGGTGTGCTCGGCCAAGAGCCGATGGCGCGCTCGGATGGGCCCGAGGTGGGTGACGTCGAGGACGCCGCAACCGACGTGCATCGAGTCCAGGCGGAAGACCCGCAAGAGCAGGTGCTGGCCGTCCCGTGTGTGCTCGTAGACCAACGGCTCCCCGCGCAGCAGCACGTCCCGCCAGACGGCGAGGCTCTCCGGGCCCGCATCGGGCCAGATCGCGGACACGCGAGCCCCGCGTGGATCCCGGCCGCCCCAGAAGAACGCCCGTGCCTCCGACGACTCGACGCATGCGAAGTCGACGATCTGGCCGGCCACGTCTCGAACGACTTCCGAGACCAAGAGCAAGTCCCAACTCCCGTCGAGCAGCGCTCGATCGAAACCAGCCTGCGGCTTCTCGCTCACCACCACCCCTGGCGGAATTCTACCCGACGCCGGACTGCTAGGGCAGCCGGGAGGTTGGTTTCGC
>Ga0268298_10005778_pt1 | contig 11480 bp, 7 predicted proteins | sample WWTPWeurt_MetaG_FD_194462 | JGI IMG/M metagenome (GOLD analysis project Ga0268298, IMG submission 194462) | Activated sludge microbial communities from WWTP in Nijmegen, Gelderland, Netherland - WWTP Weurt | ecosystem: Engineered > WWTP > Aerobic digester > Activated sludge | place: Netherlands... | reverse complement strand
TAATTATTCTCAAAGTTTGATTGCAGATAATACTTTTCAAGCGCATATTTATAACGGTAAAAACGCCTATCGTTTGCCTGCGTATCACCGTTTAGATTTTGGAATCACATTTAAAAAAGAAAAACCAAGAGGACTGAGGAGTTGGCAATTTGGAATTTATAATGTTTACAACAAATTGAACCCATTCTTTTTGTATTACAAATCGGTTGATTCAAATATTAAATTGTTTCAGTTGAGTTTGTTTCCGATTTTGCCGTCGGTTAGTTACACCTTTAGGTTTAATTAGTCTAAACAAGGGCACTTCTGGTTTCCGTATTGTCAGCATCTATACTCAGGCAATAGATTTCTATCGATTCACAAGAGGGACTGGAGCAAATCCAATTATAATGTGGTACATAAAAATCTAAGAGTATTCTTGATTTTATTGTCAATTTGCACAAGCCTTGTTACTCAGTTGTTACTCAATAAAACAAAAAGACCTCATAACCAAATGATTACAAGGCCTTAACTGTACCCGAGACGGGACTTGAACCCGTACAGCCGTGAAGCCACAGGATTTTAAGTCCTGCGTGTCTACCAATTCCACCACCCGGGCAATTTTAAGCAGCTAGCTGCTTAAAATTGTCCAGACCAAAGCGTCTGGACTTGTTTTTCAATAATTTACATGAGGCAGACTGCATGCAAATTCAATAAATAAAAAATGGACAAGCTTTGAACTCATCCATTCTTTGAGCGGGAAACGGGGCTCGAACCCGCGACCTCGACCTTGGCAAGGTCGCGCTCTACCAACTGAGCTATTCTCGCAAAAATCATTAATGCATTCTTGTTTCATTGCCCGGCCGTTGCCGGATTCGTCTGAAACGGGCTACAAATATAAGGACTTAATAGAAAAAACAAAAAAATAAAGAAAAAAATGCCCTGAGTGTTTTGCCAAAACCCCGATTTTCCTCGAAACCAGCACAAAACCAGCCAATAATCAGATGGATTCATTCAACGCCCTAACCAAAAAAGTAGCCAGCCAGTGACTTCCCATATAATCGCTTCCAATTACATAATTCAAAGAAGCATTGATGTGCTCATCTGCCAGTTTGAAAATAGCCACCTTTTGTTTAGGCAATTTCTTTCCAATTGCGTACAAACATTGTGCTCTCGAAAAATTCAATCCATCCAGGTGAACTAATTTTCCATCCGTGCGATCGAGAACAATTGCCGGAACGAGTTGAAAATTCTTTTTAAAAATTTCAGGCATAAATTTTTTCATCCATGAAGTAAAATCTGATTCAGTCAGAACTTTACTCATTAGCTCAGCCTCTTGTAAACAAGGTGAGATAAAATCAAATCCACTTGGTTCATACGCCAGATCACAATTGCAATCTTTCTGATAATAATCTTTTGAGCGTTGTATAATCAGGTTTGAAAAAGCAGTGTCTGCAGTTTGAACTGCATAATCAAAAGCCAGTGAAAGTCCGTAAGCAGTATTAGTATGTTCACCGTTACGAATTGGATAAACAAGTTTTGGCAAAAATGTTTTGTATGATTCCGCAATAAAATCTGCAAGCGGTTTCAGTTTTTTGCTCCACCCATGTGTTTCATTTTGTGGAAGCGTTAAAAGTTCTGCCTGGAGTTTTAAAATCCACGCCCATCCATAGGTTCGCTCAAATGATTTTTCAAGTTTTGGTTCAAAATAGGCAAGTTCCTTTTCAATTTTTTCAGATGTAAATTGTGTATCGAAAAGTGTCTCAATTTTTTTTGTGAATTCTCCTGCCGGAATTTGTTTGAGCAAATTTGCCAACAACCAGTGACCATGAACAGAAGAATGCCAGTCGAAACATCCATAAAATACAGGATGCAAATTCTGAGGGGAATCAAGAAACGTAGAGTCTGTTAAAACCTGATTAAGTTTATTTGGATATTCAACAGAAATGCACTCATACGGTATTTCACCTAGTTCTATCAAATCTTCTTTCAGTATATTTATCTTCTGACCCTTTGAATAATTGCAGACAAACACCAGTGCAATGAAACAAAATATAATTCGTTGACTATTCATAGAAATTAAAGTTAGCTAAATCCCCTCACAAGCCGAATTCATTTTGGAATTATGTTACCTTTAAGAAGAAGCTACATTATATTAAAAAAAACCTAAGCCATGAGAAATTATCCATTACTATTTATACCGGCTCTGATATTTTCCTGCTCAGGCAGCAACGAATCAGACAATCTTGAAAACAGCACTGCGCAAAGTATCATTCAACTTCCACTTGAAGGAGATTTTCAAAATGATACACTTTTTAAAATAGATCCTACAAAAGAAAATACAGTTGAAACACCTAACGGTAGTTCCATTTTTATTCCTGCAAATATTCTGGTAGATGAAGATGGAAATCCAATTACTTCAACAGTAGATTTAAGTTTTGTTCAGTATCATTCGCTGTCAGACATTGTTGCATCCGGAATTCCGATGGATTATGATTCAGCCGGAACGTCTTATCCGTTTGTTTCAGCAGGTATGTTTTCGATACACGCAACGGCAAATGAAAAACCGATATCAATAAAAGAAGGAAGTGCTATTGATGTGAATCTTGCTTCAGATAAAAATGACCCATACAATTTTTATGAGATGGATGAAAAAACCGGTCACTGGACATTTGAAAATAATCCCCAACCAGTGCTATCAAACAAAAGATATGATCCATCTGTAAAACCAATTAAACCAGAGCCTGCAACAAATGGAGCGTTTGTACTGGACATTAATTTTGATCTTTCTTCTTATAGTGAACTTTCCGTTTTTTCAGGAATTGTTTGGGAATATACCGGTACGCATGACAGTTTGGATCCGCGAAAAAATAAAACCGTTGGTTCTACAAAATGGACCGATTTCAGTTTAGCACCTACTTATGATAAAGCATACGAATATTTTCTCACCATGAAAACCAAAGGAAAAGAATTTACTACGCGCGTCAAAGCAGCTTTGAACGGTGATGATTTTGACAAAGCACTAGCCGATTTTCAACAGAAAAAAATTGAGGTAGCGCAAAAAATGGATGACCTTCAAAAACCTTACATACGCAGTGTTTCCATAGATGGATTTGGTACATACAATTACGATTATATCCATCAAATGAAAGAACCTGAACCCATGATTGCTGATTTTGATTTTGGAACAAAAAATAATGACAAAGACAAATCACTCATTTTTGTTGTTTATCCTGAAGCTGACATAGTTGTTCAATATCCAAAAGAAATGTGGGGGAATTTTGCACTGGATAAAAGTCAGGATTCTAAACTGCTCGCAGTCATGCCCGGAAATTATATTGCCGTTTGCAAAAATGACCTCAGTCAAAGTTTTGGCAAAAAAAATCACACCTTTAAAATGGATGTGTTGCCAGATAAAGTAACTGCAAAAAATGATCTGGAAAGAATCATTGCCGGCTTATAATCATGCGCTACTTTTTAGTCATATTATGGATAGGTATCAACTTCTCCGTTTGGGGAAGTGATATCCTTTTTCCAGTGGCTAAAAACGGTAAATGGGGATTGATTAACGCAAGCGGAGAAGTTGTTTTACAATCTATTTATGATTACATCGAATATAATTCTACAGGCAAAAAATTCATCTATTATTATCACGGAAAAAAAGGCCTGATCGATTTGAACGGTAAAAAACTATCTGAACCCGTTTATGAAAATCTGCAGTTTCTGGATACAAGCTGGATAGCTTATGATGACGGTTCAAAATGGCATCTCTATCAATCCGATAAAGAAATTCTTTCTGACAATTTTGACTCCATTGCAAATTTTGATAAAGATATAATTCAATTATTTCAGGGTGATTCCATTCGGTTATTTCACAGAAAAGGAAATTTACTTTCAAAAAAATGGTACCTGGCTGTAAGTCCTTTTTATAAAATGATTTCAGGGATGACACGCCAGAAAACATTTGATTTGCTCAGTCATGAAACACTTCTCATTCTGGTAAGTGATCTGACAGGTCATAATAAGGCAACAGACGAGTATATTACCGGAAGACATAAAAATGGCTGCAGAATTTATCAAGTTGAAACGGGTCAACCAGTTTCTGATTTTTTCGATGAGATTTCAGCCGTAAATGAAAATTATTTCATCTGCAAAAAATCGAATGAAACCAAACTCCTTCAAATTGAAACTAAAAAATTATTCCCGCTGCCGGACCTGGATGAAGCAGTTCAAATCAGATATCCCTATCTTTTTTACCTCAAAAATGATCTCACCGGAATTTGGAATTTTGAACGTGGTACAACCGTAGCAGAGCCTGAATACGATGGTGTGAGTCTGACGGATGGGATGTTCTATGTTCGCATGAATGGAAACTACGGAATTCTGACAACCGAAGGAAAAGAAATTTTATCACCTATATATACATCCATTACCGCATATGATAATTTGTATCTGGTTTCACAAAATAATTTGTTCGGACTCACCACCCGATCCGGAAAAAAAATAAAAGAGTGTGTGTACAAAGAAATCAGAGTGTATGATAAAAACGTAAAGTGTTTTCAGGGTAAAAAACTTGATTTACTCAACATAGATGCAAATGGAGTTATTCAGGGAGAAACAAGTTATACGGATTATATGACCATCACTTTTGATCAGGAAAAAACGCCTGGTCCGAGATCAGAAGGCATTGATTTTTCAGGGAACAGAACAGAGACAAACAGGGCGGGATACGAAGCCCTTGGCTGGTTTCAGAAAGAAACAGAAAGACAGGTTGGTGACACTGTCAAAATAATTAAAGGCAACTGGGGATTACGTTATGACAAAGATTCTATTGCAATTCAAAACAGATTTCCGGATATCCTTGTACAGTTTGAATATAATCTAACCGAATGTTATGTACAAAAACTGATTCAATATGGCGTTGAAGGATTTGAAGCGAAAATAAATGAGGCACAAAGTTATTTTTTCATGTCGCCAAATTCATTTGCAACCGGATTTGGCTTTTTCAGATTAGCCAACCACAAAACAAAAAAACTTCTGCCAAAAATATTATTTCAATCCATCGATTACAGCGATTTCAAAAAGCATAAGCTGGCACGTGCTCTTACTAAAAATCTCTGCTTAATTGACACCAGCGGACAAATTGTATATGACAGTTTAACCTATTATTCCAATTATAAAGAAGATATTATGACCATTTGTGAAGGAGGTAAATATGAGATGCATAAATACAATTCTGCCATTTGTCCACAGACAACATCTAATTTTCTGGGCAGTTTGAATATGGGAGATTTTTCCGTTGGAAAAAATGAAACTTTTTTCTCTATCAGCAACGGCAAATGGTATTTTATAAATTCACAAGGTAAAAAACTGAATACTGAACCTTTTGATTATATCAAGCCTTTCAACCGGGGTCGCGCAATTGTGCAACAAAAAGGAAAATGGGGTGTGGTGGATACGGCCATGAATATTATTGTACCTGTCCAGTACAATTACATCAACGAATTTTTTGTTAGCGGCGACCAGTTTTTTGAAGTTTCTAATCCAGTTTATAATAGCTATCTCTACACCCGTTCAACAGGTAATCTTCAAAAGACAGGCGTTTCTAAAGTATATCATTATTGTGAAGGCAAATGGTTTGTTCAAAATAAAGCAGGCGCCATTGCGCTCATGGATACAAACATGACCGAGCTAACCGGATTTGACTTTTCGGCAGTCACCCCTTTTGAAGATGGTTTCGCAATGGTTACCAAAAGAGGAAAAAAATCTGTCATTGATTTAAATGGCAAAGAATATCTGGAAGGATACAAGGCCAGAGATATGAATTATTTAGGATACGGACGTTTTGAAATTATTCAAAGCAAGGGTTTATTAATTGCCAATATTGAAGGAGATTCTCTGGTACTTCCAAGCAAATGTAAAGAGGTGGTTGAATCCAATAAAGATTTTGTGATTTACAAAAACCAAAATAAAGAACTCGAGTTATTTACAGAATTGAAAATTAAAAAACTGCCGAAAGATGCAGATATCATTTCGTATTGTTTAGACGATGGAACTTTACTTTTAAAACAAGATGGATCAGAACGAATCTATTCACTTTATGAAAACAAATACCTGACCAAAAAAATGTACAACGTTGAAAAAATCGGAAAAGGATTTTACCTGTTCAGACATCACCCAAGTAAAAAAGTAGGTGTAGTGAGTTTAACGGGTGACACATTGATTGATCCGATTTTTGATGAAATAGAAATTCAGCCAAACAACTGGGCTGTTGCCAGAGTTGACAAGCGCACACTCATTCGAATTGATATGAAAGGGAAGGCCCTCGATGATATGAAATTTACAAAGTACGTGCGTGAAAAAGATCACTATATTTTTTATACCAAAGATGGAATTGGACTTTTTGATTTGTCCGGAAAAATGATTTTACCCTGCGATTATAATCACATTGAAAAATACAACTCCGTTTTTTATAAAGTAGATGGCGGGCAGGATTTGTTTTATTTAGATGGTAGTAAAGTAATACCCGGAGCATATTCAAACTACAAAGGATACAGTGTATCAAACATGGTGGTGAGTTCAGGAAATATGGATTATCTCTATACCGGATACATCAATAAAACACTCTCATTTCAAAATGTTCAGCCAATCAATTCTGACCTTTTTATTCTTTCTGAAAACAATCACCGGGGTGTATACGATACCCATGGAAAAGATGTTGTACCTGTAAAATATCATCAGATCAAAGTGGATCGCGGATATTTTCAGGTAAGACATTTTAATTCGTTTGGTTATTTCGAAACATCCGGTAAACCGGTTTTTGATCCGATAAATTGAAAATAAATTTTCATCATCTCTGAGCAATGCTTAACTTTGGGAATCAACCTTCAGCTTATGGGTTTTTTCAGCAAACTTTTTGGATCCAAATCAACACTTCCCCCACTCGATTTTTCATTGGTAAAAACCGATATGCACAGCCATTTGATTCCGGGAATTGATGATGGTTCCAAATCACTGGAAGATTCAATTGCCTTGCTGCGCAGATTTGAAGAACTGGGATATCAGAAAGTGGTGACTACGCCACACGTGATGAGCGACTTTTATAAAAATACACCTGAAATAATTTTGGACGGACTGGAAAAAGTCAGAGAAGCCATTCAGAAAGAAGGATTAAAAATTGAGATTGAAGCAGCAGCTGAATATTATCTGGATTTTCATTTTGATGAACTCATTTTGAAAAAAAATCTGCTCACATTTGGACAGAATCACGTGTTGTTTGAATTGTCATTCAATGATGAACCACCGCGCGTAAAAGAAACTATATTCAATCTGGTAACCAACGGATACAAGCCTATTCTTGCTCACGTTGAGAGATATCCTTTCTACATTAATCAGTGGGATAAAATTGATGATTACCGTGAGCGAGGTGTGTTACTTCAACTAAACATCAATTCCCTTTCTGGTCACTACGGACCACAGGTCAAAAAAATGGCTGAGCAACTGATTGACAAAGGATGGATTGACGTGATTGGATCAGATTGTCATCATTTGGGGCATTTACAGATGATGGAATCATTGAGGACCAATGCACATTTGCATAAAGTTGTTATGCAGGAAAAGTTGTTGAATAAAATGCTTTAGAACTGAACAAATCATAATACGCTGCTTTAATTAAAACCTAACGGTGCCGGAAGAATGAGAGATTTTTCATATCTTTCGGAAAACAAAACCCAACATGAAAAATTTATTGTCTGTCTGCTTTCTTTTTTATTCTTATGCGGCACTTACACAAGCCTATCTGAAACCCCGTGTGATTGATTATAATCCCGGCACGTGCAATAATACCTTTGTTTGTGAATTTTACAATTTCGATTTCCCGCACAGACCATATAGTTCAACCAATCTGACAAGCGTAGTTTCTTTTTCAGATACGATTTACAATTTTTGTTTTACTCCTGACGTGGCTAATCCTGCTGCGGCCATGGAAGGATATAGTTCAAATGGATATATTCACCATTATTTGCTTGCATCTTCGCCAGTAACTCCTGCATACAATTTTATTGTCAACTCATTCACCCCTGCAACAAACTCTACCAGTCAGGATGGCACACTCATTCTTGAATTTGATTCAACTATCAATCTAAATAATGTCTATGTTGAACAGGAAAGCGGATATAATCCAACAGCACTTTATACCTCAGCCAACATACTGGAAATTTCTGCGCTGAATGAAGACTGGTTATCAGTCACAATCACCCATCCAACAGATACAAGCAAATTTTTGTATACTAAATTTTATATAGGCAATCCGACTGACATTTATCCAACCGCAATCATGGATGTAAATATCAGTATGCAGCACGCCGGAAATTCTTGCACCGGCTGGATAAATTTGCAGGCTAATCCTCCGGGAACTTATTATAATGAATGGTCCGACGGTGTGGCAAACACCACAACAAGGACTGATTTGTGTCCCGGAATTTACGGTGTATACTCGTACGATTTAGTGTTGGGAGATTATAACACTGCGCATATTGATACTATTATTATTACCAACGACAGCCTCACTTATATAGATACAAATCTGTATAGCATAACTCCTCAGGATACTGCCTATTTTTTTGACGTCAACTGTACCTTTGATTTTTTTGCTCCCATTGATTCTTCATTTTACTCAGAAGACACTATTTCGTTTATTGACCCTTTGCTCATTGCTACGTTTGAATTAATCCTCTACCAGGGAAATAATCAGGTGATCATTACTGATACACTGGTAACGGTAGCAGATTCAACCGTATTGCTTGATGTGGTAATCTACTGCAATCTCTTCAAATCAGTTTTTAAAGGTCAGCGAATCTTATTTGTCCGTGGTGCAGACGATCACTTTTTTGTCAGTCCGTATCTCACCATTCCGGGTTCTGAAAATCCTGTTGCTGATGTTCTTGTTTATCCAAATCCCGGAAACGGAATTTACAATCTATCATTTCCAAATTCAGAAATGAGAGAAATCAAAATCTTCTCAGCAGCAGGACAGCTTATTCTGAACGAAACAACTCAAACAGATTTTTATCAGCTTGATTTACAAAATGAAGAAGCTGCCATTTACTTTGTTCAGATTGCAGATCAATCAGGAACACAAATTATTAAAATCATAAAAGAGTAATAATGCATGATTCAGATGTTGCTGAATCTTTCAGAAGGTATCTGTATTATATACTTCTTTTTGGGTGTGTCATTCTACTGATACTTTCTGCCGTCTTTGATTATTACAATTTATTTTTTTTGTTTCCTCCGGATGGAAATTTTCTGTCAATTCTCTGGAAATCACTGACCATCTGTTCGCAGTTGTTGTGTATTCTGGTTATGCTGCATTTTGTTCTCGATAAAAAACCAATCATATCTATTCTCATTCTTATAGGTTTGCTCGTGCAAGTCTGGAAAAATGCTATTCTTTCAAATTACAGCATCAGTTATGAAATAGATAATTCAAAATTATTTTTGCTGGAGAGGCTAGGATTCTGGATATACATCGCGCTGGCTTTAGCACATATCTATTATGATAAGAAAAGATATAGCTGGCTTTTATACATTGGTGCCAACATTGCTCTTTTTGAAATTGTGCGTTACATGAATGTCAACAATACGCCACTTCTTTCTGTTCTCCAGTTTATACTGCAACTTTTGGGGGATATCATTTTTATCCTTTATATCTGGAATTACATGAAACGCAATAATCTCTGGGAGCGAAGGTCTTTCAAGCACCAAGAATAATCTACATTATTACGTTGCCCTTCATGTTGTTTTATTTTACTTTTATGCTGTAAGATTTCCCATTATGCCTCTATCCTTCAAAAAATTATTGCAGCAATTTTCACTCGTGTTAAATCACTTCGAAAATTCGCATAAAAAAACGGAAGCCCTCAAAACGATACAAAAAACAAATCTTCCGGATAATAAAGATTTGATTCAATATCATGACATGCTGCTTTTTGTTTTGAGTCATCCACAAAACAATGCACAATTAAAAATCGCTGAATCTGAAATGAGACGCGTGAGTGCGCATTTTGGTAAAGTTGGAACAAAACCTGTTTTTGTTGATTCTGGTCTCCCGTTCACAATCATGACAACACGCTATTCACATGATCTCATGGAATGGATGATGAATCACAATTTTACGCTTGAACTTGATACTTTAGATGATGACATTTCATTGAATGATTTTTTAAAAAACACGCTGCCAGCAATACTGCGTGATGAAACAACCGCCGGACTTTCCAACGATGAATTATTTGATCGTTTAGGTGTTAAACCAAATCAACGTCTTCCATTTTTGATTCAGGAATTCAAAAGATTGAATGTGGTATCCTATGCAAAAGAACAGTTGTGGCAATCACTCAATTTCTTTGCAACATTCAAATTCGATCATCTCAAAAATTCAAAATCATACAACCGTTTTGAACGTGAACCAATTTTCTATCAAACCGATCTTATTAAAAAATTTGATCACCAGAAATTGATGAATACGCCAGTTGGAAATCCGGTATCATTAAAAAAAGAAGAAAAAGAAAATCTAATTGCCGTCATTCGTTTGTCCATGATTCAGACATTGCGTGAAACAGATACCGCAACATACATGGATGAAAATTCATTGCGTTACTACACGCTCGATCGCGGAATGAGTATTGCCTTTTATGGAATGGTGCCTCAACGTCAACTCGCTTTTCAGTCTTATATTGGATACACGCTTTTCAAAAATGGTTATCCAACAGCATATGGCGGAAGCTGGATTTTTGGTCGAGCAGCACGATTTGGTCTGAATGTTTTTGAACCATTCCGCGGTGGTGAATCTGGTTTGATCATGTGTCAATTACTGAGAACCTATAAACAAGTTTTTGATTTGAATTATATTGAAGTAGATGCCTTTCAATTTGGAAAAGACAATCCGGATGGAATTAAATCAGGTGCATATTGGTTTTATTACCGTTATGGATTTCGATCACTTGATAAAAAATTAGCACAGCTGGCTGAAAAAGAAATGAAATTAATTCAGTCTAAACCTGGTTATCGTTCTTCAGAAAAGACGTTGACTCAATTGGCCGAATCAAACGTTGCACTGGAATTACAAAACAACTATCAATTTGAAGTAGAAGCATACAGCTCTGACATCATCAAATGGATAAAAACAAACCATGGGGGCAATCACGAAAAAGCATTGAATCAGGCGCGTGAACAATTTTTGAAAGCAAGCGGTTACTCTAAAAAAATGAATGCTGATCAGATGGCAGTTTTAGATGAAGTTTCATTGTATGCCGCCGCAAAAAAGATTTCAGATAAAAAACAAATTCAATTACTCTCAGAAATGATTGAATCAAAAGTAAGTTCCCCATACAAATACAATCAGATTCTTACCGAATTTCTGAACAGTATTTACGCCTGAGACATGCGGTGAGTGGACCAGTCAACGCCAATTCTGTACGTTTGATAAATTCGTCCGTCTTTCAAAT
>Ga0268298_10005776_pt1 | contig 11481 bp, 7 predicted proteins | sample WWTPWeurt_MetaG_FD_194462 | JGI IMG/M metagenome (GOLD analysis project Ga0268298, IMG submission 194462) | Activated sludge microbial communities from WWTP in Nijmegen, Gelderland, Netherland - WWTP Weurt | ecosystem: Engineered > WWTP > Aerobic digester > Activated sludge | place: Netherlands... | reverse complement strand
GTCGCGGAAGTGGGTTTCGGTGTACTGCGCCAAGCCGCTGAAGACAGCCTCTATCTCGTCGACCGAAGCGCCTTGCGGCTGGATCAGCAGGTCGCCAAAGCCGTTGATCAGGTCGACCAGGCGATGGTGTTGCTCGTCCACCAAGGCGAGCTGGGTATTGAAGCAGGCATCCCAATCGAATGCGGACATGTGCAGCCCTGTCGGGTCGATGGCAAAGCGCGATTCTGCGCTCTGCTCGCTTAAGACCGCCTTGCGCGCTGCGGCCGGCTCAGCGCGCGGGTGCCATGGCCAGTGGATGGGCTTGCGCGGCTTCCCACTGCGCGGCCACGCGCAGCAGCAGCGCATCCTCGCCCAGCGGGGCGCTGAGCATCGCACCGATGGGCAGCCCCGTGGACGAGAGGCCCGCCGGCAGCGAGATCGACGGCGCCCCGGTGGCATTGGCCAGCGGCGTGAAGGGCGAGTAGCGCCACAGGCCCTCGGGGCCCAGCCGGTAGTCGATGAAATCGGGGTTGCTCATGGCGAAGCGGCCCAGGCGCGCCGGCGGCTCGGCCAGCGTGGGCGTGAGCAGCAGGTCGTAGCGCTCGTGAAAGCTGGCCATGGTGCGGCCCAGCGCATGCAGCGAGGACAGGGCGCGCAGGTAATCGCTGCCGCTGAGGCTGCGGCCCACGCGCAGCGCGTCCCACACGGCGGGCTCGAGCTCGTCGGGCGTGAGCTCGCGGCCGCGCGCCTTGGCGATGTCCTGCAGGCCCATGGCGATGCCGGTGGCCACCACCTGCATCACCGGGCGCACCACGTCGAGCGTGGCCAGATCGGGCCCGGCCTCGTCCACCTCGTGGCCGAGCGAGCGCAGCTGCTCGGCGAACGCGGCCACGGCGCGGGCCACGTCCGGGTGCACGGCGTCGCCCTCGAAGAAGCGGTTGCACAGCGCGATGCGCAGCGGCGGCGGCGGCTCGGCCACTGCATCCGCCCAGTTTGCGGGTTGGGTGGGGCCGGCATAGGGCGCGCCGGGGTCGGCACCCGCCGTGGCCTGCAAGGCGGCCACGCAGTCGCGCACGCTGCGCGTGAGCACGTGGTCGATGGCCAGGCCGCCCCAACCCTCACCGGCCAGCGGGCCCATGGGCAGCAGGCCGCGCGAAGGCTTCAGGCCGATCAGGCCGCAGGCCGAGGCGGGGATGCGGATGGAGCCCGCGCCATCGTTGGCGTGGGCGATGGTGACCATGCCCGAGGCGGTGGCCGCGCCGGCGCCGCCGCTGGAGCCGCCGGCCGAGTGCGCCGTGTTCCAGGGGCTGCGCGTGGGGCCGCCATAGGCCACGGCCTCGGTGCTGGCACTGATGCCCATCTCGGGCGAGGTGCTGCGGCCGAAGATCACGAAGCCGGCGTCGATGTAGCGCTGCGCCAGCGCGCCCATGGCCGACCAGGCGTGGCCTTGCAGGCCGAACACGCGCGAGCCCATGCGCGAGGGGAAATCAGGGTGCGCGGTGGCCGCGCCCACGTCCTTGATGAGCAGGGGCACGCCCAGGAAGGGCCGGCGGCGCAGCAGGGCGGCGCGCTCAGCGGCATCGGAGCAACGCGCCAAATCAGCGTCCACTGCGGCGGCACTGGCTTGCGCCACCTCGGGCCGCAGCAGGCACACGGCGTTGAGCGCGGGATTCATCGCCGCCACGTCGGCCAGGGTGCGCTGCAGGGCCTGCTGCGCGCTGCAATCGCCGCGCGCGATGCTTTGCGCCAGCGCGGTGGCGTCGCCGGTGAACCAGGGGCTGCTCATTGCAGGGCTCCCAGGTTCGGGCGCAGCACGGGCCGCGCCGACTCGAAGGCGCGTGCGGCGCGCAGCACCAGCGCGTCACCGAACATCGGGCCGACGATCTGCAGGCCGATGGGCAGGCCGCCCTTCGTGAGGCCGCAGGGCACGGTGATGGCGGGCTGCTGCGTGAGGTTGAAGGGGTAGCTGAAGGGCGACCAGCCGAGCATCGATTGCGGCGTGAGCGCGCTGTGGCCGGCGGGCTTGGCCTCGAAGGCGGGCACGGCCACGCTGGGCGTGACCAGCAGATCGTGGCGCTGCATGAACTGGCGCATGTGCGAGCCCAGCGCGCCGCGCCGCAGGTGCAGGCGCTGGATGTCGAGCGCGGTGAGGGCCGAGCCGAGCTGCGCCTCGGCGATGAAGTCGGGGTCGGCCACGGCCTGCTGCGCGGGCGTGAGGCCGTTCCACAAAGTCCAGCTGCCCACGAACCACAGGCCGGTGGTGATGTCGAGCGGGTCGTCGAAGCCGGGGTCGATGGCCTCCACGTGCGCGCCCAGCTCGGCCAGCACCTGCGCTGCCTGCGCGCAGGCAGCGGCCACCTCGGGGTGCACTGCCTGGGCGTAGCCGAGCGTGGGCGACCAGGCCACGCGCAGGCCGCGGATGCCGTCGTCCAGGCCCACGGTGTAGTCGGTGGGGTCGGGCGGCAGGGCGGTCCAGTCGCGCGCGTCGGGCTGCTTCATCACATTGGTCATCAGCGCCGCGTCGCGCACGCTCATGGTGTGCGGGCCCAGGTGCGCCACGCTGCCGAAGGGCGAGAGGGGGTGCGCCGGCACGCGGCCGAAGCTGGGCTTCAGGCCCACGTTGCCGCAGAAGGCGGCGGGGATGCGCACGCTGCCCGCGCCGTCGGTGCCCACGGCCAGCGGGCCCATGCCGGCGGCCACCGCAGCGGCCGCGCCGCCCGACGAGCCGCCCGGCGTGCAGGCCGGGTTCCAGGGGTTGCGGGTGATGCCGTGCAGCGGCGAGTTGGTCTCGCCCTTGCAGCCGTATTCGGGCGTGGTGGTCTTGCCCAGCAGCACCGCGCCGGCCTCGCGCAGGCGGGCGGTGACGGGGGCGTCCACGTCCCAGGCCTGCTTCGGGTCGATGGTGCGGCTGCCGCGCAGCGTGGGCCAGCCTCGCGTGAGGATCAGGTCCTTGATCGAGGCGGGCACGCCGTCGAGCGCGCCGGTGGGCCCGCCGCTGTGCCAGCGCTGCTCGCTGGCGCGGGCGGCCGCCAGGGCCGCGTCGGCGTCCACCAGGCAGAAGGCATTGAGCTGCGGGTTGTGGCGCTCGATGCGCGCCAGCACGGCCTGTGTGGCTTCGACGGGCGAGGCCTGGCCGCTGCGATACAGCGCCAGCAGATCGGTGGCGCTGCAGTCGGCGAGATCGCTTGCGCGGTGTTGGGCACGGGTCATCAGGGGCTCCTGCGGGTGCTGGTGGGGAGTTTGCGCCACGGCAGATCGGCGGGGTCGGCGGCCATGGGGCCGGCGGCCTTGGCCACCAGCACGCGGCTGGCGATGGGCGTGAAATCGGCGCGGAAGTGGTTGGAGCTCTTGCACACGATGATGCGCATGGCCTCGGGCTGGATGCCCACCATGCGCAGCATCTCGCGATCCAGCAGCTGGGCCTTGCCGCTGACCAGCGCGATGCGCACGCCGTCGATCTCGAGGCAGGCGCTCAGGCCCAGCTGCAGCTGCATGCCGGTCATCATCGTGCCCTTGAGCGTGCAGCGGCCATCGGACAGCGCGAGCACGGTGAAGCGGCCTTGCACGGGCGGGTCACTGGGCTGGCCGGTGAAGGTGGGCACGGCGCGGCCGATGGCCATGTCCAGCGTGGCGCCCACGCCGGCGGCATGCGCGCGCTCGGCGGCGGCGGGGTCGGCCAGCATGCCGAGGGCCACCGCGCCGGGGTAGCGCCGGCCTGCGCCCTGGGCCAGCAGCGCGTGCAGCATGCCAGTGGTGTTGCTGTCGCCGCCCGCGCCGGGGTTGTCCTGCGTGTCGGCGATGACCACGGGCTGCGTGGCGTGCTCGGCCAGCGCGATGGCCATGGCCACGCTGTCGCGCGCGCTTTGCACGTCCATCGTCCATTGAGTGGGCTCGGCCACGGCGTCCACCAGGGCCCGCACGGCCGCCTCGGCATGCTCGCCATGCGCCCACACCATGGGCGCACATTCCGCAAAGTCAGCAGCCGGGAATCCCATGCAGAAACTCAGAACGGTGCCGTGGCGCTTGTCCAGCGCCACCAGGCGCTCGTAGTGCGCCTGCGCCGGCTGCATCCAGGTGGACTGTGCATTCAGCGGGATCAAGAACGGCAGCCGCTGCCAGGCCACCGGCTCGCGCCGGCCGGCGCGCAGGCGGCGCTGCAGCAGCTGCGCGGCGAGCAGCCCGGTGTCGGCCATGTCCACGTGCGGGTAGGTGCGGTAGGACACCAGTGCATCGGCCAGCGCCAGCATGCGCTGGGTGACGTTGGCGTGCAGGTCGAGGCTGGCGACGATGGGCATGTCGGGGCCCACCACGGCGCGCAGCCGCGCCAGCAGCTCGCCCTCGGCATCGTCGGCCTGCTCGGCCACGGCGGCGCCATGCAGATCGAGGTAGATGGCGTCGAGCCCACCGGGCAGCGCGGCGCGCACATCGGCCACGATGTCGGCAGCGATGCGCTCGAAGGCCGCGTGCGTGACGTAGGACGAGGGCGTGGCCCCACCCCACGCCGAGGGCAGCAGTTGCCAGCCCTGGCGATGGGCCTCGTCGATGAAGCCGCCGATGGGTGCGTTCACGCCCGTCATCAGCTGCTGCATGGCCGCGCCGCGGGTGTAGGGCGGGAAGGACTCGCCGCTTTCGAACGCGGCCCAATCGGCCAGCGAGGGCGCGAAGGTGTTGGTCTCGTGCTGGAAGCCGGCGATGAGGATGCGGGTCATGGAAGGGCGGCGTGCGGTGGATGGATCGGGGCACCGATCATTCCACACGCAGCCGGGCCGACCGCTTGCATCATTGCAGGACGGCGCTGTCCTGCTGCAATGGGTTCAGCCGCGCGGCGGGCGGGGCGGGCGTGGGCCTGGCGGCGGGCGATTGCCGTCGCGGCGCTCGGGGCGCGGGCCACGGCCGGGTCCGCGCGGGCCACCGGGGCCACCCGGGCCACCTGGGCCGCGAGGCCCCCGCTGCTCATCGGGCCCGCGCGGGCCGCGTTGATCGCCGGGGCCACCGGGGCCACGCCCATGGCGGCCGTCACCGCCACCGAAGTTGGGCCGATGGTCTTCGCGCAGCGGCGGGGGCGGGGCCTCGGCGCGCTCGCGGCGGGCCACCGCCAGCAGGCCTTCCAGCGCGCCAGCATCGATGCCCTTGAGCGCGCAGAAATTGGCGGGCGTGAGCGTGGTGGTCTCGAACGCGCGCAGCAGTGCGGCGCGCTGCTGGCGTTCGGCGTCCTCTTGGGCGCGGCGCTCGTGTTGCACGTTGCGGCGGCGCTCGAGCTCCTGCACGGCTGCGTCGCGGTGCTCGGCGCTCAACTCGCCCTCGGGCTGGCCGTCAAGATCGAAGCGGTGCTTGGCGCGGGTGAGCGCGATCAGGTAGGACGTGCTGCCCGTGTGCCGGCGCAGGAAGCCGGACAAAGCCGGCTTGCTGAACACGCCCGGCATGCGCGCCTGGATGTCGGCCTGGATGCGCAGCTTGATGGGCTTGGGCGTGCCGGTGAACAGCGCGGGGAAGCTCTTCTTCAGCAGCGCGGCGCAGGCGGCGGGGTCGAGATCGGCGAGCTTGGCAGGGGCTGCTGCTGCGGGCACTGCGGCCTCAGCGGGGGCTTCGGTGAGGGCCTCAGGGACAACAACAGGAATGGCCTCAGCGGCGGCCACCACGGTGGCGTCAGTGGGGGCTGTGGGCTGAGCCGCTGCGTCGGTGGGCAGCGCCTGCTCGGGGGTCTGGGGCATGGGGCTCGTCGGTCGGGAGTCAAGACCGCGATTCTGCCCCGCTTGCGCGCACCGTGCCCGTCGGGCGCGGCGCGCGCGAGCGATCCGCCGATCAGAACGTCATCTTGAACTGTGCACCCCAGGTGCGCGGGTCGTTGATGAAGCCGGTGAGGTTGTTGAAATCAATGCCGCCCACCGCCCGCACCTGGTTGGTGATGTTGCGGCCGAACAGTGCAGCCTCGTACTTGCCGTTGCCCCACAGGTAGCCCACGCGCAGGCCGCCTTCGGTGAGCGCCTTGCCGGTGAACTCGATCGATTCGTACAGGAAGAAGTTCACCTTGCTGCGGTACACCCAGTCGGTGTAGACGAAGTACTCGGCCCCAGGGCCGGCCGGGATGCCATAGCGTGCGGTGAAGTTCAGCGTGTACTTGGGCGCCTGCGGCAGGGCATTGCCATTGATGCTGTAGAAGGTGGCCGTGCCCACGGTGACGGCCGGATCGGTGACCGTGCACTGCGCGCACTTGGGCACCGAGAGCGAGGCGTCGCGGATCTTGGTGGCGTTGACACTGCCGCCCAGCGTCACCAGCAGGGTGTTGGTGAGGTAGGCGTCGAGGTTGAACTCCACGCCGTCGCCGGTGGCCTTCTTGGCGTTGATCAGCTTGGTGACGTTGGCGCTGCCACCCACGGCGGTGAGCTGCAGGTCCTTCACGTCGTAGTGGAACAAGCCGATGGCGATGCGCGCGCGCTTGTCGAACAGGTCGCCCTTGATGCCGGCCTCATAAGAGGTGCTGGTCTCGGGGCCGGCCTGCGTCTGCCCGCCAAAGGCCGAGGCGGCCTGGATGCTCGAGCCGCGGAAGCCGGTGGCCACGCGCGCATAGGCATTGAGTGCGGGGCTCAGCGCGTAGGTGCCGCTCAGGTCCCAGCTGAGCTTGCCGTCGTTGGTGCTGGCGGTGGTGCCGTTGCTGGTGTTGATGGTGCCCTGGATCGCGGTGGTGGCGAAATCCTTCTTGTCCTTCGTGTAGCGCAGGCCGGCGCGCAGGCTGGCGTCCTTGCTGAGCGCGTAGTTCACCGAGCCGAAGGCGGCCCAGGCGGTGTTGGTCTGCTTGGACGTGGCCAGTGCCGATTGCACGCCGCCGCCGAGCGAGTTGTAGTCGTAGCTGTCGATCGAGTACTTCTCGTTGAACAGGTAGATGCCACCTTGCCAGGACAGCGGGCCGGCCGCGTTGGACTCGAGCCGCACCTCCTGGCTCAGCTGCCGGTGGCCGTGGATGCCGCCCGCGGTCTCGGACGGGAAGGGGATCAGGCCCGGGCCGCCGCCCGAGGGCAGAAACGCAGCGCCGTAGCCGCCATCGATGTCGCCACGGCTGTAGGCGTTGACGGTCTCGATGCCGGTGATGGAGTGCAGGCGCAGGCCCTGGCCCAGGTTCCAGGTGAGGCGCGCGCTGCCGCCCACGTTCTCGAGCTCCTGGTGGTTCTGGCCGTCGGTGGTGATGGTCTTGGGGTTGAAGCCATCCACCAGATCGTTGCTGCCCTTCTTGATGATGTTGGCGCGGAACAACCGCGCCGAGCCCTGCAGCTCACGCCCATGCAGGCTGAACAGCGCGCTGAAATCCTTGCTCGGCGCGTACAGCGCCTGCAGGCGCAGCGCGCGGTCGTCATAACCTTCGAGCTGCTTGGACACCGCGCCGGCCAGGGTGTTGTCCACCCAATCGTTGCGGTGCTGGCTTTGCAGCGAGATGCGGCCGGCCCAATCGCCACCCAGCGGCAGGTTGGCCGCGCCTTCGAGGTTGGTGGTGCCGTAGGTGCCGTAGGAGATGCTGGCATAGCCCTCCATCTTCTTCGAGGGCTTGACCGAATCGAACTTCACCACGCCGGCCGGCGTGTTGCGACCGAACAGCGAGCCCTGCGGGCCGGCCAGCACTTCGATGTTGGCCAGGTCAAACGCCGGGAAGCCCTTGAGGATGGGGTTCTCCTGCACCACGTCGTCGTACACCAGCGACACCGGCTGCGAGGCATTGCTGCGGAAATCGGTGTTGCCGTAGCCGCGGATGTAGAAGCGCGGGAAGGCGCGGCCGAACGAGGACTCGATGTTCAGGCTGGGCACGCGGCCCGAGAGCATGCGCACGTCCTGGCCGCTGGAGTTGATGATGTCGAGCTTCTCGCCAGACAGCGAGAACACCGAGCTGGGCACGTCCTTGATGTTCTCGGCGCGGCGCTCGGCGGTGACAGTCACCTCCTGCAGCTTGCCGTCCGCAGGCTGCGTTGTTTGCGCGATGGCCAGCGGGCCAAATGCCAATGCCGCTGCGGCGGCCAGGGGTTGCAACACGAGTGAGCGGGGCGACAGGCGCATGGTGGATCCTCCAGATCGGGGCTTCAGAAAGCGACCGATTCTGGGCCTTGCTGCGCCCGCCATGATGACGGTGTGGCGTCGATCAAACGCCGGTTTGCAGCGGCACTTCGCACGGCTTCGGTGCATCGGCCTGATCGGTGCATTCGGGTGCCTCTGCGGCGGGCGCTGTGCCTTGCATGCGCACCCTTTCGAGGCGCCGGTTGCGCTTGGCGGTGTACATGCGCGCGTCGGCGCGGTGAATCAGGGCCTCGATGCTTTCGTAGCGATCCGGGCCGGTGTCGGCGGCCCCCATGCTCACGCTCACGCCGGCGAGCGCAAAGCTCTCGGTCAGGCGCTGGCAGTAGTGGTTCAAGGCCTGCTCGGCGGTGCAGTTGGGCAGGATGGTGACGAACTCGTCGCCGCCGTAGCGGAAGCAGCTGTCCTCGGCGCGCGAGTTGGACAGGATCGCCGCGCCCACGGCGCGCAGCACCTCGTCACCGGCGAGGTGGCCTTTCTCGTCGTTGACACGCTTGAAGTCGTCCACGTCCATGAACACCACGGTGACGGGCTCGTGGCGGCGCTGCGCCGCGCGCAGGGCGCGGGCCGAGGCCACGGGCAGGCTCTTGGAGTTCTGCAGGCCGGTGCGCTGGTCGGTGATGGCGAGTTGCTCGAGGTAGCGCATTGCGTTCTGCAACTGCAGCACCTCGTTGTAGGAGCGCAGCGCGGTCAGCAGCGTGGCATACAGGCGGTTGGCGTCGGTGTTGGCCTTGTCGAGGTAGGCATTGATGTCGTACTTGGACAGGGCTTCGCGCTCGGGCGCGAGGCCCGGCTGCCCGGTCTGCAGCACCAGCCGGATCGCGGTGTTGTTCTCCACGTTGCGGATGTAGTTGACCAATTCGAGCCCGGCCTGGTCGTGCTCCATCACCACGTCGATCCAGGCCACCGCCAGATCGGGGATGTTGGCCAGCACCTGTCGCGCCTCGGCGGCACTCATGGCCGAGTGGAACTCCACCCCGCGGCCGGCAAACTGCATCTCGCGCAGGGCCAGGCGGGTGACGGTGTGCACCATGGGTTCGTCGTCCACCAGGAGCACACGCCAGGGCGGAACACCGGGCTCGCTGCTCGGCGCTTTGGGTTTCAGGAACCGCGATGCGACCACGGCATCCTCCTCAGCTGGCCTGTACCAGGGCGGGCGTGCTGGCCGCTGCCGGCGGCACGGGCCTGGGCTTGAGCTCGGTCTGCGCGGGCGACACGGCATCGGGCGAGAGGCCATCACCCGAAGCGGCGTCCGGCTCGCGGAACTCGGCCATCACGTCCAGCACCTGGCCCAGGTTGGCGAGCAGGGCGTCCACCAGCAGCGGATCGAACTGCCGGCCGCGCTGCGCGCGCACCTCGTCGAGCACCTGTTCCAAGGGCCAGGCCTCCTTGTAGCAGCGCCGGTGCATCAGCGCATCGAACACATCCACCAAGGCCACCACGCGCGCGAAGATGTGGATCTGATCGCCGGCCAGGCCCAGCGGGTAGCCCGTGCCGTCGAAGCGCTCGTGGTGCTGGCCGGCGATCACGGCGGCCGCGCGCAGCAGGGGCCGCGTGGAGCGGCCGAACACCGCCTGGCCGATGGCTGCATGGCGTTTCATGTGGGCCCACTCGTCCGGGTCCAGCGGCCCCGGCTTGAGCAGGATGGCGTCGGGGATGGCCACCTTGCCCACGTCGTGCATCGGGGCGGCCATGTAGAGCAGCTGGCATTCATCTGCGCTCAGGCCGGCGGCGCTGCCCACCACGCGCGAGAGGTGCGCCACGCGGCGCACGTGGTTGCCGGTGTCGTTGGAGCGGGTCTCCACCACGTCGCCCAGCGTGGCGATGATGTCGGTCTGCGTCTCGATCATCTCGCGGTCGAGGTAGAGGTTCTCGAAGGCGATGCTGATGTTCTTGGAGAACATGTCCAGCAGCTTGGTGTCCACCTCGTCGGCGCCGCCGATGCCGTCCAGGTAGAGCATGTTGACGATGCCCGACTTGGTGGGAAAGTAGCCGATGAAGGCGTCGCCCACCATCATCGAGCGGCGCTCCTGCAGGCAGTGGTTCAGGCGGTCGATCACCAGCGCCTCCAGCGGCGGCACGCCGGGCTGGTCGAAGCGGCCGGCCTTGGCCAGCACCTCGAAGCCGCCCTGGGTGCTGACCACCGTGAGGCCGCTGGCGCGCAGGAACAGCGAGCGCTGCGAATTGGCCAGCACGGCGCTCAGCTGGCGCAGCAGGCCGCCAGCAAACTGTTGAAGTGAGCGCATCTCGAACAGGCTGGAGCTGGCCGTGATCACGGTTTCGAGCCCGTCGCGGTAGTGTTCGAGCTGCTGGCGCGAGCGCTCCAGCGTGACGATGTCGTGGTAGGCGCGCATGGCCGACAGCGTGGCCGTGTAGAGCTTGCCGGCGGTGGTGGCCGTCTTGCTCATGTAGTCGTTGATGTCGAATTCGCGGATCACCTGGCGCTCGGGCGCCATGCCCGGCTGGCCGGTGCGCAGGATCAGGCGGATGGCCTTGTTGTGCAGCTCGTTGCGGATGTAGTCCACCAGCTCCAGGCCGGCGTGGTCGTGCTCCATCACCACGTCGACGAAGGCCAGCGCGATGTCCGGCGTGGCGCGCAACACGGTCTTGGCCTCGGCCGCGCTGTAGGCGTTGATGAACTCCAGCTTTCGCCCCAGGTACTCGCAATCGCTCAGCGCGAGCCGGGTGATGGAATGCACCTCCGGCTCGTCGTCGACGATGAGCATGCGCCACGGCTCGGGGCGGCTCTCAACGGGAGTCAGGCTGGCAGAGGATTTTTTGAACATGGCGATTCCCTTGGGGGATCAGTGGGCTGGTTCAGCGATCTCGGCCGAAGGCACCGAGTCGGAGGGGGACAGTGGAGGCAAGAGCATGCGGAAGCTGGTGCCTGCGCCCGGTGCGGTGACCAGTTCGATGCTGCCGTGCAGCCGTTGGGTGATCAGGTTGTAGACGATGTGCATGCCCAGGCCGCTGCCGCCTTGCTGGCGGTTGGTGGTGAAGAAGGGGTCGAAGACCTTGCGGGCCACTTCGTCGCTCATGCCGCGGCCGTTGTCGCGGTAGGTGAGTTGCAGCACACCGTCGGCCTGCTGCTTCAGGTCGATGTCCACCCGCGCGTCCTTGAAATCAGGGCCGAAGGCGTGGATCACCGAGTTGTTGATGAGGTTGCCCAGCACCTGGGCCCAGGCGCCGGCGTCGCTGTAGACGATCAAGCCCGGCTCCACCTGCACTTGCAACTGCACATTGGCCTTGCGCAGCACGCTGTGCAAGGTGCGCACCACGTCGTTGATGTAGTCCAGCGGCTGGAACTTGCGCATCTCGGTGCTGTTCTGGTCCACCGCCACCAGCTTGAAGCTGCGCACCAGCGCGGCAGCGCGGTCCAGGCTGCTGAAGATGGTGAGGCTGAGCTCGGTGGAATCGGCCAGGAAGCGCTCGAACTCCACCTCTTCC
>Ga0268298_10005774_pt1 | contig 11483 bp, 7 predicted proteins | sample WWTPWeurt_MetaG_FD_194462 | JGI IMG/M metagenome (GOLD analysis project Ga0268298, IMG submission 194462) | Activated sludge microbial communities from WWTP in Nijmegen, Gelderland, Netherland - WWTP Weurt | ecosystem: Engineered > WWTP > Aerobic digester > Activated sludge | place: Netherlands... | reverse complement strand
TGTCGGCACGCGACGGCAAGCGCGTGGCGCTGCCGCTGGATTACTGAGATGGCTGTCACGATACATCCGTCCGCAATCGTGGACGAGGGCGCCGTGATCGGCGACGGCAGCCGCGTCTGGCACTTCGCCCACATCTGTGGCGGCGCCCGTATTGGCAAGGGCTGCTCGTTCGGGCAGAACGTCTTCGTCGGTAACGACGTGACCATCGGCAACAACGTCAAGGTCCAGAACAACGTTTCCATCTACGACGCGGTTCATCTGGAAGATGATGTCTTTTGCGGCCCGAGCATGGTGTTTACCAATGTCTATAACCCGCGCTCGGCGGTCACGCGCAAGGATGAATACCGGGTGACAAGGGTGAAGAAGGGCGCGACCCTGGGCGCCAACTCCACCGTCGTCTGCGGCGTGACCGTTGGCGAGTTCGCCTTTGTCGCCGCCGGTGCGGTCATCAATCGCGACGTCAGACCCTATGCCCTGATGGCCGGCGTGCCGGCCCGGCAGATCGGCTGGATGAGCGAGCACGGGGAACGACTCGATCTGCCGCTCGCGGGCGATGCGTCGGCCCAATGTCCGATCACCGGCAAGACCTACAAGCTGACGGGGACAACGCTGGCGGTTGAATGAAGGTTGCGGTCATCGGCGGCGGGATCAACGGAGTCATGACCGCCTGGGCTTTTGCCCGGCGCGGCGATACGGTCGATCTGTTTGAAAAGGGCCAGCTCATGTCGGCCACCAGCCGGTCCTCCACCAAGATGCTGCACGGTGGGTTGCGTTACCTCGAACACGGGCGCCTGGGGCTGGTTCGCGAGGCGCTCCAGGAGCGCTCGTGGTGGATCGCGCAGGCGCCGCAGCTGGCCAGTCCGCTGGAGTTGCTGATCCCGATCTACCGGAATGGCGAGCGCGCCAGGTGGCTGGTCGGCGCAGGCATCCGGCTCTACGACCTGCTGGCGCTCGGGTCAGGTTTCCCGCGTGGCTGCTGGTACAGTGCCGATCAGGTGGTCGAACGTTTTCGCGGTCTGAGATGCGACGGGTTGTTGGGCGCCTACGGTTACTGGGATGCCCGGATGGATGACTACCAGCTTGGCCTGTGGGCCGCGGAAAGAGCCAGGGGATCGGGGGTCGCCATCCACGAACGGACGCCCGTCCTCCGGATCGATCCTGCGACAGGCGCGGTTTACACCGCCGGGTCAACTGCCTGTTATGAGCGCGTCGTCAATGTGGCCGGACCCTGGGCAGAGAAACTGCTCGTGGGATCCGGTGTTGCCAGCGCCTACCGGCTTGACCTGATCCGCGGGAGCCACATCGTCGTGCCCGGCAAGCTGGAGCAGGGTTGCGTTCTGCAGGCGCCGGGCGAAAGGCGCATCCTTTTCGTTCTGCCGCACGGGGAAAATACCCTGCTCGGCACCACCGAAGTCAGCCAGGCCGACCCCGATCAGTGCGTACCCAGCGACGAGGAAATCGAGTATCTGATCGCCAATTACAATCGTTGCTTCTTTGACGTTGTTGCGCGTCGGGATATAATCTCAAGCTTCGCCGGCATCCGGCCGATTGTCGCCAGCAAGTCCGATTTTTCCGCCGCCAGCCGCGAATCGGTCATCGAGCGCCAGGGAAGGCTCATCAACGTCTTCGGCGGCAAGTGGACCACCTCGCGGGCCCTTGCCGAAGCGGTCGTCAGGAAATCGCAGCATTGAGAGAAGCCTTGAAATCCGGTTCATTGACCTGAAACAGCCATAAGGAGGAGTAGTCATGCGTGCGGAAATTTTGATTCAACTAGGCCAGGCCAAATTGCTGAATCCCCTCTACCTGAAACCCGATGCACCCACCCATTACCACATTGAAGTGCCTGATGATGCGCTCCTTTATGCTCGCGACTATCTTGAAGAACAGTCCCGGCCGGCCGATGTTGCAAAAGTGCCTGCAGCCCGACCGGGCAGCTTGCAAGAGCGGCTGAACCAGTTACTTGGTCCCCTAGCAAGAATCAGACCCAGCGCAAGCATCGGGGATGATTATCAAACAGTTCAAGATGCACTGGAGGACCGTTATTTTGGCCGTTGATACACACAAGCAGGCTGACATACAGCTTGTATTCGACACCAATATCCTGGTGGATGCACTGGCCGCCCGCGGGCAATATTTTGCATACGCAGTCGATTTGCTGGAAATGGTGCGCAATGGCAAAGTCACAGGCTGGTATGCGCCCCATACGCTTGTCACGGTTTACTACTTGCTGGAACGTGCGTTTGCGGCAGAAACGCAAAACCGCAAGACCGCGACAGATCTGGCGCAAACATTGTTGCGCGAATTGCTCCAGTTTCTAACACCCTTGCCGCAAGTCGGTGACGAGTTGCTGCACATTCAATCCATGCCCGGTGATGATCTGGAAGACCTCCTGATTGTTCGTCTTGCGAGCAGCTATCTACCCAATCCCCTGGTTGTCACGCGCGATAAATGGTTTTTGCAGCATGCCTCTCTGGCGGCGGCTCACCCCAAGGAGATTACTGAAAGGGGCTTGACCGCTTGGGAGTCCAGAGACCGGCCCATCCCTTTTATCGATTTGGCCACGCAACAGCACTGCATACGTCCTCAGCTTGAACGCAACCTCCATCGCGTGCTCCACCATGGCCAGTACATCATGGGCCCTGAGGTGGCCGAACTCGAAGCGAAACTGGCCGACTACACGGGGGCTACACACTGCATCACCGTTGCGTCAGGTACCGAGGCGCTCCTCATTGCGTTGATGGCACTCGATGTCAAGCCCGGCGATGAGATCATCACCACCCCGTTTACCTTCGTCGCCACCGCCGAAGTCATCGCCTTGCTCGGCGCCACCCCGGTCTTCATTGACATCGAGCCGGATACCTGCAACATCGACGCCAGCAGGATCGAAGCGGCGATCACGCCAAGAACCAGGGCCATCATGCCGGTCAGCCTCTACGGTCAACCCGCTGACATGGACGAAATCAACGCCATCGCCGCTGGGCATGGCTTGACGGTCATCGAAGACGCCGCCCAAAGTTTTGGCGCGGAGTACAAGGGCCGGAAGAGCTGCAACCTGTCGACCATCGGCTGCACCAGCTTCTTTCCGAGCAAGCCGCTGGGCTGTTATGGCGATGGCGGGGCGATCTTCACCAGCGACGACAAGCTGGCCAAGGCTATGCGCGAGATCCGGGTGCATGGCCAGGAAAAGCGCTACGTGCATACCCGTATCGGCGTCGGTGGCCGGATGGATACCCTGCAATGTGCGGTCGTGCTGGCCAAGCTGGAGCGTTTCGCGTGGGAAGTCGAACAACGCTTCAAAATAGGTGCCCGCTATAACGAACTGTTTGCCAGCAAGGTGCCGACGGTTATCCAGCGCCCAGACCGGACCAGTGTCTTCGCGCAATACACGGTGTTTGTCGAGCATCGCGAAATGGTACAGCAGAGGCTCAAGGAAGCTGGGGTTCCTACCGCTGTGCATTACCCGGTTCCGCTGAATAGACAGTCAGCTTACGAGAAGCTCTGCAGAATCAGTGGGGTTCTTGGCAATTCTGATCGCTTGGCTGATAGGGTAATGAGTTTGCCAATGTCCGCCGATCTAACCGTCTCCGATCAAGAAATAATCCGCGATGCGCTTCTGGCGGCAGTTGATTCTTGATGCGTCCCGGATGGAACATCGTGTCTGATTCGTTTGATTGACTGAAGAGCAACCCACTTGCCCACTCCTCCAAGCACATTGCATGTCTGCAACTTGGCAAATGTTGCTTACGGCTATTGCAAGATACTGAGAGAATCCGGCGATCAGGTGCGATTGCTGTGCCATGATATTGACCATGTCATGAGCCAGCCGGAGTGGGATGATCAGGATCTCGGCTTGGATGATTTTCCTGATGAGAACAATTTCTTTGACTGTCGAGTACCCATCAATCTCACTCGTCCAGAGTGGTATTCCCGTACGGACATCAGTTACTACAGCAAGACCCATGTCAAGTTGCTCTCACGTTTGTTGCCGCGCTGGCTTAAAGAGGTCATCCGGCCATGGTATCTGAAGCTCGCATATCGCCCCTTCTTGCCCTCCGAAGCACCCCATTCGAAAGACGATTCGGTTGAGACTAAAGAGTATTCAACTACCGATGCTCTGAAATTCCGCCCCTATGTCAATTGGTTTGACCGTCTTTCTGGCGACGAGGATGTCGTCTTCGCGTACGTCATGGCACCGGTATATACACTGCTTCATCACGACAGGCCCTATGTGGCTGTCGAGATTGGAACAATGCGCGACATTCCGTTCGAGGACTCGGCGAACGGGCGAATGTTGCGGGCCGCGTATCGTCAGGCTGACTATGTCCTGATCACCAATCCGGATGTGAAGAAGCAGGCCGATATGCTTGGACTGCAGAGATATTCGTTTTGTCCGCACCCTGTGGATGAAGCCAGATTTATTCCCACATACTTGCCAGAGTATAGGGCGGAATTGCTTGGCTATTTTCCTGAAACAGAACTGATAGGCGTCGCGCCGGCCAGGCAGAATTGGGATCTTAAAGGTAATGAGAAATATCTGGATGCGTTGAGGTTGCTTAGGTGCGAAAGGGGGCTCAAGGTATCCGTCGTCATTCCTACTTGGGGGCAGGATATAGCACGAAGCAAAGCGTATGCGGCCGAAATCGGTATTGGAGATTTTGTCAAATGGATGCCGCCCGTCAGCGAGGCTACGCTGATAAAAATGTATGGCAGTCTTGATTTTGTCCTTGATCAGTTTCAGCTGGGGGTGTTCGGTTTGATTACACCAAAAGCTCTGTCCTGTGGTGCGGTTGTTATAACCTCATACGATACAGATCTTCACGACTGGTGTTTTTCGGAGCATCCGCCAGTCTTGGCTGCGAATACCCCTGAACAAATAGCTGAACGGATATCGTCTTTGTACTCGGCGAACCTCCGCGGTGAAATATCGCGGAGCGCGCGGGACTGGTTCTTGCGCAATCATTCCAAGGCAGTTGTGAGAAAGGTGTTACTACACGCGATCGACGAATCCACAAAGAACTTTAAGAGTGCCGGATGAAGCGATTGCATGTGGCGAACATCGCCAATATGGCATACAACTATGCCAATATCTTGAATCAACAAGGCTTGGACTCGGAGGTTCTTTGTTATGACCTAGACCATTTCCTGAGCCACCCGTCCAGCAATCTCGGTTTTGAGGGTATTCCCAATTGGTATTACAAGGTTCGGACGTCTGAAACCTTGAAGTCTGCAAGGAGGGTAGGCCATGAATTTGCGGAGGCATGGATAAGCACTCTCCAAACCTACTGCCGAAATAACGGCATCGATATCCGATCTGCATCAATCAATGCCTATCAGCCATATGTCGATGCCTACCAAGACAAATTCTTTCGCCAATGCGATGTCATTTATGGCTATGCCTACGGCGCAATTCCGCCTTTCCTTTATGCGGAAAAGAAAAGCATTCCGATTGATCTTGGGTCCTTGCGTGGTCTGAGCGCAAGATCGGACGATTTCTCTAAGTTGCTGGCCGCTTCTATGAAGGCGGCACCTTGTGTGGTCTTGACCAACCCGGACGTTCGTCCGGATTGTGCTGCCCTGGGGATAAGGAACTACGTATTCATTCCTCACCCGATTGATGAAGAGCAATGGGCGATGCCACTTGGAGAGGCAGATGGTTTTTCGAATTCGTTGAAGCGTGATCTAGATGCGGATTTCGTGGTTATTGCGCCTGCACGGCACGATTGGGCGGTAAAGGGGTCCGATGAGATAATCCGCGGGGTGGTCAGTTTTGCGCGGACTGTTTCAGCAAAAGTAAGATGCATTCTGGTTCGTTGGGGCAACGAGTGTGAGCGCTCAAGGAACTTGATCACCGAACTTGGCGCCGGCGAACTTTTTGTTTGGAAGGAACTGCTATCCGAGCTTGACTTAAAGAGGTTATACGCTCAGAGCGATGCCTTGGTGGACCAGGTCGGAGAGGCTGCTACGTTCGGACTGACAACGCCCAAGGCCATGGCGGCTGGTATTCCGGTCCTGACTTGCTTTGACCGGAAGGGACACGATTGGTGTTATGCGGAAACGCCTCCCTTGATAGATATAAGTAACAGCCAAACCCTTTGCAATGCACTCGTCAAGCTTCATGGCAACCCCGTTTTTGCCGGGCAGGTTGTTCGGGATCAGCGTGATTGGATGGATGGCTTCCATTCCAAAGCAGTAATTGCCGCAAAGTTTATCGAGCTCGAGAATACGTATCTTTCCAGTCTTGAAAGCTGCCGGGTTTTCTATGGGATCCAACAGAAAAAATCCGATGTTGCTGAGGGGTTTTATCGAGCAAAGTGGCTCGCGAATTTGCAGCCTGATTCTATTGAAGCCTGGGCTGCAGCGGCTCTCTCTCGTAGCTTGGTGAAATGCATAGGCAAGGATCACCGGCATCGAACACTCTATGTCGGTTGTGGGGGAGGGCTCTTTCCGTTTCTTGAAGAATTCATTTCTTCTGATAGCTATGCAATCGATATATCGTCAGAGGTTATTGAAACGGCGCGTGAAAGGTATCCTGATGTCGAGTTCGAGCTTGCCGACGTTGGCGACATGCCTTATGCAGATGGTGCTTTCGATCTCGTTGTGTTGGGAGTTCAGTTTAGTTCAAGGCCGGACATCGAGATTGTCCTTAGTCATGTCAGTAGGGTAATGAAGAGCGGTGGGAGATTGGTCTTTCAACTTCCGCATCATTGGAATCCCTGGTTGCGGGAAAAGTATCCAAAATTTCTTCGGGCTTGGGAGATGCTGAGTCGCGTTTGGGAAATGAACAGCACTTCGTTCTCAAGAATCCGTTCCCCGACCCTTGGCAGGGCGGGCCTTTTCTCGGCACAAAGCGTTAGGACCGATGCCTCGGATGCAAATGCCTTGAGCGCTGATGCGTCCGTGAGTGTTCTCGCCAAGCATTTCATGGTTTCAGAGATCCTTTCTGGAAGCATCGTTTCCGAGCTATTCAATCCCAACCTTCCCATGAGCCCCCTGATCAGTGATCTGGATCGGATGTCAATTGATGCGCCACATCTCGCTGCTTGCATTGTGTGTGAGGCTTCGAGCAAAATTGGTGTTTCCGTTGCAGTCAAGGATTATCTTGATTCAAGCAGAAGACATCTTGAAAAACTTATTTCCATAGAAAACTTTAGTTTGTTAATTAAAGGGCGTAATAGATCGTTGGAAAGCGATTATGCGGTGGCAGTTGATAGCTTGCTTAAACGAGCCAGATTGGCTGAATCATCTTCAATTTTTGATGGCTGGCCAGAGGTTCGCATACTTGAAGATAGACTACAAGTTAGGGGCCGGCATTGGATTGCCCATCCGCTCGTTATGATCAAGCGGCTAAGTTACCGATTCTTTGGAACGATCAGTGCCGGACGAATCAGGCCCTTCTTTATATGGGATCAGAAGCACGAGAGTGGTAACAAGCTTTTTGACCTTGGAAAAATTAATTGTCAGACCGAGCGTATCGATGTCGAAGAGATCATCAATGCGCTCAGGTTGTTTCGAGAGTATGGTCTGGCCTGCGTTGAAATTCCAGCCAACGCAAAAATCATAGGGCTTGGTGAGGCACCCAGTGAAGCTATCTCAGAACTGTCGAGCTATCGAGTCCTTGTCCATGACAGGGCAGAAGGGCTTCATCGTATCGTGGTGTCACGATGGTATTACGATCCAGAGGACATCGATGAAGCAATAGCCGAAGCAGCCCCTGAATTTGAGGTTTGTGGTAATAGCTTTGACGGGTTGGTAAGATCTGGGTCGGCGAGCGAGAATGACTCCAAAGTGAAGGACTTCTATCGCTTCCTTGATGGTTTGTATTCGTAGAGCCATGTCTATAAACTGATTTTTTGAATTTGTGGAGGTAGCATGATTTCCGGAAAGAAAATTTTTATTACAGGTGGCGCTGGGTTTATCGGGACCACGTTGGCAAAAAAACTTTGTGGCGAGAATGAAATTGTTCTCTTTGACAACATGGATCGGGATACCGCCAGCAAGTCAGGCATTCTTGATCACAAGAACGTCAGCCTGACGAAGGGCAATATTCTCGACAAGACGCTTCTCTCTGACGCAATGCAGGGAGCCAATATCGTTGTTCACGCCGCAGCCATCGCCGGGATCGACAATACCGTTCGCAGCCCGGTCAGGACCATGACCGTTAACATGATCGGTACGGCGAATGTTCTTGAGGCCGCGACTGGCTTGCCCAACCTTGATCGCTTGCTGGAGTTCTCGACGTCCGAAATTTTTGGCGGGCGCGCGTTCAAGTCCGAGGAGATCGATCAGAGCGTAACCGGTGCTGTTGGCGAGGCACGGTGGACCTATGCCGTAAGCAAACTCGCCGGGGAACACCTGACGCATGCCTATCATCGCGAAAAAGGGCTGCCGACCGTTACCGTTCGCCCGTTTAACGTGTACGGTCCGGGGCAGACTGGCGAAGGTGCGATCTCGATCATGATTCGCAAGGCACTCGCAAACGAAGATATTTACATCTTTGGTGATGGTAGCCAGATCAGAGCGTGGTGTTATGTCGATGACATGGTGGACGGTTTGATGCTTGGACTCGAGCGCCCCGAAGCTGTCGGAGAGTCATTCAATATCGGCAATGCACGGGCGGTAACGACTATTTTTGGTCTTGCGGAGGCTATCTGTCGTGTGTTGGATTCAAAGTCGAAGGTTGTTTTCAAGGACGCTTTGTCGGCTGACATCGATCTTCGAATTCCAAGCGTGGACAAGGCGAAGCGACTGCTCGGCTTCCAGGCGAAGGTCGACCTTGAAGAAGGGTTGAGGAGGACCGCTGAATGGATGGCAAAGAACCTCGACATGATGCCGAAGATGCCTGAAATCTTTACTCGCTAATGCCGAGGTGGCGGGCGTCTGATGACGCTCGCCAAACGGAACGATGAGATCCTCGACTGGTCGCGCTTTGCCGGGCGTTTGGGCCCTGGTCGCGCTCGCCTGTGCGATCGGCGTTTTCGCCTGGGTGTCAGGCTTGGCGCTTGGATTTTTTCCCGCGTACGCACCTGCGGACAGTTCCTTCAAGGATTCCACGCTCGTCTGGTCCGCGTTCCTGCATGCCTTGCTCGGCATTCCTTTGACAGTTTTGCCATGGATTGCTGGTAGCGGATTAATTGCATTCGTTTTCCGCAGGGCTCAACCATCATTCTCTGCAATTGTGCTTCCCGGCTTAATTGCGGGAATGGTCATTGCTGCACTCCTGGTTTCTATTGTATTGGTCATTCCATTCGGTTGGGTGGTTGCAACCGCTATTTGGTGCCTGTTGGTCTGGCCGTTGGTGTCGCGGCAGGCACTCTTTCGTCGAGAACTACGCGATCTTGCCATTCTGGTATTGAAATTGGCCCCGTATGCAGTCTTGCTGGGCACATGGTTCGGCGTTATTCACCATGGCCCGACCGAGACGCTGACCGCCTATCCGCATACGGACGCTTCATATTATGCTGGGGTTATCCACGTTCTTCTGGCAAATCCGCAGAATCCGATCAACTACGGTTTTGAAGGCGAAAAACTTTCTCACTTCAACATGCTTTTTCCAGGATTGGGGGCGGCTGTTGCCAAGTTTGCCGAGATCGATACCTACCTGTTCATTTCCGCCGCCGGCGGAACGGTTTTTCTGTTGAATACGGGCATCGCCTTGAATTCGGCACTGAGCAGTGCAGAGTTGCACACTGGTCGCGACACTGCTTTAGCCAAGGCCGGTCTGCTGACCTCCGTGCTGATCTGCACGGTGTACCCTACGTGGATCGTTGCCAGCCCACCGATGATTTATCTTCCAGCACTTACGATCGCGACGTGTTTCATGGCTGCGAGGGGAATGTCGGGGGGTGGCTGGATATTGATTGCGGTCTTGGGGGCATTGATCGGCACCATCCTGTCGAAAGTTGTTGCCGCCATATTTCTCGTACCGCTGGCGCTATCGTCTTCCGTTAACTACCTGCGAAAGGCGCCAAGCTCATGGCTTCTCTTGTTAGCTGCTATCGTTGGGCTGGCAGGAGCCTATGGCGTCTACATGCTGGTTCGGTTCCTGCCTTACATGATGCACTGGCAAGACATTGGTATGCTCTCCTGGCGATGGTACAAACTTGGGTACGATGGTTTGTTGCCAATTGTTCTGAGGGATATTTCTAGCGTTATTTTGTTCCTTGTCGCGCTTAAGCTCGGGAGGAGAGATTTTGCGATGCTCGCTTGCGCGGTAGGCATACTTGCCGGGTTGGTGTTCGAGTTTGCCTTCTTTGCATCGCTACTGAGTGCTGTACTTGGTTTGGTTGTTTTGCTCAGGATGCGCGGGCAATTGCGCGGGAGGCTTGGCTCAATTACTGTTGGCGCGTTGGTAATGGCGCTGCCTCAAGCTGTCTTTTCTGACCCTGCCGGGGGTATCGTGGGGCTGATTTGGGTGCTTTGTGTTGGTGGTGCGTTCCTCTTTGCCAACAGTGGCCAAGGAGCAAGCGTTCCGCAAGTCGAACCGTCTCGCTTTTCCGCAAATACTTCTGTTTATGCGCGATTGCTCGTTTTTGGATCGTTATGCATTGGCTTATTGGCGGTCGGCAACCAAGGGATCGCCTTGAAGACGGGGTATTGGTTTCCCACTTCGGCTAATTCGGCATTGACTCCTGATGTCCGTGATATCTGGCGCGAAATTCGAAAACGAGTGCCAGTCGACGGACTTGTCTTCACTGCCGAAATCAATATGAAACCAACCCTCACGGCCGGTTGGAATACCTATCTGCTTCATGGTCAGCGCCAAGTTTACTTTGGCCAATTTGTTCAAACGGCCGCTGCCAGAACAGATGTGAGCCTGCTGCATGAGCGCTTGGAAGCGAACCAGGCCGTAATCGAAGGGAGAGTGCGGCCGGCCGATGTGACGACTATGAAGACTTATAAGAGCTACTATCTGATGGCACCAGTCCCTGTGCACCCTTCAGGAGGCTGGAGTGCGATCTACAAAAACCAGACGTATACTCTCTTCAAGTGGGTGGGCTGAGACTTGGGTGCGAGCGAACAATCGGGCGTAGTTCGACTCAAAGCAGCGCACTCAGAATGAAAAAAATCGGCTCTTCGTCGTTTGCCTACGGCAAATTGGGATGACTGACATCCGCGGAATCGTGTATCCATCTGGGTTTTCCGAGGGCTCAGACAGGCAGACGAAATGGGAGCAGTCATCCCGGTGGGGATTTTGGGGTACGAGGGGCAAGTGATCAAGGAAGTTCGCCAGGACGAAGCGACGGGCAAAGTCACGGTGATATGCCGGCGTGACCGGCGCCATCGGCCGGTGGATGCGAAGAGCGGGCGCCCCGGTTTGGTCAATCGCTGGTTGCGGCGGACGGTGCGTGACATCCCGTTGGGTGGGCGGCCGTGCGAAGTCGAGATCGAATACGCCCAAGTGTTTCTGTCTCCCGCGTGCGTGCGCGTCGAGGCATTGCCGTTCGTGGCGCCGGGCATGCGTGCGACACGCCGCTTTGCCCGTC